>ERZ795046.744-NODE-744-length-37218-cov-14.737023_pt1 | contig 37218 bp, 30 predicted proteins | sample MGYA00375130_ERZ795046 | MGnify/ENA primary metagenome ERZ795046 (study PRJEB30175, sample SAMN05720202) | activated sludge metagenome | isolation source: anaerobic digester from wastewater treatment plant | place: Japan | collected 2015-05-15 ...
CCTCTATGAAACTTGCATGTGGAGAGACAATCATACCTAAAGATACATTCAAAGAAAAGATACAATTTTTAGAATCAGCCGGATATGAAGGGATAGACCTGGTAGGAGCTGGGCTTAAAGAGAGATTAGAAGAAGTAGAAGATATAATCTCTAAAAGCAAGATAAAGGTGGGTGCTATATACAGTAGACTCCAATATCCAATTCTATCCAGTGATATCAGAGAAAGAGAGATAGCTATCGAGCAACTCAAGGAAAGTGAAAACCAGAGGGATAGAGGTTGAAGAGTTTAGAATGATTCATTGGGGACCTGCAGCTTCTAATTTTTATGGTATAATTGAAGCTATGGGGATAAAGGGAAAATATGAAAATTTACCACCACTACCTTCTAACATTCGGGAAAGGCTCAAAAATTTAAGAGAAGTTTTTGAGAGGAATGGAGTCTTTCTTGCCTATTTTTTCGGGTCTTTCTTAGAAAGAGAGGATGCTGAAGATATAGATATTGCAGTTCTTGGTGGGGATTATTTTAATCTTTTAGAGGAGCTTAAGGAATATCTGGGTACTGAAAGAATAGATCTTCTTGATCTTTTAGCGGTTTCTCCTTTTTCAGCCTGTCATATTCTAAAAACAGGTAAGCTTATATACTCCAGAGGAAAAGATATTGAGAATAACTATGAGATGAAGATTATAAGAGAGTGTTGTGACCTGGATGTGCTCAGGAAAAAACAGATGGAACTGATTAAAGAGGAGTTCTATGGAGTTTGATGTAAATCTAATAATTATTAAGGAGATATCAGTTTATATTTTTTAGAAAATAGTAAATAAGAGGAGGGATGTATTGTGAGAAAAAAAGTTTTTGTGTTGGTTATCGTCTTTTCCGTCCTGATTAATGTAAATTTATTGGTGCTTGCAGAAAGTAGTGAAAGGCGGTCCAGTTATTTCCAGTCCAATGGTGATTTAATAAATGGCTGGTACTGGCTTCGAGACACTGCTCTTGGTCATTATGCTGAATGGATTTTTGAAGATATTCCTCCAGGGTCTGAAGAATTGATTTTAGATATAACTGCACTGGCTACTGATCGACCAGGTGGAGGCAGAGGTTTTGATGCAAAATTCAAATTAATTTATGGATTCCCCGGGAATGCTAATATGGGAGGCGTGCTTGAGACCAAAGTAGTTACCCTTCCCAACATATCATCTCCGGACGACCCCTCAGGTTATACCTGCCATGGGCAGGTAACTGTGGATAGAGCATTTATTTCCGGTGCAACCACTATCCTTTTTCGTATAGAACGGGATTCAGTCTGGGATAATCATATTGCCTTTAAAAAAGATAGTATTGTTCTATTCCCAGCAGGTATGGAAGAAATAGAAGAGGAGCAACTTTCAGAAGGAAACCAATTACCTGAGACGGATACATTAGAAGGGGCAATTCTTATACAGCCAGGTATTTATATCGGCAGTCTTGGAGATAAAGACCAGGAAGGTCATCGGGATAATAATGATTACTATCAGATTAACCTTAAAAAAGGGCAATTAATAACCCTGCGACTTATGGTCCCTGGGAATGCTAATTTTAACCTTTCCCTGTTAGATTCCAATCGCAATTCCAGGGGGTCTTCCATTACTCAAGGAAATGTGGAGTCATTAGGTTATGTGGCTGATTCTACAGGTTCCTGGTATATCAAGGTCTCTCGTTCTTCCGGAGAAGGAGAGTATCAGCTGTTGGTTGACATCCAGAACCAGAATGATGCAGCAAGCGGACAGGATGCTGGCAGTTCTTACCAGGAAGCTATTCCCATATCCGCCGGTACTTTTAACGGATTTTTAAAAGCAGGAGATAATGAGGATTATTATAGCATTGGAATAGTAAAAGGACAGTTAATAACCCTGCAACTCGCCATCCCGGGGGATGCCAGTTTTAACATCTCTCTGTTAGATTCCAATCGCAATTCTCGAGGTTCTTCTGTTGTTCAGTTGAATACAAAGACACTCGACTATGTTGCCGATTCCACCGGAATATGGTATGTCAAGGCATCCCGTTCTTCGGGTGAAGGGTGGTATCAGCTACTGGTTGACATCCAGAACCAGAATGATGCAGCAAGCGGACAGGATGCTGGCAGTTCTTACCAGGAAGCTATTCCCATATCCGCCGGTACTTTTAACGGATTTTTAAAAGCAGGAGATAATGAGGATTATTACAGTATTAACTTACAGAAGGGTCAGCAAATCAATTTGAAGCTGACTATTCCGGGAAATGCCAGTTTTAACATCTCTCTGTTGAACCCCAATCGTAATTCCCGTGGTTCTTCCATTACCCAGGGAAATATGAAGACCCTGGATTATATAGCTGATTCTACAGGTACCTGGTATATTAAAATTACTCGTTCTTCCGGCGAAGGAGAATATCAGCTGAGTATAAACGCTCCGGATATCCACATCACTCAGAAACCCAAACTGGAATTAAGCATATCGAATGAGGGAAGGGGACTTATCAGTAACCTGCCAATTTTTGTAAATGAGTCCGAGAGGGGTTCTGAAATTGATTTAGATGGTGATGGAATATTACAGGAATTCGAAGATCAAGCTATGGATTTTATAAATCCTAAATTTGAACTTGATGAAGATGAAGATTGGCTTAAGCATCCAGAGCATCACGTGGTAAATTTTGTCCGAGTATTTCCTTATCCTGATAAAGAAAACCATAAGTATGTAATATTTACTTATTGCATCACCTGGAGTAGGGATTATGGAAGGACACATCTTCTTGGACATGATGGAGATGTAGAAAGGGTTATCATGGCGTATGAAGTAATTTCAGAAGGAGGTAAGAATTTACAATTAAGATATGTTTTTACCTCAGCTCATGGGGGCGAAAATGACCATTCAGCGGTGTGGGATGCCTGGAATCGAAGCTGTTCCACCTGTGGAATTTCTCTCTGGCCATTTGATGAAGAGATGTGTGGGCAATTAGTCTTTGAGAATAATATTCTAAAGTTACAAATATCTGAGGATAAACATGCTATCTATCCTACCAAGGATTGCTGTGAAGGTGTACATCTTGTTCATGTTAAAGGGGTAGTGTTTGTTATGGAAGATTGTGTCGGCGGAGGTACCTGGAGGTTTAATTGTTATAATGCTGGAGAACCTGACTGCTACTTGATTGACGATCTGGATAATCCTTCTTCCTGGAAAGGGCTTTCAGAAGGAAAGAGAACATCACTGGCTAATTTATTCCCACAAGAGCAGGTCTGGAGTGGTAATAAAAGTCATCCTGGTAAATTTTGTGGAGGTTTAACTGGTGAAGGTTCAAAATCAGATCTTTGGGAGGATTCTCCTGACCAAATTGGCAATAAACTTAAGAGTTTACCTGGTTCACTTACCGATAAACTACGATGAACTATTTTATACCCTTACTGAATCTGAAATATGAAGAAACATATTTCCCCTTGTTTAACATTACAATATTTTTCTATTGACAAATTTTTTATTACTGTTATACTGTCTCCAGTGGTTAGTCCACTAACCACTGGAAGGGAGAAATGAGATTTAAGAAGATAGGTTCTAGAAAGATATATATAGAAGTGATTGAGCAGATAAAGAACTTGATAGATTCTGGTGAGATAAAACCCGGAGATCAGCTTCCTTCAGAGCGTGACCTTGCAGAATATATGGGTATAAGCAGGGTCTCAGTAAGACAGGCTCTTGCAGTATTAGAGGCGATAGATGTTGTGGATATAAAACATGGAGAGGGAACTTTCGTCTCTATAAACAAGGACAGTATCAATAATTTAAATTTATTCCTATCTAATATCAGTAAAGAGAGTGACCCAATTGATATAATTGATGCCAGAAAGATAATAGAGGTTGAGATAGCTGGGGTTGCTGCAAAGCAGAGAGATGAAAATGACCTCCTTTCTATGAGGAATCTACTCTCTGATATGCAGCAGAAGATAGAAAAAGGGGAGCAGACCTCTACTGTAGATCTGAGCTTTCATCTGGCTATAGCAACTGCAACACACAACTCGGTGTTATTATCTGTTATGAACCAGATAGCCTCACTTATGAGGCAGAATCTATGGAGTATAGCAAAAGGTCTCAGTCTTATGACTCCTGGTAGGGCTGAGAAATATCTGAAGCAACACAGAGTTATCTATGGATACATTGAAGACCAGGATTTCCTGAATGCCAAGGGGGCAATGAGGGATCATCTTTTGAGTATAGAGCAAGACCTGCTTGGGGAGAGTAAATCGAACAGTAAGGAGGAATTTTATGAAAAAAGATTTAAAAGATAAGACATTAGGATTGATTCATGCCTCATCAATAACAATATCTATAGTAAAGCCATTTATCCAGGAAATTATCCCAGAGGTACAGGTGATGCATCTCTGTGATGATACAATCCAGAGGGATAACATTGCTGCAGGGGTTGGAGTCATCCCGAAGGTCAATTATTTTAAGTTTGCTACCTATGCCCACTTTCTAGAAGAGGCAAAGGTAGATCTTATTATGCTGATGTGTTCGACCTTTAATAGGGCTGTTGAATTTGCTCGTCCTATGATAAATGTCCCTATGCTTCAGATAGATAGACCGATGATGGAATTAGCCGTTAATACTGGGAAGAAGATAGGTATCATAGCTACACTGCCAACAACTGTTCCATCATCGGAAAGGCTTCTGAAACTTGTGGCTGAAGAAGCAAAGAAAGATATAGAGGTAAAGACTGTCCTTTGTTCTACCGCTTTCAAAGAGCTCGAAAAAGGTAATGTAGAAAGGCATAACGAGATACTGCTGGAAGAGATAGATAAACTCTCTAAAGAGGTTGACTGTATATGTATGGCACAGGTATCTATGTCTGTCCTTGAGTCAAAACTGACAAATACCAGGGTTCCTGTCTATAACAGTGGAAGGACAGGATTCACAAGAGTAAGAGAGATCCTGGAGTCACTGTAATGAGATTTGGATGCTGCGGAAGTATGGTCGCAGTAGAATCAGATAAGACAGGGGTAGAGATAGTAGAAAAGCTTAAGGAGATAGGGTATGACTATATAGAGCTTTCATTAGCACATCTATCTCTTCTCCCGGAAGATGCCTTTTTAAAGATAAAAGAGAGGGTTAAAGCCAGCGGGTTAAGATGTGAAGCTTGCAATAACTTCTTCCCCCCAGATTTAAGATTAACCGGTGACCATGTTGATATGGAAAAGATAAAAAGGTATCTTGAGACCGCCTTATCTAGGGCTTGGGAACTTGGGGTTGAAGTGATTGTATTTGGTAGCGGTCCAGCTAAGAGTTTTCCAGAAGGATTCTCCAAGGAAAAGGCATGGAAACAGATAGTAGATTTATCAAAGTTGATAGGGGAAATGGCAGAAGATTACAATATAACAATTGCTATTGAACCTCTAAGAAGAGAGGAATGTAATATAATTAACAGGACGTTGGAAGGATTAGAACTGGCAAAGGAAGTAGAAAGGGATAATGTTAAGTTACTTGTGGATTTTTACCATATAAGGAGCGAGGGAGAAGACCCCAACATTATAAAAAATTGCCGTGGATACATAAGACATGTACACTTTGCTAGATTTGAAGGAAGAACCTTTCCAAAGAGGATAGAGGAGGATGAAAACTATCTTCCATTTATAAATAGCTTAAAGGAGATCAATTATCAGGACAGGGTTAGTGTAGAGGCATACTCTAAAGATTTTTATAAAGATGCCACTGCAACCTTACAGTTTTTTAGGATGTACTTCGGTCCTTCCAATTAATTTAAATATATCAGTTTAGAAAGGGGAAATATATGCTTTCAAATGACCTTATTGAACGTATAGAGAGGACGGCTTTAAAGTTAAGGTTAGATATCCTTGAGATGGTAGGGGTAGGGAAGGCAGGTCATCTTGGGGGGTCAAGTTCCTGTGCCGATATAGTGGCGGCTCTATACTTTTATAAGATGAAAATAGATCCGGAGAATCCTCACTATGAGGATAGGGATAGATTCCTCCTCAGCAAAGGTCATGGGGCTCTGGCCCAGTATGCTGCTCTGGTTGAGCTTGGATATATACCCAGAGATGAGATGAAAAAAGTGAAAACACTTGATGGAATCCTCCAGGGTCATCCGGATATGACCAAGACTCCGGGGATAGAAGCTAATACCGGCTCTCTTGGTCAGGGACTTTCCATAGCAACAGGTATGGCTTTAGGTCTGAGGTTGGACGGGAAAGATAGCAGGGTCTATGTTATCGTGGGAGATGGAGAGTTATCAGAGGGGCAGATATGGGAAGCTGCTATGTGTGCAGGTTACTATAAGCTTGATAATCTTGTGGCTATAATAGATAATAATGGATTACAGGCAACAGGTCCCATAAAAGAGAGATTTAACATATATCCGATAGCCCCAAAATGGGAATCCTTTGGCTGGCATGTAAGAGAGATAGATGGTCATAATATAAGAGAAATAATAGAGACACTGGATGAGCTGGATAATGTCAGGGGAAAACCTAAAGTTATGATAGCCAGAACAGTGAAAGGAAAAGGTTTCTCTTTTGCGGAGAATGATCCGGCATTCCACAATATTGCATTGACTGAAGAACAGTATATTCAGGCTAAAAGAGAGCTGGAATCCAGGATGGCGAGGTGGAGCTGATATGGAAATGGCAAGTCTAAGAGAAGCTTATGGAAAGGCGCTGGTAGAGCTTGGAGCTCAGAATAAAAATATAGTGGCACTGGATGCTGACCTGAGTAAATCAACCAGAACTGCCCTGTTCCAGGAGGCTTATCCGGAAAGGTTCTTTGAGATAAGTATAGCTGAACAGAATATGATAGGGGTAGCGGTAGGTTTAGCTTTAACAGGTAAGATTCCATTTGTTAATTCTTTCGCTGTCTTTGCTACTGGCAGAACGTATGATCAGATAAGACAATCTGCCTGTATAGCCAATATAAATATAAAAATTTGTGGCTCCAGCTCTGGACTGTCTGACTTTGGAGATGGAGCCACCCACCAGTCTCTGGAAGATGTGGCATTGATGAGGGTGTTGCCAAATATGACGGTCCTTGTTCCTGTAGATGCTGTTGAGACCAAGAAGATGGTGGAATTTGCTGTGAGACATAACGGACCTGTTTATCTGAGGATAAACAGAAACGACCTTCCTGTATATACGGACGAATCGACTGAATTTGAGCTGGGAAAACTTTACCAGATGCGAGATGGCGAAGATGCAGTGGTATTTGCCAATGGAGTGATGGTATCAAAGGCTATGGAAGCGGCAGAAATCCTGGAAAAAGAGGGTACAGGTGTGAGGGTCGTTAATGTGAGTACTGTTAAACCCTTGAAGAAGGATGAGGTGTTAAAATATATAAAGGGCGTGAAAGGGATAGTAACAGCTGAGGAACACAGTATAATAGGAGGATTAGGGAGCGCTATAGTAGAGTTGCTTAGAGATGTAGACCATCCACCTGTGGAGTTTATAGGTGTTAAAGATAGGTTTGGAACTTCTGCCAGTAACTATGAGGAGTTATTAGAGTATTTTGGGTTAACATCGAAGTCTATCACTTTAACTATAAAAAATTTACTGGACAGATGCTAGGAGGTAATCTATGAAGATAGGATTTATAGGACTTGGTATAATGGGAAAGCCTATGGCTAAGAACCTTATGAGAGCTGGCTATAGTCTTATTGTATATGATATAAATAAGGAACCCGTAAGGGAACTGATGAGTCTTGGTGCAGAAGGAGGGTCTTCCCCAAAGGATGTAGCTGAGAGGACAGATATAATAATAACTATGCTACCGGATTCACCTCAGGTGAAAGATGTTATTCTTGGGGAGAATGGGGTCCTGGAAGGAGCCAGGAGGGGAGCGATAATAATTGATATGAGTTCGATAGCTCCTGCCGTTTCAAAAGAGGTAGCAATTAAAGCCGAAGAGAAAGGTGTGGAATTTCTCGATGCACCTGTAAGTGGAGGGGAGCCGAAGGCTATAGACGGGACACTTGCCATAATGGTAGGGGGGAAGAAGGAAGTTCTGGATAGATGTTACGATATTCTCAATAAGATGGGCAGTTCTATTACACTCTGTGGAGAAGCTGGAGCTGGGAATATAACAAAGCTGGCGAATCAGATAATAGTTGCGTTAAATATAGCGGCGATGTCAGAGGCGCTGGTTTTGGGTACAAAGGCGGGGGTAGACCCGGAGATAATCTACAAAGCGATAAGGGGAGGTTTAGCGGGGAGTACTGTACTGGATGCCAAGGTTCCAAAGGTACTTGCGAGGGACTTCAGCCCTGGTTTTAAGATAGATTTTCATATAAAAGACCTGAAGAATGCCATCTCTACCGCCCACGAAGTGGGAGTTCCACTACCACTTACGAGCCAGATTATGGAGATACTGCAGGCGTTAAAAGTTGACGGGAAAGGGTTGAGTGACCACAGTGCAGTTATACAGTTTTATGAGGAACTGGCGAAGGTTGAGGTAAAGAGGAAAGAATAATAGATATCGGAGGGATAAGGTGAAACAGGATATAAAAATTGCATACATAGGTGGGGGTTCAAGGGGTTGGGCGTGGAAGTTGATGACAGATCTCGCTCTTGAGAAAGATTTAAGCGGGACAGTTAGACTTTACGATATAGACTATGAGGCAGCTAAGAATAATGAAATTATAGGTAATAAACTCTCAGTTAAACCTGAAGTGGTGGGAAGATGGAATTATATGGCTGTAAAGACACTTGATGAAGCTCTTTATGGAGCAGACCTCGTAGTTATATCAATCCTTCCAGGGACATTCGATGAAATGTACTCTGATGTACATGCCCCTGAGAAGTATGGGATATATCAATCGGTGGGAGATACTACAGGTCCTGGAGGACTTATAAGAGGTTTAAGGACAGTCCCTATGTATGTCGAATTTGCCGAAGGTATAAAGAAGAACTGTCCAGATGCATGGGTGATTAACTATACCAATCCGATGGCTATATGCCTTAAATCGCTCTATGAGGTCTTCCCCAAGATAAAGGCGTTTGGATGTTGTCATGAGGTATTTGGAACTCAGGAACTGCTGGTTGATGTGGTAAAGCATTATATAGGTGAAGATAAAGAGATAACGAGAAGAGACATTAAAGTTAATGTATTGGGGATTAACCATTTTACATGGTTTGATAAGGCTTCTTATAATTCAATTGATGTATTTCCATTGTATAGACAATTTATAGATGAGTATTATGAAGAAGGATATGAGAGAGAAAAGGGACGCTGGGAGAGAGATTATTTTGCCTCTGCGAATAGAGTTAAATTCGACCTGTTTAAGAGATTTGAACTTATAGGTGCGGCTGGTGATAGACATCTGGCAGAATTCATCCCATATATATACCTCAGAGATGTGGAAACTGCAAGGAGATGGAAGTTCAGCCTTACCCCTGTAGAGTGGAGGATAAAAAATAGGGAGAGATTGATTGAACTGAGTAAAGAGTTTGTCTCTGGAGGGAAAGATGTTCCATTACACCCTTCTGGAGAAGAGGGTGTAATGCAGATGAAATCCATTTTTGGTCTGGATACTTTTGTCACAAATGTAAACCTGCCAAACAGGGGACAGATTCCCAATCTACCAGCTTGTGCGATAGTAGAAACTAATGCTGTTTTCAGTAGGGATGATGTTAGACCTGTCTTTGCTGGAGAATTACCATCAGATTTAGCCAGCATAATGATAAGGCATATAAGCAATCAGGAGCTGATTGTAAGAGCAGCCCTTGAAAAGGATATTAACCTTGCCAGAAGGGCATTTCTTAATGACCCTGCCGTAGAGAGGTTAAGTGCTGACGATGCGAATAAGCTCTTTAATGAGATGATAGATAATACCAAAGAGTATCTGAAGTATCTGGGTTTATAGGAACAATCGGTTATGGTTGGAAAAGAAAGAGTCTCACTTGTCTTGGAGCATAAGATACCTGACAGGGTTCCCTGGGGGGAGTATGCGATAGATTATGACACGGTGGAGAAGATTCTGGGACATGAGACCTATCTTAGAGCTAAGGCTAAGACTCAGATAGCATTCTGGGAAGGGAGAAGAGATGAGGTCGCCCAGAGCTGGAGGGAAGACCTGATTGAACTTTACAGGAAGTTAGACTTTATGGATATAATAAACCTGGCTGCTATGTGCACCGCTATACTTCCCCCTAAGGACTATATTCCAGAGAAACCGAAGAGGATAGACGAAAATACCTGGGAATTTGAAGAGGGAAGAATCTATAAATATTCCCCAGTAACAGGAGATATAACATTGGTATATGACCCTCAAAAATGGACAAGAGAATTCAAACTTGAAGATTTTAAGTATGAAGAACCTCTGCCTCCAGATGAATCACGGTTTGAAGTCTTAGATGTGGTTATAGAAGAATTCAAAGATGAAAAGTTTATCCTTGGACCTGATGGTGGAGAGGTAAGCCTATTATTACTGGGTGATATGGAAAGAGGGCTTATAGAATATATAGAAAATCCAGAGGTGGTAAAAAGAGCTATTGATGTTGCATTATATAGGGCAAATAAACTTGATAAATTTTATATAAGAGAAGGACAGGATGGGGTTATGTGGGGTACGGACTTTGCGTCAAATAAAGGACCATTTATATCCCCCAGGATGTTCAGAGAATTTTGTTTACCTGCGATAAAGGAACGTGTCAGGAATGTAAAAGGATTTGGGATGAAGGTAATGAAACACGCCTGTGGCAACAATACTCAGCTTATGGACATTTTTGTGGAGGCAGGATACGATGCCTATCAATCCATACAGGAAACTGCCGGGATGGATCTGAAATGGCTAAAAGATAAATACGGAGATAAACTTGTACTCTGGGGCGGAGTAAACGTAGAGAATCTGGTAAGTGGGACACCAGAGGATGTGAAAAGAGATGTAAAAAAAGCGATGGAGATATTAAAACCTGATGGTGGATATATCTTTGGGACATCACATACCATTGCAGTTGGGACAAAATATGACAACTTTATGGCTATGGTTGATGAGTATCTGAGGCTTTGTGATTACTGATGATAGGGGAAGCTCAGCAGACTGTCCCTTGACATATATATTTAGTGGGATAAAATATAGATAAGTTATGATGTATCTGGGATTAAAGGGGAAGGTAGTGTACATTGATAGATGAGTGCTAGTAAAGGGGGTTAGGTTATGAAAGTTATAATTCGAGAAAGGGTGATGTGCAGGGAGAAGAGATATAGAAATTTTTAGAAGATTAAAATGATATCTTAGCCAAGTTAACCCAAAAGGGTAGCGCTGGTTAGCAGCCTTAAGAGAAATGAGTATTAGCTTAGAACCTCTTAGAAATTTAGGATTAATAGGAGGAGAGTAAAGTGAAAAGATTTGTAAAAGTTTTAGTTTTGATGTTAGTTTGTTTAAGTGTAATATTAAGTTCCATCTCGCTTTCTTATTCTCAGCAAAAGACTACTCCCGGTGGATATTATAATATCTCTGACTATCAAAAACTTACCGGGACAAAGATAATGAAATTCAATGAGTCTCCCTTGTTAGCAGATCTGGTAAAACAGGGTAAACTACCTTCTGTAGAAAAGAGATTACCTGAAGAGCCACTGGTAGTAGAACCATTTGAAAGTATAGGAGAATATGGTGGAGTTATTAGAAATGCTCACCTTGGAATGGGAGATAAAGGGGGCTGGGAAAGAATGGCCCACGAACCTCTGGTATATTGGGATAAAGACCGTAAAAAAATCCATCCCAATGTGGCGAAGAGCTGGAAAATTTCTGATGGGGGTAAGACTTTTACCTTTTATTTGCGCAAGGGGATAAAATGGTCTGATGGTAAACCTTTCACAGCTGATGATATTATCTTCTGGTTTGAGGATATAATTTCCAATAAAGAATTATTTCCTGTCGTTCCGACATGGCTTACTATAGGAGGAAAACCAGGAACTGTAGAAAAGGTTGACGACTACACTGTCAGGTTCCGTTTCCCAGAGTCGTATGGTCTCTTCATAGAGAGGCTTGCTGAGGGTGAAGAGGTATACGCTCCTAAACATTATCTTATGCAATTTCATTCTAAATATGTATCTAAAGACAAATTGGAAGAATTAGCAAAAAAGGAAGGATTCAATTTCTGGTACCAGCTGTTTACCCAGAAGAGTAACTGGGCAGCTAATCCAGATCTTCCTGAGATAAGAGCATGGAAGACAACTACTCCACTATCTAGTAACTACCATATAGCAGAAAGGAATCCATATTATTGGAAGATAGACCCTGCCGGTAATCAACTTCCTTATATAGATAGGTGGAGAAGGGAGTTAGTGTCCAGTATCGATGTGATGATAATGAAGGCAGCTGCTGGAGAACTAGACTACCAACACAGGCATATATGGAACCAATACCCCTCGTATACTCTACTGATGGAAAATAGGGCAAAAGGGGATTACAGGGTACTTAAATATGTCAGTTGTGAGACAAATACCGCTGGAATTTATTTTAATCAAACCTGTAAAGATCCGGTTTTAAGATCACTCTTTCGGAACAAGATATTCCGCAGGGCATTATCCATCGGGATAAATAGAAATGATATAAATTCTCTTATGTTTATGGGGCTTGGTAAGGCAAGCCAGGGGCTTTTAAGCGAAATCCATCCTGCATATGTAGAAAGAGTAGATAAGGCATACACAGAATATGATCCCGTTAAAGCTAATAGAATGCTAGATTCTATTGGTCTAAAAAAGAGGGATAAAGATGGCTATAGACTTAGACCAGATGGGAAAACTTTAGCAGTTACAATCATGGCTTCAACTCATCATCCTCCATGTATTGATATAATGGAGCTGGTTGCGAAATATTGGGAAGATTTAGGTGTTAAAACAGATGTAAGACCCGTAGAGAGATCGCTCTTCGATACTAGAAGAGATGCAAATGAATTTGAAATATTAACCTTCTCTATATCTGATGGAATAAATCCCCTTATTGATCAATATCACGGTCCTAGAACTTATTGGTGTCCTCTCTGGTATGAGTGGTTAAATACTGGGGGAAAGAGTGGGGAAGAACCGCCTAAGGAGATAAAGAGACTATGGGATATATATCAGAAAGAGGCTATAGCTACAGTGAGTGAGAGCCAAAGAAATGCTTTTATAAGAGAGATAATGAGATTACATTCTGAAAATCTTTGGATTATAGGTACGGTTGGGATGCCATGGATGATGGCAGTGGTAAAAAATAACTTGAGAAATGTACCTGAAGAAGCGGCTGTTTGGTGGCCGGCGTCTCCAGGTGTTACACGTCCAGAACAATTCTTTTTCAAGAAATAAGATAGAGGCGGGGGAGAAACCCCCGCCTTGTTTGTATTTTAAGACAAAAGGAGAAAACTGTATTTTTGTCGAATATCTTGTAGTGATTTTTGCCTTTTCAGATTTAGATGGTAATGCTAATTTCTGACTTTGATATTTCAGCCAGATAGAATCTTCCTCAAATCTGGAATTATAAAATCAAAATACGATATTTTGCCACTACAATGCCTCTGATAGTTTAGATTGACGTCTATTCCATCAGAGTTTTGTTGCTTAGATCTGCCCTGGTCCAGACATATTGGACCTTCAAATGCAAAAAGGGTTAAAGAACCTTTAATTTCGCCCTTGAAGATTGATTTGCTTCTTGAGTCTGCAATAACTTTAATTTTATCATATATCTGGTACTGCCAAGATTCTTTAATAAAAAGATATATACTGAAGGTTATTTCTAGAAGAAGATGAGTGACCTTGTGTTTGAAGACATTTTCAGATATAATCAGAGAAATAATTTAAAGAGGAGGCAAAAATATGAAAAGGTATCATCTGGGTTTATTTTCGTTGTTTTTAGTGTTCTCCCTGATACTTGGTAACATCTCTTTATCTTTTGCTCAGAAGGTCCCCAGTCCTAACTTTTATAATACACCAGCAGATTATCAGAAGGCTACAGGCAAAAGGATAGTCAAATTCGGTGAGTCGCCAATGTTAACAAACCTTGTAAAACAGAATAAATTACTGCCAATAGAGAAGAGACTCCCTAAAGATCCTCTGGTTGTTGTTCCTGTAGAAGAAGTGGGAGAATATGGAGGACAGGTAAATCTATTCACAGCTTCACCCAATAATCTTGGTGAAGCCGATTATTTTACTGGGTATGAACATATTCTGGGTATAGCTACTGATGGTTCCACAGTAACACCACGTATAGCAAGGACATGGAAGTTTACAGACGGAGGGAAAACTCTCACCATATATCTTCGTAGAGGTATAAGGTGGTCTGATGGAGAGCCTTTCACTGCAGATGATATTATGTTCTGGTATGAAGATATTATTCTTAACGATGAGCTTACGCCTGTGAAACCAATAGAATGGTCCCCCGGTGGAAAGCTGATGAAGGTAGAGAAAGTAGATGACTATACTGTCAGGTTAAGATTTGCCATTCCATACCCAGTAGCAATCTACAGACTGGCTCATGAGACAGGAGCTATATATCGACCTAAACATTTTCTTAAACAATTTCATCCTAAATATACCTCTATAGAAGAGATAAATAAGATGGCTAAAGCTGAAGGCTTTGATAAATGGTATCAGCTCTTTGGAAAATATAATACGATTAATGCTACAGAAGTAAATTGCCCTACACTGAGATCTTTTGTATTAACTAAGAGAGGGACGGACTTTCTTGTCCTTGAAAGGAATCCTTACTACTGGCAGATTGATACCGCCGGTAATCAGCTCCCTTATATAGATAGAGTCTTTATAAGTGTGGTTCAGAACACTGAGGTAATGGATATGAAGGTTATTTCTGGAGAGGCAGACTTTGCAGGAAGACGTACAACTCTGGAAAACTATACACTATATAAAGAAAATGAGAAGAAGGGAAACTACAGGGTACTCCTGTGGCAAGGTTTATGGGGTTCTGATGTAATTATTGAGATTAATCAGACATACAAAGAAGACCCTGTATTAAGAGATATATTCAGAGATGTAAGATTTAGAAAGGCTATGTCTTTAGCAATAAACCGTAATGAAGTTAATCAGATGTTATATTTTGGTCTGGGTGTTCCTCGCCAGACTACAGTAATTCCTCAGTCTCCATACTATGAAGAGTCTTTTGCCAAAGCCTATACAGAATACAACCCTCAGGAAGCAAATAGGCTTTTAGACGAGATGGGGCTTAAGAAAGGTTCAGATGGTTATAGAATAAGACCAGATGGAAAGAGATTGGAGATTCTCCTTGAATACACCCCAGAAGCAATCCGTGGAAAAATTGCAGAGATGCTGATTCATTACTGGGATGCTATAGGAGTTAAGGTGGCTGCAAAAGAGATATCCAATGAACTTCAACGTTCAAGAGCTATGGGAGGTCTTATACAGATGGGTTTCTGGAGCGGTGACAGATGTGCATTCCTCTTTCCTCTCCAGCCATACTGGTGGGTGCCAATGGACTATGACTGGGAAAATACCTGGTGCCCTCTATGGGCTCAGTGGTATGCAACCAAAGGTAAGTCTGGAGAAGAACCACCTAAAGAGGTAAAGACTCTATTAACTCTCTGGGAAAAAATGCAAACGACTCTTAGCGATAAGGAAAGGATAAGACTGGGGAAAGAAATTCTCAAATCTAATGCAGAAAATCTATGGACTATCGGTATTGCTGGTTTAGCCCCGCAGCCAATTATAGCAAAGAACTATCTCAGAAATATTCCTGAGAAGGGACTCTGGGGTTATGATAATCTCAGAACTTATCCATATTTCCCCTCTCAGATTTTCATTAAAAAATAAGAGAACTTTGGAGGAGGTTTATACCTCCTCCTTTAATGATTTGAGCTATATCAGGAAAGATTATACGGAAATTACTCAGAACCTTTTAGCCTGTAACAAATAACACCATTAGAGCCTCTTTTATTCTGGTACCCCAGCCCCTATCCTATCAGTTTGTCCTGAAGAGAGTACCAGAGCTCTAATACTTTTTCTGGGGTCTCTCTCCATTCTGGAAGGTCTTCAATGAATGGCATAAAGATCATACCGCTTCTTGTTCCTCTTTCACTGAATGGTCTTAAGATCCTCTTGAAGTAATCCTCTAAAGATTCTTCCTCTTTCCTTGGAAAATTACCAAAATAGAATTTTTTGTGGTCAAGTATAAGATTCATAGTGGAGTAGTAGTCATACCTCTCCGGATTTCCGAAATTTATACCCTTCACTTCAGGCATAGATAAAAGATCTTCCAGAAACTGGTGTCCGCTTCCACAGAAGTGGACCCATCCCCCACCAAATGGCTTAAGTGCAGATGATATGTACGGGGCTACAAACTCTTTGAACGTTTTTGGAGATAACAGGGTAGTTGTATCTTCGCAACATCTCACCCCACCATTTTCCATATATAAGACAGTGTGATATCCAGAGTTCAGCTCTTCTCCTATGGCTCTTTTGAGTACTCTTGACACACTTATATATGCATTGGTGGTAATTTTCAGGAGATGATGTATGAATTCAGGGTCATCGTATATGTCCGTAAAGAACATGTCTCCATAGACTAGATGGGCTATATCAAGGGGACCCTGAGTGTCTGAAAGGTAGACATGGGCTTTTCTCTCAAGTTTCTCCTTAAAGAAGTTTATATACTCTATTGCTCTTGGAACAAGCCCTCTTGTTATAACAAAATCATCTGTAATCTCTTCTGGCTTTATAGATAGTATAACATCTTTATTGAGATGCTCTTTTAACCAGGGCATCTTATCCTCAAAGATAAGCTGATTGAGTCCAAAAACTGTTGGGACAAATCCTGTTCCAAGGTTAGCTCGCATGGAAAGTTGGCTGTCACCAGGTATTCTTGCTCTCCCTATGAGCTCCCATAGATGCATAATGAGCATCTTCTCAGGGTCATAGAATTGCTCTTTATAGTTATAGGAGTTAAATTTTTCTTTCTCCGGAACATCTATGGGTGGTGGTGTTACAGGTATATAGTCTGGCTCTTCACCTCTCCATACACTGCCCTGTCGTTTTCTACCAAGTTCTATACGCTCCGGATCAGGCTGAAGCAGTTCCAAAACATATTCAAGTTCTGACAACATACAAATCCTCCTTGTTAATTACTACAAATAGGACATAAAACAGTAATTTTACTGTATATTTTACCATTTTCTCACCCCTTTGTGTTATAATTACTACGAGTGATGAAGTTCACCATAACTTTCCCTGAAGGAGAGGTTGATGGCTTCTATTCATTTTGAGTAGAAGCCATTTTTTTGCAGGAGGCTTGAATGGATATAGATTTATTTGTGAGGTTTAAGAGTAAAATAATAGAGAATGTATCCAGGGTTATTGTGGGTAAGGATGAGGTAATAGAGCTGGTTACAGTAGCTTTCATCTGTGGGGGGCATATACTTTTGGAAGATGTTCCCGGGTTGGGTAAGACCCTGCTGGTAAAAGCCTTTGCCAAGACTATTGGTTGTGACTTTAAGAGGATTCAGTTTACCCCCGACTTATTACCATCAGATTTAACAGGAATAAATTTCTACAATCAAAAGACCGGGGATTTTCAGTTTAGACCGGGACCTATATTCACAAACATACTTCTTGCTGATGAGATAAACAGGGCAACTCCAAGGACACAGTCTGCACTTCTGGAGGCGATGCAGGAGCAGCAGGTGACAGTTGACGGGGTAACCAGAAAACTGCCGGAGCCATTTATGGTCCTGGCCACACAGAACCCTATAGAGTCTTACGGGACATTCCCCCTTCCTGAGGCTCAACTTGATAGATTTTTTATGAGGATAAAGATAGGTTATCCGACCAGAAGAGAAGAGATAGAGATAGTAAATAGAAACAAGAGAGTGGACCTCACCGAGGGGATAGAGAGTGTGGTCTCTACTGATGAAATCAAATATGTTAGAGGTGCCTATAATGACGTAAAGATCTCTGAAGAAGTTATGGACTACCTCTTGGATATCATAGAAAAGACAAGAAATATGGATATGGTCCAACTGGGGGTAAGTCCAAGAGGAACCATATCTCTATTTAAGGCGAGTCAGGCTTATGCAGCGATAAATGGGAGAGACTATATAATCCCTGAGGATATAAAGAGGATGGCTCCATATGTACTGAATCATAGAGTTATACTGAAAGGTCTTACCAAAGATAGAAATATCTATTCATTTATAAATTCTGTCTTAGAAACGGTAAGAGTACCGGTGGAAGAGGTATGATTGGTGGCTTATCTCATACTCTTTCTTGTAGTTTCAGGCATCATACTGAATAGATTATCCAGGAAATATACTCTCCTGGGTGTCACATATAGCAGAGAGATCTCCAAAAGACTCCTAGAAATAGGAGAGGATTTTCATATAACTACCGTTGTAGAGAACAGAAAGTTTCTCCCTGTAACCTTTTTACAGATTATAGAGAGATTTCCTGCAGGTATAGAGTACAGATTTAGAGCAGACCAGTCTAAGAGTAGAGAGTTTTTGTATCATACAATTACCATGTTTTTGCTACCTTTCCAGAGGATAAAGAGGGTTTATACAGCAACCTGTAATAAGAGGGGTAGATATATCTTTGAAGATGTATCTATAATTGGCGGGGATTTATTGGGATTAAACACCTTTGTAAAGAGCATAAGATACAGTCAGGAGATTGTAGTTTTACCTGAGCCTGTAGACCTGGAGAATGAACTTATCCCTTACGGAAACTACAATGGAAATCTATCCGTTCAGAGATGGATTATAGATGACCCAACGATGATAATAGGTATAAAAGAGTATACCGGTTTAGAGTCAGCAAAGACCATACACTGGCCATCCTCATTGAGAACAGGAAATTTGATGGTAAAGAAATTTGATTTTACCATGGAGAATACTGCGATGATAATCCTGAATGTGGAGTGTGATAAGCCTTTCTGGGTAGGTGTAAAACCTGACGATATAGAAAGATGTATCTCCATAACCAGAGGTGTTATGGAGAAGTTCGAGTCTATGGGGATACCATACGGTTTCGCCACAAACTCCATTTTGTATGGATTACCTGCAAGCAGAAATATAATCTATCCATCTTCTGGTCCAGCCCATCTGGAGGAGCTGTTAGAATGTTTGGGTAGAGTTTCTTACAGTATAAGCCTAACATTTGAGGAACTGCTATTGAGCTTAAATACCAGAGATATAAAATGTTCTACATATGTGATTATAACACCAGAGGTCCTGGAGTCTTATGTTGAGCCTATAAATAATCTTGGCTCAGAATTAGAAGAGGTTATTTTGATATCAATTAAGGATGTAAACCTGGAATTTATCTCTCAGGATGTTCTTAAATATCTGGATGGTGGAGTTGAGTATGTATATACGATACCTCAAGATAATAAGTAACTTGTCACTGGCATTTGGCTTATTTGGTTTTGTCTTTAGTCTTATAGGTGTACTCAGTAATACTGAACTCCTCTATCTCTGGTTAATATTAAGTGCTATTGGCCTACATAGACTTTCCTCCAAAAAGATATTTACTGTTATCCTCTCCATACTGACATTTCTTCCCCTATTCTTTTTTAGAGGCACTTTAGACAGGTTTTTTATAATTGTTGCAGGTGTATACTCGCTGTATCTAATATCTAGATTGATAAGGAGAGTGACATATGGAGGTGTCAAAGAAGAATTTGAAAAGGCTACCCCTATAGTTATCATACTGACGCTTCTCTCAATAGCTTTATCTTTTTTCTTTCCTGGTAAATCCAGTCTATTCAATAATAATGTATTTCCATACCTGGTGGTATATCTTGTGTCTTCTGTCGTTCTTTTGAGAACATTGAGATATGCGGAATATAGCCCAGAAGGTGGGAAAGAGATGAATAAGATAAACATGGTATACTCATTTTCTATTATCGGTGTCTCTTTTCTGCTGAGTTTACCTGTTATAAGGTCCGTTATATGGCATATAATATCTTCTGCTTTTACCTATGTTACAGGTGCATTTGTCTTTGCGGTAACCTGGATTGTATATGCTGTGTTTTTCCTCTTTGATAAGATTATGGCACTGTTTCACAGGATATTTCCGGCAAGGGATGGAGAACTATCAGGGATGAATCCCGGGGAGCTTCCTCCCGGGATGATGAATATGCCGAATCTGGGAAAAGCTAAAGAGCTGGTGGAGGATAAAGCTGAATCTTCTTCTCTAATGGACCATATCCTTATAATCATTGCCGGTATAGTAATACTGCTTGTTCTGGCATATGTAATATCTATACTCCTCAGGAGATACGAATATCGACAGAAACCAAAAGAGGAAGATTATATAGAGACAAAGGAGTTTATAACTCCGGAAAAAGATGGGGACTCAAATATTGTTAAAAAAATCCTGGCAAGGCTCAGACCCAAAGACCCGGTAGAAAAGATCAGACTCTACTATAAAAGATATCTACTGAATTGTAAAGAAAAGGGGATATCGCTGGATGATAGCGATACCACACTTGATATATATTCGAAGTCTAAAGAATCATTTAATAAAGATATTATTTCCAAGATGAGAGAGATTTATATACAGGTAAGATATGGCAGGATAAATCCTGACAGTAAGACTGTAAAATACTTTATCACCCTATACAGGAAGCTTAACTCAAGATAACGTTTCTAAATTCTGCCTTCTATTTTTAAAATAGCCTGTTTCCTGCTATCGTTCTGTAATAGGTACGTAGCGCGTGACGGGTAACGGGAACTCACCCTTTTCCCTCTCCTGTCCCCCACCTCTATCCTCCCCCGAAATAGGGGAGGAAGAAAATGGATTATGGGATTATCATCATAAAATGACGAAATTGTAGGGGCAATTCATGAATTGCCCCTACAGGATACAAAGTAATCTCATATGTTTCGTTCCCTTCCCCCTTATCTTCTTTTTTATTCTAAAAACAGTAGCCCTTCTACAGGTTCTGACAGCCTTAGTCTAAAGCCAAATTCCCTTCCACTGTATGGCTTTGGGAAGTCAAATGAGACCTTAACCAGAATTCTATTTATCCCCTCTTTGAGAGAAAGGCTGATCTCATCCTCGTATACGATGCCATCACTCTTATATGCAGAGGTCCCATCGACAAAGAACTCCAGTTTACCTTCACCATATAGAGAAAACCTTACATCCCTATCTTTATCAGAATAAACCTCCAGCTTTGCATAAGCGGTCCCCCTGGTGATATTTTCATTTAGCATTTCCTTAACCAGAACTTCTCTGGCCAGTTTCATTATGTCTAGATATCCAAATGGCTCGACTATAAACTTATCCCCTGATATCCATCTCCATAAGCTGTTTCCGACTGGATATTCTACTTTGTCTGGATTCTGCTCTATCTCTTTTATCTCGTTATCAAATGGTCCTATAACCTTCCACCCCGAAGTATCCCCCTCTCCAAGTTCTATAATAAATTTCTTCTCTGATACCTCTTCTCCAGTTTCAATCTTCGCCTTAAGTGTAAATTCTTCAAAAGGAGATCTGGATGCCCCTATCCTGGAAATGACCAGTTTACCCTGATATATCCCCCAGGGTTCTAGCGTTGCCCTGCCATCAGGATACGGTCTGCTTGAGGTTCCATATGGTAGATCTGAAGATACCACAGCCCAATCTCCCGGTTTGTCTATCTCAAAGTAGACCTTTCTTGTTGGAGAAGAACCTCCATTCATTGCCACTATACTTATTCCTATACTCCCATCCTGCCCCCTGTCCAGTCCATCCACAAAGATCTCTATACCCTTATCTTCAACTATATTTTCTTTATCCTTTTCTATGGCTATCGTGAGCTTGTTGTTGAATTGATATCTTATCCCCTCTACCCTCAGAAATCCCTTACTATTCTGGAAACTGGTTTTCCCTCCGTCTACCGATACGTCTCTGGCGGCTATGCCATATATATTGAAGTTAAAGGTCTTATCTTTTTCAAATCCTTCAAATTCTTTGCCGTAACTCGATATCTCTATCCTTAATTGACTATCCGTCTCGAATGTCGATATCCTGGTTTTAACAGATTTACCCTCCTCATATTCATATGTGACTCCATCGTCTTCATACAGGGTAAACTCCCCGTTACCCGGGGTGTATATGTTTATCTCCAGGGTTTTAAGAGGTTTTTCATCCGCATACATAACCTCTTCTCCATTTACAGGGATTATGGCTGAACCTCTTATAAACAGAGGTATCCTGTCTACAGGTGCGAGAGTTTTTATGAACCTCTTTCCCCTGTACCTTTTGCCTGTCCAGAAGTCGTACCAGTAACCCTCAGGTAGATATGTTTCCTTTACCCTGGCACCCTTTTCTACAACAGGTGAAACAAGGATATCTCCAAACATAAACTGATATTTACTCTCACAGGCATTCTTATCCTCCGGGTAATCTACAACCATAGCCCTCATCATCTGCTTTCCACTGGAGGTGTTATGTGCCAAGCTGTAGATGTAAGGCATAAGCTTATATCTTAACCTTATAAACTTCTTAAGGATTGCCTCAGACTCTTTTCCAAATGACCAGGGTTCATTTTCCGGTCTGGTTCCGTGAGTCCTGAAGATAGGGCAGAATACTCCCCACTGAAACCATCTTACATAAAGTTCAGGGGTAAAATCAGGGTGGAAGAAGAAGCCTCCAATATCTGTGCACCAGAATGGCATACCACTCAGGGTTACTCCCTGACCGATGATTACCTGGTCCTTCAAGACATCCCAGCTTGAGCTTATGTCTCCCGACCACACAGCAACACCGTATTTTTGTATCCCACACCATAATGTCCTGGCCAGGGAGAAACTTCTGGTCCCAAATGTCTCCCTCTGATTCTCGTAGAGACCTTTAGTCCATAGAAGTGTGTATATATTGTGCACTTTTTCTCTGGAGCCCAGATAACTCTTTGTACCAGGCTTATGCTGTTCTATCTCGCCCATATCTGTCCAGTAACCTCTTATCCCTGTTTCATACAGCCTTTTTACCTCTTCCCACCAGCCTTTTCTCGCCATTGGATTAGAATGGTCGAATGTTGGTCTGGCTGAAGGTGGCACATCATTCAGATACCCCTTCTCTTTAAATATCTCATACTTTAGAGATGTCCTCTCTACAAATGGATGCTGTGCCTGCATAATCTTGAATCCAAGTCTTGACAGCTCCTTAAATGTTTCTTCTGGATGTGCCCAGTATTCTCTGTTCCACTCAAGATCGCCGAACTCTTTGAACCAGAGCCAGTCAATTACAATGACATCACAGGGTATACCTCTTTCCCTGAATTTTTTCCCCAGTCTGAGCAATTCTTCCTCACTCCTGTATCTATTTTTACACTGTATAAATCCATAAGCCCACCTGGGGAGGAGTCTGGGAGTTCCGGTAACTTCATAGTAGTTCCTGATTATTCTGTTGAAATCTTCACCCAGAAGGATGTAGAAATCTGCAACTTGTGACCCATAGATTAATACAGAAAGCCTGTTGGGGTTACCTTCACCACTTGGCAGGTCCCAGTTCCAGGGAGATGGTGCCCAATCTTCTCCAAGATTTTTTTCAGGAATCTTGTCTCCCCCTATATTGAATCTTACCGGCCAGCTGGTATCCAAAAATAGCCCATAATTTTGGGATGATAGAAGAAATGGGATAGAACCATTCCCACTTCTTCTGAAACCGTTCCACTGATGCCAACACCGTCTCTCCTGCCCATTCTGTTCCAGATTAGCCATACAGTCCTGTCCCAGACCATAGATTCTTTCCTCTGAATTCAGTTTAAATCTGAAGATCGTCTCTTCTTTTCTCTTTTCTAAGAATACTGATTCGTCACTGGATAGTTTTTCTTTTCCATCTTTATAGACCTTAAAAGATAGCGGGTTAAGGGTTAGAAACAGTTCAGTGGGACCTGATGAGACTTTTAACTTATTCTCTGATATTTTAAAGGCATCTATCCTTTCTGGGGTCTTTTCTTCTGCTATCTTAAATTCACTGGTCTCATCTGCATCCTCCTCTATGACCTTGAATCTGATAATCTCCTGACCTGGAAAAGAGATATGTATAATTCTTCCCTCACCCTCTAAAATCAGGTTATTTTCGGTAACTTCTCTTACCTTATACATTAGATCACCTCTTTTGATAAGTTTATGATTTTATAAAACTATTATAGGGATAAAATAATAATATATCAATTTACGCTTCTATAAAACTCTGGGTCCACCTTTTACCATCCTGGTTATATGGTACCTCTCATAGGCATCTAATATCCCCATCTCTTTCAGTCTGTTTACGATAGGAGTTCCATCTTTTCTCTCTTCCATAAATATACCCACGGCTGTACCGCTGTGGGCTACATTTATTCCGTATGCCCCGAGGTCCAGAGCACATTTTATTATTTCATGGAGATGAGGTTTTGGAAGTATCCTCTGCTGTATCAGTGCGCTTTTTATGGATGCATCTCCAACGCCATTCCAGTCCCCTCTCTTTAGAGACCTATCCATCAAAGAGTACGCCTCTTCCCATTCGTCAGCGTAGGAGTAGACCTGTTTGCCTGTCCTATTATGATACTCCAGGGTGTCAACCGAGCCTTTACCTTCCAGGACTATCACTTTAAGTGATGGCACTGGAACTATCGGCAGGATAAATTCCCCCCTCAGAGAATCAAATAGTGTAATGTCCTCAAATATTATGCTGTCTGTTGGCTCTATAGATACGGAAATTTTTGCTATTTTATGGCTATCCAGCTCTATGCCGAACAGAACCCCGATCCCGAATATAACTGAAGCTATATCTGCTGTACTGCTACTCATACCCTTCCCCAATGGGAGAGAAGAGGTCTTTCTGATTTTTATATTCTCTAAAAATCTCTTGGGAATTCCAAGAAACTCCAGTGTCTTTTCTGCTGCTGATTCTATCTTTGGGGTAAGTTTTTCAGTATCTTTCTTTTCAGATATTTCAATGGAGACAACTGTTCCAAGTTCTATCGGATATGAGATCAGGAGTTCTCTCCCATAAATAACCCCCTGTATAAGCTCCCCACAGGAACCGGGGCAATAGACCTTTACTCTCTCCATAGGTTCTAAAAAGACTTTAATGCCTCAACAAGTTTTACATTACTGCTATGGTCTTTTACGGCAATTCTGATATAACTCTTATCCAGACCCTTAAAGTTTCTGCAGTTTCTTATCAGGATACCCCTTTGCAGGAGAAAATTCTCTAACTCTTCAGTGTCTATGGAGAGCCTTGCCAGGATGAAATTTGCCTTACCGGGATACGGATATATCCATTTGATATTGGAGAGCTCTCTCAAGAGAAATTCACGTTCCAGTGTAATGACCCTTCTTGTTTCTTCCATAAATGACATGTTTTTCAATACGTATCTTCCCGATATGTCTGCTAGGATATTTACAGACCAGGGGAGGGCGAATTCTTTCATCTTATTGACAGTCTCCTCTCCGCCTACCCCGTAACCCAACCTTAACCCTGGAATTCCGAAAAATTTGGTGAAACATCTTACTATGAAGAGATTCGGGTATGAATTGATAAATCTTACCGCTGAGCTTTCCGGATAATCCTCGGTGAATTCTATAAATGCCTCATCTATCATCAGAGATATTTCAAGCCCTGATAACTTCTCGAGCAGGTATTCTATGGAGTCTATGCTTATGAGGGTTCCGGTCGGGTTATTGGGATTACAGATTATGAGGATACTTTCAGGGGAAATCTCTTTGACCAGTCTTTCTACATCAATCGAGAAGTTTTTTGTAAAGAGATATTCAATTGCTAAACTATTCATCCTGGCTATACGTTCATATTCAGAGAAGGTTGGGACAGGTATAAATACCTTATCCTTCTTCATGGCTTTCATATAGAGATATATCATCTCTATGGCGCCATTACCAGGTATTATATTCTCTTTTCTCACACCGACATACCCCGCTATAGCATCTCTTAGCTCTACATATTCCGGGTCAGGATAACTGGTTATGTAATCCATCAAGGAGAATAGGTGCTCCTTCAATCCTTCTGGAAATCCCAGAGGATTTATATTTGCAGAAAAATCAATCAATGTAGAAGGTTCTCTATCCAGAATCCTGGCAAACCTGTATATATTTCCTCCATGTTCAATCATAATATCACCTGAATAATAAGTCCTGTTATAAGTGCCAGAAGGGATGTTACATACATCACTCTGGTCGATAAGATTATATGCTCTGGTGTCACTGTATCTTCGGGGTCTCCTATATACGGTTTTTCCACTATTTGTCCCCCATAACTGCTCGGTCCACCCAGACGAACTCCTAATGCCCCAGCCATACTGGCTTCAGGATATCCACTGTTTGGGCTTGGATTATTCCTCCCATCCCTTAACATTATGGATAGACTTCTCCTCGGATTCAATCCTGTAATAAAAGATGCGATGGCTATCAGAAAGGATGTTAATCTTGCCGGGATGAAGTTTGCTATATCATCCAGACGTGCAGAAGCCATCCCCATATTTATATAACGTTCATTTTTATATCCCACCATAGAGTCCAGCGTATTTATCGCCTTGTATGCCATAGCAAGAGGAACTCCTCCTAAGAAGAGATAAAATAATGGTGCAACAATTCCATCAGATGTATTTTCAGACACGGTTTCTATAACAGCCCTGCATATCCCCTGCACATCGAGTTTTTCAGTATCTCTTCCAACTATATATGATAGGGCTTTTCTGGCATTGTTAATATCCCCGTTTATCAGATATCTGTAAATCTTCTTAGCCTCATCACCCAGACATCTGGTTGCAAGGACAGTATAGATAAAAAATATGTTGACGATATGGAATAGTAATGTGCTTACAGATAAAGAGATTTTTAGTAAAATCCAGACTACTAGATATGATATAACTACTGTAACCCCTGTCAGTATAAAGCCTGCTATCTTCTCTGATGTTTCTGAGTGTACTAGACGCCTGAGCAGATTCTCGAAAGAAGATATAAACCTACCTATAAATCTTACCGGATGTGGAAACCAGTACGGATCACCAAATATAAGGTCTGCGATGTAACCCATCACTATATCGAACATCTATAGACCCATTATCCTATATATTTCCTGTATATCAACCGACTCTCTCACTATCCTTGCAAGCTCGTTGTACTTAAATTCCTCTGTTACGGGATTAATATCTACGTCTTTTTCTATACCCTTTCTCCTGTAAATGAGAGAGACCAGCCCTTTTAGAAAGCTCTCATTGTCAAATATTCCGTGTAGATATGTACCGAATACATTGCCATCACAAGACATATATCCATCTATTTCATTACAGAGGGATTCTCCCCTTTTAATAATGCGGGAAAATGGGATAGAATTCCCCAGATCTTCCGTCCTTCCCATATGTATCTCATAGCCTTTAAGAGTAGAACCGGATAACCCGGGAAAGATTGAAGAAATTGCAGGTTCGAGCTGTATGATTGTCTGAGCAGTAATTTTTTCTCCCTCTATTGTGGTGGATATATCTAACAATCCAAGCCCTTCGGTCTCTTTGATATCAGATTCTATACCGTAAGGGTCCAGAATCTCCTTTCCCAGCATCTGAAACCCACCACATATCCCGATGACCAGTCTTCCCTCTCTGGCATATCTTATAATCTCCTCCGAAATCTTATTATATTTCAGATATAACAGGTCTCCTATAGTATTCTTTGTCCCGGGGATTATAACCAGGTCAGGGGAGCCAAAGGTATCTGCACTGTATACATATCTTATCTTTAATTCATTCACAGAGTACAGGGGTTCAAAATCGGTAAAGTTGGATATATGTGGCAGGTATACGATGGCGACATCCAGATCTCCATCCTCTTTGGTAAGTCTGAGATGTTCGGTTGCGCTATCTTCTTCATCTATATGAATTCTCATATACGGAATGACACCCAGTACAGGTCTTTTTATTATTTTTTCCAGCATAGATAAACCAGGTCTTAATATCTCCACATCTCCCCTGAACTTATTTATTATAATTCCACTGACCCTCTTTCTCTCCCTTTGATCTAGTAGTATCATTGTCCCAACTATGGAGGCAAAAACTCCTCCCTTATCTATATCTCCCACAATGAGGACAGGACAATCGGCTATCTCTGCCATCCCCATATTAACTATATCATTATCTTTAAGATTTATCTCAGCAGGACTCCCCGCTCCTTCTATAACAACTATATCGTGATTAGCTGCAAGCTCCTCATAAGCATCCTTTATAATCTCTCTGAGTTCTGGTTTGAACCTTTGATATTCTTCTGCTGTCATATTTTTGAAGACCTTACCCTTTATAATAACCTGACTTCCAACATCACTTGAAGGTTTAAGCAGTACTGGATTCATAAGAACTGATGGTTCTATGCCACAGGCTTCAGCCTGTACCGCCTGTGCCCTTCCAATCTCTCCTCCATCAACTGTTACAAAAGAATTTAGAGCCATATTCTGAGACTTGAAAGGGGCAACGCGAAAACCGTCCAGGGTAAATATCCTGCATAGAGCAGTTACCAGCATACTCTTTCCTACAGAAGATGCTGTTCCCTGTATCATAATACTCTTAGCTCTACTCATCTATCCATCACCAGATTTAAGTATACAATAAATATCCATCCCAGTCTAATCAGGGTGAGATAATGCAAATTCCACGTTCTCTTGTCTTATTTTTATCCTGGTGATATTATTTTTATATATAAAAAATTATAGTTTCAGGAGGTGAAGATGAAGAAAGTTATATCTCCACAGACTATTTTATATCCTGCTCCAAGTGTACTTGTGAGTTGTGTATCAGGTAGTGGTAAGGCAAATATTATTACCCTCGCCTGGGTTGGGACGGTATGCTCTGAACCGCCCATGGTTTCAATTTCAGTAAGACCTGGAAGATTCTCCTATAAGCTTATATCCGAGACAAAGGAATTTGTTATAAACATACCAACTACAGATATAGTAGATAAGGTTGAGTACTGCGGTATACACTCTGGAAAAGATGTGGACAAATTTAAAGAAACAGGGTTAACCCCGATGCCTGCTACTAAGGTAATGGTCCCTCTCATAAAGGAGTGTCCTGTAAATATAGAGTGTAAAGTAAAAGACGAGGTCCATTTAGGTTCCCACAACTTATTTCTTGGGGAGATAGTGGCTATAGATATAGATGAGGAGATTTTGACAGAAGAGGGAAGGATAAATTATCTTAAGGCTAAGCCCATAATATATAATAACGGAGAGTACTGGAAGTTAGGGGAGAGACTTCCAATAAGTCACAGGTGATTCATATGGAACTACTCACATTAGAGGATGTATTAAAACTTAACAGGAAAGAGATAAGAAACCTGTACGGAGAATACGTGAACTCGGGGCTTGCAAAGCTCCTATCTCTTTTAGATTTTGATAAGAGTTTTGTAAAGGCTCAGGGGCAGTACGTATGGGATGATGAGGGTAATAAATATATAGACTTCTTAGGTGGTTATGGTGCCCTCAATCTTGGGCATAATCATCCGGATGTTATAAAGGCTATAGAGAGTATAAATGATAGTCCCAATATACTTCAGGCCTCACTTAACAGATTTGCAGCTGGTTTAGCCCACAATCTGGCTGCTATAGCTCCTGCTGGACTGAAGCATGCATTTTTCTCCAACAGCGGTGCAGAGGCGGTGGAATCTGCCTTAAAGCTTGCCAGAATATCCACTGGAAAGAAAACATTTGTGTACTGCTCTAATTCTTTCCACGGGAAATCTTTTGGTGCACTTTCTGTTACAGGAAGAGAAAAGTATCGCAAGCCATTTGAACCATTATTACAGGATATAAGAGAGGTCCCATTTGGAGATGTCTCAGCCCTTGAAGTGGCTCTTAAACCTGGAGATGTTGCCGGGTTTATAGTTGAGCCCATCCAGGGTGAGGGTGGAATCATTGTCCCCCCTGATGGATATTTAAAGTCAGCAAGAGAACTCTGCTCCAGGTATGGGGCACTTCTTATAATTGATGAGATACAGACAGGTTTTGGCAGGACAGGATATATATTTGCCTGTCAAAAAGAAGATGTCTCACCTGATATTATGTGTCTGGCGAAGACTCTAGGTGGAGGGATAATGCCTGCAGGGGCAATACTTACCACTGAAGATGTATGGGAGAAAGGTTATGGTGGGACAGAGAAATGTCTCCTCCATACATCCACCTTCGGTGGAAATTCCTGGGCTATGGCAGCCGGTATAGCCACTATAGATATAATTGTTAAAGAAAATCTCCCTGAACAGGCAAAGACGAAGGGTGAATATTTCCTGAATAAGCTTATCTCTCTTAAAGAGAAGCATAAACTTATAAAGGATGTAAGGGGAAGGGGTTTAATGTTGGGTTTAGAGTTCAACCAGCCTGAGGGGGGTATTCTGGATAAGATTACCGCTGGAAGTGTTAGCAAGATAAGCAGTGAATATCTTGGTTCTCTTGTTGCCGGAGAACTCATCAACAGGTATCATATAATAACCGCATATACGCTGAATAATCCAAATGTGATCAGACTGGAACCTCCTCTTATAGTTACAAAAGAAGACCTGGATGTACTGGTCAATGCACTGGACGATCTTTTTACTTCTCACCCGACCTTCACCAGAATAGCCCTTGCAAGTACTAAGACTATATTTGGTTCTATCTTTAAAAGATAGGTGGTAAAGCATGAAATCAGGTTTGGTAACGATAATTGGAAGACCAAATGTTGGTAAATCAACACTCTTAAATGCCCTTATCGGAGAAAAGGTCAGTATCGTATCAGATAGACCACAGACTACCAGAAAGAACATCCTTGGTATCGTGAGTAAGGATGACTTTCAGGTAATGTTTCTTGATACACCAGGTATACATAAGCCCAAGGATGACCTCGGTGAACATATGGTAAAAGATGCAATATCAGCACTGGAGGATGATGTTGATCTGATAATCTTTATTGTAGATGCAAAAGAGATTGCCGATGAGGATATCTACATAGATAAATATGTACTTCCAAAGTATCAAAACAAAAAGATCCTGGCTATAAATAAATCAGACCTTGTTAATACCGACCCGATAGAGAGTGTAAGAAATAAGATTAATATCTCCAATTATGACGAGGTTATCCCCATATCTGCTCTGTATGGGACAAATCTTGATAAGCTAGAAGAAGCAATAAAGAAGTACCTTCCCGAAGGACCGCAGTACTATCCAGAAGATGTTAAAACAACAGAACCGATAGAGGATAGGATAAGGGAGATAATAAGGGAAAAAGTCATACTACTTACATATCAGGAGATACCTTACAGTATAGCGGTGGTGCTGGAAGAGTTTGAGGAGAGAAATGATTTATTCTATATAAGGGCGGTGATATTTGTAGAGAAGGAGTCTCAGAAGGGGATTATTATAGGTAAAAATGGTAAAAAACTTAAGGAGATAGGTACTTTAGCCAGAGAAGAGTTGGAGGCTCTGCTTGGTAAAAAGGTTTATCTTGACCTCTGGGTAAAGGTAAGGGATAAGTGGCGTAAGAAGGCAAGATGGGTTGAGGAGTTAGTCTACAGTTAATTTTTCTATGATATAATTATCTCTATGAATTCTTATTATATTACTGGTATTATTCTCTCCCATGAAAATATAGGAGAAAAGGATAGACTGATTACCTTTCTTACAGAAGAGAGGGGAAAGTTAAGGGCGGTAGCCAGAAGCTCCAGAAGAATATCCAGCAAGATGGCTGGAAGTTTGGAGCCTTTTAACCTGGTCAGATGCTGGATGCATACTGGAAAGACCTTTGATATTATCAAGAATGTTCAGCTTATAAAGACATTTCCAAATGTAATAAAAAATATAGACATTTATATAACGGCGAGCAGGATGTTTGAGTTTATACAGGTTACCGTTCAAGAAAACGATGAAAGCCAGGATATGTTCAGACTTTTACTCGGTGTATTAACCGCTCTGGACAGGTATGATAGTCTGAACTCTATAAAGGTATTCTTCTGGCTCAATGTATTAATTCTATCTGGTTACAGGATGAGGCTGGATAGATGTGTCTGTGGTAGGGAAGATGTAAAAGGTTTTAGTCCATCTATGGGCGGAGTTGTGTGCATCGATTGTATGTTGAAGACAAATGATAGTATACTCATATCTAATTCTGCCCTGGACACGTTGAGAATGTATGAGCAGATAAGATTGAGCTCGGTTGTTAAAAGAGAGATACCGGATACCCTGATGAGAGAGATTGATACGATTATTGATAGATTCAGGTTATGCCATACGAATATAAAACTCAGGTCAGAAGAGGTGACTATATGACATTTCAAGAAGTGATCTTGAAACTTTTGAATTTTTGGCAGGAGCATAACTGCATAATTACACAGCCGTACGATATGGAGGTAGGGGCTGGTACTATGAGCCCGGATACATTTTTCAGGGCTCTGGGTAGAGAAAAATGGGATGTTGCTTATGTCCAGCCAAGTAGAAGACCAGCAGACGGCAGGTTCGGAGAGAATCCAAATAGACTCGGTAAATACTATCAGCTTCAGGTGATATTAAAGCCAGCCCCAAATAATGTGCAGGATATCTACATAGATAGTCTGAGGTCTCTCGGTATAGATCCGATGTTACACGATATAAGATTTGTTGAGGATAACTGGGAGTCACCCACCCTCGGCGCCTGGGGATTGGGCTGGGAGGTCTGGCTCGATGGGATGGAGATTACCCAGTTCACATATTTTCAACAGATGGGGGGATTACCAGTTGATGTGGTCTCCGCTGAGATAACTTATGGGCTGGAGAGGATTGCAATGTATGTCCAGGAGAAGGATAATGTCTTTGACCTCCTCTGGAATGAAGATATCACTTATGGTGAAGTCAGATTTCAGGAAGAGGTGGAGTTCTCAAAATATGCCCTGTTAAATGGTGATAATAAGACATTGAGAGATTTTTTCGATGCCTATGAGAGAGAGGCTAAGAGATTGCTTGATATTCCTCTCATCCTCCCCGCCTATGATTATACCCTTAAGTGTTCTCATATATTTAATCTACTCGATGCTGGGGGTATGCTCTCATATACCGATAGGGTATCTTACATAGGGAGAGTGAGAGCCCTCTCCAGAGATTGTGCCAAGCTATATCTAGAGATGAAAGGAGTAACGGTATGAGGACCTTCCTTCTTGAAATAGGGACAGAAGAACTTCCAGCCAGAATATTCCCAGATATTCTGGCTCAGATGGGGGATAAAGCCAGAGGATTGCTGGATAAATACAGGGTCAATTATAAAGATATAGAGGTCTTTGCAACGCCGAGAAGACTCTTAGTGTTTATCTATGGTTTAGATGAGACTCAGAGGGATGAGATAAGAAAAGTCAAGGGTCCTCCCAGGAGTGTCTCACTGGATAATAATGGAAATCCAACCAGAGCTCTCATCGGGTTTGCCGAGAGACAGGGATGCAGTATAGAAGATATAAAATTTGAAAGCACACCCCAGGGGGATTATGCATTCGCATATATAAAGGAAGGGGGAAGACCGGTAAGAGAAATCCTTGGGGAGCTGTCAGGAGAGCTTATAACTTCTCTTGAGTTTCAGAGGAGTATGTACTGGGAAGAGACAAAATTCCTCTTTGCCAGACCTGTAAGGTGGATACTCTCCATCCTTGGGGATGAGGTTGTTCCTTTTACTATAGCTGGAATAGATTCTAACAGGTATACATTTGGGCACAGATTTTTAAGCCCTGGCGTTATAGAGATAAAAGATGTAAACAGATATAAAGATATGCTGGAGTCTGCTTATGTTATGTTCGACCATAAAAAGAGAAGAGAATATATATTAGAGAAGGTCGGGGAGAAATCCAGGGAGATTTCGGCTAACCCCATATTAACCGATGAACTTTTAGATGAGATAACATTCCTTGTCGAATATCCATATATAATACTCGGTGAGTTTTCTGGAGATTTTCTCCAGATCCCCAGGGAAATCCTTACGACCGTTATGATACACCATCAGAGGTATATCCCATTGGAAAAAGATGGCGTACTCTATCCAGGATTTATCATAGTGAGTAATATGGATGGAAGGGCTGAGGAGAATATAAAAAAGGGTAACGAGAGGGTGATATCTGCCAGATTCAGCGATGCAAAGTTCTTCTATACCAGAGATACAGCCATACCTCTTGGGGAGAGGGTAAAAGATCTGGAAAAGATAAGCCTCCCCGGAGAGAGGGGTACCCTTAGAGATAAGGTGGATAAAATGAGGCTGGTCTTAAACTATATAATAGATACCCTTGGGATTTCTCATATGAGAGATGATTTGAATGTCGCTCTCACTCTCTGTGAGGCTGACAGGACAACAGAGATGGTGAAAGAATTTCCCGAGCTGCATGGGGTTATAGGTGGTATATATGCAAGTCTTAATGAAAAAGAGGAGATATGGAAATCGATATATCATCATGAGGATGAGAACCCTCCTCTATTCGGTGCCAAGCTTATAGCTATAGCTGAGAGGATGTATGACATAGTGTCCCATTTTAACGAGGGCTACATCCCTTCCGGATCACAGGACCCTTATGGACTGAGGAAATCAGCCTACAGTCTTGTATCCATACTGGGAGAGGGTAATATAGATATAGAACTTGGTCCAATTATGGATATACTAGAATGCAAAAATAAAAAAGATGTCTGGGATTTTATATCCCAGAGGCTATTCAACTACCTCCTTGCTAAAGGTCTAAAGAGAGACCTGGTTGAATCTGCAATCGGGCTTGATAGCACCTCTATCGCCAGGATTACTGAGACTGCAGTTACACTTCAAGGGCTGTCTGCCAGAGAGTCTTTCCCTCATTTCATAACATCTGCTGTAAGATGTTTCAGGATAACCAGAGACCTGAATAATCTTCCAGAGTGTGACCCCAGATATTTTCAGGAAGAGGATGAGCGGATTTTATATGACTTTGTGGTGAATTTTCCTCAAAATGAGAACTTAGTTCTTGCTGAGAGATATGAGAGGCTCTTACCGCTGGTCGATATACTTGATAGATTCTTCAAGAACGTCTTTGTAATGGTTGATGACGAGAGGATAAAAAATAACAGGTTATCACTCCTTAAAGAGACCTATAAACTATTTTCTCCATTCGGAGATCTCACCAGGGTAGAAGAAAGGTTATGAGGTTTTATATCTGGACTATCGGATGTCAGATGAATGAAAAACAGACGGAAGAACTTTCTTCTCTCCTGAAGATGAGAGGAGATATAGAGGTGGATTCTCCTGAATCTGCTGACATTATCATTTTAAACACCTGTTCGGTGAGGAGACGTGCAGAGGTCCGTATCGAGGGAAGAATCGGAGAGTTTAAAAGGTTGAAAGAGAAGAATAACCCTATAATAGTGGTAGCCGGTTGTTATGCGCAGGCTCATAGAGAAAAGATACTTGAAAGATTCCCATATGTTGATAAGGTTGTTGGTCCATTTGACTTTATGAATATACCTGAATTGTTGAACGATTCCGGTAAACTTTATACTGATGAGAAAAAAACAGACTGGAAGATAATTTTCCCTGAGAGGGCAAAGGTCTCCTCATTTGTAAGAATCATGGAGGGTTGCAATAATTTCTGTAGCTACTGTATAGTGCCATATGTGAGAGGAAGGGAGAGGAGTAAGCCGAGCAGTATGGTTATCGAAGAAGTAGCAGGGCTTGTTGAAAGAGGAGCTAAAGAGGTTGTTTTGCTTGGACAGAATGTTAATTCATACGGTAAAGATATCCCTGGAGAGGTCTCTTTTGCTCAACTTCTTTATAAACTCAATGATGTAGAGGGGCTTGAAAGGATAAGGTTTACCACATCTCATCCAAAAGATATGTCTGATGAGCTTATAGAAGCTATGGCTGAACTCCCAAAGGTGTGTGAGCATTTACACCTTCCCGTCCAGGGTGGAAACGACAGAATCTTAAAGCTTATGAATAGAGGATATACAAAGGCACAGTATAGAGCACTGGTTGATAAGATCAGGGATAAGATACCAGGCATAGCGCTCACTACAGATATAATTGTCGGTTATCCTACTGAGACAGAGGAAGAATTTCAGGAGCTTCTGGAATTTATAAGAGAGATAAGATTTGACCAGGTCTATTCTGCTATCTTTTCAAGAAGACCTATGGCTAAGGCATCAGAATTACCAGACCTTCCATACGAGATAAAGCAGAAAAGATACGAGATATTCAACCAGGTTCAGAATGAAATATCCAGAGAGATAAATGAAAAACTCATTGGAACTATTCAGGATGTTCTGATAGAAGAGGCTAAAACCAAATTTCCCGATCAGTCCAAGGGGAGGACAAGAACAAATAAGGTTGTTGTTGTAGAGAAAAAGATCCCTCCTGGCGAGATAATTATGGTGAAGATAATGGATGCTACTGAATATACACTGAAGGGAGAGATCTTGTGATTGTTGCATAAATGATTGATACATTGCAGATATTCTTGTTGAATTTGAAGGACCTATAGGATTGGAAATCGTGGATCTACATGAATACCTTGAAAAAATTCTTGGTATAAAGGTAGATCTGGTTACAAAAGGAGCGGTAATGAGAAAACCTCTTTTATGGGATTCCATCAAGGAGGACCTGATAAATGTCTAGAAGAGAGCCAAAAGAATAAAGAGACAAAAGTACTATTAGAACTTTATTTCGATGTAGTATAATATTAATGAGAATCTTTTATGGAGGTATGCTCTTAATGCATTCTATATTAGAAAGAAAAGAATTATGGGATGAAATTGAAAAACTTTCTCCTGAGGAACAGCTGGAATTGGCCGAGAGGCTTTTGAAGTTATTAAGGAAGGGGAAAGCTAGTAAAGAGAGCCAAATTTCCTGGGAAAAACTTTATGGACTAGGCAAAGGGCTATGGGGAGAAGACGCACAGGAGTATGTAAATCAATTAAGAGAGGATAGATGAATTTATCTGAAGAAATTTCTAAAGTAAGAAGCATCTTTATAGATACAGCACCTATCATCTATTATATTGAGGCTCATCCTTTATTTGGTTCTCTAACAAAGACAGTAGTAGATATAGTTCGAAGCAGCAATTTCTCTGTTTTTACCTCTGTTATCACTCTGGTTGAGGTTCTCTCTAAACCTATTCAGATGGGTCGAGAGGATTTAGCAAGGGAATTTAAAGAGTTTTTAAGAGGAGGCAAGGATCTTACTCTCATAGAGATATCGGTAGATATAGCAGAAAGAGCCGGAAACTTAAGAGGAAAATATCCTTCATTGAAAGCTTTAGACGCTATCCAACTTGCTACTGCTTTTGAAATAGAGGCTGA
>ERZ795046.756-NODE-756-length-36751-cov-4.788397_pt1 | contig 36751 bp, 23 predicted proteins | sample MGYA00375130_ERZ795046 | MGnify/ENA primary metagenome ERZ795046 (study PRJEB30175, sample SAMN05720202) | activated sludge metagenome | isolation source: anaerobic digester from wastewater treatment plant | place: Japan | collected 2015-05-15 ...
TTGGGCAGTTGCTCCACGCGAAGGATCAACGCGACGATCACTAGTCCGGACAGAATGAGCCGGGATTGTTCGTCGGCCGCGTGCTCTCTATCCCAGGGATACACCAACGCAAAGAGGAGCAGAAACACCATGAGGGCTGTAGACCAGGAAAGGAGAATCGCGATGCCCCCCGCCAGAAACATCCAAGGGATCCAGCGGGAAAATCGATTGGAACGGATTTGATGGTGGATTCGCAACAACAACCCTAAAACAAATATTCCCAGGATCTTATAAATCAGATCCGCTTTCCCGGAGTGGACCGGGAAATCATCATAAAAGGTGAAAGCCGCGTCCCCGCTCGAAAAAGACTCCAGCGTGTAGGCGCGCGCCGCCGGATCCAGGCAGGCGAACACCCCCCACGCGGCCAGGAACACGGCAAATAGCGCTTGAGCCCAAACGGCGCGCGACAAATGATAAACTCTCCTTCTTTTATAGAGTTTGATTTTACTTTCTGGCTTTAACTGCGTTGTTTCTTGTCCTGTCTTGGCTGTCGTTCCCCCGCAGGCGGATTACCAGGTCGATCACGAAATTCAATGCCCCCATGGTCAGCATCTGCAACCCGGCCAACACCAGCAGGGCGCCGGCGGCGATGTAGATCCATGAGTGTTGAATTTTTCCCATCGATAAATATTCCCGCAGAGGCGCGAGATTGATCAGCAGTCCTGCCAGGATGGCGGCCAGGCCCAATGGCGGCAAGCTGGAGAGGATGCGGTTGTACAGGGTCAGAAATTTTGATTGGCAATTGTGCAGATACAAGGAGATTTTCTGCCCCAGAAATCCAACACTCAAAAGCATCAATCCACCCACGAAAAAGGTGATCAAAGACAACATGCGGTAAATCCGGTCATCCGGGATGATCTCCAGCACGAGCGCGTCGCGAATCAGCCCAGGCGCGTAAATTCCGCACAACGCGAACAGAACCAGCGCGGCGGTTCCGAAAAAGGGCAAGGGGCGGTAGATGAGCGCCATCTCCAAAATGATGCGCAGAAAACGCACCCCGTCCTTGATCACGCGCAGTTTGGATTGGCCGATCCGTTCCGCGTAGGGCATGGGCACTTCGGCCAGCGTCAGGCCGGGGTGGAACAGCACCCGGGAGGTCATCGCCGGGGTGTAATGCAGCCCATCGGGCAACGGTTCGATCTTGGACAACGAAGCGGTTTTCACAACCCGCATGCCGCTGGCGGTGTCGGTGATCCGTTGTTGCGCCAACAATCCCAAAAGCAGGGAATAGAAGAGGTTGCCCAACCGGCGGACGGCTGGCATTTGGCTTCCCGGCCCCATCCGCGAGCCTAAGACGACGTCATAGTCTCCTTCCTTCTGCTTTTGGCACAGGGGAATAAAAAAAAGCGGGTCGCAGGTGCCATCCGCGTCCAAAAAGCCGGCCAGCGTGGTCTGGCTTTCCTGGAAACCATGCTTGATAGCCGCCCCGTAACCGAGATTACGCTCATGCTTTAAAACGCGGATTTCCGGCGCGTACCGGAGGGCCTTGGGATAGGTCGCGTCCGTGGATCCATCGTCCACCACGATGATGTCCACCCGGGGCAACCCGGTTTGTTGCTGGATGGGCTCGCGGGCCGCCAGGCAACGCTGAATGATGGACTCGATCGCCTCCTCCTCGTTCAAGGCGGGAATGATGATCGTCAAACCCTCTTCTCGCTCGGTGGGGGATGGCATGGAGATGGTTCCTCGGTGCTGGGGTGAACGTTTCAAAGGTTAACAAGAAAAAAAGAGGCCTCTCGATCGATGAGACTCCGCATGGTAGTATGGTTCATATCCCCGTTCAAGATGGGCATGCCTTGCTCGAAGATGCTTGGAATATCGCCACGCATCCAGAAAGGCGCCCCTTGAGCATTCCGGAGGTGCGCGGCGATGGAAAATCATGTGAACATGGTAGCTCTCCTCCATATGATCGCGGGCGCGTTCGGTTTGGTACTGGGGATTTTCATCCTGGCGGGAGCCTTGGGGGCTTCTCTCCTCATCGGGCTGAACGCTACGTCCGATGAAGCCCTCATCGCGGTGCCGGTGATCACCGTGATAGGACTCCTGCTCAGTGGATTAACTATGATTTGCCCTCTTCTGGGCATTCTCACGGGGATCGGTTTGCTAAGGCGGGCGCCGTGGTCGCGGGTGTTGTGCATCGTGGTTTCCATTCTGTACATCCCTGTGTATGTCCCGTTCGGCGCGCTCCTGGGGATCTATAGCTTATGGGTTATGGTATCCAACGAAACCTCCGTGCTTTTTCAAAATCCGCCGGCCTGAATGGACCAAGAAATCCCGCGGAGAGGCAATCCGGCCGCTGGAGGCCTTTTCGTCCTCGGCCGGATGAAACACGGAGCGAATTCGAAATCAAAAAATAACCACTAAAACTAGGTAAAGTATTGGTTAGGGAACGTGCCGGGCGGCGCGGGACAGCATCCCCAAATACCAGACCGAATTCGCCGGGCGCGTGCGGCAAGGATATTATCAGGGTATTATTTATTTTCTCAGAGGTATTCGTTCTCGAATCAACTCCCGCTATGATGTATCATAATCATGCCATGTGAACTATGGTTGCGTTTTATGCTGAATCCTGGATATGTTTCGGAAGAGGGCTCTTTTATTTTCTTCCCTGTTGTTTCATTGATAGTAAGTTCAAAATCCTGAAGTTGTTAATCCAATGCTGGACACGTTTCGAAATGGGTGCCGGCGCCGGATCATCCAAAACATGGAAAGCAACTCTCGACAGGATTATCAGCAATAGAAGGAGTCGATACCATCATGGCCGAACTCAGTGAAATCCGCTCGATCCATGCGCGGGAAATCCTGGATTCACGCGGGAATCCCACCGTGGAAGTGGATGTGTTCCTGGAATCGGGCGATTTGGGCCGCGCGGCGGTTCCTTCCGGCGCGTCCACAGGTGAACACGAAGCGATCGAAATCCGGGATGGCGATAAAAAGCGGTATTGGGGCAAGGGGGTCACCCGGGCGGTCGCCAACGTGAACGAAAAAATCACCCCCGCGCTCGTGGGACATGACGTGTTCGACCAACGGGGCATCGATCGGTTGATGATCGAATTGGACGGCACTCCCAATAAATCGCAACTGGGCGCCAACGCCATTCTGGGCGTTTCCCTGGCGGTGGCCCGCGCTGCCTCCAGCCTCCTCGAAATCCCCTTTTACCGCTACCTGGGGGGATGCAACGCCCATCTGCTGCCCGTGCCTCTGATGAATATCCTCAACGGCGGCCAACATGCCGATAACAATCTGGATTTCCAAGAATGCATGATCGTCCCGCATGGCGCCTCCACTTTCCGGGAAGCGTTGCGCATGGGAGCGGAAGTATTCCATTCCTTGAAAAAAGTCCTGAGTGATCAGGGCAAAAACACCGCCGTGGGGGATGAGGGCGGATTCGCGCCCGCGGTGGAATCCAACGAGGAAGGCCTGGCAGTGATCATGCAGGCCATCGAAAAGGCCGGGTACATGCCCGGGGATGATATTTCCCTGGCGTTGGACGCGGCTTCTTCGGAGTTCTACGACAAGGAAGCGAAGGTCTACGTCCTGGAAGCCGAGAAAAAACCCCGGAAAAGCCCTGCGGAACTGGTTGATTTCTACGCCGAGTTGTGCGATAAGTATCCGATTGTATCCATTGAGGATGGAATGGATGAAAACGATTGGGAGGGGTGGAAACTCCTCACGGAAAAACTCGGCGGCAAGGTGCAACTGGTAGGCGATGACTTGTTCGTGACCAACCGCGAACGCCTTGTCCAGGGAATCGAACAGGGGATCGCCAATTCCATCCTGATCAAACTCAATCAAATCGGATCTTTGACGGAAACCCTGGATGTAATCGAAATCGCCAAAAAAGCCCATTACACCAATGTGATTTCGCACCGCAGCGGCGAAACCGAGGATTCCACAATCGCCGATCTGGCTGTGGCTGTCAACGCCGGCCAAATCAAAACCGGTTCTCTGTGCCGCACCGATCGGATGGTAAAATATAATCAACTCCTCCGCATCGAAGAAGAACTCAACGGCGGAGCGGTGTACTTGGGTAAAAAAGTATTTTCGAAATAAAAATTATAAAAATTAAAAAAGGAAAAGACCTGCCGTGCGTGTCATTCGGACCATCAAGGCCTTGCTGCGAGATTCGGTGATCTGGGGCCTGGGATTCCTCCTGCTCTTTACCATCACGGCGGGCCTCACGACTCTCTTTGAACGGTATGACAAGTACGAAACCTATAAAAAACGGTTATACGAAATTGAATATGATATCGTCCTGCTGAAACAAGACTTGGAAAGCAAAAAAGATTGGGCCCGGCGGTTGGAATCCGATCCCGCGGCATGGGAACAAGTCGCCCGGGAAAAAATGAACTACTTGGCGCCGGATGAAATTTTAGTCACATTTGTTCCAGGACGATAACCAAGATGGGAAAAAGAAAAAGCCAGATGCGGTGAACAAGGGGAAAAAAAAGAGTGGCGGAAACTTATCAGCGCACGGGATGAAGACGTCGGCAACTCTTTTTTTCATCGAAAGTTGCGAAATTTCCTTGACAAAGAAATTGGGATAGGTTAACGTAGAATATTCTTGCCGACCGGTTCATTTGAAACGAGTTGCGAACCGTCGAGGGATGCGTTTGACCGAAAATAAATTGACGCGGGGTGGAGCAGTGGTAGCTCGTCGGGCTCATAACCCGGAGGTCATGGGTTCGAATCCCATCCCCGCAAAAAATTGGAATGGAGGTTGGCCGGTTAAACCTAACCGGTCAACCTTCCATTCCTAAATCTCTGAATTTTTTCCTGATATGGATGGATTGGCATGATATGAATATGGCTAAATCGGGAGTTTGGAACGCGTGACCAAAAAAGAAATCATCGAAATTGTATCCGAACGGACGCAACTGAAAAAAAATCACACCAAGGCCATCGTCGAGTGTGTTTTCGATGTGTTTATCGAGACGTTGGCCCGGGAAGGCCGTATCGAGATCCGGAATTTCGGTGTATTCAAAGTAAAACGAACCCCCGCGCGAATCGGCCGCAATCCGGTCACCAAGGAATCGGCCGATGTCCCCTCCCGGAATATTGTGCAGTTCAAAGCCGGGAAATTTATGAAAGAGCGCGTGGCGAAAGCAGAATGATGGAAATTCAGAAAGGTTCTTCTCCGCGCGAGTTGGGAGATATAGGCGTTTCGAATGATGTGTTTGAATCCATCGCCGCGACCTGTACCCGGCGGGTGGCCGGAGTGGCGGGGATGGAGACCGCCGACGGTCTCGTGGATAGCCTCTCCAAGGTTTGGGGACGCGGCGACGCGCCCCGGGGTGTCAAAGTCACCACCGGCGATGATGATGTATCGATAGATTTATCCATTATCCTCAAGGAGGGGTATTCCATTCCACAAGTGACGGGACGGATTCAGCGGGAAGTCAAAAGCGTGATCGAGGAAATGACCGGCCGCGCAGTCAAAGCCGTAAATATCTTGATTGCGGACGTGGAACAGGCTGGACCGGCCCCCGCACCCGGCCCGGGGCTTGAAGAGCCGGATGAATAACCGGATCCGCGTACCCGTCCCCTGAAGTTGGGTTCGTCAGCCGTGCGTCGTGAAATTCGGGAAACCATTTCACACCGGGTTTGATATAGTATGTCCGAAGCGTACTCCAGCGGCCTGGATTACGGGAAACTCTTCACAATAAAATCGGTGAGGGGGAACCTTGCCGGAACAGTCGCAGCAACTGGTCGAAGAATCAACCGAGAACCCGTCTTGATTTGGTTCCTGCGAGACGGCATCTATAGAGGAGGATGCATGATGTTCCAAAAACATGGGCTGTTTTTTGCGGTAAAGGCAGTGGTTATACTCTTATTTGTCGCTGTTGCTTTACCCTCACCGGTTTGCGCGCAATCTGACCTTGCCGCAAGAGTCAAAATCCAAGGCCCAGAGTTCGGTGATGTATTATTGGTCAGGGATGGCAATGACATCATCGTCTACGGATTGGCCGGTGCCGTTCCTCCTTCCAGCAAAGTGATCATCACCGCCGGCAATCTCCCTCCCATTGAAACGGATGCCTCCTTCGTCGGGAAATTCCCCATCCGCCACGGTCAACCGGTGCGCTTGGCGGGAGGGGCCGCGCTGGGATCGGCCACGATTGAAGTGATCCGGGCCGGCAGCCAGGAACGGATCTCGGGCACTTTCCCGCTGAACATCACCGGTCCGGAGATTCTCCAAGCCTTCCGGGATTATCAGGAAGAAGCCGGCCTGGTATTGAGCGGCCAAAAAGAAGCCGTCGAGAAGGGGATGCCTCCTCACATCCTGCTCGATGTGGTGGCGGAATCGGAAGGGGATCAACCCTTGGTGGGGAAAGTCTTACTGACACAACGCTTGGTGGTTTCCGGCTCCGGCCCCACCCTGAGCGCCAGCATTGTGGATGAATTCGAAGGCCTCTCCGACGCGGGAACCAGTCCGGAACTCAACAGCCTTCCTCCCTTTGCCCGGGCCGGGGTTTACAGCGTGCCGGTCGATGTCAACAATCCGGACCGCCGCTTCCGGATTTATAACATCGAAACCGTCACTTTCTTCAACGGGGAGTTTCTGAGCAACGGCTCCTTCTTCCCCTTTGTGATTGGAGACGTGAACAGCCGGAACAAGGACACGATCAATCCCCCCGCGTCGGAATCCCCCATCCTCATGCCTCAACCAACCGACACGCTTTACCTGGTGGTGGAAACGGATCCTTCGCAAGGCCCCGTCCGGCGGTTCCCCGCACGGATATTGAATGACATCGCGGCCGGATTGGAAGGTGACCTGACGGTTTTGAACAACAACGTCCTGGATGTCCCCGGCGCTCCCGGGCCCAACGGCACAGCGGTGATTCGGGGCAAGGCCGATCCCTACGCCATTGTGACCGCGTATCTTGGCAATGACGTCAATTCCGAATGGCTGGCCAGCGCCCAAGCCGATGCGGAAGGGAATTTCTCCATCCTGATTCCCTCCCGCGCGGAACTGAATCCCGTGACCAACGAATTCGGCCCCTACCTGCCGACGAAGGAAGTGTATCTGCAAGCCATTGACTTGTTCGATAACCGCAGCGACGTTCTCACGCGGGTCGTAACAGACAATGAATTGGTGATTTTCGAAAATCCGGTGGCTTCCGAAACCGAAACCGCCTGGGTGGTGCAAGGCCGGACCGAACCGGCTACTTTGATCCTGATCACCGGCCGGACCCGCACCGGCACCGTGCAGTATGATGCGGGGGGCGGCAAGGCCGGCGGCGATGGCCGCTTCGCTCTGAATGTCTCCCCCAATGGCCGGTCCTACTATGAATATCAAGTCCATATGGTGGATCAGGCGGGCAACGCCACGGAAACGCCTATCGTGATCCCGGGGGATCAATTCACCCCCGATCCTTCCAATTTCACGGTGTCGGCCAGCTTCCCCCGGATCCGGATTTCCGGCAAGGCCGAACCCTACGCCAGCGTCATCTCCTTCGGAATCGAACTGGATAAGATCCCCTCGGATCCCCAGGTGACCGATACCTTGCCCCCAGGGGCCTTCTTCCTTGGCGGATCGAATCTGGAATTTCCGGAAACCACCGCCAAAGCGGACGCGGATGGCAATTTCTCCCTAACGGTACCCTTCTCGGTCAGCCGCTGGATTTACCTGCAAGCGGTGGATCACGCGGGCAATCCCAGCCGGTTTGTGCCAGTGGAGATGGTCGACGAAAACGGCAATCCTTTCCTGAAAAACCTCGTGACATTTGACCGGATCCGCGTCGAGAATATGCCCGCCGGCGCGCCGGACCGCGTCTCGGGCCGGACGGTCAATGCCACTGACGGGACCCCGATCACGGGCCTGGTGGTCGCCGGTTTTGCGGCCATCCAAAGCGAGACCGATTTGGTGATCCCCTTCGTGGATCAGATCACCGATTTGGTCCCCGTGGATGTCAACGGCGAGTTTACGCTCCTGGTGCCGGACCGCTCGCCCGCCTCCCATGAATTCATCACCGGATTCTACCTGGTGGCGTTCATCCAGGATGAGACCGGGGCGTTGTTTGATGTCGGCTTTACCTATATTGACGCGCAAGACGGACTCAAACGCGTGGGCCCGGACATCTTCTTCGCTCCCCTTGCCAGCGATATCGAACTGATCCAGAGCGGACGGGGGACTTCGGATCTGATCAATATCCGCCGGATTTATCCCGCCGGGACGGGCGCCGGCAATGCCGATCTGCCCGCGGACGCGTTGCCCTTCATCGTGGTGCTGGCGGATGAAAACGACGATGACTTCATCGATGTCACCTCTCCCTCGATTCAGGTTTTGGACGTTCAACCCTTGAATGCCGTGAAATTCGGCAGCGTGTTCTTCCCCATGCCCGGCGTGCAAGGACTCAATGTGGGGGACAACTATTGGGATCCGGAAACGCAACGGGTGCACGGCCGTTCGATCGTCTTTATTTCGCTGATCGATGCCTATGGGAATTTCAGCCCCGATCCGCTGCCCGTATACTTGGATGTGTATACGCAGGATCCGGTCGTTTCGAAAATCACTGCCAGTGGGAACGCCATTTTCGCCGACGAAGGAACGGTTGAATCGTACGCGCTGATTTCAGTATATGAAAATCCGGATAAATCCGGCTGGATCGCCGCGGGCCAGGCCTATGTGAACGGCGGTTTCGCCATCACTGGTCTTTCCATTACGCAGGATGTGGTGTATATCGCCGCCAAAGACGCCGCCGGAAATGAAAGCAACGCGGTGCGGGTGCCGGTCCGCAATCCGGTGGTGGGCAAGCAATTCATGGTACTGGATGGTTTCGGCCTGATTCATACGCCTTCCACCATCCTGACCAGCGGCCAGTTGCCTTCGGACAATGCCCGCGCGATTTCTGTCTTGGATTCGACTGTGTACGAATTGCTTTCGGATGGCCGGATCCTGAAAGTCGCCGGCCAAGGCTTGGTCCCGCGCTTGGAAGATCAATTGATCGTGGACGGCTCGTTCGCCCGTGACCTGGAAGTCATCAGCACCAATCCCTTCTCCGCGTATGTCCTCCTGGGCAATGGGTTGATTCTGACTTACGGGAACGCGCCTTTCCTGGGAGATATCGAATCGGCCGGTACGACCGGAGTCCGTCTGCCCATGGGCGGCGGCAGCCCCCTTTATTTCCTCGACCAGAATGGCAACGGCGTCTGGGACACCGAGGATAAGAACGGGAATGGCTTGCTCGATATCTCCGTCGGGATCGGCGGTGTCCTGCGCACCGAGGATACCGGCATTCCCGGGATCGACGGTACGGCCGGCAACGGCGTCATCGATCAAGAACCCTTGTTCAATCCGCGCAGCATTGACAATGGATTCGGCTGGGATATCGCGCGCGACCTGGAACTGGTCCGGGATGACAACGGGGTGGTGAAGGGATACGTGATCTTGGATGGCGTGGGCGTGATGTGGCCCTTCGGGTCTGACATTGGCGCGGAAAACGTCCGGCCCAACGCCACCAACGGCTATTCGTTGAGCAACCAGTTCAAAGCATTCGAACTCATTGTGCAAAACGGACGGATCGTCGATTTCATCAGCCTCAATGGCCTGGGTCAACTGTTTGCTCTCCCCAGCGATCAGGGCGGCGTCTTGGGCGCTGGACCTTCTACCGATCCCAACACGGCGGGCTTCTTGTCTGCGGAGCAGTATGGAATTCCGTACTTCGGCTTTGACATTGCCCGGGATATTGAGATGAACCGGAACGATTCGAATGGCGATGGAACCGTCGATTGGAAAGACGGCTTCTACGTCCTGGATGGTTTTGGCGGCATTCACGCCATCGGTGGAGCGGAAGTGATCGAGGATTATCCGTTCCTCGGATTCGATATCGCCCGGGATCTGGATTTCTGACCGAATCCGGCCACGGTTGCCATGGAGTAAACATTGGAGAGTCATGCGAAGGGCAAGACCAGGGCGTCTTGCCCTTCACTTTCTGTTCTTCCTGGATTGCCTTCAAATGGTCAGTTTTTTGGGGAATGGCTTGAAGATTTGATTTGTTTAGTAACGATGTTGGTGCTATAGTGGAAATTCCTTACGATGAATCCACTGGAGCGGAAATTCGAATCCGCCGGCGGTGGGGCTGGGCTTTCATACCAAGATGGAATGATCTCGGTTTCACGATTGTCTTTTGATTTGAGGGTTGATGGATTTCGGTACGGGTTGAGGGAAGACCGCGACGGCTTCATTCCGGAGGCCACTCCAGCTTTTTTATTTTCCTCTTCGCGCTTTATTTCCTTTTTCCCAAGCCGAAAACTAAAAGCGGATGATAGTGTGGGAATGACTGCCCTGTTTTTTTCAGACCTCCACCGGTCTGAATCTGTGATGGTGCGTGAGAGAAATGGAAATCACCAAAAAAATCAGCCTTCGGTTCAAAGTGTCCTTGGCATGGGCCGTGTCCACCACGCTCGTGATTTTTCTTTGCTGCAATGCCCTTTTCTGGGTGGTGAAGGAAAAACGGAGGCAGGATCTCACCCGGCATTCCACCATGCTGGCCCACCGGATCGCCTCTCTTCCGGCGATCCGCTCCTTTCTGACGGAACAACCGGATGCCCCTCCCAAAGCCGAAATCGAGAAATTATTGGCCCTTCTGCTGACCGGTGATCCCTTTGTGGATGAGATTACCATCATCGATCAGACCGGAAAAGTGCCTTTTCATGTAACACAATCTCCTCAGGCCGCCGATTCCACTCTCGTCAAGCCCGTCCGGGAAACCATGAATCCGGCCGCCATGCACGAAATCCTGGCGGAAGACAACACCATCCTGATCGAAAACACCGGAGATTTTTGGGCCCGTCTCGCCCTTACCCCGGGTTCTTTATGGGGCTATGTGAAAGTCCATTGGAAACCCGAAGCCTCCTGGAAATATTTCAACCTTCTGAAATGGAGCATCCTGTGGGTGACCGGCACGGTGTTCGTTTTGTCCCTGGCGATGGCGCTCATTCTCCTAAAAAGAACGTACACGCGCGAATACAACCGCTTCGCCAAGGCCGTCAGTCTTCTCTGTGGAAGCGATTACCACCAACGCATCGACACGCAATCGTTCTCCCCCGCAATGGCCGGCATCGGAGTTCATTTGAACCGGATTCTGCAAGAAATTGAAAATGAGAAAAAAGAAAACCGGCTCTTGGACGACAATCTCCGCCAGATAGAGCGGAGTTGTGCCAATTTCCGGAAAGCCCTGACTCAGAAAACCGCGGAATGTGAGAAAATGCGGCAGGAGATGCACCAGGGGTTGATGACCTTGTTCGATCTCCTCTGGTGTGGAGTGTTGATCATTGATGAAGAATACGGCATCCATTACATCAACAGTCAGGCGGAGCGATTGCTGCGGTTCGCCCGTTATGATGAATCATACCTGGTGGATGACCGGTTGCGGGCTTGTCTGGCCCCGTTAGTCCGTTTCGGTGAAGCCTCCCGGGTGGACGACCTCTGTGTGTGGCCGAAGCCTTCCTTCGGACAGTCGGTCTCCTCCCACGTGCGGGCCGCGAAAATCCCCACCGCCGATGGTTCTCCCCTGTTCTTTGTCCTGCTCCAGGAAGAGAGCGGTTACCCCAAACCACACAATTCCGACTACTATTCCAAACGGCTGGTGTTTGACTTTCTCGATCCCAACGGCTGGATTGATGAACCCGCCGTGGATTCCTCGGAAATGCCCGCCGGGGAATCCATTCCCGTCCGGGAGTGGTTCCAACAGTGCTTGGACCGTCTCAAAACCTTTCATGCGCTCGAAAAGGGAGAGTTGGGGGAAATTCAAACGATCCGCTTGGCCTCGTGGCTTCGCGCGCAGTTCAATGATGCCGGGTGGTGCTCGCAACATTTACGTCTTGATGCCAACACCCCGGAACATGATATCCCTCTCCAACTGCCCGGACGGATGTTGGCTGAATTCTTGGAATCCATCCTTCTCGTCCTCGGGCGTCTGGCCTATCCCGGCGGCCGGACCCGCGATGATTGTATGGCCTTGCGGGCTTTGGTCGATTCCAAGGGAAAACCGGTCATCTCCATTTCTTTGCCCAACCTGGCCAAAAAACAAGCCCACCGGATTCATGACCTGCTCAACGAAAGAATCGATCTCGCCGGTGAATTCAATAGCACCGCGCCTTTAACTTTGGACCGCTTGGAAATCGACATTTGTTACTCGCTGTACCGCTACGTCAAACAAGGATTGCGGATTCAGGCCGAATGCGTCTATTCTGAAAACATCCATTCGGCTTTGGTCCGCCTGACGCTCGATCCCCATGCGTTCCCGGCCAAGAAAGATAAGGAGGCTTCCTTCCCGGATTCCGAGGCTGGTTCTCTTTCCGCCACCATTCCCCATGATATGATTCAACAATATTTGACCCGGGAATAAAAACAAGAAAAAAACGCCCGCGCAAGAAAACGCTTGCTTCCTGTAACACCTTGGGTTATAGTGGATTAGAGTCGCTATTTTTTTTCTTTGGATTATTGCTTCTATCGTATTTATGGGTCACGTCGGGGCATAGTGTTGCGGAGGGTTTCGAATGACTAGTACGAAAAAAGACATCGTGAAGGAAGTAGCGGCGCGAACGGGATTTGACATTTCCAGCGTGAAAGAAATCGTCCAAACCATGTTTGATGCCATGTGTGAAGGCCTTTCCGCGGATGGAAATATTGAAATTAGAAATTTTGGTATATTTAAAGTAAAAGAAACTCCGGCCCGCAATGCCCGGAATCCCAAAACCAGTGAAATTATCACGGTTCCTGCCAAAAAACATATCAGCTTCAAGCCCGGCCAATTGATGAAAGAAAAAATCAACGAAAAAAGGGACAATCCCTTTTGAATCCCCTGCCTGCGGGCCGGCTGGATGCAGGATGATTCAGCGGCAGGTATCGATGAAAGAAAACGGCTGTAAGCCATTCCCGGCTTGTTGAAAACCATGGAAACCGAAAAGCGGCTGCCCCCCAAAATCCTCAAAGAAATCAAGGAAATTCCGACTATCCCGGACGTGGTGGTCAAGGTCATGCAACTCACCCGGGATCCCAACGCCAGCGCGAAGCAACTGACGATGGCCATCGCCAACGATCCCGGCTTGACCGGCAACCTGTTACGTTTATGCAATTCGGCTTATTACGGCATTCCGCGCGTGGTCTCTTCCCTAAACCAAGCGGTTATGTACTTGGGCTTCCATACCGTCCGGAATCTGGTGCTGACCTGTTCCGTCAGCCGTTTCTTCAACCCCCAAAAGCGGATCTACGGGTATGTGAAAGGCGGTCTTTGGTATCACTCGGTCGCCAGCGCTATGGCCAGCGAGCAGGTCTGCAAACTGACCCAGAACAACCTGCGGGATTCCGCCTTCACCGCCGGCCTCCTCCACGATATCGGACAACTGATTATGGGCACCTCCATCAAGGACACGGCCGAAACGATCGTTGATTTAATGAAAAACGGCGGACTGACCGAACTGGATGCGGAAGAGGAAGCGGTGGGATTCTCGCATGTGGAACTGGGTGCCGTGCTGGCCGACCAGTGGAATTTTCCCGTCGAACTGATTCAGGCCATCCGCTATCATCACCATCCCGACCAGGCCCCGGACGCTTCCTTCCTGCCCGCCATTGTCCACGTCGCGAATGCCATCGTACTGGATTTGGGCTATGGCGTGGAAATCGAAGAGATGAAACACCCCGCGAAACCCGAAGCCCTTCAAAAAATCGGTTTGCAGCCGGATCAATTGGATGAACTGAAAACCCGCGTTGCTGAGTTGGTGACCCAAAACGCCCCCAACTTTTTGGCCATGGCCGATTGAGTCGCGTAAAGCCGCCCGGCTTTATCCCACAATCTGAAACACCCGCCGCGCGTTTTCCCGGGTTTGTTCCGCGAGTGTCTCTGCGCGGGTGTCCCGCAGGTCAGCCAGCCGCCGCAAAGTGGCGGGAAGCATGGCCGGTTCGCAAAGTTTCCCCCGGCTGGGCACTGGCGCCAGGTAAGGCGCGTCGGTTTCAATAAGCAGATTCGGGCTGGGAACAACCGCCGCGATGGCCTGCACATCCCGGGCGTTTTTGAATGTGACGATGCCCGAGAAGGAAACGCAATATCCCCGCGCCACCGCCGCTTCCATCACCTCCCGCGACGCCGTGAAACAATGCAAAATAGCCGACCCGGGCGGGCGCGCCTCCAGAATCTTCAGGAAATCTTCATCCGCTTCGCGCAAATGGATTACCACGGCCTTGTTCAGGCGGTTGGCCAGTTCAATCTGCCGGATAAAATGCTCGATTTGCGTCTCCTTCGGTCCGGCGGGGTAATGGTATTCCAGGCCGCATTCGCCGATGGCCACCACCCGGGGATGGCCGGCAAGGCGTTCCAATTCCTCCAGGTATCCCGTGGGAGCGGCCAGGATTTCATGGGGCGATACGCCTATCGAGACGTACAGTCCAGGCAGCTGGTCTGCCAGCTCGATCGCCCGGCGGCTGCTTTCCAGGTCATATCCGATGACAACCCCCTCACTCACGCCGGCCGCCTGGGCTTCACTCCAGGCGCTTTCTTCCCGGCCTTGAAAGGCGGGATGGTTCAAGTGCAAATGGCTGTCGAAGAGTCGCATCATAGAGTATAGGGTCTGATCAAGAGAAAAAGCGGTAGAAAAACATAACGGGATCGAAGCCGGTGATCATGTTGACGCCTAAAAGAAATAGAATGGTGTAGATCACCGCGGAAAACACCGTCTCGTTGATGCGTTGGTTCATCCAGACGCCCAGCCAGGTGCCGAGGGGGACAAACGGCAGCAAAATGAGGCTTTGCTGCATGCTGCCGAGGTTGATCATATGATGATAGAAATAAGGGATTAGTTTCAGGGCGTTCACGAAGGCAAAGAGCACTACGGTGGTCCCAACAAATAACCGGCGGCCCAAATGCTGGGGAAAGAGATACATGGTAGCGACGGGCCCTGCCGCGTGCGCCAAGGTAGAAGTTACGCCGATCCAAAAACCGAAAAACCAACCATGCCAATTCTCAGGCTTGTAGGAATCCAATCGCTTCAGAATCCAAGTTTTCGTGGCTTGGTAGAGGACAAACGCGATGGAAATGACGCCAATGAAAATTTTGAGAAAATCCTGAGTCTGGTTTCCATTGCCGATTTTCCCCAAAAAAACGCCACACACCCCGATCCCGATAGCCGCCCCGGGTAATAAAAGCCCTAAATTCTTCGGATCGAACGTGCGCCGGTAATGGTATAAGGCGATTACATCACAAGCGCAGAGCAAGGGCAGCATGATGCCCAGCGAGGCCTTGGGATCGTTAGTGGCGATGATGAAAAGCGGCACGGCGGCGATTCCCACGCCGCTTCCGAATCCGGCCTTGGCAATCCCCACCAATACCACCGCCAAGGGGGCGAGAATGAAGTAAGTCATAAGAATTTCTTTTCTGGTTGGAATGATAACGTGAAGCCCGATTCCCGGGCCAGAATGAATGATACTCCCGGATCCACCGCAGCAAACCCCTGAACGGTATTCATTTACCTTTTCGCAGGATTCGATTTGGGATCCATGAAAGAAGCATGGGATTTTCATGACTCCCGGCATACAGGTTGCGTTGATAGGGACTCTGGCGGGATTGAAGGGTCAAACATCGGCAAATATTGCCGATTTTGTGGACAGACCGGCAAAATTCTCATGGTACATCCGGTGACATAACATGGTCTCTTTATTTGGCATTCTCAACATCGGATCGCGAGGTATATCTGCCTCCCAGGCCAGTTTGGACACGACCGCCAACAATATCGCCAACGCCAATACCGAAGGCTATTCCCGTCAGCGGACGGTTCAACAAACCCTGGATCCGCTGGTAACCGCCAACGGCGTTTTCGGTCAAGGCGTAAACGTAGTCACCGTGGAGCGCATCCGGAACCGGCTCCTGGAGGCACAAGTCCGGGAAGCGCTGGGAGATACGAATTTTAACCAGCAAATGGGCACTATTCTCGCGCAGCTCGAGTCGATTTTCAGCGATCCCCTCCATTCCGTGTCCAGCACGACGGAAACTCTCTACGCGGGGGGACTGAATGATCTGATTTCCTCTTTTTTCCGCGCGTTTCAGGATCTTTCCACAACGCCGGATTCTCCCGAGCTCCGTGTCGCGGCCATCGAAAGCGCGCAAGCCTTGGCCGAATCGATCGTGTCGAAATCTCAGCAATTGATTACACTCCGCATGGAGTTGAATCAACAGATCGGCACGCAGGTCCAGACGATCAATCAAGCCCTTCAAGAAATAGCCGGTTTGAACGGCGCCATCCGGTCCGTGGAAGCAGGCGGGAACCGCAACGCCAACGAATTGCGGGACCGCCGGGATCTGCTGCTGCGTCAAATTTCTGAACTGGTTCCCGTTCAAGTGGAGGAAGGCTCGGAGGGAATGGTCAGGGTTTCCATCGCCGGGCAGTGGATTGTTGATCATACCAGCGCCAATCCCCTGGTCGTGGAAACTTCCCGGAATGAGGATGGGATCGATCTGGTGGGCATTCGCATCGGCGGGCAGGGGCTCCACTTGATTGACAACGAGGTGCGCAAGGGCAAACTGGGCGCGATTTTGGAAGCGCGTGACCGCCTTCTCCCCGCGTTATCGGAGGAGTTGGATGTCTTGGCCCGGGGGGTGATATTCGAGGTCAACCGGTTGCACAGTGCGTCGTCCGGCCTGGTGGGCTATTCGGCCATCCGAAGCAGCCTGGATGTCCCTTCCCGCGCGTTGGACTCGAATAGCACAATGACGCTCAACCGCGTTTTCAACGAACCGGCCCCCGGCAGCCGAAGTGCCACGGGCAATCGTCCCTATCCCATTCAGGATGGAGAATTTACCATCCGGGTGGCCGATTCCGGATATCAGAAACAGGATACTTATTCTGTTAAGGTCCATACGGATGACACCCTGGCTGCCTTGGTTTCCCGCATTGACCGGGCGGATGGGATCGTCAGTAAGGCCCAGTCGGCTTTTGCTTTTGATCCGGTTTTCGCGCAAAGCGTTCAAAGCCAAAATGGAGTGAAGAACTCGGTACTTTCGGATTCCTTAAGTTCTCTTTCACTGGCCGCTGGGACGGCCTTAGTCGTTTTACCCGGCGATTATTCATTTGAAATCCACATCCGGGACGCGGCAGGATCCCGGGTGGATGCCGATCCTGCGACTCCGGAGACCGATCCCTTTGTGGTTCAAATCAACAGCGGAATGACTTTGGATGAATTGGCCAATCAGATTCAGGCCGGGAGCGGGGGGCGTTTGCGCGCGGATTGGGTTTCCAGTTCATCCGATCCTTCGACCACCTGGCTGAAAATCCAGACGGTTAACAAAAACGAAACCTTTTCGATTCAAAATGACAACTCCGGATTGATCGCGGCGTTGGCGTTTCCCCTCACCGATCCTACGGTTCCCCTCGTGGGCGGGACCGCCACGTCCGCCCAATTCACCTTCAGCGGCGCCCCCGGGGATTCGTTTCTGGGATCCGGTCATCCCGCTTTTTCCCCTGCGTTTCCCGGCCCGCCGCCTTGCGTGATTCAATCTGGAAGTTTTGAACTGGTCCTGTTGGATGAGAACCTGGTCCCCACGTCTGCCACGATCACGATATCCACCAGCGAAATCGATTCCCTGACCGAATTACGCGACGCCATCCAGGCCGCCGATCCTCACTTGAGCGTGACCATAACGGAGGATCGCCAATTTCAGATCACCGCCGCGGACGGGCGCTCGTTCTTTTTCCAAAACGATACCACCGGCTTGATCCAAGCCATGGGCTTTTCTGATATACAAGGTTATGGCCGCCTGGGGGATCAAGTTTTTCAAGATGGATCGTTCGAGATCGTCGTCGCCAATGCCGCCGGACTAGTCACGCATATCCTTGAAGTGCCCGTATCCGCCGATCCCTCCCACGCGGAAAGCATGCTGACCTTGAACCGGTTAGTGGAACAGATCAACCGCTCGGCGGAAAACGCGGGAGCGCCGGTGCGGGCCAGCCTGGCGGCCGATCCCCAGGATCCCAACCGTTGGCGGCTGCAAGTGGAAGCCTTGGGAGGATCTGAATTCACCTTCCGGAGCGACGACAGTTTGATTTTGTCTGCTTTGGGTTTTGCGCCGGGGCCGGTTCTGAATGGCACCGGGGATAATCCGATTCTGGGAGCGGAAACGGTCACGAAAACCGGGGATACCCTTGGCGGACTGGTTCGCGCCCGGATTCAGGACGGGCAAATCGAAATTGCCACCGCTGGCCGGTATCAAATCATGTTTACCGGTGACACCAGCCATTTTCTGGCGGCGGCGGGGATCAACACGTTATTTACCGGAACCAGCGCCAAAACCATGGCGGTGAACAACCATCTTTTGGAGAATTACAACCTCCTGGCGGTCTCTTCCGATGGGTCGCGCGGTAACAACGATACTGCCTTGGCCATCGCCGATTTGGAAAACAGACATGTTCTGAATGGAAAAACGATCGGCGAACACTATCGCGGACTGGTGACCGCCTTGGGGGGGGAAGGAAACCAGGTGAGCCAGCGGATGAAATCCAGTGGAGAAATGTTGCGGCAGTTGGAAGCGCTGCAAGAACAAGAATCCGGAGTCTCGCTGGATGAAGAATCCATTGACATCATTCGCTTCCAACAAGCCTTTCAGGCTTCCGCGAAAATTATCGCCACCGTCGACGAACTGATGAATGTCATCATCAACCGCCTCGGTTCGTAAATCCGAACAAGGGATAATTCATCATGGTCCGTATCACTCAAAACCTGCTCAGCAGCCGATCGGTATTCTATCTGAATCAAAGCATGGAACGGCTTGTCCGGTCGCAGGAGACCATCAATACCGGCCGGGTCATCAACAAACCTTCCGATAATCCCGGCGCTTTCTCTCTGAGTCTGTCCTTGCGCTCCACAATCACCCAAACACGCGGATACTTGCGCAATATCGAGAATGCCCGCAGCCAACTGGACATGAGTGAGAGCACCCTCTCGAGCCTCACTGAAACTCTGCAGACCATCCGGACTCTGGCGGTCCAAGGTGGAAACAACATCGATCCCGCCGCCCGGCAGGCCTTGGCCGTTCAAGTTCAGGAACTCTACGGCCAAATCCTCGACCTGGCCAATACACAGGTTAATGGTCAACCGCTCTTCGGCGGGAGTCAAACCCAAGGGACGGTGTTCGAAACCAACGCGGGCGCGGTGCTTTATACCGGCGATACGTACCAACGCGAAGTAGCCATCGGGAAGGGAATCACCATCGCTTCCAACATCAACGGTATGCAAGCATTCTTGCATACGTCCAACACGGTCATCGGTTCCATCCGGGTGCAAGATAGTACTGCCCCCTTGGCGGAACAACTCCGGCAGGCCAACCCTCATTTCCCCAATCTGCCTCCCGCGCCGTCCCGCCCTGGGGAGGCCACGGCTGAACCTTCACCGAACGCGGAGAATTCGCCCTCGCCGCTGCCCAATAACTACGCTACGTTCTTCATCTATGATCAAGAGATCCCTGTGGATTTATCCGTGGATTCACTGGCCGATGTGCGGGACCGCATCAACGCGACGGTCAAGGATGTGACCGCGCAAATCAACAGCCAAAACCAGCTGGTCATCGTCTCGAAACGTTCCGGCGCGCTCGTGCTGCGGGATGGCGTCCGGCCGGCGGGAGATTCGACCGGGGAACCGGCGGGTGTCAACCTTCTCAGCGCGTTGGGCCTGTACCACCGCGTGGAAGGTACGCGCAATCTCGGCTTCGGATATCCCGCAACAAATCCACTTACCCTTGGATCCACCGGTCCCGTGCCGGACCGGAGTGGAGTGCCACTTCAATCCAACGCGTTCTTGTTCGCCTCGGCTCATGCGGGACCATCCTCCACAGCGGCGGTTCCCTTTGGAGATAATCTCGCCCTCACCAACGTGGATGAGCAGGGGAACGAGGTTTGGCTGGCGAACGGCCGTCCCGAATTTATCGACGATCTCGAAGCGATCCGGATCACCCTCGGCGATGAGGCAATCGATATCGATCTCCGGGCGCTGACCGCCGGCTATGATTTCGACGGCGTGGCCGGAAACGGGGACGATGTACCCGGTTCGACGCTGGGAGACCTGTTGGATTTGATTAACCATCATCCCTCGTTGAAGGGAAGAGTTACGGCGTATATCACGGCGGATGGCACGCATATTGGTCTCAGTGCCACGGAAAGTGCGGAGGAATTCAAAGTCGAAAACACCCGCTGCCTGTTCGGACGGGATCTCACCACCCGCGTCACGATCGATCCAGACACCGGCGAATCCGTAATCACGCGAAGCGCCCCCCTCACCAAGGAGACGAAGCTGGATGATTTGCCAGGGGCAATTGTGGATTCATCCACCGGCAGTCAAGGGATCCGGCGTTCAGCGCCTTCGGCCTCCGGCGATGGTTCGGATTTGAATTGGGGCTTGTTCACAATCACCAATGGCGGCAACAGCGGCACCATTGACCTCCGGGAAGCCGTCACCGTGGGGGATGTCATCCGGGCCATCAATGATTCCAAAGTGGGGGTGGAAGCCCGGATCAATGATGCCGGCACCGCTATCGATATTGTCTCCATTTCCCCCGCATCGGGCACTTTGAGCGTGACGGATATGTTCACGGGCACTGTGGCCCGCGATTTGGGATGGTTCAACCCCCCGCCCCCCGCACGGATCCAATCCGCTGGCGGTCTAACGGGGGAGGAGACGCTCGGTGCGGCTTTTCCCGGCGTTGCCGGCGGGACGTTTGAAATCGAGGTTCGCGACGGGGCGGGCCGCGCGCTCGGCAGGTATTCGATCGCGGTCAGCGGCAGCGACACGGTGAATGATCTGGTCAAAAAAATTGATGAGGCCGATGGCCAAGCCGGCGTGGGAGGGGGATTGATTTCCGCGTCACTCGAAGGCGGCGTGTTGACGATTACCACTCCCTATGATGGGTACACGCTGCTGATCGATGCTGCTAGGGACACCACCGGAACCGGCGCCGTCCGGCTCACGGAGCAACTGCGAATCAATCAATACACCGCCTCCACGGAGGCGCAGGCCGGAGTTTTGATGCCCTACGCCAGCCGGCAGAACACGGCTTCCATCCTGGGAATCAACCAGACGGGCACCGTCAACGCGATCGAAGAAAAGAACGTTTTCCGTTCCGTTAAAAATCTGGAAAACGCGTTGCGCAACGATGACACGGAGGGGATCAACCAAGCCTTGGCCGATCTCGACAAGGATCTGGAGGCGGTGCTTCTGACCCGCACGCAACTGGGCGCGCGGCTCAACCGGCTTGACGCGGCCCAATCGCGTTTGGAGGAACAGGAAGACTTGTTAATTCAGAATGTGTCCAACAACGAAGACGCCGATCTGGCCAAAGCCATTTCCGAACTGACTCTCTCCGAAACCGCGTTCCAAGCGGCCTTGCAGGTCACCGCCCGGATCCTGCAGAAAAGCTTGTTGGATTTTCTCTAATCAATTCCGTCCCGGCGGATGAATATGATGATACGCGGGATTGACCTACAGATAACCCATCGACAATTGCCGCGAGATGGCCATGGCTTCTTCCGCTTCGGGGATCATGCCTTTTTTCACCAACACGCGCGACAGGTTGGTATAGCTGAGAGGTTCACGGGGACTGAGATCGACCGCCCGGCGCGCCGCCTCCAACGCCGGATCCAATTCCCCCAACATCTGATAGCACATCGAAATGGCCATGTAGATCTCGCCGTCCTCCGGATCGATTTCAAGGGCTTTTTGGTATTCGGCGATCGCTTCGCGGTGTTTACCCTGGCCGTATAAATCGAGTCCTTGGTTGTACAATTCGTCCTTGGTCGCCATTTTGAGGATTATCCTTTATCGAATTGGCATGGTGATAGGAAGTCTAGCATGGAGAAAAATCCCGGCAACGCGGAGATGGCGAATAAACGGCGCTGGGGCACCACCTGGATCGGGCCATTCTCTTGCGTTTCGGATGAGCAATCACTGGTTAGATCTTCCCGATCCCCGTTTCCATACCCGCCGTTTGGCTCGACGTTTCATTGTTACTGGTTTTTTGCAGCACCAAGTATCCAATGCTGGAAGGTGTTAGATGTACTGCGTTCGCCGGACGGTAAAACAAAAGGGACAACAACGGCTGCCACGGCCTGAGCAAGAGCGCGAGGGGCGAAACACGCGCGGGATCCAACCACCTCCGGATGGGGAATCCCCGGTCGTCATAAAAACCAGAATCCACCACCCGCCAGGCCGCGGATTCCTGCAGCCTTTTTTTAACCGGTTCGGGGGAATAATTCCGGCAAAACACCTCGTTCCATGCTTGGCCGGGAGATGGCGGGCCTTCCTGGCCGGTTTGATACCCGATGGGATAGGGCACTTCCAGCCAGTTTTCTTCATACCGGGGGGAAGTTTCTACCGTGACCACCGCGATCCCTCCCGGCCGCAACACGCGGTGCATTTCTCTCATGCCTTCTATGTCGCCCGTACCGGGAATGTGTTCGATCACGCAAAGCGCGGTGACCGCGTCGAAGGAGTTGGACGCGAAGGGAAGAAAACGGGCGTCTCCCGCTAGGCAAGCGCACGCGTTGGATTCAGAAACGGGCACTGCTTTTTGCTCGATCTCTTTCAAATGCGGGAACGCGTAGGTGGATCCATCCAGCACCACGATCCGGGCTCCCCGCGTGGCCCAATATACCGGCAAGGGATTCCATCCAGTGCCGATGTCGAGGAGGGTGGCATGGGGATTCGCGTAAGGAACTCGACGGGACGCCAGGATGACCTCACGGATTTTGTGCAAGGCGAGGCTTTCCCGGACAAAGTGGGAGTCGTTATGCCACAAGAATTGAAGGAAATCACTCAACTGGAAATCAGACTCTCCCTTTTCGGGACAAGTCCAACGGGGAAAGCAACGCTCCACCCCCCGGACCAAATGAACGGCGAACCATGTGAGCCGCCGTTTGATACTGAAAACCACCCGGCCCCGGATTCCGGATGATTGGAATGAATGCTGCGCAAAGCGAACGGCATTGAAATAAAATTGGTGAAGGTAAGTGGACCAGATACGGTATCGTTTTTCTCCGCGCCGCCTGCCCCGGGCGCGCGCTTGTCTTAACCATCGCCTGGCGGAGGAGAATTCCCTGTGGCGCACATCAATATCCGCCAGGATTTGACAGATCCCCGCGTCCGGTTCGCGCCATTGCAGGTATCGCGCATAGGTCTCCCGCGCCCGGCTCCAACGCCCGCGCGAATAATGTAAATAAGCGAGATGAGCCAGCAATTCCGGAGAATCCGGATGTTCTGCTGCTTTTCTTTCCAGAAATAATCCAGCCTCTTCCAAGTGTCCGGAAGCAGCCAGCCTATTGGCTTCTTTTAGGATGGTTTCCATGCGGGATACTCAAGGATTGTTTCGGTTCATCCCTGGATTAAATAATTATGCCAAGAGAAAGAATCATAATCCAATTGTACTGGCAGAATACTTTTTCGCCTTCCCTCTCCCTCGGGAAGCGGGCAAGGATGAGGGGAATTTGGGTGGAAGTGGACCTGGAGGTCCGCCTTTACCCCGGAGTCCATAGAATCGATTCGACTTATCCGGTCCGCGCTTCCCGGATGAACCATCCTTTGTTCCCCCACGCGCGGGAAATTTCCTATTAAAATTTTTCCTGAAATATGAGATAATGATTGGTCAATCGAACATTGAGACAATCGTTTGATTGGCAATACTATCATTCGATGGGGGTGTCATCATGCGGCCGATGTTCGTTTGCGTGCTTCTTGTCGTTTTCGTGGCAGCTCCGTACGCGCAGGAACCGATTTTGGCGGATGTCGTGTTGTATGAGACGACGTTTGAAGATTGGGATACTAGCGCCTGGTGGACCTCATCTCCGCTCACGATTGTGGGAGTGTTTGTCGATATTCCCGGAAACGAGACCGAAGCCATGGAAGTGGTGACCACCGGAGGAACAACCAACATCTGGGATGAACAAATGGGAACCAACTGGGCCACGCCGGAGAACAGCACCACCCTGGCCTGGCGGATCCAATTCCGGGTCCGGGTCGATCATGCTCCTTACAACATTCCCACGTATCTGCAAATCAACCAGGATCCCTGGAGCGGCGTCAGCACCACAGTTACCATTCCCGCCGGTTTCGAGAAAAAATGGCTTTCCTATGATTTTATTCTAGGCCCTTCCAATGTGTTTACGACCGCCGATATGGGCCTGCGGTTTCAATTGGGAAGCCAAGCCCCCCAAACACTCCAATTCGATGACATCCGGGTCGCGCTCACCCAGGCCTTGACCAGCCGGTCGTATGAGGGCACCACCGACATCCGCGCGGTGTTTCCGCGGGGGGGGACGGCGGAAGCGGTGACGATGGACGGCGCTCCCAATGGCACCACGGTGGCAAAATTCACGGTCAATCAACCGGGCAGCACGATCGAGGACGCCGCCGTCATCCTGGGCCGTTTCACCAAGGTGCGCACTTACGATGGCGCGTTGCGGCTGAACCTCACGGTGCGCTCCAGCGTTGCCCCCTTGGTGATTCGCGGAGGCTATACCAATTCGAGCGAATGGACGGGTGCCACATTGCCGGCCGTGCAAGAAGTCACCCTGACGGAAAAGGGCGTATGGACCGACATCTCGTTTTTGTTGCCGCCTTACCCGGAGACGTGGAGTGTGATTTTCCCTTACTTGCAACTTGGAGGGCAGGGAAACGTGGTGCTGGAATTTGACAACCTCTATTTATACCGGACGAATGAAACGACGCCGGTATGGGTCACGGATTGGTCTCTGTTCTGATTCCCGTGAACCAGCCGGATATGACAGCCTTTTTCGTTATCTTGGCTCGTAATTCGATTGCCGGAGGAGGATGGAATTTGCCCTTTCAAGGCTCCCCTTACCCTGTCCCATTCCCAGAGGGACAGGGAATCGTTGCGCGTTCCCGTCCATACTCGTGCCAGGATGGAAGCCCGCCAGGAGTTCCGCAATACGGTACTTTCCTTGTCCACCCGAAAGAGGGATCAAGAAGCCCGGCATTATCTCTCCCCGGTCGGCTGCATTTCCCAGGTTTCGAATGAGACGAGACGAACCGGACCATTCTCCGCCAGGCCTTCGATCCGCAGGTGATCCGGGCGCATCTCCGGCACCACCAGGGTGCAGCCGGCACGGCGGTTGAGATAGACTTCCACGATCAACTTGTCCACGAAGACGCGCAGATCCAACGTTTTCTCCCCTTCAAGCCAATCGAAATCAAAGGTCCGGCCGCCGATGGTCATTTGCTTCGCGGCGCGGTTCCAGGTAAGAGGGACCGCGGTTTCGCTATCCGTGGCGGGCCGCAACCGCAGCCCGAATGATTCCGCCTCACCCGGTTCGAACACCGCCCGGATCTCCACGCAACCGGTTTCCCGTTCGTCCAGTATGATGGACCGCGAGGCGATGGTCTGGTTTTCGATTTTTTGATAGGACCTCCGCAACATTTCGATTTCCGGCGCGGGTTCCATGCCCAGCCTGCCGTCCGGCCGCAAGGTGAGGAGGCGGGGAAGCGTAAACGCCCCGTTCCATCCCGGTCCTTTCACGTCGCGGATCCAGCCCCACAGGATCCGCCGGCTCCGGCCGTCTTCCAGGCAATTGGGCGCGTAGAAATTAGGGGAATAATCCAGGATTCCATGAAAATCCGGTTGGAAGGAATAATCCGGAAGAAGATCGCCGGTGTAATACCGGACCAGGTTGTGGGGGGAATACACCAACACCCGCTTGTCCCCCAATGGAAAGAAATTGGGACATTCCCAGTTGCCTTCCTGATCTTCCGGCTTGGATTGGTAGAGGATGTTGAGGAACTTCCAATCCACCAGGTTGGGCGATTGATAAAGGAACGCCGCGCCCCGCCCGTCTTTCGGATGTCCGCCGAGCACCACGTACCAGGCGTTTTTCTCCCGCCAGACATAGGGATCCCGCCAATCCAGAATTTTCAAATCGCCATGCAGGTCTTCGGTCAAGACGGGATTGCCGGGGTATTTCGTCCAGGTCTGCATGCCGTCCCCGCTGTAGGCCATCCATTGCACCGCGCCGTCATAGGCTGGAGTGTCCGGACCGATGCTGGTGTAGAACGCGCGCGGGATGCCGTTTTCATCCACGATAACGCTGCCCGAAAAACAATGCTCTTCGCCTTGGTCTTCCGAGGGCGCCAGCGCGATCGGCAAATGTTGCCAATGAACCAGATCCCGGCTTTTGGCGTGGCCCCAGTGCATATGCCCCCAGTTTTCACCATAGGGATTATGCTGATAAAAAAGGTGATATTCGCCCTGGTAGTAAATCGGGCCGTTAGGATCGTTCATCCAATAAGCGGGAGCCTGGAAATGATAGGCCGGCCGGTTGGGATCCTTCTCTACGGCGGCACGGGCCTGAGCCACCGAAGCCTCGGCCTTGGCGATAGCCTGCCGGTGATAGGCGTCTGCGGCGGAGACGCCCGCCTGGGGGGGAGGCTGGATTGGTGCAGCCGGCAGATCAAGCGCGGCAAGGAAAAGGAGAGCGAACGTTCCAAGCCACGGTTTCAAGCGCGCATCCTTCATGGTTTTGCCTCATATGGAATTTATGGGAATGGTACTAAAATCCAGGAAGGGGTGAAAGAAGGAAAAGAAAAATCAGGGAAATGTTTTAGGAGACATGATCAGGGCGAAAAATCCTTCTGCCCGTCCCTCCCCAAATTCCTCCACTCTAACTCATCCCCGCACGTACCGCGCGTTGCCATTCAGAACGAACACTGTGGGGCTTTCGAATGACAATTCGAACTGCTCGGTTTTGCCGTCGTGGTTGAGAATCAGGTTGGGATAGGCAACCGTGTATGTCCCGCTGTGGAGCAAGACATCTCCGGAAAGGGAGTTCCATCCCCAATATTCGTATCGTCCTTGTCCATCGAAGACATACCACCAAAGCAAGGAGGCGGGATCCTGGGTGTATTTGCCGTTCAGGATGGAGACATCGTTGGCATAGGGGGCGGTAAATGCGCCGGCAGTCAACGTGAATTGGTAATCGGCGGGATTGTCCTTGGAGGCAACCACAAAATAGTAGACCCCCGGAGAAAGAGGACCTTCGAGTACCACCGGCTTGGCCGTTGTCTCATCCGAAATCAAATAATCTCCGTTCTGATCGTACACCGCCATGTCCAGGTCCGCCTGTCCGTTCCAATCAAGACGGATCCGCACCGTCGCCTGGGCCGCCAGGTTGAACGCGTACCAATCGGCGTCGCCGCTATAGATGCCGCCTTTCAGGATGCTCCCCGATACGGAGATGGTCCCGTTCATGTTCAAAACGCCCAGGTTCTGCGGCTGCTGGATGGAGTTGTTCGGCTCTTGTTCGGCGATTCCTTGCGGCAGGGGTGTGGAGGTCGGGGTGGGGGGCGTCACGGGAGTGGCGGTGGGGACCGGCGTGCTGGCGGGCGTGCTGGTGGGAACCAAGGAATTGATCTTGGCTGCCTGGGAACTGCATAGCGATCCCAAATAGGCTTCTTCCGGATCGAGCGCGTAAACTTCCAGCCGGTCGAGCAAAATCGCGGTTCCTTGATCGGGGCTGGCTGCGGCGGCCTGAATCACCGGTGTGACGAGATTGCCTTCATCCGGTTCATACAGGAGCACCAAACTGCGTTCCGTATTCGTCATGCTGGCGCTGGTGGCGGGGATGTGCGTGGCGATGGAGCCGTCCACGGCGTTGGCGGCCAGATTGCCTTTCAACGCCACGAGCGCCACGGACGCGTTCGCTCCATCGCTGCTCATCACCGCCCGGAACAAGAGGGGTCTGCCGCCGGTGGCGATGGGTTCCTTCGCGTACATGAACGCGACCTGCCCGGGCTGGACGGAGAGCATCGCGCCCCGTTTATCCGTGGACGAGGGGATGGGATCCCCAAAGAATCCCATGACGAAAATAGAACCCGGCGCCGCTCCGCTGAATCCGCCGGGGATGGGACTCCACCCGCACAGGTCCAAGGTGTTTTCCTTGAATTCATACGTGAGGATAGGCTGCGCCGGCTTGGGAAGGGCCGATACCAGCGCGCCATGCAACAATGGCTGGGAGGAAAATGCCCGGCCGGAATAGGCGAGGGCGGACTCCAATTTGACCACGTCCAATTTATCGATCAAAACCGTCGTGGATGTGTCTCCTGTAGAGGCTACCTGAATGGCTGGGGTGATCCATTCACCCTGGTCCGGTTCGTAAAGCAGCACCAATGCGCGTTCCTGATTCACGAAGCGGGCCGCTTTAGCGGGAATGTGCGTAGCGATCGATCCGTCCACACCGGCCGCCAAGATGCCTTTAAGGGCCACCAGGGCAACCGCCGCGTTGGGACTGTCGGCCCAAACCGTCAGGCGCAGGAGTACGGGATTCCCCCCTGTGGGGATCGGATCGGCCGCGTACAAGAACGCCACCTGCCCAGGCTCCACCGTAATGATGAGTCCCTTATTATCTTTGGAGGAAGCGATCGGCTTGCCGAAAAACGATTGCGCTACAATCGTTCCCGCCGGCGTGTTGGGCACAAAACCGCCGGGAATGGGATTCCACCCGTTGGCGGCCAGGGAGGGCTGATCGAACTCGTAAATCCATTCCTCCGGAGCGCCGCCGGAGGTAGGGGTCGCGGTCGGTCCGGGAATCGGAGTAGTGGGGATGGCTGTGGGAATTCCCACGGTGGCGGTCGGCGTTTGGGTCGCGGTCGGCGTGGGCTGGGCCGATGGGGAGGGCGTAGGAGGAGCGGCAGGCGCCCCCACGGCAGTCAGCTGCACCGTGACCTCCGGTTGGTTCATGTCGGTGGACCGGATCCGCATGGCTGCCTGCACCGGCCCTTCCTGCAAGGGCTGACAGGCCACCTGGAATTGATATTGCGCTCCGGGAGGGATCTTTTGCGCGTTGCCGTTATGAGCGAAGCGGCCGGAGTTTTCCCCCTCAAAGGCGATATTCAACACGTCCAGGTCGGCGTTCCCCTGGTTGGTGATGCTCAGGGTTTGTTCGGCGATGGCCTGAACCGGCACCGTGCCGAAATCCAAACGGGCCGGGACGGCAATTTTCCCTTCCTGGGCCGTGTATTCGCCGATCCGGAATCCGAACGGATACGTAATGGCTTCGTTGGAAGAAAAGACCAACTGCAGGTTTTGGGTATCCACACTGAGATTGTCGGCGGCCAGTTTGCCCTCCACGAGCAGATAATTTTGGTGATTTTGATCAATCAGCCGGACCAGGATGCTTTTATCATCCCCCCGGAAGGAGGGCTTGGCGAGCAATTCGGTGTTTTTCAACAACAAACCGATTTTTTGCTGGTTGATATCGATCGAGACTACGTTGGCTGTGACTTGCTCGTTCTCTACGAGATCCATGTCGGCCAGGAGCAAGGCGTCGTTGGTGTGGGAAAAGATGGGATCGCCGATTTGCTGGCCGGACAAGGGCGCGAGAAACTCGAAATTGGACAAGTCCGATAGGCGCAAACCATAAATCCCCCAGGCATCGATGTTCTGTCCGGATTGGAGCTTGACCGCCGCCACGCCGTCGTAAAACAAATGATCCCCCCGGAAATTAAAGGTCAGCACGTCCGCGAAATAAAGATCCCCCATCCCCGCGCTTTGCAATTGAACCTGCAGCTTCACTTCCGAAACGGTTTTGCTATGAATATCGATTAGATAAATGAAATTGTCGTAATTGATGGTGGTGAAGGCAATGTACCGCAGATTCTTGGACATGGCCAGCGTCCGGACGATGCCTTCCTCGGTCCATTGTTCTTCTGATTGGCCGTCGGTCCAGTAAACGTTGTTGTCCCATCCGACATACACGCCCCATTGGCCGTCGCCCGAAGTGGCCGGCCGCGTGCCCGCCACGTACCGTGACGCGGCCAATTGATTATTCCCGGCCGCGTTAAGGATCAACATATAATAAAAATCATCCCGGAAGAAGTCATAACCGGCCGTGGAATCGGCTAGCAGGAACAGCACCGCCTCATTGCCACGGGTGGGAGTGCCGGGGGTGGAGGGGGGCGTGCCGCCGCCTCCGCCATCGGTAATGCCCACGGCGTCAAACGCGTTTTTCACCGCGGTGGCTTCCGCCTCGCCATACAAGTCCTGCGCCGCGTTGATGCACAAGCGGCGGTAGTCGATGAACTGCGACCGCTGGGTCAGGTATTGGGTCATGCAACGGAAGAGAATCCGCTCCGTTTTGTCCTTGCCGATGCCCCCGTTCAAACCCTCGGCCAGCAGATAGGACATGTAGCAAGGAATCCCCATGTTGATATGCACTCCCCCATGGTCTTGCTCCAGGGTCAGGTGTTTGTATTCCGCCATCGTGGCGGGGTTCGGTGAGGCCACTTGGGGATTGCCGGGATTGGACAAATCGCGCAAGGCGATTTTCCCGGGCACATTGATCGTTTCCTCACCATGCAGCCAGTTGTCGCGGTCCACCATGCAGCCGAAAAAGTCGGAAAAATGCTCATTGAGCGCGCCGGATTGATTTTCGTATATCAAATTGGAAGTGAAATTCGTGATCCCGTGCGTGTATTCATGCGCCACCGTATCCAGGTCATGCGGCAGTATGCCCCCGTCGTATTGCTCCCCGTCCCCGAATTGCATGCCCTTGATTCCCGGATTCCAACAGGCATTGTCACTGGTGCTTCCCCCTTGGCCGGTGGGGAACCGCCAATGAATGATCGCCCAGATGTTCATGCCGTTATTGTCAATGGAGTTGTAATTGAAGGTCTTCCGGTAATAATCTTCCGTCAGCCGGAAGTTATGCATCAGGCTGACCGCCGTGGGATCCCATTGGTTCACGTTGTTGGTCACGACATCGTAAATCCGCAACTCCTGCGCGTTGGGATCCGCGTTCCGGAAATCCATCAGGTACAACGCGCCCGTCAACTTGGTGGGATCCGGCGGCTGGGATTGCCCGGGTTTGTACATGGGCAGGGTAGTGTCGATGGCGTAGTATTGTCCTTGGCTCTCCCAGCAGTGCATGGTGCGCGGAGTGCCCTTCAGGTCCGGCGCGGTGCCCGTGGCCGCCGCCGTCATCACTTTGTTGTATTTATGAACCACGGAGCCATCCGCGGTGGAGATGAAAATCTCCCAGGATTCCTGAAAATTCGGGGTCATGTCCACGTTGTAGCACATCACCGGGGCGCGGTCGATATCCCAATAGATCATGCGTTGCGCCCGCGGCGGGACGAGATGGGGACCGGGATGCCCCACCGCCTCCTGGGCCTTCGCGACGGCCGTTTCCAGGCTGATTTCCACTTCAGGAATAGGCATGTTCACGGGAGTGGCCGAGTACACGCCCGCCATCCGCACCGGATCGTGGCCCGCGCTGAAATGGACACCGATTTCCGCCCCCCATATGGGCACGCCCCGGTATTCCTGTTGCAAGATGACATGCGTCATACCCAGTTCATCGTGCTGAATCCGTTCGGCCTGGAATTCTTCCGCCGGATTTTGGATATTCAGCACGCGCTTGATTTCACTGGCCAAGGCCACCGCCATGCCGGCGTGGTCCAACCGTTCCCGCGCGGCTTGGTAGGCGGCCGAATCGTCCACCAATTTCTTCAAATCCCCCTCCAAGTGGCGCAATGTCCCGGAAACGTTGTCCATGTGCAAAACCGCCCCGCTGCCCAGGTCCGCCAGCATTTGGTCGATTGCTTTTTGTTGTTCCGGATTCAACACGTTCGGGCCGGTGGCCCGGGGAAGCCCACTCATGGGTTTGGATGGCTGATTGGCCATTCGTTGCTGCATCCGGCCGAAGTGGGCCAAAATGCGGTCCGCGGCCTGCTTCGCGGTAGTGGAATCGGTCCGTTGGACGGTGGGACGCACCGGCTTGCGGGGTTTCGCGGCAGAAGGAAGGACTTGCGAATCCGGGGTGGCCGGGCCGGGCGCCAGGGCGGCTGTCAGGGATGTGTAACGGCTATCCGGTTGGGCGGGTAGGGCCGGCGCGGGATTCGACGGAGAAACCGGCTGGCTGGAGTGGAACGAGAAATACCCAATCCCTGCGATGCCAATACTAACCAGACACAAGAATAGAATGGCGGAGGATTTTTTCCACGGATTCCTGAATTTCATGGGCTTCACCCCACAGGATAGGATTTAAGAAGTTTGGATAGGAAAATGTGGGACAATTATAGATGGAAGACATAACCCTTGCAACAAAATTGTAAGAAATAGGAATAAACAATGGCTTGTCCAGCAATGACGTTCTTTTTTTCCGGCCGCCGGTCCGGATCACTTCAAAATGGTCGATGTAAATTACCACAAAATCCCCTCTCTCTTGGGAAGAAGATCAGGGGGAAAGTGTTTCTCTAAAGGCGGAGTTGGGTGTCCGCCTTTATACCGAAGGGAACGGAATCGATATTACCTCTTTCAGTCCACGCTTCCCGGATGAATCTTGATGATCAGGGCTTGCCCGGCCTGGAAGGATGAATGGCCGGTGAGGCGTAAGTATCAGGCCGCTGACTGGCGCCAAGGATGGAATCGGGAAGGCTGTTTTTCAATACCCGATTTCCGTAGTGGCGTTTTTCAAGATCTGGGCGCTGTGGTTCAACGCTTCCCGCTCCTCCTGGGAGAGAGCCGGCTGAATGGTGGCGATGACTCCCCCCGCGCCGATCACGCGGGGCAGGGAAAAGCACGCTCCACTGCAAGCCTCCTCCCCGGTGACGCAAGTCGAAACAGTCAGCACGGTCCGTTCGTCATCGCGGATGGCTTTTACGATCCGCGCCAGGCCCGCGCCAATGCCGTAATACGTGGCTCCCTTCCCCTCGATGATCCGGTAAGCGGCCCGGCGGACCCCGTCGTCAATCCGCGCCTGGATTTCTCCAGGGATCGGCTTGCCCGCCTGTTCAGCGATATCGTACAGAGGAACTCCGCCGACCTTGGCGCTGGACCAGACCAACACCTCCGAGTCGCCATGTTCGCCCAGCACATAGGCGTGCACGGAGTGGGGAGAGACACCCAGGTATTCACCCAACAACGACCGGAACCGCGCGGTGTCCAGAATCGTGCCCGAACCAATCACCCGGCAGGAGGGGATTCCAGAAATTTGCGTCACCACGTGCGTTAAAATATCCACGGGATTGGAGGCGATCAGCAGGACAGTATCCGGAGCGGATTCCAACACACGGGGAACAACCTGTTTAAAAATGTCGGCATTGCGTTCCAGCAGTTGCAAGCGGGTTTCCCCAGGTCGCTGGTTCACTCCGCAGGCGAGAATCACCAAACCTGCCCCTGCCAACTGGGGATAATCCCCCGCCGTGATCCGCACCGGGCTGGCAAAAGGCGTGGCGTGCAGAATATCTTCCGCTTGCGCCCGGGCGAGCGGCGCATTGATATCGATCATCACAATTTCACTGGCCGCGCCTTGCAAGGTCATTGCGTAGGCCGCCGCGCTGCCCACAAATCCGCACCCCACGATTCCTATTTTCATCGCATGGCTCCTGATTAAGTCCTAGGGTCCCATAAAGGGAAGCGGAAGGCGCTACGGGACCTTTTGATGCACCATATCATTTTTCATCATGGCGGATCCGGTTGATCAGGGGAAGGGAACAGGACGGCGCGCGTTTGCGAATGTTTTATGAATGGGTTGATCGCAACCCCCAATCGATAGGTTTCTTTTCCCGCGCCCGTGACAACGCGGGATAAAACAAGGTACGATGACATCACGCCAGGTGATGATAATAACTGGGCTAGTTCACTTTGATTCGCAGCATGCATTTCGTTTGTCCAGGAGCGGACGCATGATACGAACATCCATTTCCGCACGTTTATTTTCACTCATGATGGCGGGATTGATGATCCCTTCGGTTGTGCCTTGTCTTTATGCCACGGCAGACACCGCGCGGTGGATCTGGTCCGATCCCGGTCAGCCCGCGCCCAAAAACCGCTTCACCTATTTCCGGACCGTCGCCGAGCTGGACCGGCTGCCCCAGGATTCCACCCTGCTTTTCGCCGCCGACAGCAACGCCCGCCTGTGGATCAACGGCCACATCGTCCGCCGCAAAGTTGCCCGCTACCATGAAGAGAAAATCACCGCCGAAGTGATCAACGCCGCCCCCTATCTGCGCGTGGGGAAGAACGTTGTTTGTGTCCTGCATCACAACTGGGGCGGTATCATTACCTTCCAGCGCACGGGCAACCAACACGCCGGCCTGTACGTGGACAGCGAATGGGTAAAAAGCGATGCCTCCTGGCGCTGCCTCACCGCGCCTGAGTTTCTTTCCCATGAAACGCAGATCGTGGGCGTCATCGGCGATCACCGCATCCGGTACCCGGTCATCATCGACGGCCGCCAGGTGTTGCCAGGCGACATTCACGATCCCGCCTTCGACGACCGCGCCTGGAGCCACGCGGTGGAAGTAACAGGTGGCCCGTGGCCGGAACAGCCTCGTCCCGTTGAAACGCCCGGCCAGCGCGAATATTTCATGCCGCCTCTTAGCGTGCTGGCCGCCGGGATGGCCTCCTCCACCCAGCCGGTTTTCGACGGCCCCTTGGCCATGGCTTCCCGCATCCGCACGGCCGTCTATTTGCCTTCTCCCGCAGAGACGGAGGAAGCTGGACACTTGTTGAACGGCCGCGAAACCGTTATCCGCGGCCAGGCCGGTGAGACGCACTATATCACCTTCGACTTCGGCCTGCCCGCGCATGGCTATCCCCGCTTGGAGTTCGCGGACGCGCCCGCGGGCACGGTGATCGACCTGGGGTATTGCGAACTCGCCCGCGCGCTGTATAACGGCGAAATGCACGTCCGCCCCGATGGCTGGATCAATCCCGAACGCGTCGTGGGCAAGGGGTACGCGGACCGCTACATCACCCGGGCGGGATCGCAAACCATCGAGTTCCCCGATGAACGCACCGCCCGCTGGCTGTCGGTGCATGTCCATTTCCCTGTCGCGGGGGAAATAACGCTCAAGCAGGTAGGCATGATCAAATCGCAATATCCCATCAACCCGATCGGCAGTTTCTCCTGCGGGGACCAGCGGATCGATCAGATCGTCAAACTGTGCCTGATTCACGCCGAAGTAACCATGAGCGATTCCTACGTGGACACCCCCGGCCGCGAGGACGGCCAGTGGATCGAGGACGCGCGGCCCCGCGCCCTGATTTCCGCCTCCTGGTTCGGGGACAATCAACTGCGCCGCTTTTTGATCCGCACGCACGCGGAAGGGCAAGGTCCCGACGGCGATTTCCATCCCTTCGCCCCCAGCAACTACCCGGCCTATCCCGCGCCGTACGATTGGAGCGTCCAATGGATCGCCTTTCTCTATGATGAGTACATGTGGACGGGCGATACCGCGCTGATCGAGACCTATTGGCCGAACGTCGTCAAGTATTGGGACAACGTGCTTTCTCATGTCAACGAAGATGGCTTATGGTTGACAAATCGCGTGCTGGCCGATATCCGGGTTGGCCTGCATTGCGTGAACGATAAGCAATCCAGCGGCATCGTCACGCCCTGGATCATCGAACGCCTGCGCTGGACCGCCGTCATGGCCGGGGCCATCGGCCAAACTGACCTGGCGGAACGCTGGCGCGCCACCGCGGACCGCATGGCCTTGGCTTTCCGCCAATATCACATCGTGCCCGCGTCCGGCGGCATCCCCGCGCACGTGGCCGACCGCTTCGATCCAGCCGATCCCACACTCGAACGGGGCTATAGCCAGGCCGGACAGACCATCGCCATCACCTCGGGCTTGATGACCAAGGATGAAGCGCGGTTGGATCTCGATTACGCGTTCCCGGCTCCCGATGGGACTCCGCCCCCCGGCGTCACGCGTTGGAACAACCCCACCTACGGCTACCGCGTGCTGCGGGCTCTCTCCGAAAACGGCTTTTCCGAACGCGCCGTCGCGCATCTGCTCGAGCGCTATGCGCCTTACCTCCCCGGCCATCCCCGCAATCCGGTCCCGCCGGTCTTGCAAGGGCCGTACGGTGGACCGCTGCCGGAGTATTGGGTTTCACGGGAAGATCTGAATCTGAAACCAGGCGAAATCAACACCGCCCAACCCGAAGACGAAACCGGGTCTCACGGCTGGCAGGCCGTCCCGCTGCTGTGGATGCATGACACGTTGCTGGGTGTACGGATCACCGAACCGGGCGGCGGGCGGATCCGTATTCACCCCGATGCCGCCGGACTCCCTTACGTGGCGGGCCATGTGGGCACCCCCAAGGGGATAGTGTGGGTATCCTGGGATCCACAAACCTGGACGATGGAATTGGAACTTCCCGGTGACGTCACCGCCGACGTAACCATGCCCGATGTCTGCCAGGACAAACCGGTCAAGGTGCTGCACAGCCCCGATGGGGGTGTCCCGGCCCAGGACGGCATGCGGTTCACCCTCGCCCAAGGGGGAAAATATATCATAGGTGTGCGGTGAATCCGGTGACTGGGAGGGTAGAGATTTTTCAGCTCAGCGCATTCCTTTCGCTTTATCCCCCCTGCACGCCGCATTCCAACGCGTCCACCAATTCTTCCCACTTCTCGTAGAGGCGGTCGCGGAGTTTGATCGCCTGCTTGTACCGGCGGCTCAGTTCCGCCATTTTGTTTTCGTCGCGGACAAACTCTCCGGACGAAAGTTGCGTCTCGAGCGCCTGGATTTCGGCTTCGGCCGCGTGGATTTTTTCCTCGATGGCCGCGCATTCTTTTTCTTGCTTGCGGCGCAGGGCATTGAGATGGTTGCGGGCTTCCGCCTCGCGCCGCCGTTGCTCCTTGCGTTGTTCACGGGTGGACGATGGAGGATCTCCCGTTCCCTGGCCGGCGGGCGGGGGGGCAGCTGGAGCAGCGGAAA
>ERZ795046.773-NODE-773-length-36012-cov-4.036544_pt1 | contig 36012 bp, 32 predicted proteins | sample MGYA00375130_ERZ795046 | MGnify/ENA primary metagenome ERZ795046 (study PRJEB30175, sample SAMN05720202) | activated sludge metagenome | isolation source: anaerobic digester from wastewater treatment plant | place: Japan | collected 2015-05-15 ...
CCTTATTAAGAGCGGGAAGGAGCAAAGCAGCGAGAATTGCAATAATTGCGATAACTACAAGTAATTCGATAAGAGTAAAATTCTGTATTCTCTTTGAATTTTTTAATGTTTTGCTCTTTTCCGAATATGACAAATGAGGTAAGCAAGAATATGAGAAGAGTAAAAGTAAATAATTGGTAATGGGTAAGTTGCAATAAAAACAAAAAACTCTATTCTTTCTCATAAGTACCTCCCCTTTTAAATAGTTTTTTGATCCAGTAAAACAGAAGATTTCTGCTTACCCCATATCATGAACATAATTCCTTGTTTTTTATATTATTTCGCTATTTTAGCCCAGAAAGTAATAGTAACTTCCTTTCCTGCTTTTACTTCTATCTCCTGAAAGGCCTGGGCATTATGCCATACTTTTACAGCACCTTTCCCCGTATGACCATCATCAGCAACATATTGAGCACCCTCAGTTTCATTAAGCCACCAATTTTCAGTCCCTCCGTCGAAACCACCATTCTTTAATTCTGCGTTTTCTACTACTATGTCATCATAAAGAATCCATACAGGAATTAGCTCCTGTGGATTCTGTGGGTCTTTAGGCTTCCATTCACCCATAAGGCCAATAACAACTTTACCGTCTTTGTCAGGAGTAAAAGAAAATTTCCCCTGTTGCCATTCGTTGTTTACTGGCAATTGCATCAATATGTATTGACTATTCTTCTCTGCGTCCATCCAGCTTGCATTATAAGAACTGCCTTTTTCTGATACAGCCCCCACTGTAATTTTGATACCTTCCTTTGTTCCGGAAACGTCTATCCGGGCATTATCAGCATTTAATCTTGCAAAGCAAATTGCCATACCAACGATTGCTATGAAGTAAATCTTTTTTTTCATATTTTCTCTCCTTTTTTTGAATAAATCTTTTTTTATTTTACATTTATTTAGTTTTTAGAAAATACTTTTTATTTTTCTTTTTCTATCCTGGATTTTTTTTTCGATAAGAAAAATTTTTTACTGTATATAGATTATTCTTTCTTAAAGCAAAGTTAGAATTTTTGAACCAACTTGAAATAAGAGGATTAATTCTTTTTATAATATTTTTATTCATTAATTTTTTGTATATTTTTTTTTAAAAAATTGATTCTACTTTCGGTTGTTGCTAATTCCGGGCATGGAATAATTTCCCATATTTCTGAAAAAGAGATACTCTCATTAGTTTTTAAAATTTTGTATGGTCCATGCATTTCCAATTCTGTTAAAGGATCTGGTGTATTACCAACCATCTTATATATTTCAATAAAACCATGTTCGGGATGTAAATCTTTTGGAGAAAAAACTTCTTCCGTCCGTTTTATAAAAAGATAATTATTATAGAATGCAGCAATTAGTGGTTTAGAAGGGTTTGTGATAAAAGTTTTTGAGCTAAATATATGCTCATTGTCTTTCGTCGGAAGTACATTATCAAAATTAAGAAATCCATCAGTAATTTGATATGGAAGAACTCTATTTTTAGAAGTCCATGCTCTAAACTCCATCCAAACTATTCCTTTATCATTAACCGGAACATAAACTTTAGCATCACCAGGAAAACGGGTATTAGACCAGATATCCCATGAAACTTCACTATTTCTAATATTAATCGCAGTCGCCTTAAGAAATACTTTATTGTCTTTTATACGAAATTCTTTGATTATCTGTAATCCACTTACAGGGCTAGGAGGACTTTTTAACTTAACTGAATCCTCTGTTTGTTCCATGATGTCATATTTTCCTAAAGTTAGAAACGGATCTGGTGGCCAGGACGATTTTTGTTCTTTTTTTTCTGGATTAATTTCTTGTTGTGTCCACCATTCCTTTTGTGGACCAACCCAGTAGATATGTCCATTATAAGGATAAAACTCTGGTTTTTCAGCAGAAATTGATAGAATTTGTTTATTCCAAAGCTCCGGTTCAGATTTTAGAATATTTTGTCCATTAATTGCACGCAAAAGAACTATATGCCCCCCAACATTTGGCAATATTCCCAAAATGAGTTTATCATTGACCAATTTAAGCAAATTGGATTCAGCTTGAGATGTATTATTATTTTTATTTTTCTCGACTTCTGAAATAGAGGGAAGTTGGAAAGATTTCTCATGCGATTCTGGCCGTGCAGCAAGATACCCCCAAACAAAGACATTCGGCGCCCAGGTATCCACTACAAATTCATTCATAGAAACAAATAGAAAAATATCGAAATACGCTTCTGTAAGCGGCCAATCATAAGGTAAAGGCCAGCAAATATCAGGATGATTTAGTATCTTAATAGGCCAATCATAAAAACCACCTTTTAAATGCCAGTAGTCAAGATTCCCAAATACGGTTAAACCATCTGGCGCTGGCTGTCCCGTTGAACGTGAATCCAGATGTAAAGGATTTTTTACCGGATTGACACCCAACCCTGTAGTGTAAACAATATTGTTAGGATTACATCCTGACTGAAACTGACATGAGCGTAGCACTCCATCTAAATACTTTCTATCTCCTGTGAGATAATGAGCTCTGGCAAGCTCAGTTCCTCCAGACGTACTAAAGAAACCAGCAAAAAGTGGTCGATATTTATCCATTGTAGTTAAGTTAAAGGCATTACCAGCAGCATACTCAAGCGATCTTTCCGCCTGTTGTAGAACGGCTTTCAGTGCATTTCCTTTAATTAGTGAGTCAACTTCTCTATCCTTGAGTCTAGCATAAAGAAACGCTGCATCGCATTGAATATGTTTACCCCACCAACAAACTCCTTCAGGGGTTTTTAAACATGTGGTTTTTAAGAAAATTTCATGCCATTTTGGATCTCCTGTAAGGTCATAAAGAATTAAAGCTGCGAGATTTCTGGCATCAGTTGCTCGCCAGAGTTCTTTTAACTTATTCAAAGAGCCATCACTTTCTCTTTTGGCATAATCGGCTTCAGCCCAATTGAATGCTTTTATTGCGCTTTCTTCATAAATCTTTGATAATTCAGGATTAATAGGCTTCAAAACTTTTGCAGCTCGCGCTGCCACTGAGGAATAAAACCAGGAATCACGAATATTAGGAGCAGTCACATATGCATGTTGAGTAGTTAGCCAACTAACTTCTCCCGGACTCGGATCACCGTCGGTCTCAATGCCAAAAGGAATTCCTCCATCTGGTAACTGCATTCTCCGAAAACAATCTATTTCAAAAAGTGCCTCAGTAATAATATCTGGAATTCCATCTACCTTAGGGATGTTCAAATCTAATTTATTGAAATATTCCGGATACATTTCAACCAATTCAAGCTGGGCGAGAGTAACCCACATATGAGTTACACGACGAGGATTCCAGTCTCCTGCATCATGGTATCCTCCCCAAGCATTATTTACCGGTTCTCCAGTGTCTTCTTTTGCAATATCACTATATGCCTGATCTCCATTAATTAACACATCATATTTACTGCGTGTAATAGCAGGCCCATCACCAGGATAAAAATCACGTTCTTTTTTAAAATTAGAATAAGGAGGACCAAGTATTGTTCCACTACGTTGATTATAAAGCCCCTTCATTTGAACCAAAAATGCCTTCTCCCAAACATTATGACTAATTTCAAAAGGATAACTACAACCAACTCCTTCCACAACTATGCGATATTTCCCTACCGTTTCGAAATCACTAAAATCAAGTTTATAAATAGGTGTCTTGCTAAAGTTTTTCTTTTCTTTAGTCCAGAGTGTTTCTTCCCCATCAGTTTTAAGAATGCATTCAATAATCCCAGTATAAACTACTTTGTTACTCTGATCATCTACTATATTAAATTTTAATCCTTCAGGAAATTCACATGCACCTCCACTTCCAAGCCAAACTGACATAAACGCACATTTTACAGGGTCATCTGGCCTAAAACCAATTTGATTTACGTGAATACTCTCACAACGCACATTAGGATTAGCGTTGAATTTTAACACAGGATTCTTAATGTTTAACTTATCATTAATTATTTTTATAGTATACTTTTTCCCTGTTTTGATTTTCGAAGGCATTTTTAAATAAATCTGATGACATACCGGGAATTTTTCACTCCATGGCAATCGCCAATTTACCGGTTTACTTTTCCGATATACAGCAACTGGTTTTACCGCACTTTTAAAATCAGAATCATCATCTGAAATTACTTCATAACTATCTTTTTCATCTGCTAAAAAATAAATCAGTGGGTCTCCTTCTAATTTTTCATCAAGAATTAAAAAGTCCAGATTTTTTCCCTGTAACATACCAATCCGTTTTCCGTTTCGAATTAACTCAGCTCTTCTTACAGTACCATCTTTCCATTTTTCTATCTTCTTCTCATCTCCATCTTGAGGAATGTATTTAGTTATTTGATATTGTTTAACCTTCTGAGCCTGAACAGTCAAAGCAAGAATATCCGGGGCAACAGTTGATACATGTATGACTTCTGGAGAATTCTCCCCGCGATAACCGTAGCTTTTTATCATCATATCACGTTCTTGAGAAAGTTTTTTTTGTTCTTCAGCTTTGAGTTTTGCTTTTCGCAGAGCTTCTTCTTCCCGTTGTTTTTCCCCTTCTTTCCGTTGAACTAAAATTTTATCATCGGGTTTTATTAGAAGAATTTTATCAATTTCAAGATCAAGTGTTTCTTTTTGCCAATCACCTACCAGTTGATACTGAATAATTTTTGTTAAATCCAGATTTCGTGGTGTTTCCGGAGTTTTTTTGTCTTCTAATCTATTCGGATTAGATATAGCTGCTCCCCATTTTGGTATAACGGTAATAAAATTATCTGAGCTCTCAGGTAGCAAAAATTCCCAATGCCCTGAGCATTCCTGAGAATCAGAAAAAATTAATTTAAGCATTTTTGCAGTATTCTTAGTCTTTACCCTAAGTTTTAAGGCTGGTGAATAATCAGAATATGCACTTAAATCAAGGCAAACATTAAAGCCACATCCTCCAGTACTCTTTACCCCTTCAAGAAAAATTATTCCATCAATTGTTTTAACCTTATCCTTCCAATCTAAATAAGAAAAATTAAAGGGAGTATTAAAGTCATTAACTATAATCTCTGGATTATTATCTTTTCCCGTTTGCGTAGAATAACATGAGAAAAAGGATGGAAAAACTATGAAAAAAATTAACAAATAATTTAATGCTAAAAATAATCTCTTTACTATCATGTTTATTCCCCTTATTTTTACCTTTTTTTAGTGCTTATTTTTTAAGTTGTAATCAATTCCGTTTAGTAAGTAATTTTTCTTCATCATTTATCTCTATTTTTCATTTATTCTGGCAGTAGATTCACGAACAATTAATTTGGGAGAAAAGTATAAATCAGAAAGTTTTTTATCTGAATTAGAATTCATCATTTCTATCAGCTTTTTCGCAGCAGTAACCCCCATCTGACGCAGGGGTAAAGCAATTGTTGTGATAGCAGGAATAAGTTGAGCACAGGGAAAAACGTCATTAAAACACATTATACTCAGTTGAGATGGAATAGAAATTCCAAGCCTAATGGCTTTAAAATATATATCCAAACACTCTGAATGAGAATATGCAAGAATAGCAGTAGCCTTATTGGATAAAACAAAATTTTTCAAAAATTCCTCTGCACTAATTTGATGAATATCGTGCCCTGACAAAAGCGGAAGGTTGAGTTTCTGACACTCAAATATAAATGCCTGATGCCTCGCTGAAACACTATAGTGCCCAGGGTAAAAAGAATTGCGATATACAATCCTCCTGTGCCCAAGAGAATAAAGATGCTCCATCGCATAATGCCCACCCTTCGCTTCATCTACTAAAAATGATGTCCCATTAAAACCTGCCTCTCCATTAATTGATACATAAGGTACATGTGCACTATCAATATCTTCCAGACTTTTTATTTGAACAGAGTAAAATACCATTGCCCCATCAATTTTCCATGGTGGTACTGTACCTACTTTCCCCCCTGAAGGAAAAATTGAACATACATTATATCCAGCTCTCTGCAAAACCTCCACAACTTCAATTAAAATTGAAGAATATATTGATGGCCCTTCATAAGGAGCTAAACCGAATATTACAACAATTTTGGTCCGTTGTTTTTTTAACGTACTTGCAACAAGATTTGGTTTATATCCAAGTTGATTGGCTATCTTAAAAATCATTTCTCTCTTTTCTGGAAGCACGGAAAAATTTTTCGTATGATTATTTAAAACTCTGCTAACCGTTGATTTGGACATTCCACATTTAAGGGCAACTACTTCTAATGTTACATTTTTCATTTTTTTTTCTCTATGAGAATTCATATATGCAGAAAATAGAAATCGGTTTCTAAAGGGTAATTCTAATTCTCTTAATGAAAATGTCAAATAAAAAATTATTTTTTTTTATTTTTAACTTGAAAAAATCCGGTTGATAAATTATTATTTAGGTATGTTTAGGTAAAAAAAGGGTAATTAAGGTGAATCAAGTATTTCTTGGTGAATTTATTCATTCATTTGATTCTCAAAGGAGAATTATCATTCCAAGCGAATGGAGAGGATCTAAAAACCGAAAAAATTCATTCTATCTTTTGCCAGGTCGACACAAAACTATCCAGATGATTCCTTCAAGTTCATTCTCAGAAATATTATCAAAGATTAAAAAAGTTTCTTTTGCCGATGCAGAGGCTTCATTAGCTTTGGCAAGACTTGGCAGGATGGCACAGGCCTGCGAGTGCGATAAACAAGGGAGAATTCAAATCTCAAATAACCTTTACAATTATGCTGAACTTGAAAATAATGCGGTACTTGTAGGAGCAATAAATGTAATACAAATATGGTCAGAAAAAAACTGGAGTAAATCTGGTGGAACAGATGAAGAAGTTCTGGATGTTATTCAAAAAATTAACGAAAGGCCTGAAAATATAGCTGATATTTTGAAAGGAAAAATATGAGGAGAAAGGAATGTGAGAATTCGTCTTTCAGACAGGATGTCACTAAGGAAAAAAACACATTTGAAATTTATAAAGAAATTTTCAAGAATGAGATTCATAAACCTGTTATGCCGCGCGAAGTGCTCGGCTTTATCCCTGAATCAGGAAAATTAAAAATAATTGATGCTACCGTCGGATGCGGTGGGCATAGTTCTTTGATATTAAAAAAAAATCCGGCAGCGGAACTTATCGGAATTGATAGAGATTTCAAAGCACTTGAGGAGGCAAGTGAAAAGCTGAAACCCTTTGAAAAACGGGCAAGACTGATAGCGGGAACTTTCAGTGAAATCGAAAATATAACTGCAGACGCGGGGTGGCTCTCTGCAGATATAATTTTGATGGATCTCGGAATATCTTCGCTTCAACTTGACGATTCATCAAGAGGTTTCTCTTATTTAAGGGAAGGAAAAATTGATATGAGAATGAATCTAAATGCTGATAAAACCGCTGCCGATTTATTAAACACTCTTTCAGAAAATGAACTCGAAAAGATATTCTCGCAATATGGAGAAGTCAGAAGAGCTCACAAGTTAGCGGAAGAGATAGTAAAACAACGCAAATTGGCTCCTTTTTCCACTACAAGCCAATTAGCCGAACTCTGTAGAAGAATACCGGGTTTGACAAGGATGAAAGGAGTTTCTGCTCCTACTCTTCCATTCCAGGCTTTGAGAATAGCAGTAAATGATGAGCTCTCTCAGCTTAGTAAAGCACTTAAAGAGTCTCTCAAAATATTGTCGAAAGGAGGAATTTTAATTGTAATAAGCTTTAACTCGCTGGAAGATAGAATTGTAAAGAACTTTTTAAAACTTGAATCTAAAGATTGCATTTGCCCTTCAACCCTTTTTGAATGCAAGTGTAATCACCAGCAACAATTAGAGATATTAACCAAAAAACCTATTATTCCAGCAGATGATGAAATAAAATTTAATAGCAGAGCCGCTCCTGCAAAATTAAGGGCAGCAAAAAAAATTTAAAAAAGGTTGTTTCCATGGCATTAAAAATTGACATTATCAAAGATCCTTATCAAATAAAAAAAATCGCAAGAAAAAAAGCTATACTTAAAACCGATAAAATAATAATAGGAACTCCTATTTTCATATCCCTACTATTGATAGGAACAGCAGGTATTTTGATTGCTCATATAGATTCAAAAAACAATATACTTCAAAAGAAAAAAGAAAAAATTGAAAGAGAAATTCACGACATCGAAAGGGAAATAGAAAATGCAAAAAATAAAATTGAAGCAGCAAGCGGAATAAATATAAAACGACAGGTAGCAAAACTCAATCTCGATCTTGATTTGCCACAATGGAAGCAACGTAGAAAATTAGATTTAAATATCATATCCCAAAACACTCAGATAATTAATAAAAAAATTGCTGAAAAAAAACTCGTAAGACGCAAAGAAATGTGACTTTTTTTCTTTTTTCTAATTTAATTTGTGGGAAAAAATTAATACTATAAAAATATGCCGAAAAAAGGTATCGCAATAAGAATAATCCTTTCTTCTTTGTTCTTTATTCTCATCTTCTTGATTGTAATATACAAATTCTATGAACTTCAGATAAAAAGACATACGGAATTATATGAAAAAGCTCGTAGCAAATACACCCAAACTATCAAGCAAAAAGCTGAAAGAGGAAAAATATTTGATGTAAAAGGGAAACTTCTCGCTACAAATCAACCATGTTTTGAGATCTCTATAGATCCATCTTTTAAAACCTTTGAAAAAGAAAGTGATTGCCGTGAAATAGCAGAATTTCTTGCTAAAAAAACAGAAAATAATGCAGAGGAAATTTTTCAGAAACTTACCAATAAAAAACTACCCGATGGAAGGATAAGAAAATATGCGAAAATCGCAGATTTTGTCGATCTCGATACCGCCTCAGAAATGAAAGATTACATCAAAGAAAAAAAATGGAAAGGAATATTTTTCATAGAAAAAACAAAAAGATATTATCCCTATAATCAACTTTTAATAAATATAATCGGATTTGTAAATATTGATAAAGGACAAGAAATCGCTCAATCAGGAATAGAAAAAACAAAGGAAAAATCTATAACCCCAGAAGAAGGCAAAATAATAATTGAAAGAGATAGAACCGGTTACACTATCGAAGAACATATTCTTGAGCAATGTCGTCCAGGAAATGACATCTACCTCACAATCTCCCAAGAAATTCAAATGATAGTTGAAGAGGAACTGGATAAAATAGTGCAAATGTATAATCCTCTCTCGGCTTATATTGTCATGGCAAATCCCTGGAACGGTAACATAATGGCTATAGGACAACGACCTACTTTTAACCCAAATGATAGAAGTTCAATTAAATCCTTTGAGGCAATGAAGGATAAAGTTATTTCTGAAGCTTTTGAACCCGGATCAATAATGAAACCAATTCCTGTCTCAGGCGCTATTGACTTTGGGATAATTAATCCCGACGACACTTTCGATTGCGAAAACGGTGCGTGGTTTTATGCCGGAAAAATTCTCAGGGACGCTCATCCATATTCTATATTAACAGTAAGAGAAATAATACAAAAATCAAGCAATATAGGAACTGCTAAAATCGCAATCAAGTTGGGTGCAAAACGCTTAGATAATATTTTTAAAAGATTTGAGTTTGGACAAAAAACCGGAATACCTATTCAAACTGAGGCAAAAGGAATATATCGTCCATTGGATAAATGGGATCCCCTCTCAATATCAAGGTTCCCTATTGGTCAAGGAATATTGGTATCACCACTTCAAATTGTCAGAGCATATTGTGCTATAGCTAATGGCGGAAACTTAGTAAAATTGAGGTTAGTTGATCGCGAAGTTAATCCAACAACCAACGAATCTTTTATCTTTCCAGTAGAAAGAGAAAAAAAGATATTTCTCAGGCCAGACACAGCGAAAAAAATAACGGATATGTTAAAACTCGTAACAAAAAAAGGTGGTACAGCAGAAAGAGCCGCAATTAAAGGTTATGAAGTGGCTGGGAAAACTGGGACATCTCAGAAATTTATTGATGGAGCATATTCAAATACAAAATTCCATTCATCCTTTATAGGATTTGTACCTGCCGATAAACCAGCTTTCGTAATGTTAATTATGGCTGATGAACCCAATGGAAATCATTATGGAGGGATTGTAGCCGCTCCAAGTTTTAGAAATATAGGTGAAAAAGTCTTAAGAATTCTTGATATTCCCCCTATGTATATTGATGAATATGAAGAAAACTATATAAAGAAAAAAAATGGCGAAGACACTCAAACAATTCCTTGAAAAAATAAAAGAGAATATCCTTTTCTCTAAAGGTGATGAAAATTTTATACCCCAAAAAATTACATCATCGTCTGAAAACTGTATTGAAAATTCAGTATTTGTGGCTATAACAGGAGAAAAACATGACGGGCATAACTTCATACTTGAAGCCATCAAAAAAGGGGCTAAGGCGATTTTCCTTGAGAAAGATGTAGATAAAGATGTTATTCAAAAAATACCAGTTTTCTACGCAAAAGTCTCAAATAGTAGATTGGTCTATTCCTTATTGTTAGAAGAATTTTACGACAATCCATATCAAAAACTAAAATTAATCGCAGTAACTGGAACAAACGGAAAAACAACAACCACATATATTTTACATAACCTCATATCTACAAAATATAACTGTGGAATGATATCAACTGTGGAATATACAATGCCTTATTTCAGAGAAGCCGCTTCACGTACAACACCCTCTCCAGAAAAGTTCCAGCAACTCTTGAGTATGATGGTGAAAAAATGCAGCTTTGCCGTAATGGAATTATCAAGCCACGGTCTCCATCAGCAAAGAACAGGTTCTGCGAAATTCGCAGCCGCTGTTTTTACTAACCTATCAGGAGATCACCTTGATTATCACAAAACAATGGAAAATTACTATCAAGCTAAAAAAATATTATTTGAAAACCTTCTTGAAAATAATGGATATGCCGTAATAAACAGCGATAATCATTATGGCAAAAGACTAATTTCAGAATTGAATAACAAAAACCTTATATCATGTGGTCTTAAAGGAAATCCTGATTTCAAAATTACAAACATAAAATATTCTGAAGATGGAATGCAATTTTACCTCACTGGGAAGGAAAGTTTCAAAATAAATTCCAATCTCTTTGGAAAACATAATGTAATGAATATTTCTCAGGCATTTATAGTTGCTATGAAGCTTGGCTTAAATCCGAAAGATATCTTAATATCATTGAGGAAAGGTATTGAAGTACCGGGCAGACTTCAAAAATTTCAGTTAAAAAATGGAGCTGTTGCTTTTGTTGATTACGCTCATACTGATGATGCGCTTGAAAATGTATTAAAAACCTTGAATGAAATTAAAAAAACACGTATAATTTGTGTCTTTGGATGTGGTGGAAATAGAGATAAAACAAAGAGACCAAGAATGGGCGCTGTAGCAGAAAAACTCTCTGATTTACAAATAATCACAAGTGATAATCCGCGAAATGAAGACCCGCAGGAAATAATAAAACAAATTTCAACAGGAATAAAAAATAAAAATAATCTCATCTGTATTGAAAATAGGAAAGATGCTATAAAATACTCTGTTGAAATATCTAAAAAGAGCGATATCATACTTATAGCAGGTAAAGGGCATGAAAATGGGCAGGAAATCAATGGTGTGATTTATCCTCATGATGACTGTTCAGAAATAAAAAAATACTCCATCTAAATTTCATATTCTCTTTTATTTGTGAAGGAAATCTATGAAAAATATAAGATTAAATTTTTGCATCTTTATACTTCTGATGGCATTAGCACTTAATAATGTTTTCCCTGCAAGTAAATCATATTTAAAAATAGGAAAAACAGAAAACATCGAATCAGAAGGAATCCAATTCAAAAGTATAGATGATTTTAATCCATCTCCTATACCTCTGCCTGAAAGGATCGGCGCTTTGGTAAACAGGCAAACTGGTGAAAAAAAAGAAATGTATTCTTCTGAGGATTTATGGCGTATTGATCAGTTTATAGGAATATGGCAAAGCAATATAGGAAACCTAAAAATAGCTAAAATTTCACTCCCATATCCAGAAGAAATTGGAGATAAAGATGGTATAATTGATATGGACTCATATAAAGAATGGAAGAAAAAACAACCCCTAAAGATTAATTTCACAGCAGACGAAATAAATAAATGGGTAAGAAAATTCTTTGATTTGGAAAGCCTGGAGAATCCTGAAATACTAACAAGACAATTATCCCCTCGAGATTGTCGTGTCTCATTTTTTAAACAAAAAAGCAGAGACCCAAAATCTCCAGTTTACATATTCCTTATAGAGTCCCAAAAATTCCCAGCTCTGAAAATCGCAGTATCTTACACCCTAAATGATACAATAAATATTAATATTGAAAAATCAGAAGACGCTATTTTCACATCAATTAAATCTTTTACATTTTCACCTCCAAAAAAATTACCTCTTAATCAGTCAAAACAACAAACCATAAATAAAAATATTAAACGAAGCCCTGAGTATATCATCAGTAGAGAGCAAGTCATAAATAATATTAAAAATGCAAAAGGATGGGAATATCTGGAAACTGAAAATTTTATCCTTGTTTATAACCTAAGAAACAGTAAAACTGTAAAGGAAATTTCCCAGAACTTAGAATCCTGTAGAGCCGTTTTCGAAACTTTTTACCCTTTAAAAAAAGAACTCAAAGCTGTCAGCGTATGCAGATTATTCGAAAAACGTGAAGATTACCTGAATTACGTCGGAAAAGAATATGAATGGACTGGTGGATTATGGAATCCTTCAAGAAAAGAACTCATAATTTCTCCTATTGACTGGATGACAAAGTCAAATAACCGCAAAGCAATGGTAAAAGTCGTTTTTCATGAAGGCTTCCATCAGTATCTACATTATGCAACAGATGAAGCTATCTCATCAATCTGGTTTAATGAGGGAAATGCTACCTTTTTCGAAGGTATAAATTTTAAAGGAAATCAATTTGAAATTGAATTAACTGATAGGCTTAACGAAATGAAAAAATTAGCATCTTTAAAAATAGACATAAAATCTTTCCTATACATGGAGCAAGACGAATTTGTTAAATTTGATATTTCTAAAAATTATACCCTTGCATGGGGACTAATGTTCTTTCTTCATAAAGGGTCTAAGGTTATAAAGAAAGAAAATAACTATTCTGAAATTCCATATAAATATTACGAAGTACTATTAGAATCTAAAAACTATAAAAAAGCGACTGACGAAGCATGGAAAAATGTAGATTTCCAAAAATTTGAAGAAGATTTTAAGGCATTCTGGACAAACGATAGTCTAATCAAAAAAGCTGAAAGATACAACTTTAATCACTTATTTTCAAAATAACCAATATTCCTCAGTTAAATCAATAAGCTTTTACTGACAAAAAAAATACAGATTCTAGAAGAAAGTAGGAAATAATTTTTTCGGGTAAAAACCCTTTTCTATTAGATTTCTTATCTGTTTTGCAACTACTTTTTTATCCTCTTTATATGTAACACCAAACCATTGATCATCACTATGCAATACTTTAACTTTTATAAGCGACTCTTTTACGAGTTCATCTATTACTCCTGGAATAAAAAATTCCGATTTTAGATCATTAATGTTTTCCTTCAAAAATAAAGTAAATTTTTTTTCTAAAAAATTAAAAATCGAAGGTTTAAATCCCCACATATTCATTGAAACTATCTCATCTCCTGTCAAAAAATGCTCATCTCCATTTTCATCTGTATATTTAATTGAACTATTTTTCATAAATACTTTTGTCCTTTCAACGACATTGATTAAATACCCATCATTAAACACCTTACAAATACCTCTTGAAACATGACCATATTCAGAAAGAGTATTTTTCAGAATGAATCCTACCATATAGTATTCAGGAATATTCATAGCTGCTATGGAATCAGAAGATAATTTCTCAACGAGCTTTTTATATCCTCTTCTTCCATAAAAATCATCAGCATTTATAACCGCAAAAGGCCCTTTTATAAGGTCTTTAGCGCATAAAATTGCATGGCCCGTTCCCCATGGTTTAAGCCTTTTTTCTGGGCAGCTAAAACCAGATGGTAATAAATTTAATTCCTGAAAAACATATTCTGTTTCTATTAGTTTTTCCGTACGCTTTCCAATTGTTTCTTTAAAGTCATTTTCTATGTCTTTTCTAATAACGAAAATGACCTTGCCAAATCCTGCAGAAATTGCGTCATAAATGGAATAATCTAAAATAATCTCTCCAGCAGGACCTATGGGCTCAATTTGCTTTAGTCCGCCATACCTGGTTCCCATCCCAGCAGCTAAGACTAAAAGAGTTGGTTTAATCATTCTAAGCTCCTTATCCGTTGTTTTACATCATCTTTGAATCTATCAATCATATTGAGAGTAAATTCTTCAATACTAATAGTTGAATCTTGTATCAGTGGAGTCAAATCCATAGCAAAAATCAATGAGTCTGCATTATCTGTAGAGTGAGAGGCAAAAAAAGTAGCATTCGCAAGCCGTCTGCCCATTACAGCAAGGTCGTATCTTTTGCCTCCACTAATCTGAGAATCAAACACTCCAAGAAGAGCAGCGGCCAAATTCTTTCTTTCTGAGGCATCGAAAATAATTTTTTCATTATCGCATAACCAATCCAGTGATCGCCATACTTCGCAACCAAAAACTTGTTTCGGCCTTTTCTTCAACGGCAACTGCCTGATAGCAGAAATTGCTCTCAGTGCAACAGCAACGTGGGTATCATGTTTATCTGCAGGATTATGTAAAAAAATTCTCTCTGCTTCAGCTACATTTAAAACTTCAATAAGATCAGATCTTAAATCCCAAAAATTAGGATTTTTTACCTCTGAACTTTTATAGCCAAGTTGAATTTGTATAGAATAATCTCCTATAGATGCAGCCTTTCTCTGTTCTTGAAGTCTTAGTTCCTGCATCATTTCATCAGTATAATTTGCGTATATCCCACTGCGTGGACTACCCGCTCCATCTGTAACTACTACACCCGAAAACCACTTATCTTTTTTTCCAAAACACTCTGCTATTGCACTATAAGCAAGAATTTCAATATCATCCTGATGTGCAGCAATACAAATATCAGTTGTTCTTTTCAATGCCTCAATTGGATCAATCTGTTCTGGCACAAAAATATCCACCCTTTTACTTTTTAAATTTAGCATATTAACCTCTTTTTCATTATCAAATTGTTATGAAATGAAGTTGTTTTTTTCTTGTATTGATTTAATATAAAGGCAAATCTAAATTTTAAAAATCATATGATAGTTAAACTATTTTCAAAATATTTTCATAAAGAAAAGATCAATAGAAGAGTTCTGGTCTCTTTATCTCCATGTATATTCAGCGCTATTTATTATTTCGGGTGGCGAACATTTTTTATTTTGATTTGGAGCATTATTATAGGTCTATTCTGGGAATATGTATTTTGTAAGAGAAGAAATGAACAAATAAGCGAATCAGTATTTGTAACGTCAACAATTTTTGCACTTATAATGCCACCAACTATTCCGTGGCATGTATCAGCGATAGGTATATCTTTCGCGATAATAATCAGTAAACAACTCTTTGGCGGTTTTGGAAAAAATATTTTTAATCCAGCTATGGCAGGCAGATGTTTTGTATACATCTGTTTCCCTGTAGCGCTGACATCTACATGGGCACCTGTTGCTGAAGAAAAAATTGGAGCATTAAACAGATGGTCTACAGTTTCATCCGTGGATTCAATATCAAGCGCCACTCCTATGGCAAACCTTAAATCAGGCTCTTTAATTTTAATTAGAGATAACAAAAATCAAATTCTACCCCATCAAAACAATAATCAGAAATCCACTTATATTTCAGCAAAAGATTTTTATATATCCGAACTTACCGGCAGGCTTTCAGGCACAATGGGAGTAACAAGTGTTATCGCAATTCTTATAGGAGGACTATACCTGTTATTCTCCAAAACAGCAAGTCCACAAATAATAATCTCAACAGTCTTATCATATTTCATCTTAACTCATATACTCTACTTAATTGGTATACAAAATATTCCAGATGGTCTCACTGCAATTATGGGCGGAGGATTTCTTTTCGGTGCTTTTTTTATGGCGACTGACCCCGTATCCGCACCGAAAACTAATGAAGCAAAAATCATTTATGGTATAATCATAGGCACCTGCACTATGATAATACGCAATTTTAGCATATTTAATGGAGGTTTAATGTTCTCCATAATTATCGGTAATATGTTTGCCCCAATACTCGATTACATTGTCAAAGAATTAAAAAATCAAAAAGTTAATAGAAATGAAAATAATTGATCTAAAAATATATCCAGTAATCTATATTTTTATTTTGATGTTCATTGCAAGTTCCATAATAATAGGAGCAGCAAAATTCACAGAAAAAAACGTAAAAATGAATGAAAAAATAGCTATTGGAAAATCTGTAATTCAAGTATTACCAGAAATATATAAAAAAAATATGACAAATGCCGAAATTCACAAAGTATTTAATGAAAAAGTAAAAAAAGCCAACATTCATAATACCTACTACTACTTTACAGAAAACCAATCTTATGCCATTCCAATTGAGGGAAAAGGATTCTGGGCGCCGATAAAAGGTTTCATAGGAATAGAACAGGATAAAAAAACTATATCAGGCATTTCATTTTATGAACAGAATGAAACTCCAGGACTCGGTGCTGAAATTATGAAGGAAAATTTCAGGAGACAATTTAATGGAAAAAAGTTATCAGCAGATGGAAAAATAAATTTCAAACGCAAGGGGGAAAAATTATCAGAACATGATATCGAAGCTATAACAGGAGCAACACAAACATCCACAAGATTAGAGAAAATTATAAACAATTCTATAAAAGAGTGGTTAAAGAATATTTCCAATTAAATTATGAATGGTTATAATCATAAAAAAATATTAATAGATGGTCTATGGACAAATAATCCCATATTCTGTCAAGTACTCGGAATCTGCAGTACTCTCGCTGTAACAAATTTAGTTCTTAATACACTGGTAATGTGTGCAGCTCTAATTTTTACCGTATCTCTCAGCGCATTCTCCGTAGCAGCTCTTAGACATTTTACGCCAAAAAATATAAGAATGATGGTCGAAACCTTAATAATTGCCCTCTACGTTATTATTATTGATATATTACTCAAGGCATATTGGCCCGAAATGAGTCAAAATTTAGGACCATACGTAGGACTCGTGATAACTAATTGCATCGTCATGGGACGTTGTGAGGCATGTGCTATCTCAAATTCACCAAAAATAGCCCTTTTAGATGGTTTTTATAATGCCCTCGGATATACTTTTATCTTATTCTTGATTTCTTCGATAAGAGAAATTCTTGGGATGGGAACTTTTGCCGGTATCCCAATGCCATTCTTCAGTACGCCTTACTGGGATAAATGGATAATTATGGTAATGCCTCCAGGCGCATTTTTCGTTCTTGCTATGATTGTATGGCTAATGCGTTCAATACAGTTAAAAAAAATAAAATAATTCAGGATAAAGAATATGGATATTCAAAATCAATTTTGGCAAGCCTTGATTGTATGTATTTCTGCTATTTTTACTCAAAACATGGTTCTCTCATATTTTCTCGGTCTTTGCCCATTTTTGGGTGTATCAAGAGAAGTAAAAAGTTCTTTTGGATTAGGTATAGCCGTTATATTTGTTATGACTTTTACAGTTGCAATAAATTGGCTTGTCTATCATAAAATATTAATTCCTTTAGGACTACATTTTTTCCGATTTATAATTTTTATAATCGTAATTGCCGCTTTTGTCCAGATTATAGAGATGCTAATAGAAAGATTCAGTCCAACCCTTTATCAAATCCTTGGCGTATTTTTACCACTTATAACTGTAAATTGCGCTATACTCGGAGCATGTTTATTCATGGTAATCAGGGATTATTCTTTTATTGTATCAGTAGCATACGGCTTTGGCAGCGGACTTGGCTGGTTTATCGCAATAATGGCAATGGCAGGCATTAGACAAAGATTAGATGCAAAAAAAATACCACAGGGCCTTCAAGGTCCCGGAATATCATTGATTATCGCAGGGATTATGGCTCTTGCATTTGTAGGGTTTACAGGTGTTCTTTAATGAAAGAAAAATTCCCTGCAAAAATAATTTATAAAATATGAAAAATTTAATTCAACGTGACCTCAAACATATCTGGCATCCATGCACACAAATGAAAGATCACGAAATGTATCCGCCTATAATCATAACCAGAGCGAAAAAAGAATTTTTATATACACAACGTGGAGAAAAAATAATAGACGCTATAAGTTCCTGGTGGTGTAAATCCCTTGGACATTCCCATCCACAGATAAGAAAAACCGTAAAAAAACAAATCAAATTATTCGAACATATAATTCCAGCAGGAACTACACAGAAAAATCTGGTAAAATTGTCCGAACATTTGTGTGGAATCTTACCAGGATTAAAAAAAATTTTTTTTTCCGATAGCGGTTCAAGTGCAATTGAAATTGCCGCTAAAATGGCTTTACAATACCACGCATTGATGGGTTTACCTTCAAGAAATTATTTTGTAACATTTCAAAACGCATATCATGGCGAAACATCTCTCGCTCTTTCACTTGGAGATTGTTCGTTATATTCTTCCCCGTACAAATCAATACTATACAAGAATATTATTAATTTATCCCCCATACCATATATAAGCGGGAAAATGGACCCATATTGGGAAAAAATTCCTGACGAATTATGGATTCCAATAGAAAAAAAACTAAATGAAAATTCTGCGAAAATCGCAGCCATCTTCTTCGAACCAATAGTTCAGGGAGCAGGAGGAATGCTTATATATTCGAAAAATTTCCTACAACGCATTGCGTCCTGGGCAAAAAAAAATAATGTTCTTCTTATTGCAGATGAAATAATGACTGGATTCTATCGTACTGGCGAAATATTCGCCTCTATGCATGCTAAAATTACACCGGATATCATGTGTATATCAAAAGGTTTAACAGCGGGATGGGGGGCAATGTCAGCAGTATTAATAACTGAAAAAATATTCAATGCATTTTATGATGACTATCTAACTGGAAAATCATTTTTGCATTCATCCACCTACGCAGGAAATGCAATCTGCTCAGCTGCAGCTCTCGAAGCATTAAAAATTTACGAAAAAGAAAAAATACATAAGTATGTAATTGAAAATGAAAAAGAAATACAAAATGCTATTAATCTTATATCAATAGAAACTAATGCCCTCACAAATATACGCGGAATCGGTTTCATAGCTGCTGCGGATATCATCAATCCAAAAACTAAACTCCCATTCCCAAAAGAAAAAAGAATAGGATTTCAATTCTATCAAGCTGCATTAAGAAAAGGCGCTTTTATGAGAAATCTTGGAGATAGCATCTACATATTACCACCATTGAATACAAGAATGTCAGTTATCCGTAAATTATCAAAAATAGCAACAGATGCATTAAATGAAGTAATAAAAATAAATTCCTGAACTACAACCTATTTTCTCCTAAAAATAATCTGTTTGACTTTTTATTTATACAATTTAAGTTACCACAGTGTTTAAGAAAAATAATGAAAAAAAGGAGAAAAGATGATTGTAACAACAAAAGATCTCTTTAAGGTTGCATATGGCAAATTTGCGATTGGAGCTTATAACATTAATAATCTCGAACAATGTATGGGGTTATTCCAGGGAAATCTTGATTCACAGGCTCCATTTATAATTCAAATTTCAAAAGGCGCTCGCTCATACACAAATAAAAAAATGCTGGAAGCTATAATACGAACTGCCGATGAGATTTTCCCGGATGCCGTATTCGCAGTACACCTTGATCATGGAGATGTGGATACTTGTATGGATTGTATCAACAGTGGATTCTATAGTTCTGTAATGATTGATGCCAGCCATGAACCATTTGAAAAAAATGTCGAAATCACTAAAAAAATCGTTGACGCAGCACACGCAAAAGGTATATCCGTAGAAGCCGAATTAGGTCAACTTGGTGGCGTAGAAGAGCACGTCTCTGTAAAAGAAGAAGATGCAAAACTCACAAATCCTGATCAAGCAAAAGAATTCGTTGAAAAAACAGGTTGCGACTGCCTTGCATGCGCTATTGGAACCAGTCACGGTGCATTCAAATTTACAGGAACACAGGGGCTCCACTTCGACGTCCTTGAAGAAATTCAAAAACGCCTCCCCGGTTTCCCCTTAGTAATGCATGGTTCAAGCTCTGTTCCACAGGAAGAAGTACAAAGAATAAATGCAGCAGGCGGAAATCTTAAAGGAGCAAAAGGCGTCGATGAAAATCAATTTAAACGAGCAGCAGAACTTGGCGTAACAAAAATAAATATCGATACAGATGGGCGACTTGTATGGACAAGAGTTCACAGAGAATTTTTCCGCGATAAACCTGAAAAATTTGATCTGCGCGACCCGGGTAAGATTTTTATGAAAGAATATGCAAAATTTATAGCTCACAAAAATGAAAAACTCGGCTCAGCAGGTAAATTGCCATTAGTAAAAAAAGAACTTGGAATTTAAGCTCTAAAAAAAGTCTGACCCGGTTCTGCGATTTTCGCAAAACCGGGTTTTATTTTTTTACCTATGATATTTGAATTCCGCCAAAAAAAAATCATATGCAATAGAACCTATTTGATAGGAATCCTGAATGTAACTCCGGATTCCTTCAGCGATGGAGGAAAGTTTTTCTCACACGATAAAGCCTTCAAACATGCGATAAAAATGCTCAACGAAGGTGCTGATATCATCGATATCGGCGGTGAGTCGAGTAGACCTGGCTCAAAACCCATAGATGCAACAACAGAACTAAATAGAATCATACCTATCGTAAAAATGCTCCGTAAAGAATACCCTGATGCTATAATAAGTATTGATACAACAAAATACCTCGTCGCTAAAGCGGCACTCGAAGCAGGAGCTGATATAATAAACAATATCAATGGACTGCGAAATTCGCAAAACATTGCCCCCTTATGCGCGGAATTCAACGCAGGATTGATACTAATGCACATGCGCGGCACTCCAGCAACAATGAGAGAACATTGCTTTTACGATAACTTGATAGATGACATAAAAAATGAATTAGCATTTTCTATCAAAATCGCTACTGATTCAGGAGTAAATATGCAAAATATCATATTGGACCCTGGCATAGGCTTTGCTAAAAATACTTCACAAAACCTGGAAATAATTAAAAACTGGACTAAGTTAAAAGAATTAAAAAGACCAATATTAATCGGTCATTCAAAAAAATCCTTTATCGGAGATAGTACAGAAGTAAAATTACCTGAAGATAGATTACCAGCAACTTGTGCTCTGAGTTTTTACCTTGCTATGCAAGGAGTTGATTTTCTCAGAGTTCACGACGTAAAAGAAAATCTTCAGGCAGTAAAAATGGCAAAAATATTAGGAGAAAAATGTCTTTCCTGAATGAATATCTCAATTATCTGATTATAATCTGGGATTATATATCTATTTTGCTACAGATATCAATACTTTTCATCGTAATTTACACTTTACTATATTTTATACGAGGTACAAGAGCCGCAAATGTTCTAACTGGAATGATAATTATTCTCCTTTTTTTAACAGTTGCAACAGAAACTTTAAGACTCGTTGTGCTGGCAGAATTATTAAATGGTATCTGGACTGTTCTTCCAATTGCAATAGTCATAATCTTTCAGCCCGAACTCAGGAGGGCTTTTGCTGAATTAGGAAGCAATAATCCTTTTTCCAAAAAACAACGCCGGGAAGAAACAATATCCGAAGTGGTTACTGCTGTGCTCAATCTATCCAACTCAAAAACAGGCGCATTATTGGTCTTTCAGAGACAAATAGGAATGCGTGCAATCATTTCAAGTGGACAAAAAATCGACGCAAAAGTAACTCATAAATTGATTGAATCTATATTTAATAAAAATTCTCCATTACATGATGGTGGGATTGTGATTGAAAATGATAGAATCGTTGCTGCCCATTGTATTTTTCCATTGTCTCAAAATCCCGATATTCTTAGTAATATGGGAACTCGCCACCGCGCAGCTATCGGGATTACAGAAGAAACCGACGCAGTAGCCGTAGTGGTCTCCGAAGAAACAGGAAAAATAAGTATCGCATGTCAGGGCAGTATAGTGCAAAATCTTAGTGGAGAAAAATTAGCCCGATTCTTAAGAAGTATGCTTCATAAAAAAACTGAAAATTTCTTTGAAAGTTTAATAAGAAAAGAAGAGCTTAATATTTTACCAGAGAAAACAAAATAAAATTATGAATTAACTGTTTATAATACAAAAATCAGAAAAAAACATTAGATAAAAAAATGGACTTAATACCCGGTTTCATAAAAACAGACTTCTTCAGAAAGCTTACTGCACTCATTTTTGCGCTATTGGTATGGTGGAAAATATCAATGCAAATAGGAACAGAAGAAATAATAAGAAATGTTCCGGTAAAAATAGTAGATAATATCTCTACCATAGCACTCGAAAACAATAGCCCAAAAACCGTTAATCTTGTAATAAAAAGTGTCGCTTATACACGCGGTTCAATATCCCCTTCAGACATAAAAATTAATATCAATCTACCAGTTAAAGCACCAGAAGGAGAAAGATTCATCGAGTATGATATCCTTAGAGATGCCATCATAAATAAGCCATTCAGGATAAAAATTCTCTCTGCTGATCCACCAAAACTCCTCCTGAAAATAGATCGGAGAGAAACAAAAGAATTGCCAGTTGCAGCAAGATTCACAGGTGCTTTATCAGAAGACTATGCATATGGTGAAGTATCAGTAAATCCACCTGTTGTCACAGTAAGCGGACCTAAGAGCAAGATTGAAAATTTAAAAAAACTTTATACTCAACCTATACTTTTAGACTCATCTATAAATCAGAGTTTTGAAAAACGAATTCCCATCTATCTGGAAGATTTTAAATCCATACCAGAAAATGTCCTGGTTTCGGTAGAAATATATCAAAAAACAAAGAAAAAAATATTTTCAGGACTACCAATTTTTTCACTCACTCCGCTTGGAATTTCGCCTCCTCTTACAAAAGTTCATCCAACCAATGTAGACGTAACTGTTTCTGGTCCAGTAAATAGTATATATGAATTAAAATCTTCAGATATAATACCATTCCTTTACTTTTCAGGAGAAAATAGAAAGGACTCAGAGAAAAACTATGAAGTTAAATGCTACATAGCAAAACCTGATATAAAGCTCATTTCAATATCTCCAGAAAAAGTAAATTTTATCGATAACTCACAATAAAAATGATCAGTCCATCTAAACAACAGATAATAAATGTTGCGGCAGCTGTCATCCGTTTAAATAATAAAATCCTGATTACCAGCAGACCTCACGGAAAATCTTATGCAGGATTTTGGGAATTTCCGGGAGGAAAAATCCACGAGGGAGAAACTCCGCAACATTGCATAAAAAGAGAACTTAAAGAAGAGTTAAATTCAGATTCTATACCACTTGATATAATATCCTGCAATTTCTTCGATTATCCAGAAAAGAAAGTTAAAATATATTTTGTAAGAACTTTTCTCCTCGATGAAAAACAGCTTTCTCCAGAAGAAAATCAAAAAATTTCCTGGATTGATAAAGAAAATTTGTCAAATATTCAGATACTCCCGGCAGATAAAATATTTATCAATATATACCTGTGTAATAATATGCAAAATTATGCACTTTTATAGTTAAAATAGTATAAGATAAATATTTTTTGTTTTACTTTTTTATAAGAAAATTCATAAATACATAAACATTACAGGCAGTTGAGCCTACGCTGGAACTGAAACATTGAAAACCAATTTCATTAATGAAAATAAAAATTTTATCGCTATCTCCATTATCCTGCTTCATACGATAGTGTTTATATCCGCTTTTTTCCAGAAAATACCTGATATATTCGATTATATCTTATACCTTGCAAATATCGCAGCACTTATCCTTCTCATAAAAGGATATTTTCACGATTTTGAAATGACCATATCATCTATCTTTCTTATATTTTCACATTCATTACTTGGAAGAATTATTGCTCCTGACAATCTTACCAGCGGAGCAACATTAGTAGTAAATATCTTTTTTGTATATTCGGCGCTATCAATTTATAGGTACGGCACTAAGATAATGTGGTATTCTATGTGTATATCGTATTTTCTACTCTTCCTCATATTTATAATCTTTCAGAAAAATGCTGAACCATTATTCCTTGCAGCAATATTTGCTTTGAGTGCTGTTGCCAGACATCCTAAACTACTATCCTATTTTTGGGCTCTTATACTATCATTTACATTTTTTCAACCATATTCGTGGGAAAGCCTTATAATCTTGTTTTTACTGTTAAATGTTGTTTTCAGTGCAAGAACACAGCAAAACTCAAAACTTACAAAATTTCTACTCATCATAGGATTGCTTTTTATTATGACATTAATTTTCCCTCTAATTTCAGTAGTAATAAGAGAAGATCCAAGAAATATTTTTCATACTCTTACAGAAAAATCTTTTATTACTTCCATTTATATGAGTTTTTCTTCAGCTTTCATTAGCACTTTAACACTTTTTATATTTATTACTCCATTTGCATATGCCACTTCACGATCAGATTTTCATTTCAAAAATCTCATTATCTCTATTTCTGATTTAAGTCTGATAATCCCGGAATCAATAGCGGGAATTGCTTTATTACTTATCTTTGGGAGTCGTCAACCTCTGGGAGAGTTATTAAATTCAATTTTAAATTTGCGTTTCGATGGTACTTTCTGGGGAATATGCCTTTGTCAGATATTTAGCTCAATGCCTTTTTTCTTTAAAACCTCATTACGTGCATTTGAATCAATACCCCCAGAACTTGAATTCACAGCCCAAACCCTGGGGGCAAACAAATTCCAGACAATAACAAAAATATCCTTCCCTCTTGTTCTAAATAATCTTTTACTCGCATCGATACTTGCTTTTGGAAGAGCTAGCGCTCTCTTCGGAGCTATACTTCTTGTTGCACCGACTCCAGAGACTGCCCCAATTTTCGTATTTAACAGATTTCAATCAGTCGGAATACATGAAACAAGTCCTTTCGTAGCGGCTCTTCTAATTATTTCTTTTTTTCTCTTTTTTATCTTTCAATCACTTGCCTCTGAAAAAATCTATGATAACTTATCAAGTTAATTAAGTTCTTTTTAGATTATTCTACAGAAAAAAGACATCTTTATTTAATCTAATAGACTACCATGAAACTATCTTTATAAAAAAATGGGAGTTATATAATGACGCCACAATCGCTTAACCTAATTTTTTGGGGAATTATTGCAGGAATCGCAGGAGGTGCTCTCGGTATAGGAGGAGGCGCTCTTGTTGTCCCAATCCTCGTATTAATCTTTGGCTTAAACCAAAAAAGTGCACAGGGCTTATCTCTAATGGCTATGATACCAATGGCTATAGTAGGCTCCCTCAGATACTATTTCAATCCAGATATTGAAATAAATCCTAAAATTGCTTTCTTCATATCAATTGGTTCGATAATTGGAGTTTTGATAGGTAGCGAAATTGCTGCGAGGCTTCCTTCCATATACCTTAAAAAAGCTTTTGCTATATTCCTTGTGATAATTGCTATAAAAATTTTCTTTTCAAATGAAAACAACAATAAAAAAGTTAAAAATTCTTCTATAGATACAGAAATTTATGAAAATAACTGAAAATTTAATGGAAATTATTAATAAGATTAGTCCCCCAAACAAAGAAATTGCATCTTCTGCTCAACAAAAACTCAATAATCTAACAAAACCGAGAGGAAGTCTTGGAATCCTCGAAGAATGCGCAATAAAATACCTATCTATTAGAGGAAACATGAACGCAAAGCTCGAAAATACTTATATCCTCACATTCGCAGGAGACCACGGTGTTGCAGAAGAAGGCGTAAGTGCTTTCCCTCAAGAAGTTACAACTCAGATGCTTAAAAATTTTGCAAATGGAGGAGCCGCAATAAATGTCTTATCAAAACATGCTAACGCAAAATTGAAAGTGATAGATGTCGGAGTAGCTGGTGATTATAATCATCCCTCTATTATAAAAAATAAAATCGCAAAAGGAACTGCGAATTTCGCAAAAACTCCGGCAATGACCCAGGAAGACTGTTGCAGAGCCATTATGGCTGGGGCAAAAATAGCCGAAGAATGCATAAATGAGGGGGCAGACCTTATCTGCACCGGCGATATGGGAATTGCAAATACCACATCCTCAGCTGCTATCTATTCAATTTTACTTGACTTGCCTGCAGAAGAGATTGTCGGAAGAGGAACTGGAATAGACGATCAGCGTCTTAGAAAAAAAATCGAAATAGTTAACCTTGCCAGGGAAAAATATTCTAAATTAAAAAGTGATCCTCTCGCAGTTATGGCAGCAGTTGGAGGATTTGAAATTGCTGCTATCTGCGGAGCCATTATACAGTCAGCAGAAAGAAAAATCCCCATAATGATTGATGGCTTTATATCAGGAGCAGCAGCACTAACAGCTATAAAACTGAAAAACGAAATACTTGATTACTGCTTTTTTAGTCATTTATCGGCAGAAAATGGACATTCAAAAGCTCTAAAGCTAATGGGAGTAAAACCTCTATTGAGTCTCGACCTGAGACTTGGCGAAGGAACGGGCGCAGCACTTGCTATCCATATAGTTTCTGCATCGATAAAAATAATCAATCAAATGGCTACTTTTTCTTCAGCAAATGTCTCAACAGAAATCTAATCTGCATGTTTCACTAACCCAACAGTGTAATGCGTAGTAGCGAGGTATTGAAAACGCATTTGTACTATTGGAAATTTTGAAGATAACAAGGCTGGGGAAGACAATGGATTCGCTCTCCTGGTGGAAAAAAAATATGAAAAAATGAAATTTTGCAAATTATGATTTTTATTAAAAAATCATTATCCTAAAAAAACAGTTGGTATCTAAGTTGAAAAGTAGCATATGGTTGCTCTCTTTTACGCTGGGGAGTTCGCATTTTCCTGTAGAATTTTCTGAAAGCTCGCGCAAGGATGTGCACCAATCTGGCTCCTTGAATCAACGGTTCAGAATAGAAAAATTTCCAGTCCAGAAAGCAATTTGGTAAGCACATGGTTTTCTACATCTCTTTTATTATAATGATATTATGATGTAGCAACAACTCTAACTGCATCGTATAGGAGGATTATTCTTAGAATAGTATTGAGGCTAACGTGGACTTCCTGGTTTTGCACCACGCCAGCAAGATACAAAATGCAGACTCCTGCCAACTAAAAAAAATCCGGAGATTTCGATGGAAAACTCCGGATTAATTCCATTTATTATTTTTATTTGTAGGTGTAACTACTTGTTTTCCTCAACATTTTGTTCTATGCTTATTTGGTCAAGCGCAGCAAGAGAATCTTCATCTAACATTTCACCTACACCGGCCATTGCATTACCGAGTGCTTGAGAGACTTCTTCCCCAACAGCTTTTAATTCTTCCTCAGATATATTCATACTCATAGCCTTTATACTGAGCCCAATTCTTCGGTTTTCTTTATCAACCTTTATAACTTTTGCTTCTACTTCCTGTCCAATTTTTAAGACATCTTTTACGCGCTTAACATGTTCTGTACTTATTTGTGAGATATGTATCAGTCCATCTATTTTTCGTGTCATTTCAACAAAGGCGCCGAATGCAGTAATTTTAGTAATTTTCCCTTTTACCACGTCGCCGACTTTGTAAAGATTATCTATTTCAGCCCACGGGTCACTTTCAAGTTGTTTTATTCCAAGAGAAATTCTTTGCTGAGCTGGGTCTATTTCAAGGACAACGGCTTCAATTTCCTGACCCACACTTAACATTTCTGCAGGATTATTAATTTTTCTGGTCCAGGACATATCAGAAACATGAATCATTCCATCTATTCCTTCTTCGATTTCAATAAATGCACCATAACTTGTCATATTTCTGACTTTTCCTTTTATCTTACTGCCGGCAGGATATTTCTCTGCAAGAATTTCCCATGGATTTCTGACGGTTTGTCTGAGTCCGAGAGAAAGTTTTTTTTGATCTTTTTGAATAATATCAAGGACAACAGCTTCGACTTCATCTCCGAGATTCATAACTTCGCTTGCACGGGTAATTCTCTTTGTCCATGACATTTCAGAGACATGTATTAAGCCCTCAACACCTTCTTCAATTTCAATGAATGCACCATAAGGCATAAGATTTACAACTTTCCCCTTTACTTTTGAGCCGACCGGGTATTTTTCTGTTATACTTTCCCATGGATCCTGTGTTTTTTGTTTCAATCCGAGAGAAACACGACCTTTTTCTTCGTCAATATCAATAATTTTTACTTCAATTTGTTGTCCCATGGTTAGCATTTCAGATGGATGATTTATTCTCTTCCACGACATATCTGTGATATGAAGAAGACCATCTAATCCACCTAAATCTATGAAGGCGCCAAAGTCAGTAATATTTTTAACGATTCCGACTTTGACATCTCCCAATTTAATTTCTTTGAGTATAGCTGCGCGTTTTCCTGCTCTATCTTCTTCGAGGAGTTCTCTTCTTGAAACAACAACATTTTTCCTTTCTTCATTTATTTTAAGTATCTTCACATCGTATTCTTTGCCTACAAAATCATCCATACTTTTCACTGGAGCTATATCAAGTTGAGACCCCGGGAGAAATGCATCTACTCCTTCAATTTCAACTGTGAATCCCCCTTTTACACGCGCTTTAATCAGACCCTTTATGACGTCACCCTCTTTATGATTTTTAACAAGATTATTCCAGGAATTCAAGAATTCAGCTTTATTTACGCTGAGGACTGGCATATTTCTTTCGTCTTCAATATTTTCAAGAAGAACTTTAATTTTATCGCCAACTTTTACTTGTTCCCAGTTTTTGAATTCTTCTGCTGGAACAAAGCCCTCGGATTTATATCCTATATCGACAAGAACACCATTATTTCTTTTTTCAACAATAGTTCCATCGATAATGCTTTCTTCTTTAAAATCTGCCTGTTCAGCAACTTTTCCGAGCAATTCATCCATACTCGGAATATTTTTCATATCCAGATAACTTTTTAGATTGTTTTCGTTTTGAAGATTTGTCATTTTTTCATTTTTTAATGTTTATATTTTTTTTATGATAAAATTCCTTCAAACCTCGACAGAATGAAGGCGGGCAGTAAGTTAGCACTGATGAGAATAAAAACAAATTAATAATTATTTTTTCTTTTGATTTTTTAGAATTGCAGCCCCTCCGATATCTCCAAAATTATCTTTATCTATATCAGTCCACAACGTTCCATCTCCAGCATGAAGAATTTTGATATTTAATTCTGGATTCATATTTTCTGCGAAAGTTATCCATGCATATGCTGAGGGATCCTTTACCGCTTTTACTTTCATCTGATATCCATTCGCTTTTTCGCCTTCGACCATTTTGACTATATCTGCTTTAGCTTTACCGAGGTTTTTTGTTATTGTCGCATTTATTTCAGCAGTCATTTTCTCTATTTCTGCAACAGATTTTTCCGTATTAGCGTGAATTTCTGCAACAATTTTCTCTTTATTAGCTGCTATTTCTGCTGCTATTTTTTCTGTTTCTTGCGCTACCTCCTGCCTTTTTTGTTCTATCATAGCTTCTTCTGTGTTGAGTTCGGCGCGTTTTTTGGCAGTTTTTTGTTTCTCAATATTAGTTAAGTTTTGTTCTTGTGCTACACTCCTCTGTTGAATAGGATCAAGGATCTGATTGGGAACATCAACATATCTTATTAATGAATTGTGAACAACGATATTTTTTGCTCCAAGAACATTTGAGAGAGCTTCTCTAAGTTCATCCTGGAATTTTTCCCTTCCCTCGCCTATTATAAAATCCTGGGCTTTATATGATGAACCTTTTAATCTCGAAATAGACAATATCTGAGGCATTATAATTTTATCCACTACGGCTGGCAAATCACCATAATTCATAAAAATAGAAGCAATCTTTGATGGAGTAAATTCAAATTCAACTGTCATATCGAGCCTTATGTCAAAACCATCCCGTGAAGGAAATTCTACAAATTGAGTAAGTCCCAGCGTTCTGATTACCCCATCTTGCAAAAAATCTACAGATGGTTTTTGCGGAGCCATTGCAGGAGCTTTATCTTTTTGTTGTGCTCTTTTTTTTCTATCGGACGGTGCGGAAGAGTAAGCTTTACTAAGGCCTAAGCCTAAGAGTGAACTGCTCCCACTTTGTTTCGCTTCAGATTCTATATAATCAGCTCTTCTTTCAGCCTGTTCGGCGAGAACATTACTTTGAAGTTCCTGCAATGCCTGATTTTGTGTTGCAATTTGAGCTTTGGTAACAACTTTCCCTCCCTCTTTGCCAAGTATTGATACCTGATTTAGTCCTATCTCAATTACATCTACCTTATACTCATAAGGATTGACGTAATATAATCCTGGCTGAATTATATCCTGCATAACACCTTTCTCTCCTTTGTTTGCAAAATCGCCTTTTTTTGCTTCTTTGCCTGATAAGGAGGTAATAATGCCAACATAACCTATAGGGATACTTTTTGCATCGTAAATGTCTATTTTATATCCTACAGGATTAAGTCTATAAATTCCTGGACCAAGGACCTTGCGCCATACACCTTTTTGGCCTTCATTGGCGAGAAATTCTCCAGCTGGTAGATCTGTTCCAACTTTTGATGTTACGACTCCGATTTTACCCGCACTAATCCTTAGAGCTGGCACTATTTTCCATTCATAAAAAATGGGATTGAGAAAATGCCTTCCCTCCGCAAGAGGTTCTTCCCATACACCTTTTTGACCTTTTTTTGCAAGTATTTGCCCTGCTGGCATTTCAGCACCTTCTTTAGAGGTAATAATAGCCATATAACCAGCTGGAACATAAAACCTGCAGAAGCCCCATACCCATATAAAATAAACCACCATTATTGAAATTATGAATGCAAGAGAATAAGTAATTTTTTTCATTTTTTACTTCTCCTTTATATTTTCAGGCAGAGGAAAGCCAAAGCCTTTGTGATTATCATTTGTAATAACACTTTTTAATGAAGGCGCTATTTTTTGATACAATAAATATTTTGCATATGCAAATCCCCCTCCAAATGCTTCGACTTTATCAGTTAAAACCTTTGCTTCAGCTTCATTATTTTTTCGTATTACGTCCTGTTCTGCCTGAGCCTTGAGAAGCATTGCTGCAATTCTGGAATTAGTTGTATCAAGATTTATTTTTGCTACATCAAGCTCCTTTTGGGCTCCAATCAACTTAACCTGTTGTTCCTGCTCCGCCGCTATTTTAGCTTTTATCTTTTCAGTCTCTGCCTGAACTTTTACTCTGTTTTGCTCCGCAAGCATTTCCTGTTTTGTTAATTCAGCTTTTGATTTTGCGCGTTCTATCTGTTGCTCAAATTTTTTTGCCTCTTGAATGGCAAGTTCGCGTTCCCTTATTACCTGAGCTATCTCTTCAGGAGGAATTATATTTCTTATAAGCACAGAATTTACTGAAATTCCCCATGGTTCACAAATCTTCTTCAAATAATCTTGCAAGCTATTTTGAAATTCTTGTCTCGTTTCGCCAACAATAAATTCCACCGCTGTCTTTTTACTTCCCTCAATTCTGCTAAAACCACGCATACGCGGCATAATTATTTTATCTATAATGTCTTCCATATCTCCCACTTTATGAGTGAGAAGAGCTGCCCTGTCTTTCAAAATGTTAAACTCAACTGTCCCCTCAACCTTTACGGGAAAAGCATCTTGGGTAAGAAATGATACTGCATCATCACCACTAACCTCAAAACGTTGACTTTGTATATTTACTTCTACTATGTTAAAGATATATGGATTTATATAATAAGTACCGGGATCAAGTACTTCAGGTAAGACACCTTTCATGCCTTTTCTCACCAAAAAAGTATTCCGTTCACTCTCAGGTATGTTGTTATTAAGTATATCTTCTCCAATAAGCGAGGTTATTACACCAACATGGCCAGGGCGAATCTGTACTGCATCCATTATTAGAACATCATAAGCATATGGATTAATTCTGTATTTTCCCGGAGCAAGTATATCCGGCATAATTCCTTTGTATTTATTATCTTTAGCTATAATTTCACCGTCAGGAAGATTTTCTCCAAAAAGTTTTACTTTTACACCGAGTTTTCCTGCCGGAATATCTGTAATTTTATGTATTTTCCAATCCCATACGTAGGGATTTTTAAAATAATGACCTTCCGGTAAAACTTCCAATCTAACGCCTTTTTGTTTCTCGTTTGATGCTATAATTTGCCCCGGAGGTAGATTTTCGCCCGTTTTCTTTATAAGCACCGCAAACTCACCTGACCCCGGTTCTATCCTCCACCAGTACCAAATCCATACAGGAATAAAAAGAAAGATTAAAAGAATAATTAGAGAGGCAAAACAACCAGAGAAAAGTCCTAACGGATAATTAAACTGAGGCTTATTCTTTTCTCGTTTTTTTCCTGTTTCACTGCCATTTGTATTCATCAGGAAATCCTCCAAAATTGAGTTATATAATATATAAATACACAAATATTTATAACATAATCATTTCAAAAGTCAATTTTTTCTTCATTTTATTTCGTTGTTCAAGATTTTGAAACTCAGAAATATATGGTCAGATTTTGAAAATACTCATTATTTTAGATTAAGCATTTTTTAAGGCAAAGAAAAAATTTTTGGAAAGAAATAAAATAGACTTGAAAAAGAGATAAAATACATTTGATTAATAATGATAATTACATTTTTTGCTAATTTTTTACTAAAAAATTCAATTTCATAAATGGATGAAAGAAATTCAATTAATGCGATAAATAAAGTCACTATTAGTGGACTTATAATTAACTTTTTGCTCTGCACAATAAAGATTATAGCAGGAATATTTGGGCACAGTCAGGCAATAGTAGCCGACGCTATCCATTCACTGTCAGATTCTGCGACTGATATAGCCGTCCTTATAGGAGCAAGGTTCTGGGGAAAAGAACCCGACTCTTGCCATCCATATGGACATCGCAAGATAGAAGCACTCGTTGCCTTATTTATCGCCGTTAGTTTAGCTATTATTGGTGTTTTTTTGGCTTATAAGGCGATTATTACTTTACCAGAAAAGCACAGTAAACCTCCAGGTGTAATTGCATTTCTCACTGCTATAGCTTCTATAGTAGTAAAAGAATCTCTGTATCGCTGGACTATTTTGGTCGGAAAAAAAATAAAGTCGTCTGCCCTTATAGCTAACGCATGGCATCATCGCTCTGATGCGTTTTCTTCTATACCTGTTGCGATTGCTGTTGCTATCTCAGCTATAGCCCCGGAATGGTCTTTTCTCGATCATGTCGCGACTTTTGCCGTTTCTCTCTTCATCATAAAAGCATCCTGGAAGATCGCAGAAAATCCAATTCAGGATATCCTTGAAGCCGGATTGGACAAAAAAATTCTGGAAGAGGTAAAAAAACTTGCTTTTAATGTTCAAGGAGTAAGGGATATACACAAAATTAGAAGTCGTTCTGTTTCTTCACTCTATTTCATAGATATGCATGTTGAAGTAGATCCTTCCCTCAATATTGAACAAGGGCATAATATAGCAACAGAAGTAAAAAGAATTTTAACTTCATCTGGTCTCGGAATAATAGACGTTCTCGTTCATATTGAGCCCTATGGAATAACTACTCCCTCTAATGAAATAACAGATAATACCTTCTCTTCATTTCATTAACCTAAATATTCTGCATCTGGAAACTGTGATGTAAAGACTAAGTTAGGGGGCACTGGTGTAGTAACTACTCAACCCCATTCTCTCAAGGCATATACGCCACTCTGACCAAAACGCAAAATGCAGCTATATTTCATATAATAATAATCTTACACTCTATAAGGAAAAACAATCAAAATCAAATGGAGTCTACTGTCTCTGATTTGCTGATAGCAAATTATCATATCCCACATTCACAAATCCTGAGCATCAACATTGACATACCTGGAAAACATTCATTTAGCGAGCTTGAAAAAATTATAAAATCTAGAGTTCAAAATATTAAACTCTTTCATTGACTTTTCCATTCTTTATGCAAATATATATAAAATAAATAAGAGACTTTTTATGCTATTGATGATAGATAATTATGATTCTTTCACTTATAATCTGGTTCAATATTTTGCAGAACTCGGTTTTCCGCCAGATGTTATAAGAAATGATTTCCCATTAAATAAAATAAATTTAAAAAAGTATTCTGCCGTAGTCATATCACCAGGCCCCTGCTCTCCAAAAGAAGCAGGCATATCATGCAGGATAATAAGAAAATGCGCAGAAGGAAAAATTCCAATTCTCGGTGTTTGTCTTGGCCATCAATGTATTGGCGAAGTCTTTGGAGGAAAAATAGTTCACGCTCCTTATCTTATGCACGGAAAAATATCAAAAATTAAACACGATAATAAAGGGATCTTCAAAAATATTCCACAGAATTTCAACGCCACCAGGTATCATTCCCTTGTCATAGATAGAAAATCGCTGCCTGAATCTCTTGAAATATCAGCATGGACAGACGATGGAATTATAATGGGAGTAAGACATAAAACTATACCTATCGAAGGTGTACAATTCCACCCGGAATCAATTTTAACTGAACATGGAATGAGATTACTTGAAAACTTCCTTAAATCTTTAAAAAAATAATTATTCTTGCTTGACATTTCAAGTTAATGAATTAAAATAGGAATAGTTCTCAAAATTATCAGTTCATATGAGACTTACAAAGCAAAGAAAAGTTATAATTGATTATTTGCGTTCCTTGAAAAATCACCCTACAGCCGATGACCTCTTTCAACCGTTAAAAAAACGCCTTCCATCAATGAGTCTTGGTTCTCTATACAGAAATCTTGATGTTCTCACTAAGTCAGGTATCATCACAAAATTAGAATCTTTTGGAGAGACAAAACGCTATGATGGAAACATTGAAGAACACTTTCATTTTCAATGCATTAAATGCGGTTCTGTGTCGGACTACGAGAATCAAAAATTGTATGAAATCCGTAAAAATCTTTCATCAATTCTTCCCTCCAGTCCTACCATAACTTCTTTATCAATCGATCTGAAGGGAATTTGTGAAAAATGTAAAAGAACAATCAATAAAAAAAATGGAGTATAAAATATGAAGAGCTTAAAAGGAACAAAAACTGAACAAAATCTTCTCAAAGCCTTTGCAGGCGAATCCCAGGCAAGAAATCGTTATTCGTTCTTTGCATCTAAAGCACGAGAAGAAGGTTATGAACAAATCGCAGCTGTATTCGAACTAACAGCTGAACAGGAAAGAATACATGCAAAAAATTTTTTTAAATTCCTTGAAGGTGGAGATGTCGAAATCACTGCTACTTATCCAGCCGGTAAAATAGGAACTACTGCAGAAAATTTACTCGCCGCAGCTGAAGGAGAAAAATGTGAATGGGGAACACTCTATCCAGATTTTGCAAAAATCGCAGATGAGGAAGGATTCACTGAAGTAGCAAATAAATTCAGACTCGTTTCTGTCGCAGAAAAAGCCCATGAGGAAAGATATAGAGAACTCCTTGCGAACATAAAGAACAATTTAGTCTTTGAACGAAAAGAAAAAGTTGTATGGCAATGCAGAAAATGCGGCTATACTCATAATTCCGAAAAAGCCCCTGCAAAATGCCCAACATGTGGACATCCCCAGGCATACTTTGAAATAAAACAACATAATTGGTAAATAGTAAAATTACTACTAAAAATAACTAAAACAAAAAGGAGAAAAAATGAAATTAAAAAGAGGCGATGTATTAAAATGTCACAAAAACATGACTATTGAAATGCTCTCCGATGCTGATTGTGAAATCACATGCTGTGGAGAACCAGTGGTCTTACAAAAAGAAAATACCGTCGATGCATCAAAGGAAAAACATGTACCTGTCTTGAAAGAAGGACAAAAAGGA
>ERZ795046.782-NODE-782-length-35768-cov-10.781480_pt1 | contig 35768 bp, 28 predicted proteins | sample MGYA00375130_ERZ795046 | MGnify/ENA primary metagenome ERZ795046 (study PRJEB30175, sample SAMN05720202) | activated sludge metagenome | isolation source: anaerobic digester from wastewater treatment plant | place: Japan | collected 2015-05-15 ...
AGGATTAAAAGTAGTTTCACGATTCAGAGACGATGCTCGTTTGCAATATATACTTCCTCCAGTAAAGACAGGCAAAAAAGGACGTCCTAAAACCAATGGAGGAAAAGTAGATAAAGAGCATTTGAACATGGACTTTTTCTCTCTGGTTGAACAAGAAAACGCTGACTTTCTGATTTATATTTTTTCCATGAAAAACATTAAAATCAACCATCACAATGCTTTATTGCTCGAAAGATTTTTTTCCATGTTTGCCATAAATCCAAACTTGCTTAAAAATAGCCAAAATGTCAAAGAACTTTTATTATATGGCACCTTGTATGCTTAAAAAATTAACGAACTATTATAAATAGTAATCTGACAATAAATACCTTCATTTTTGATTACGAGTTAATTTTTAAAAATCGAATTTTGGGGATAGTGCTTTGCTAACCTTTTCAGCAATAATTTTTTAATCAACATTAAAAGCCACTTTTTGACCGATCTTTAATGAAGAATTGCCAATTTTAACTGTATACTTACCTGGTTCAACAATCCAAGAAGAAACGGAATCATCGAAAGAGGAGAAATCTTTGGACGTTAGTTTAAATTTCACGGTTTCTTTTTCGCCTGACTGAAGTAAACGAGTTTTACTGAAAGCTATAAGTTCTTGTTCGGGTTTTTCAATTTTTCCTGAAGAAGAGCCATCATAAAGTGACGTTACAATTCCTTCTACTCCAATTTGCCGCAGCATGTCGAGCGTGATCGGATCCTTTTTGCCAAACCATCTCCACGTTTTTTTCATATCAAATTAACCAATTTTTATTCATTAACATAAAATTTATCGCCGATTACCTCAACACTTTTTTGAACGACCTTTTCTATAGCAATGGATTTTTCATCGGGTTGCTTTCCACCAACAGAAATCAGCACCTTGCCGGCTTCAATGATCGGAATGTTTTCATCATTGCGAGCGGCAAACTGATTGGGTTTGAGTAGAAAATCAATTGTTTTGGTTTCGCCGGCTTTCAAATAAACTCTTCGAAATCCCTGCAATGCTCGAATCGGCTTTTTGAGCTTACTGTTGGGCAAAGATACATATAGCTGAACCACTTCCTCACCGTCTTTTTTACCAACATTCATAACATTCACCGAAACGGGAATATTTTCTCCCGGTTTAACCGAGGTTGGAATGCTGTTTAAATGATATTTAAACGTTGTATAACTCAATCCGTAACCAAATTCGTATAACGGATCGCCTTCGAAATAACGATACGTTTTTCCTTTCATGTCATAATTTTCGAAAGCCGGTATTTGGTGAACATCTTTGTAAAAAGTTACCGGTAATCTTCCGGCCGGATTGTAATCGCCAAAAATTACGTCGGCAATCGCTGTTCCGCCGGCTTGACCCGGATACCAGGCCTCAACAATGGCGGGTATGTTCTCGTTCTCCCAATTAATGGCCAAAGCACTCCCATTGAGTAAAACCAGCACGGTCGGTTTTCCGAGTTTAACAATTTCCTGTATCAATTCGGTTTGAACTTGCGGCAATTTAATATCAGTACGGTCGCCTTTGTAAAATCCATCGATATTCACATTCATTTCTTCTCCTTCCAATGAAGGACTTAATCCCATACAGAGTACCACCAAATCCGATTTTTTAGCCAAATCCAGTGCTTCTTTTTTCAAATCTCTTCCCGGCACATCCCACAATAATCGAACATAGGGATATTCGGTATTGTTTTGAACATATTCCAACTCAATTTCATAAGGTTTTCCTTTTTCAAGCTTCACATTTTCAAATCCTTTTTTGGCATGATGCGCACTTTGTCCGAAAGTCAAAACTTTTCCGTCCAATGTCAACTTAAAGCCACTAAACGCTTCACCTCCAATAGCATAAATTCCACTTACCGGTGGAACAATCACACCTCGCCACCGAACTGAAAATTGGTCGTACTTCATATCGGGAAATGGTGCATTCGTTTCCCATACAAAGTCGATTTTTCTATCAATCGTGGTATGTTTTGGCGTTCCTTGCCATTGGGAATTATCAAAATATTCGGCATTCAATCCTTTTGTTTTCAGATTCTTATCGGTATAGAAACAATTTTCGGAAACAGGCGTCAAATAAGGAAATTCATCCGTCCATCGGCAACCCAAAGCATATTTTATAGTTGCTTTCGGCAACTTTGCTTTGATTCCTTTCAAAGGAGTTATTTTCATGGAAGGATATCCGTTGTAATTTCCCAGCAAAACCTCTTCATTATCTACATTGGGTCCTATAACTGCCACTTTTCGAACATTCTTTGTAAAAGGGAGCAAATTTTTATCATTCTTGAGCAGCACCATCGATTTTCTTGCAGCTTCCAAAGCCAACAGCCGATGTTTTTCGCAATCTACCACACTAATCGGAATTTGAGCATATTTCACCTCTTTGTCGGGGTCGAACATGCCCAACTTCATGCGAGCCATCAGCAATCGTTTTACGGAAACGTCAATATCCGATTCGCTTATCAAATTCATTTTTACGGCATTCACCAAATGTTTGTACGTGTCGCCACAGTTCAAATCTGTACCGGCTTTTACGGCCATTGCTGCTGCTTCTTCTGGAGTATTCACTACATGATGCTTGTCTGGCTCGTAAAAATCGCTGATTGCACCACAATCCGACACAATGTATCCCTTCAATCCCCATTTGTTTCGCAGGATGTCCTCCACATACTTGCTGCCACAGCAAGGTTCACCGTTCAGACGCTGATAAGCACACATCACCGAGTAAACACCAGCTTCTTGAATAGCCCGCTTGAAATGGGGCAGATAAGTTTCTGCCAGATCATATTCGCTGGGATGCACATCAAAGGAATGACGAACAGCTTCCGGACCACTGTGCACTACAAAATGTTTCGCCGTGGCAATCAGTTTCAAATATTTCGGATCGTCGCCCTGCAAACCTTTGATAAACGGAATAGCCATTTCAGCCGTCAGAAAAGGATCTTCGCCGTAGGTTTCCATACCTCTACCCCAACGTGGATCGCGAAAAATATTAATATTGGGACTCCAGAAAGTCAATCCCTGATAAATGCCCCGCTTCCCTTTCGACACATAATCGTGATGTTTGGCACGTGCTTCGTCGGAAATGGCTGTAGCAATATTGAACATTTCGTCGGTATCCCACATGGCAGCCATCCCAATAGCTTGCGGGAAGACGGTTGCCAAGCCCGAACGTGCTACGCCATGCAGGCATTCGTTCCACCAATTATAAGCAGGGATTCCCAATCGCTCGATGGCCGGCGAATCATAAAGCATCAAACTCACCTTTTCTTCCAACGTTAGTTGTGAAAGCAAATCGTTCACTCTTTCATCAAAAGTTAAAGCTGTGTTCAAATAAGGTTCAACGGCCTGTAAATGAAACGAAAAAACAATAGATGCAATAAAAAACAGAAAAATCAAATTTGTTCTTTTCACAATTAAAAAATAAATTAAAAAATTTTTAAAAGTATTTTATTCTTATGACCTAAGTTAAAGAATGGGCCCGGCAATACTAAACAATTTTCTACTTTTTTTAATTCTTCAGTATTCTTAAAAGAAAGTTCAAAACAAGGCATTTTAGGTATTTCCATATTGCTCTCAAAATTGAATAATAATAAATCAGAATCAAAACTTACTTTTGCTTCTATTTCTGAACTATTGCAATCAAATCCTGATTGTTTAATCCACTTATTTAAGAAAAAAGACTTAGGTAAAAAAGTAAAAATATAAAGATTATAATCCACAATATTTTCTTTACCTTGTAGAGATATTGGTTCCCCTCCATCAATAAAAATATTATTTATAACTTTATTTCGATTTGTAGTTAAAGCTCTTCCATTTAAAAAACGGTTTGTGGCAACTTCAGCTCTAACAAGTGAATTTGAAGTATGCCCTATTAAATTATTTATAATAATTACTTCATCCGCATCATTAGCCAAAACACCATTCCCATTAATATTCCAAATAAAATTATGATCAATCAGATTAGGATACTGTGATGCTTCAATAAAAATTCCTCCTTGAATTGTTTGTATATTGTAAATAATATTTTCTTTTATTTGAGAATAACGATTATCCCAATCCAACCAAATACCATTACCTCCTGTTATATTATAAATATGATTTCCTTTAATAAGGGTATTGCGAGTTTGTAAAAGCTTAATTCCTGCAACTTCCCAATAATTTTCTGCATTTTGCCATCCACAATTATAAATTGTATTATTCTCAATGAGTCCATTTATAACATAATAACTTCTTATACCGGCAGTCCCACAATCATGAATAATATTATTTCGAACAATTGTGTTCCCTTCTTCTTTCCCACCTCGAGGTTGATTTAAAGGATTATCATCTCCATTTTCAAAAGCATAATAACCAAATTCAAGTGCAGAAGAATTAATTTGGCTAAAAGTATTATTTTCTATTATCCAATGATGCCCTCCCCATGTGGTAACTGCACCAGTACTGGTGCGTAAAAAACCATTCGCACAATGTTCAAATGATAAACCTGAAAGTCGAACATACCCAAAACCGACTCCAGCAGGTCTTAATAGATGACTTTGGACAACTAATTCAAAAAAAGCATTATTTGGATTTTTTTCTTCAAAAGGATGAATATATAAAATCTTATTTGCTTTTGCAACATAAAAAGAACCTGCTACCAACCTTAGATCATCAATTGAAGCTATTTGCATCATTCTTTTGCCATCTTGGAATAACATTCCGCGAGCTAAATTATAAGGTGCTCTATTTTTGACTAACCAAGCCCATGGCATTAGATCAAATTCTTTGGGTTCAATATTTTGAAGTTGAAAAGGATTATAATCATTTTCAAACAAAGAATCAGGAAGCTGACAAGCCCATATTCCTTTCAACCACGTATAAATTACATCTTTTTTTAAAGGTTCATCAGTAGCAACTAAATTTTGTATCCATTTAACATTAAGTTCTCTAGATCCTTTTATAATCACCTTTTCTCCGGGGGCTGCTTCAATACTAATCATTTTTCTTGCTGATTTTCCTGAATTCTTCAGAATTATCGCTTCACGATAAATACCCGAATGAATTACCACTTTTTCGCCTGCTTTAACCAATTGAACTGCTTTTGAAATACTTAAAAGAGGTAAATTGGGAGTTCCTGGATTCATATCAGAAGCATTAGGATTCTTATTATCTACGATATAACTTTTAGTGTATATTGTAGAATCTTCCCACTGGAGTTCATATTTTGAAACTAGATCTTTGGAAAAGCCTGTTAAATGCAAAATAATCAAAAATACTATTATAATATTTATTTTTTTTATGTGATACATTGTTTTGCTTTTGTTATTTTACATAAATTTAAGTCTACTCTGAAAAATCGATTTTTAATCGGATTTTCCTTTCCAAATTTTGTAAAAAATGATCTAAAAGCCAATACCAATCGGCTTTTAAGAATATTCCAGTAAATTTAATGTACGCAAGAAAAATACTATTTTTTTTCTTCTAACAAAGTTATTTTATTGAATTTTTTTGTATATTTGTAAAAAATAAAATAATGTTCAATATGTGATAAATAACTAATAATTACACTGTAAGCAAGAAATTATTTTTAAAAAATATATTAAACAAATAATAATCAATTTGTTATATATAAAATATACCACTTTTTGAAAGGAAAATCCGTTTAATATTTACAAATTTTGAATATTAATATTCACTCTTAAAAAAATTAAAAGGACAGACTTCTTAGAGTAGACTCATATGTTTTTGTACTTTTTAAATTTATTTTATAAGATTAGGATTTTTTTCAATTTCACTTTGAGGTATAGGAAGATAGTAATTTGCTTCATTAAAAACTCGTTCTTCAATTTGTACTATTTTATAGTGATTAATTTGCGCATTCTCATCATATTCAATTGTCATCCCTCTAATTGGTTCACGAAGTGTTTCGGCATCTTTCCAACGACGAAGATCAAAAAAACGCTGTTCTTCTAAACAAAGCTCTACATGCCTTTCATTATGAATACGTTTTCGCATCTCGTTTTGTGAAAGACCTTCTGGTAAATCTGGTAAACCTGCACGATGCCTCACCTCATTCACAGCATTATACACATTGTTATCAGGTGCACTTAATTCTTCATTTTTTGCCTCAGCATAGTTGAGAAGTACTTCGGCATATCGAAAGTATGGCCAATTATTATCCTGAGCAAAAGCTCCAGTATACAAATCATCAGCAGGACCATTATATTCTTGAATCATTTTACGTAAACCATAACCACATCTTGCTCGATAATCATTGGGAACACAATTACCACTCAATTCTGGATGTTGAATATTTTTATGAATAAGTATTTGAGTACCTTCCCACCAACAACCATGATATAAGAGAGTTTGATAAAAACGGCTATCACGATTTGCATAGGGATTTTGATTATCATAAATAGAAGAAGGATCACTGATTAATTTACCATCGGTTGTTTCATAAGTATCCACCAAGTTTTGAGTAGGATACAAGCCATTCCATGACCCTTTATTTATACCTTCTGGATCAAGACTCCATTGCATATGAATATTATGTGTAATTTCAGGATATTGGAAACGACGTTCAAAGATAATTTCTCTATTGGTCGCACTTTTATCAAAAAACAAATTATAATAAGGCTCATTACCTTGTGTATATAAATTATAAATCCCTAATTTTATAACATCATCAGCAGCATTGGCAGCCGCTTCCCATCGTTCTTTTTCATTGGATGGATTATTTAAAGGGCTTGCTAAATAGAGTAAAGCTCGTGCTTTTAATGCAAGAAAAGCTCCTCTTGTTGCTCGACCTTTCATCTCTGGAGATATTGTTAAAGGAAGATCTTTCGCATATGTATCGCATTCTTCTTTAATAAAATTGATTAAACCTTCAAAATCCGTTGCCGGAGTAAGAAGATCTTCATTTAATTGTTGGGGATTTGTAATTAAAGGAGCACGTCCAAATGTTTTTGCTAAATCAAAGTAGCAAAAAGCCCTAAGAAATCTTGCTTCTGCCTCATAATATTTTTTTTCATCAGGTGTTAAAACTATATTTTCTGCTTTAGGCACCCCTTCTATTAGAGTATTGCACTTACGAATAATATTAAAATTACTCATCCAAATTTGATCAATAAAAGGAGTGCTTTGGGCAGTGATTTGTCCAGTATTGAACTGATTTACATTGGCATCAAATTTACCATCAAAATCATCTGTCCCAGCATCAAAATTGCCTCCAAAGGCAGCAGACCAATCCTGGTTCCACCCTTGTGTATTACGATTAAATCCACAAACCAAGCTGCCATATGTATTTGCTACGAACTGATCTATTAATTTTTTATCTTTCCAAATAAGTGCATCCGAAACAAAAGTAGTAGGTTTAATATCTAAGAAATCATTGCAACTTGCCATGCTTAATAAACCTATGAATAATAACATAATATTTTTTATTTTTTTCATGATTTTTTATTTTTAAAATTGAATAGTAATACCTCCATTAAATGATTTCATTTGAGGATAAGACCAACCTTGAGAATGTAAATTTTCAGGATCTATTTGAGGTACTTTTGTAAAAGTCAATAAATTCTGTCCACTCAAATAAATACGGATATTTTCTATATGATTGTTAACAAGCCATTTATAATTGAAGTTATAACCAATTTCAATATTTTTTAAGCGTAGATAAGAAGCGTCATATAAATATGTTTGAACTGGCGGAAATTCGGTATTCGGAAAATTATGATTTGAAGCTTCTAATCTGGGGTAACGAGAATTTGGCTTTTCTTCAGTCCAAGCATTCTTTATCCATAAGGAAGGTAAATTTCCATCATTATAATAAGGCATAATTACGCCACCATTTAAATATACTTGAACATGACCTGTACCTTGAAATAAAAAACTGAAATCAAAATTTTTATAGGAAATAGAGCCATTTATGCCGTAAACAATTTCAGGAACATTACCATAACCGAGATAAGTCATGTCACCTGCATTTACAACCCCATTACCATCTACATCTACATACTTAATATCACCTGGTTTAGTTACATAATCTATTCCTGCTACTTCTTGTTTAGCATATGCATCTATTTCTGCTTGTGACTGAAAAATTCCATCAGTTTTATAACCATAATAACTATAAATTGGTCTCCCTGTATGTTTCATATATTTAGTTGTGCCAGCTGCTTCTGCCATTTCCAATACTTTATTTCGCGCATAAGTAAAATTTCCTCCTAAGTTATAGTGGAATTGACCAATTTTTTGATTAAAAGAAAGCAATAACTCTATCCCTTTGTTTACTACTTTTCCAATATTCTCTAAAGGCAAAATTCCACCAAATGACCATGGAACTTCACTACCGCGTTGAGCAAGAATATCAAACCGATTTTCTTTGAATACATCAAGAGACAGATTAATTATATTAAAAAGTCCCCAATCCATCCCAACATTAGTTTTCTTTGAAGTTTCCCAAGCTGCTAAAGGATTAGCTATTGGTCCTGGTTGAAGCCCCTTGGTAACTAGGTTACCAAAAATATAATCACCTAAGTCATTGGGTAAACCACCGGCATGAGCCCCATTTGGAAAATACAAATCAAAGCGACTATAATAAGGAAAAGCAATGCCGCCAGTATTATCATTACCTAATGTTCCATATGATACTCTAAATTTAAGGAAATTTATTTCTTTTCTTAAGTCTTCAAAAAAATTTTCTTCAGACATTACCCAACCTCCAGAAACAGAACTAAAAGTTCCCCATCGTTTTTCAGGGCTAAAATTTTCTGAAGCATCTCTTCGTGAATTAACTTCAAAAAGATATTTATTAGCATAAGAATAATTTATTCGTCCTACAAAACTTACTCGTGCATGTTCTTCGTCATAACCACCTAATTGTTGCCCTTGTGTATTTCCAGCGTTAATTTGATCCATTACTTCAGAATCGAATGAATTACGTTGAACCCATAAATTATGATAATTTTCTTTTTGCCCTAGCCCCATCGCTAAGACTGAAAAAGAGTGATTTTTAAAAGATTTATTATAACTCACATGTCCTTGCCATTCAATATATTCATTATCATAAGTATTTTCATATAAGTTAGGACTACCGTGTGGTTGTGGAATATAATTATCTTTATTTAAAGGATCTCGTACATATAAGGATGGCGATTTAGACCATAATTTTTGAGCATAATTATTTTTTTCATAAGAAAAAACTCCTTTTATTTTTAAACCATCAGTAATAAAAGAAAGATTTTGTTCCAATTCAATAAGAGGAGTAACAGTATTGTTTCTTGAATTATTATATCCAGCCTCTTTACTAATTAACGCTATTATATTCGGATGAGTTGCATCAGGCACAATAAGTAAACCATCCTTATTTTTTGCTAACAATATTGGCGTGTTACGTACAAGTTGTTGAAAAACACCAGTGCTGTTTGTTGGACTACTATGAGTATGCTCAACTCTTCCAGAAATATCTACAGATAATTTGGTGGATTTAGTTATATTAGCATCAATATTTGCTCTTAGTGAATAGCGATCATAATTTAAATTATTCCAAAGTCCGCCTTGGTTTAGATAGCCAAAACTAGTAAAGTAGGCAATATCTTCACGTCCACCATTTAAAGTAATATTATGCTGTTGCTGGATTGCATTTTTCGTAAGAGTTTCCTTATACCAATTTGTATTAGGATAATTTTCTGGGTCGGAGCCATTTGCAAATTTTTCAATTTCTTCGGGAGTATAAATTTCTTTATTCATGTATATATTCTTCATTCTCGCATAATCTGCAGAATTGGCAAAGCTAGGAAGCTTAGTCGGACTTTGAGTAGAAATATTCCCTGAATAGGAAGCTTGAATTTTTTGTGGTCTTCCACGTTTTGTCGTCACTAGAATCACTCCATTAGCACCACGCATTCCAAAAACAGCTGCAGATGCAGCATCTTTTAAAACACTTAATGATTCAATTTCATGTGGATCTAAACGAGCAAAATCTTCGTATGTTCTTTCTATGCCATCAATAATGAATGTTGGTGCGGTACTTCCTCTAAAAGTGGCAACTCCACGAATAAAAAGTTGTGAATTATCATTTCCTGGTTCTCCAGTAGGTTGTTTTGCAATCAAGCCCGGTATTTGTCCAACTAAAGTATTAGCCGTATTAGCTGATTGTGCTTTTAGAATATCATCACTTCTCACTGAAGCAACAGCTCCAGTCAAATTTACTTTCTTTTGTACTCCATAACCAATTGCTACCACTTCTTCCAAAGCAACCGTTTCTTCTTCCAACTGAATATTAAACGTAGTTCTCTCTCCAATGGGTATCTCCTGGTTTTTCATTCCAATGAAAGAAATCTGGAGTGTTTGAGCATTAGCAGGAATACGAAGGAAAAATTTTCCATCTGCATCTGTAATTGTCCCAATAGTAGTACCTTTTACCATTACGGTAGCACCCGGAATAGGATCACCCGACGAATCTGTTATTTTTCCCGAAATTTCTTTTTGCTGTGATTGTTGAGCTGCTTGAATAAGGTTGGCAACTGTTGAAGCATTTTGATTGGATCTTTTCAATAATACTATATAGTTGTTTTCAAACTCATAAGCTATATCTGTTCTTTTAAAAGCTTCATTCAAATAAGTGGATACTTTGTCTGATTTATTTGGAAGATTTATTTCTTGATTTGTGTCTATTTCGCGATTGCTATAAACTACCAAATAATCAGTTTGCCGTTCAATTTCATTGATCAGTTGACCTAAGGTTAATGAATTATTGTTTAATTCAATAACCGCATCTTGGGCTTTAGTATTTAAAGCCATCAACTGAAAAGAGAAAACAAATAAAAGAATAAAACAGATTCTCATAATTCTGAATATCTCTTTAAAAGTTTCATTTTTTATTAAATAAAGTACTTTTAGAAATTTTTTTTTCATATCTTTGAAAAATTAAAAGTGAATACTAAAAAAAGCTTGTAGGTGTTTACTTTTACGGGCGATGAGTGTTGGCGCACTTATCGCCTTTGTTTTATGATTTTCTTTTTTTCATAGGCATTAAATTTTAAAGGTTAATAAATCTATTTAGTTAAAGTTATTATATTGTGCTCGGCATCTTTTACAATATTAAAATGACGAATTTTTTGGATAATGTACAAAATTTCATCAATTCCATCACGTTGCCGGAATTTTCCTGTATATCTTACATTAAAAATATCAGGATCATCTACTTTAATTGTAACATCGTAGTAAAGTTGTAATTTTTCAATGATATCCAACAATCTTTCATTCTCAAAACAATAAATCCCGTCTTTCCAGAGAAAATGATTAGGATTATCAATTTTAGATATAACTCCTTTGTCACCTTTTAAAGTAAATTCTTCATTAGGCTTTAAAACAACATTCATTTTATTACTACAAATTTTGATTGACCCTTCCACCAGAGCAACTTGTGAAATATTTGATAAGGGATAATTATAAATATTGAATTGTGTTCCAAGTACTTTTACTTTAAAATTTTGTGTTTCGACAATGAAAGGTTTATGTTTATTTTTTGTTACATCAAAAAACGCTTCTCCTTTTAAGGAGACTTTGCGTGATCTAGTTGAAAAATGTGCAGGATAAGTTAAAGTGGATTGAGCATTCAACCATACAACTGTTCCATCCTGAAGAGTGAGCTGCGCTCTTTGTCCAGCTGGGACATAAAGCATATTGGTAACATTATAAGAATCATTTTTAACAAAATATAAAGTTAAAAAAACAGTAGATACAATAAGAACTATCGTGATTGCAGCAATTTTACATACATTTGCAATTGTTTTGTGACGATAGTGAGTTTGCACTCTTTTAATAAATTGTTGAAAACTTTTTCTTCCTTTTTCTTCATCATTTTTATGCTCAACTAGATGCGTTAAAGCATAAATATTTTGTAAACGAATATATTCTTCTTTTAATGATTCGTCCTCTTTTATCTCTTTCAATAACTGTAAACGTTCTGAATCATTAAGTTCACCCAATAAAAATTTTATAAGTCTTTCATCCATTATTTATTATTATATAACTATTAAACGTTTGAAAAGAAAAAATCCACTAAAAAATATCGAAATATTTTTAAAGGAAAAAGAAAAGTAATAAAGGGAAATAATCTTTTAAAATTTCTTTTAATTTCCTGTAAGCGATTGCCATTTGATTTTCAATAGTGTTGACCGAAATATGAAGTTCTTCAGCAATCGTTTTTTGTTTTTTGCCTTCTATCTTGTTCATTACAAATATTTGTCGGCATTTTTCAGGTAAAGATTGAATGGCATCATTAATAATTTTTTCAATATCAGCATTATTGAAAATCTGTTCATTAAATTCTTCTAAAGACTGGAATTTCATTTGTAAAGTTAATTCATATTCTTCCTGCATTCTGTTGAAAGCATTCTTCATTATTATTTTGTGACGCAAAAAATCAATACATTTATTTTTTACAGTAGTGAAAAGATAAGCTCTTATGTTAAAATCAACTGTAAAAAGTTCTTTTTTCTTCCATAACATAAGAAATATATCTTGGACAATGTTTTCAGCTTCTGCTTCATCAATCACATATTCTTGGGCAAAACGCTTTAATTTTGGGTAATAAGAAATATAGATTGTTTCAAAGTTGTTAAAAGGTGGTTGGTGGTTTTGCATGGTTTATTTCCTAATTTTATAGAATTAGCCTCAAATATATGAAAATTTTATAAATTTAGCAGCGTTGGAAAATTATTGTTTGTTTTTGATTCCTAATATTCTTCAAGAATAAAATCTTTCAAAATATAGATTTTCTTTATGTTTAGTACTAGTTCAGTACTCGACATAAAATATTCTTATAGACTTTAATTTTATTACTTGTCTTAATTTTTTAATTAAAAGTTAGATAAGAATATTGACTATTTAGTCAATCAACGATTATAATGGGAACAACCTAATTATTGAATCATTGATCAAAGTGACCCTCTCCTTTCACGTAGTTGCCATGAGTTTGACGGATTAGGAGGCCGGCATTGCAAAAGCGGGCTATCTGCTTGTCGGCAGAGCTTTCGTGGATTTGCAAACGGGAGGCTACTGCAAGATACTGAGAACGGTCGAATTGAGCGGGTAATGTTTCAAAAAATGCCATTTTAGGGTTATTAGCTGCTGGTTGTGTCTGATTGGATTGTGGAAGTTGTCGAAAAACATAAGCGGAGTGCTGAAGGAGTACTTTTACCATTTCCATGACAATATAAAAATCGTTGTCGGAACAAACCAACCCATGGCTGAAACAACCTGTATCCATAATACGTAAAACGGTTAAGACCATTGCCAAACGAAAAGTAATCAAACCTAAACGACGAATAGAACCCAAATAATCGCTGCCCAATAGTTCCCAATATTGTTGCTGGACTTTTTCGAAGTATTCATTAAAGGTTGTTTGCTGAGTATGCGAAAAAGAAAAACGAATGTTACCTGCTTTTTTCAGGAAGCCATAAAAGTCGAAAAAACTATCACCTAAACGATCGAAACGCTGATCTAACGATTCGTCTTCGTTGCAAGCAAACACATCCATCCATTGTAAGCGAATATTCATGCAGTAGAAGATAAAACGACTGAACAAGCCATTTTCGGCATCAGGTATCAGGCTTTGAATCTGTCGAGGTGTGCCGGAGAGCAGGGCAGAAAGTTTGGGTACATCGAGGGTAACATATTCCCGATCCTTGCGTCGCAAATAAGAGATTTTTTCGTGGTGGAACGCTTTGCGAAACCCATCGGAATAGTTGCCGTGTTCACTTTTGAAAGTTTGCGCCAATGTATCCCCTTCCGTTTCGAACATTAAACCAACCCCTTGATTATCGTTGAGGATTTGAAAAACGGCAGTGGCACTGCTATTGGCTGGTATAAAGAGCATCCGTAAGGGTGGTTCCTGCGGCTCTTCGACATCAGGATTTTTCTTGTTAGCTACATATTCCGTTTGTTGACGCTTGTACTCTTCATATTCGAGCTTGTTTAATTCCCGCAACTGTCGGTGAATAGGTTCAACAAGACGACGGCAAAGCGATAAACGACCTTTGCCAGCAGAAGCTTGAGCAGAAACAAAGAGGAACAGATTCGGATAAACCGTCATCCCGCCATAAATGCCATAAACGTTGGGCATGCAAGCTGAGAGGACAACCAGCGAACCCAATAAAAGGAGGTCTGCATCTTCTGGAGAAATGGCATAATGAGTAATTTGCTGTAAAAATTGGGGTAAAAGGGGATAAATTTCTTCCGGAAAAGTAGGTAAAAAAATATCCTCTAACTCTTCTGAAAAGGAAGATTGAGCACTATCCGTTTTGATTTCGTCAGCATTTTGCAATGTTATTGATTTAGATTTTTCCAATATTGTCAAATTTCCAATTTGGCAATTTGGCAATTTGGCAATTTGGAGATTTGAAATTTCAATACCGGCCTGTTTTGCCAAGTGGAAAAATGTTTTGATGGTTATGCCGTGTCCGTGAGCTTTGAGGCAATTGTCGAATTGTTTGTCGGTTTCGGCAGCCGAATAGTTGGGATAAAAACGGCTCAATCGGTGATAATATTGTCGTCCACTTTCGCCTAATGCATCAGCAATGGCAAAGCCAAGGTCACGCCAATCGGCATAATTGGGGGCGATGTCGATGGCGGATTGTTCAATACGACGGGTGATTTGTTCGATATCGGATGGAGAGGTGCTTAAAGAAGGATGAGACACATGCAATGTGTCTTTACCTTTTGGCGGATTTTGAGACGATTCGTGAATTGTTTCAACAGGTTTCCAATCGGCTGGATTAAATGTTTTCTTGCTCATTGTTATGGGAATTATAGAAATTTTTAAATTGAATCAATTGATTATTGGGAAATGGGGCGTTGCCCCAAAACTTCACTTTAATATGAGCCGTTACATGTAACGGCTCTACTAAAAAAAGGACGTTTGTTGGCTAAAATCTTTTAAACTCGCTCCTTCGGAGCTCAAACAGAAAAGATTTTTTTAACGCCAACTTCTCTTATTTTTCGGCTCACCGGCTCATGTCATTCCATAAATTATAGTTTCTTGGTACATTCATTTCTTCAACTTTATTTTGCTAAAAACTTAATAACAAGTAAACTCCTTCCGCAATCCAAAAACTTATTAACTTATTAAAAAATCTGGAGATTTTGTTTTTGCTTGTGACGTAGCCTATAGGCTACGCCGAACGGGAGATTTTGAGACGATTCGTGAATCGTCTCTACAGGTTTCCAATCGGCGGGATTAAATATTTGCTTGCTCATTATTTTATAAATTATGGGGATTAATTATTTCCGGGTTGAGATAGGCGTTGGGATCGTGGGGAAGAAAACAGGCGCGGGATAGGTCGCGTCCCGATTTATCGACGACAATGCCGTGGGTTTTGGCAATATAATTGGCAACGGCAGTGAAGAAAATGTCGTGCGGTGCCTGGAGGATGTCAATGGGGATGACCCACTTTAGACCATCGCCCGAAGGACTTCGAAAAAGGAGTTGCGTGTCGAAATATTCGTCTTGTAAAAGGCGTTTAAATAATGTTTCAACGTTGTTTAAATGGTCGAAGTCTATACAAAGCAAGCCGGAATGTTTGATTAAAGCCTGGTCATTACGAACCATAAACGTTCCTGAAAAGGTGCAGTAATCGAAATGGGCAGCTTTGAATTTTCTTGCCTGCCTGGGAACAGTGATTGCTCGCAATCGCTGTGTCCTTTCTTTGTAATAATCCCCTTTGATGGCATTGTAAACTTGCCTTAAACAAACCGATTTGTATGGTGTGGTGTTGCTAATGGGGGCTTTGAAGAAAGAGAACAAGGAAGCTGCCCAATTTGACGGTTCTACTTGTGAATTATTTATTATTTCCATAATGGCGAATCTTGTACATTGTGTAATTATCTTTCTGTATACGTTCAATATCCTGACGGCGATAATAGAGTTTGTTACCAATTCGAGAGAATGGCAAAGTGCCATTGGAACGCAAGGTTTGTAAAGTACGAGGACTAATATGCAAAGTTTGCATGACATCCTGATTATCCATCCAATCTTCGAGGAAAGAATACTCAACTAACTTATTCACTTCTTCGTCTGTCAAATTGTCGAGAGAAATCTGTTTTTGTTTCAATCGTTCAGCTTGAATGCAGGGACATTTGCGGAACAGTTTGCCGAAAGGTTCGTTTTGATTCATAGCCATTTCAACCAGAATTTCTGATAATCGTTTGAGATCTTTCATTTCAAACCTCCTTTCTTTGCGAGAATATACTGTTCGGCTTCAGCTTGAATTTCAGCTATGGTTTTTCTTTTGCCTTCTTTCAGCCAGGCATCGATTTCGCTTTTAAGAAATTGAAGTTTTTTTCCTTTTTTGTGATAAGGAATGAGTTTTTGTCCAATCCATCCATAGACGGTTTGTCGGGCAGGTTTGTCCGGTAAATAGGTACACAATTCCTGTAAGTTGAACCAACGGTCAGATTCAGGAAGTTCCCTCTTCGTTTCATTCAACAAGGTTTCAATTTTTTCTACCTTGTCGAGGAGGATTTCCACAGCTTGTAGAAGTTGTTCGAAAGATAATTTATCCATATTCTTTTATTACCCGTCTGATTCAGCTGCTCCCTTATCGACGGATAATAAGAAAGCCCCAATTCTCATGGAACTGAGGCTACAAAAGAATAAACAAAAGAAGGGTGTAACGGGTCACTGGGACGGGTTATAAATTATCGTTACTTATTGTATTTAATTGATTATGTGAGCCATTGCATGCAACGGCTCTACTGAAATAATGGATGTTCGTTGGCTAAAATCTTTTAAACTCGCTCCTTACAGAGCTCAAACAGAAAAGATTTTTTAACGCCAACTTCTCTTATTTTTCGGCTCACCGGCTCATGTCAAGACTAAAAAATAAGATTGCCCTGTGGCTTTATTTCCTTTAACCTTATTTTTACTCAAACCTTAATAATAGGGAAACTTATTCTTATTAACCGTATTCTCTTTTCAAAAATCTGGAGATTTTGTTTTTAGCTGCGACGTAGCCTGGAGGCTACGCCGAACGGGGAGTACAGGTGAATGGCTGACGCCAGGGAGAAAATCTGGAGATTTTATTTTTACTTACGACGTAGCCTGGAGGCTACGCCGAACAAAAGGAAATTAACAATTTAAATTGGACATTTTGCCAAATTGCCAAATTGCCATTTTGGAGATTTGGAGAATTAATTTTTATATGTGGAAAATTTTTAGTGAGATGTAGGCTAAAAAATATGCCGAACGGATCACTGGGACGGGTTATAAATTATCGTTGCTTATTGTATTTAATTGATATTTCACTATTTATGTCTACAAGAATTTTGTTGACATTTTCGACTTCCTCCTTGTGATAAGAAGTTAATTCATTAGGTTCTGAAAAACGTTGTCGGATTTTTTCTTCTGAAAAACCGGTAAGATAACTAATTAATCGTGCTATTTTGGTATTGTCATTGTTTGCCACATAACCTGCTTCTTTTAAAAGAGCAATCATGACATCGGTTGTAACCTTTAATGTTCGTTTTTGAGCATTCTTCTGGGTTTCAGTTTCTTCTTCATCAGGTTGAATATTTTGTTTGAACAAGTTTATTTTTTTATCGATATTTCCACAAATATCTTCAGGATATTGTCTGGCATATAGAATGTAATTGATTATTTCCAATATTTGAACTGCCTTTGCAGGAGAAAATTTATTTTCTTGCAGTACGGAAATTATATCGTTGACTTGAATGGTCGGGCTGTTTGTTTCAGCAATATGACGTTGATAATATTGAATCTCACGATCCAGTAATTTCAAATATAGACTGTTGGGGTGTGGCATATTTTGCTCCCGTTGATATTCTTCCAGGCAATCTCTAAACTTTTCATCTGTTGATTTTCCAACCAATGTTTTTCTAAAATTATCAAATTCCCAGGAAACATGTTTTTCATTGGCTATCCATTCGTTTTCAGAATAATGGTTAGTAGAATTTTCTTTTAAATCTTTCTGTATTTCAGAAGATTCAAAAAATCTTTCCTGATTTTTCTTCCAATCCTGAAGTGATTTCTCAAAATATTCAAAGTATGGAGTAGAGTTTTCATTATAAGCACATTTTTCCTTAATGGTTTCCAGACAATCCACTTTCTCGGGACAATCGATAGCCATAATCACATACACACAAGCAAAAATTACCGTTGCCTCATACCATCGGTTGACATGAAAATCGTAATCATCCCCCCAAAAATCTCCTGCTGGTCTATTTTTTATAGGATCATTCCGTTTCCCTCTAATATGTTTGATTTCATCCCAAATTTCATCAATAAATGCTTCCGGATATTCTTCCTCTTTCAATTTTGAGGTAATGGTGTGAACACAGTTGAAAAGCGTAGTTTGTGGAAGAGAATTTTCTTTTATTCGTTCTGTTGTTTCTGTTTCTTTTTGATAAAGCTTTTTAACCATTTCATAAACAATTTTTTCACTGGGACTAAATTTGACAAAATCACTTTTCGACTCATAAATGTTTTTTACGATCATGGATTATTTTTTTAAAGTTAATGTTTAATGTAATTGTTTGAACTAATAGTAATTTTATGTGTATTAAAAAGAGCAAAATGCAGTTTTCTAATTCGTTGTTAGCCGCTGTTATCGAAAATTATTTGAAGAAATTGGGAGGTTATAAACGGGATAGGAAAGTTTTTAGGAAAATGATATTTGAAGTAAGGAAGATTCATATTTACAGTAAACGTCACAGACAAAAGTTAGGTTAAAAGTTTTTATCAGTTGAATAAAAATGGTTTTATAATTGGAATGAAACACCAATTTTTTTGAAATCTAAATTTTCAGCTAAAAAGTGAAAGAGCCATTGAATCCAATAGCTCTTCCGTTAGATATTTCTATCAATAAAAATTGATAAATTATTCCTCAAAACAGTGTTCTATTCTGTTGGGATTTTCAAAGACAAAAATAGAAATAATAAACAAAACTGAAAAAAGAGAGTAGAATTTTGAGTCTGTTTTTTAACTTATATACTGAAATTATTGATCCCGATTTTGCCAAATTGTCAAATTGCCATTTTGGAGATTTGGCAATTTGGAGATTTGGAGATTTGGCAATTTGGGGATATTAAAATTGGCTTGTGATTTCATTTATTCACATTATTTTCTTTAATATCAAGATTTAAATCGAGTTTAATGGCATTGGCAATGGGCACTACAAAAATTTTATTATTCTCTGTAATGAAAATTTTTCTTATTTGCGATTATTCATTGTCCAGCATATTTGTAGATTATTCACTCTTATCAACATCTTTTTCATTTGGCTTAATTTTAATCATTTCTGCTGCCTGACGCTTTTTTTCATCAATTAAATCGGCATAAATTTGTGTTGTAGAAACGTTTTTATGAGTCAACATTTTGCTAACTGTGTAAATTTCACTTCCGTTTGAAACGAGCAAAGTGGCAAAAGTGTGTCGAAAAGAATGAAAGGTGATATGTTTATTAATTCCTGCATCATTGAGCCATTCTGGCAAAATATTTTGTAACATGGATTTTTTAAGACCTTTGAAGACCAGACCTGTAGATTTTTTTCCACATAATTCGTAAGCTTCTTGACTGATTGGATTCAAGACTTCAGCATTTGTTTTCTTTGTTCTTAATCTTATACAAAGTCCACCGTCAGAATATGTTTCAAAATTTTCCCATTGCAAAGCAAGTATATCACTGAAACGTAACCCAGTAAGACAAGAAAAGAGTGAAGCATTTTTGAGTGCAGTTTCCCGACATGGAGTATTGTAAAGTGCTTGTACCTCTTCAAAAGTTAAGAATTGGCGACGGGAATCTAAAGTTTCGATTTTGTAAAGGTATTCATTGATATTTTCAAAAATATATTTTTCTTTGTAAGCAATAGCCAACAGGCCACGAAATGTTGACCAATAACCTGAAGCAGAATTTTGTGAAAGAGCTTTGTGGTTGTGATTAAGTTGCTTGGCACTCAAAAGATAAGTGCGAAAACCATTACACAAATCCACTGTAATTTCTGCAAAAGTACATTTGCCATGAACAAATTTGTAAAAATGTTCGTAAACGATTCTCCATTTTTCATCATGCTCTGTTAATTTGTTTTTGAAATAAGCCAAAAAATCCATTTTTTGTTTGGTCTTATCCATGAAACCATATTGTTCATTAATCAATGACAATTCTCGTTGAGCTCGTATAGCTTCTGCCTGTTTCAATTTTTCGGCATTAATGCTCTTTTCAAGGGATGTTTTCGGATTTTTTGCAATATAAATTCCCAGATATTCGCGGCGAGTCATTTTCATGGTAAATGGGTTACGAACCGGAGGATAAAAATCAAGATAAAGCGTAATTTTCCCGCTTGGCAATTCTCGTTTGCGTAAGGTTACTTTTGTTGTTGACATTGAGTTATAATTTTTTGTATTTTATGAGATTATCAATACTTTCACGTTCTATCAATATGTTTCTTCCTCGTTTAATTTTTGGCATTTTGTATGAACGAATTAAATCATATAAATGACTTCTTCCGATACCTAATTTTTTTATTGCCTGTTCGACAGTATAATAATTTTCATTTTCGAGCGGATCTAACCCTCTGGCTTTGTCCCAATGATATTTTGAAATTAATATTCCCTTTCCTTGTCTTTTCTTAGGTATTTTGTGATCACTGGTATAGTCGTAAATATATTGGCGGGAAACTTTAAATTTATCCATAATTTCAGGCAAAGAATACCATTCTGATATATTTTGTTGTCCTTGTTTTATGAAAAGTTTTTTGAGCATATTTATTGAATAAAAAGCTTTGCCGTCAATGAAAGTGGGAGAGAGGTCTGCCGATTTGATTTTCTTGTAGAACCAAGTATCTGAAATTCCAAACATTTCAAGGGCTTCTTTTTTACTGATTAATTTTTCTTTTTGTTTTTGTATTTCAGAAATGGGTGTATTGACAGGTGAAAGTGGGAGTTGCTTTTGTTCCAAGTCTGTGCGTTTAATTCTTACAATTCTTTCTGTAAATCGATAAGTAAATAATTCATTATTTGCAATCATTTTGTAAATCGTTGGACGTGAAACGCCTAAAAGATATGCTGCCTGGGTTATGGAAAGCAAATCTTTTGAAAGCAAATTTTGACGATATTTTTCTTTAATATGGTTGCTGTCTTCATTTAAACGTTTTAAGCGTTTTTCTTCTTTACCGGCACGGTTTGCACAAGTTTTACTACAATATTTAGTAGTACTATTCAGGGCAGTGAATATTTGCCCGCAATATTGACAGACTTTCTGAAATTCAAATTTTCGTTCCATTATTTATTTTGCTGATATTTCGTTATTATTAGAGTTTATTTATTGTAAATTGGCGTAAATTTATGTAAATTGACGTAAAAATACTGTATCATTTAGTATAAGTATTGTGAGATTTATATTTATATGGTACAAATGTGGTACAAAGATATACAAAATATCTGTAAAAAAGAATAAATAAAGGAAGAAAATTATTGAAGGAATAAATTATAAATAACTGTATTTCAATAGTTTATTTATTCTTGATTGATTGTTGTTAGGAGGGACTATTTTCCGATACAAAACTTACTAAAAATATTACCGAGGATTTCGTCATTAGTAATTTCACCTGTTATTTCGCCCAGAAAATAAATGCATTCTCGTAAATCTTGTGAAATAAAATCACCTGACAGCCCATTTTCAAGGCCTTGTTTTACTCTTTGGATAGCTTTTAAAGCATTTTGTAAAGCTTCGTAATGTCTCACGTTGCTGATTACCACATCACCAGGCTGAATTTCAGGTAATTGAGCTGCTTTAACGAGTGCTTTTTTTAATTTTTCAATGTTTAATTGTTTTTTAGCAGAAATATAAATTCGTTCACCTTTGTAATGTTCAAAAAACTCCCAAACCACATTCCGTTCTTCTTCTGTAAGTTTGTCTATTTTATTGAATACCAGAATAAATTTTTTCTTTTCAACTTTTTTAGCAATTTTTTCGGTCAATGATTCGATACGTTCACTCAATTGTGTGCAATCAATGAGCCATAAAATAATAGAAGCTTGCTCAATTTTCTGAAAAGTTCGTTCTATGCCAAGCGTTTCTATTTCGTCTTTTGTTTCACGTATGCCGGCTGTGTCAATAAAACGAAAGGTAATTCCTTCAATGTTCACCGAATCTTCGATTGCATCTCGAGTTGTGCCGTGTATATCAGAAACAATGGCTTTTTCTTCGTTTAGTAAAACATTCAATAATGTTGATTTTCCCACATTGGTTTCACCTATAATAGCCACAGGAATTCCATTTTTTAAAGCGTTTCCAATTTTAAAGGAATTTGATAATTTTCTCATCAATTTTTCAATTTCGTCTGCAAGTCTCAATAATTTTGATCGGTCAGCAAATTCCACATCTTCTTCTGAAAAATCGAGTTCTAATTCAATCAATGAAACAAAATCAAGAAGCTGTGAACGAAGTTTCTTTAATTCATTGGAAATGCCACCTCTCATTTGAGTTAATGCTATTCGATGCGAAGCAGCAGAAGTGGCAGCAATTAAATCGGCAACTGCTTCGGCTTGAGACAAATCCATTTTCTTGTTCAGAAAAGCTCTTTGCGTAAATTCTCCAGGTTTTGCCAGCGAACAACCTTCCTCAATCAAAATTTGCAGAATTTGTTGTTGAATATAAATAGATCCATGACAAGAAATTTCCACAACATCTTCACCCGTGTAAGAATGAGGAGCACGAAAAACAGTGACTAAAACATCATCAATAATTTCATTTTTTTTGTTTACTATACTACCAAAATTAACCATATAAGGCTGTTGTTGAAAAAGATCAAGCGATTCTTTTTTCGGCATGAAAATTTTATTGGCATAACTGATCGCTTCTGGACCAGAAAGTCGAATAATAGCAATACCTCCTGAACCAGGTGGTGTTGATATAGCACAAATAGTTGGATTCATTTTTCAAAAAAATTTTCAGGGAAAACACCTAAATCTATTGACGATTTATTTGATATGATTTTTGCAGGTATGCCTCCGATTGTTACGTTATCGGGTATATTTTTATTTACAACAGAATTGGCTCCTATGGCAACGTTATTTCCTATGGTTATGTTACCGAAAATTTTTGCTCCTGGTCCTATGTATACGTTGTCACCTATAGTTGGAGCTCCATTGTATTCCCCTATACAGGTGGAAGGATGAATTCGACAATTTTTACCTATTTTGGCAAATGGACTCACTACAATAGTACCATAATGAACAATACAAAGCCCTGCTCCAAAAACATTTTTTGGAATGGATAAACCTAATCTTGTCCCTAAACGATGGTTGAGTATCTGCAGGCAAAGTAAGTAGAATTTACAAAAAGGGTTTTTCTTTTTTACATTGAAAAGATATTCAATTTTTCTCAATCGACATTGAAATCTCAGGCAGTCCATTTTCCAAAAGTTAAGCCATGTTATACGTGACAATTGATAGGCATGCAAATCACTTTTGAGATAATACTTGTATGTTTCTTTATCTGTAATCATTTTTGCAATGTTGAGGATCAAAGCAAATTATTCACATTCTTTTAAATTCTATCCAGTACCAATTGAATCAATTTTTCCATTTGAGGTTGATAATTCGTGTTGGCAGATTCAATTCTTCGATTAGCTATGATACAACAAACAGTCATTGCTTTGTGACCCATTAATTTCGATAGTCCAGCAATGGCAGAACTTTCCATTTCAAAATTAGTAATTTTATAGCCATTATGTCGAAAACTTTCAATTTTATCATTCAAATGACTATCATGCAAGTCAAGGCGAAGAACACGTCCCTGAGGTCCATAAAATCCATTGGCTGAAATGGTTACTCCTTTCAGCATATCATCTTTACTAATTCTTTCAATTAATTCTTTATCATTGTCAACCACATAAGGAGAAGCTAATTTTGGATTCCAATCTACATGTTTTTTGAAAGCCTCTTCAAAATCCAGATCACAAACTTTATCTCTACCAGCATAAAAACTTAAAAGACCATCAAATCCCAACGATTTTTCTGAAATTAAAAAACTTCCCAGTGGAATTTCAGGTTGCATTGCTCCTGAAGTGCCAATACGAACAATGGTCAATTGTCTGAATTCTGGTTTTTCAGTTCTTTTTTCCAAATCAATATTAGCAAGAGCATCCAACTCGTTCAAAACAATATCAATGTTATCGGTACCAATTCCAGTGGAAATCACCGTAATTCGTTTGGATTTGTAAGTACCTGTAATGCTTTTAAATTCACGATTCGATGCTGAACATTCTTGTGAATCAAAATATGAAGCAACTGTAGCAACTCGTCCAGGATCACCAACCAATATTACATTGTCAGCCAACTGTTCAGGTTTGATATGCAAGTGAAAAATGCTACCATCTTCATTGATAAGCAGCTCGGAAGGTGGGAAATATTTCATAACGGTAAAAAATTAATGTATTTTTTTAAATATAGATTTGCTTAATTGCCACAAATATAACCTTTTTTATTCAATTTTTGCTTTTTAATGGCTATTTAAGCTCTTTTTATAAAAAATAACTCAAAAATATTTTTAAATGATTGAAATACAACAATTTAAGGTATTATTCAAAATAAAAGAGTAGGGGAGGGGTAATTATTTAAAAATCAAGTGATAATATGAGATTAATAATCAACTAAATAAAGTAATAAGGTTATAATCAATTTAATCGAAAGAATTCCTCGAGGCTTGCCTCGGGGTTATTCATTAATAAAATTTTAATAACAAAAGGTTTTAAGGTCAAATTGAAAATGAATAAAATTATCAAAATTTTTTGCGGGTACAAAATCACACTAAAAACTTTATTGTCTTATTATATTTTGAATTTTTATCACAAAATATTTGTTGTTTATTAAACATGACCAAAGAACAAGAAAAAATATACAGTTAGAGGTATATACCTTCGCCAGTGTAACTTTAATGTAAATTTAATAAAATTGAAAGCATCACATAAAAAAGGAGAATGTCACCGAAATAAATTTTCTACATAGTTTTCCTATAATTTATATTATGTCAAATAGTATAATAATATAAAGCTATTTAAATTATCTTTCTTCCCTAATTTTCAATGCTTCATTCTTGCGAAAATAACTCAACAATTTTCATTCTAAAATCAAAAAGCCGTTTGACATCCTCTTGTGTATTAATTTCGCCTGTAAAATTTTTGAGATATTCAATATAAGCGTCACGAATAGCTATAAAATTAGGATGATCAGCTAATTTTCTGAAAATTTCACCAGAAAAAATATTAGGATTTTTACCAAGACTTAAAGCTGTCAGTGCTTCAATAATTTTTTCAGCTTTAAGTTTTGCTTCCATTTCGTTCATGTTGTTAATAGACTTTAAAAAGTTAACAATGCTGCAAAATTCAGCTAATTACTTGTTTATCAAGCAATAAGAAAATTATAATTTTAAAGTTAAATGTAATTCTTCCAGTTGACTATTGTCTAAAGGTGCTGGAGCATTGATCATTACATCTCTTCCAGCATTATTTTTAGGGAAAGCAATACAATCGCGAATAGAATCCAATCCATTTAATAAAGCAACGAATCTGTCCAATCCAAAAGCCAGTCCACCATGTGGAGGAGCTCCGTATTGAAAAGCATTCAGTAAAAAGCCAAATTGAGCTTGAGCTTTTTCTTCGGTGAAACCAAGCACTTTAAACATTTGATCTTGTAATTTACTGTCGTGAATACGAATAGAACCACCTCCCAATTCTACACCATTTATTACCAGGTCATAAGCATTTGCTCTTACTGCTCCTGGATCAGTTTCCAACAAAGGTATATCTTCCAATTTTGGTGAGGTAAAAGGATGATGCATAGCCTTATAACGCTGTAATTCATCATCCCATTCTAGTAAAGGAAAATCTACTACCCACAAAGGAGCAAATACATTTTTATCACGAAAGCCTAACCTCTCTCCCATTTCCAAACGCAATTCGCAAAGAGCTTTTTGTGTTTTCAATTCTTCGCCTGCCAGAATAAGAATAAGGTCACCTGCTTGAGATTGAAATTGAGAAGCAATTTTCTTTAAATCTTCATTATTAAAAAATTTGTCAATAGAAGATTTGAAGGTTCCATCTTTTTCATATTTAATATAAATCAGTCCTTTTGCTCCAATTTGAGGGCGTTTGACAAACTCTGTCAATTCATCAAGCTGCTTTCTGCTGTAATCCGCACAACCTGTGACACAAATTCCGCCAACATATTCACCATTATCAAAAATAGAAAATTGATGTCCTTGAACAACGTCTTTCAATTCAACGAATGTCATTCCAAAACGAATATCCGGCTTATCAGAACCATACAGTTTCATAGCATCAGCCCATCTCATTCTTGGAAATGGTTGAATAAAATCAACATTTTTGAGGGTTTTAAAAAGATATTTGATTAGTCCTTCAAAAGTTTGTAACACATCTTCTTGCGTTACAAAAGACATTTCGCAATCTATTTGTGTAAATTCAGGCTGACGATCGGCTCGCAAATCTTCGTCGCGAAAGCATTTTACAATTTGAAAATATCGATCAAAACCTGCTACCATCAATAATTGTTTCAAAAGTTGTGGCGATTGCGGTAACGCATAAAATTCTCCAGGATTCATTCGTGATGGTACCACAAAATCTCGTGCACCTTCTGGTGTAGAAGCAATTAAAGCAGGTGTTTCTACTTCAATGAAACCCAACTGGTCGAGATAACGTCGAGTTTCAATAGTTAATTGATGACGTAATTCAAGGTTCTGTCGAATAATGTTTCGTCGTAAATCCAAATATCTGTATTTCATCCTCAAGTCTTCGCCACCATCTGTATTGTCTTCTATGGTGAATGGCGGTGTTTTTGATTCATTCAATATATTCAATTCCTCAACGAGGATTTCTATTTCGCCGGTTGGAAGATTCAAATTTTTATTGCTTCGTTCTGCTATTTCTCCTGTTGCTTGAATGACAAATTCGCGCCCCAATTCATTAGCTTCTTTCCAGAGATTTTCGTTAATCTGTTGATTGAAAACTAATTGTGTTATTCCGTATCGATCTCGAAGGTCAACAAAAACCATTCCCCCCATTTTTCGAATGCGTTGTACCCAGCCTGCCAAAGTCGTTTTTTGACCAACATTGGTGAGACGTAATTCACCACAAGTATGTGTTCTGTACATTTTTTATAATAATAATTAATTTTTTTAAAAATTATCTCACCATCACATTTGGATTAATTTTTTTAATCAAACCTTTTAGTACGTCGCCAGGACCTAATTCTATAAATTCTGTAGCCCCATCATTAATCATGTTTTTAATGGTTTGTGTCCATCGAACAGGTGCAGTTAACTGAGCAATGAGATTTTGCTTGATATTTTCAGGATTGGTTTGAGGATAGGCATTTACGTTCTGATAAACTGGGCAGATAGGTGTAGAAAAAGAAGTTTGATGAATAGCTTGGCTAAGTTCAATTCTGGCCGATTCCATCAAAGGTGAATGAAAAGCTCCGCCAACACTAAGTTTCAGCGCGCGTTTAGCTCCTTTTTCTTTTAATAATTCACATGCTTTTTCTACTCCCCTTATTGTTCCTGAAATAACGATTTGTCCGGGGCAATTATAATTTGCAGGTACAACAATTTCATCTTTGATCGAATCGCAAACTTCTTCTACAGTTTCGTCATCTAAACCAATGATGGCCGCCATAGTTGATTCTTCCATTTCACAAGCTTTTTGCATGGCTTGTGCACGTTTTGAAACCAAAATGAGTCCATCTTCAAAAGTCAAAGCTTGAGCTGCCACAAGAGCTGAAAATTCACCTAATGAATGTCCTGCTACCATATCAGGTTTGAAATTATCTTCTAAAACGAAAGCTGAAATTACTGAATGCAAAAATATGGCTGGTTGAGTTACTTTGGTTTGTCGTAAATCTTCATCAGTTCCTTCAAACATTAAATCAGTAATGCGAAATCCCAAAATTTCATTGGCTTTTTCAAAATACTTTTTTGCTATCTCAGATTGCTCGTATAAATCCTTACCCATGCCTACAAATTGGGCTCCTTGACCAGGAAAAACGTATGCTTTCATTTTTGATAAATTTATAAACAGTTAATTATATTAATTCTTTAAAAAATTTTATTAAAAGATCTAAAGACAAAATATCAAGAAAGGTTTGGCAAAGTTAATAAAAAAGATATATGTAAACTTCAATGTGAAGATTTAACTATAAACAAATTAAAAAATAGATTTATAAATTATTGTTTTTCAATTATTTAGAAATTATATTAAATTGGATTTTTACTTTTTAATAAAAAACCTATAATTTTGAAAGGTAAAACATTGAAGATATGGATTTAATTTTAAAATATTTTCCTCACCTCACTCCTACTCAAATTTCCCAATTTGAAGCACTTTACGGACTTTATTCTGATTGGAATCAAAAAATTAATGTCATTTCACGGAAAGATATAGAAAATTTATATGAACATCACGTATTACCTTCATTAGGAATTGCACAAGTAATTCATTTTCAAAAAGGAACTTCCATTCTGGATGTTGGTACAGGTGGCGGTTTTCCAGGAATTCCACTTGCTATTTTGTTCCCTGAGGTAAATTTTACCTTGATTGATTCAGTCGGAAAAAAAATTAAGGTAGCTTCGGAAATTTCAAAAGCAATTGCCCTTGAAAATACAGTTTTTAAACAAATAAGATTAGAAGAAGAAAAAGGTCAATATGATTTTATTGTGAGTCGTGCTGTAATGACGATGAATGAATTGGTAAAACAAGGTAGCAAAAACATCTTAAAACGCCAAATAAATGCCCTTCCTAACGGTATTATTTGCTTGAAAGGTGGAGAAATTTCTAATGAAATTCGTAACTATAAAAATATTGCTGAAATTTTTCCACTTTCCAATTATTTCAAAGAAGAGTATTTTAAGACTAAAAAAATAATTTATATGCCTGTTTTTAAGTAAAATATTTTAACGAGTGGAAAAATATGAAAATCAAAAAATTTGTTTTTAATCCTTTTGAAGAAAATACTTATATTGTTTCAGATGAAACCAAAGAAGCTATCGTTATTGATGCTGGCTGTTTGGATAAAGAAGAGAAAAGATTATTAAAAGAATATATAGCTGACAATCAGCTAATTATAAAATATATTTTAAATACTCATTTGCATATTGATCATCAGTTTGGGAATCGTTTTTTACTTGAAAATTATTTTATTGCTCCTTTAGCTGGCAAAGAAGACGAATTTTTTTTAGATACTTTTAGAGAACAAACTTATTTTTTTGGAATTAAAGTTCAAGAGGAGCCCGCTCCACTTGGTGGATATTTAATTGATAATCAAAAAATAAATTTTGGAAATACTTCTTTACAGGTTTTTCATGTGCCAGGCCATTCACCAGGAAGTATGGCTTTTTATTTTGAAAATGAAAAGGCAATTTTTACGGGTGACGTACTTTTTAAAGGAACTATTGGAAGAACTGATTTTGAAAAAGGAGACTTTGATACTATTATTCGTTCTATTATACAGCGTTTACTTCCACTTCCTGACGAAACCGTTGTTTATTCTGGACATGGACCTATTACTACCATTGGAAATGAAAAAAAATATAATCCTTATCTACAAAATTATTGCTGATATAATTTATTTTCGATAATAAACTGATAAACAGCAGGATGTAGCCATTTGTCAACATCTTTTTGCTCTTTTAAAGCTTGTCGGATAGTAGAAGAAGAAATATCATAATAAGGTGTGGAAAGAAATTTCATTTGAGGGTATTTGGAAAGTAAATGAGAAGCATCAAAATTTTTCCTGGGATAAACAAGTACCGGATATTCTTCCAGAATTTTTTGATAATCTTTCCATTGATCGAAAATTAAAACATTGTCGCTCCCGATCAGCAAATAAAATTTATTTTCTGGATATTTTTCAGAAAAAGCATGTAAACTGTTGATGGTATAAGACGGTTTAGGTAAAGAGAATTCCAAATCAGAAACTTTTAATTGGGGATGGTTTTGAATAGCTAATTCAACCATCTTCAACCGAATATTTTCATCAACTAATTCTGTGTCCTCTTTTAAAGGATTGTGAGGTGAAACAACAAACCAAACTTCGTCAACATATTGATTGTCAATTATATATTGAGCTAAATTTACATGACCCAAATGAACTGGATTGAAAGAACCAAAATATAGACCAATTTTTTTATTCGTATTTTCAGTTTGAGTATTCATTAATTTCGAAAATTATTTATTCAGAAAATCTCGAACGGTTTCTTCAATTTCCTTTTTTGCTTTTTCCAGATCATCATTAATGATAATTTTATCAAATTGGGGAGCAAAACTCATTTCATAAGCAGCTTTCTCTATTCTTTTCTGAATCATTTCAGGTGTTTCTGTTCCTCTTTTGAGCAAACGTTCTTTTAATGCCTCCATGTTAGGTGGAGCAATAAAAATAGCCAAAGCCTGATTACCAAATTGTCTTTTTATGTTGAGCCCACCTTTTACATCCACATCAAAAATGACATTCTTATCTTTTTGGGTGATTCTATCAATTTCACTTCGCAATGTTCCGTAAAAACAATCTGGATAAACTTCCTCGTATTCTAAAAATTCTCCATTGGCAATTTTTTGTTTAAATTCTTCAGGTGTCAAAAAATAATAATCAATGCCTTCTTTTTCATTCAGACGTGGAGCACGACTGGTAGCAGAAACAGAAAATTCAAGATTCAAATTGCTATTTAATAAATGATGTACTAATGTACTTTTCCCTGCACCCGAAGGGGCTGATAATATAATTAATTTACCTGCCATTCGCATTGTTTTTTAAAATGAAATCCAAAAAATTTTGACCAAAATTCCATTTTCTTTTCTTGAACCTTAAAACTCGTATCAAACATCTGTACCACAATTTTAGAGAACATTCAAAACCTGCTCTTTGATTTGTTCCAGTTCATCTTTCATTTTGACAACAATTTTCTGGATTTCGCTGTGATTTGCTTTTGCCCCCAGCGTGTTTATTTCGCGTCCGATTTCCTGAGCAATAAATCCTAATTTTTTACCTTGTGCCTGTTCTTCTTCCAATACCTGAATAAAATAGTTTAAATGATTTTGCAAACGAGACTTTTCTTCATTGATATCGAGTTTTTCAATATAATATATTAACTCCTGCTCCATTCTGTTTTTGTCGTAATCAACCTTATCTGAAATACTTTCCAGTTCTTCTTTCAGTTTTTCCTTAATTTTTTCAATTCGTTCAGCTTCGAAAGGAGCAATTTCGTTGAGCAATTGCTGAATATTGCTTATTTTGTTATAAAACACATTTTCAACGGCTTTTCCTTCTTGCATACGAAAAGTCTTTAACTCATCAAAAGCCTGCTGTATTGCTTTTTTTACTGCTTGCCATTCATTTTCGTCCAATTCTGAAATTTCTGTTTTCAAACTATCAGGTAAACGTAGAAAAATATCAAACCAATTGTTGGGAGGATTAATACCTAAATATTCTGATAAGTCGTTGATTTGTTGATAATAACCTTCTATTATAGTCTGGTTAAATTGTGTTGCGGTTTCTTTGCCTGCATTCTCAATAAACAAAGAAAAATCAATTTTTCCTCTTTCGAGTTTTTGAGAAATTTCATTTCTAATTTCCAATTCTTTTTCCCGATACAAATTTGGAATTTTAATAGAAACATCGAGTTGCTTACTATTAAGCGATTTTACTTCTATTACAATTTTTTTGTTATTATATTCGCATGTAGCTTTCCCAAAACCCGTCATCGATTGTAACATAATCTTAATTTTTTAAACTATTCGAAAAAAAATTGAAGTATTCTATGAACAAGTAAATTAATCAATTTGATTTAATTATTTTAAAATCAGCTTATTAGTTATTAAAATAATTAATATTTAGAAGTTCCTCTGCATTTTTAAGAGAAACTTCCGTAACATTTTCTCCACTCAACATCTGAGCAATTTCTTGAACTCTTTCTTCTTGATTTAGAGGAACAATATGTGTCTGGGCTTTTTCGCCTGATTCATCTTTATATACGCGATAATGATACTCTCCCTTCGAAGCAATTTGAGGAAGATGGGTGATGGCAATTACCTGCATATCTTTGCTCATATCGTGCATAATTTGACCCATTTTATGAGCAATTTCACCTGAAACACCTGTATCAATCTCATCAAAAATAATGGTTGGTAAACCAGCTCGATGAGCCACTAACGATTTGATTGACAACATCAATCGTGAAATTTCACCGCCAGACGCAATTTGAGCAACTGGTTGTAAAGATTGATTTTTATTTGCAGAGAAAAGAAATTGCACATTATCTTTTCCATTTTCTGTAAAATCAAAAGTTTCTGAAATTTCAACTTTAAATTGAATATATGGCATACCCAGTTGAGAAAGTTGTTGCTTTAAGTAATTTTCAATAGATTCCGTAGCTTTTATTCGAGTTTCCCTAAGTATGTTGGCTTGTTGAATCAATTGTTCATAAACCTCATTAATTTTTTTCTGTAAATCAGCCAATTCGTCATCAAAAGATTCAATTTTTTCCAATTGATCTTTTATATTATCTCTGATAGAAATAAGTTCTTTCTCGGTTGATACCTTGAATTTCTTTTCCAAAGCATAAATTTCGTTCAACCTGTTTTCAATCCATTGTAATCTATCTGGTTGAAATTCAATTCTTTCTTCCAATGAAATAATTTCGTTGGCAATATCTTTTGTTTCAATTTCTACTGATTGTAAACGTTGATACCAATTTTCACCTTCAGGAATAAAATTTTTTATATGATCCAGCGAATTAATAGCATTTTTAATCATGGAAATCGCCATTTGTTCCTCATTCAGAAAATAATAAGCTTTTTGCAATTCTTCCTTAATTTCTTCCGTGTGACTTAATGTTTGAAATTCAGCTTCTAATTCAGTTTGTTCGTTCTCAGAAAGATGAGCATCATTAAGTTGCTGAAATTGGAATTGCAAATAATCAAATTCTGCCAGTTGTTTTTCAGCTTCTTTTTGTAATTGACGGAAATCGTTTTGTAGTGTTTTCCATTCGAAAAAAGTAATTCGGTAATTCTCCCGAATTTTTTCGTTTTGAGCCATTGTATCCACTACTTGCAATTGATAATCGGCATGTGATAGCAGTAAATTTTCGTATTGTGAATGGATGTCAATCAGTTTATCGCCAAGTTCACGTAATACTTGCAAAGAAACAGGGGTATCGTTTACAAAAGCTCTTGATTTTCCAGCGACAGTGATTTCTCGTCTTAAAAGGCAATTGGAAGAATTATAATCCAGTTCATTTTTTTCAAAAAAATCTTCTAATTGATAATCGTGAATATCAAATTTTGCTTCAATCACACACTTTTCTTCTCCTTCCTTAATAAGCTTACTATCAGCCCTTTGTCCCAATAAGAGAGAAAGTGCTCCCAGAATAATGGATTTTCCAGCACCCGTTTCACCTGTAATGACTGAAAAACCACTTTCAAAATTGATATTTATTTCTGAAATTAAAGCAAAATTACTGATATAAAGCGATTTAAGCATTTAGATTTCAAGTTAGACTTTAATTTTGTAAAAAATTCAATTCACTTTTTACTTGCTATTTAAAATTTGCTCATATTTAGCAGTTTGGGCAGGATCAACATCTGAAAGGATTTCTACTACCAGTATTTTTTCCTTTTCGGTTCCTTTTGAAAATATATTCATAAGTTCATCTGTTTTAGCATCTAAAAAAGAAGAAATAACAACAGCGGATGGTCGAGCCCTATTGACATCACGCAAGACGTGCAATCCTTCAGCTATTTTTGCACGTGCGTTAGCTGCATTGTCCACCATCATATCCAGCCCTAAACGATGATACTCATAAAAATAATTCCTAAAAGGTTTAAAAGCTTCATCCAATAAATTACTAACCAAAGCATAACGATTTCGCGGACTTTCAAAAGCTTTCCATCCAGATAAATTAATTCCTTGTGCCATGTTTACAATGTTCTCTGCTGCCTGAAAAGCAGAAGTGCCTCCCAATCGAGAAAAAGAATCCATATCATAACCAATGATGATATAGGCATAATATGACAGAACAGCAGTTAAATTGGAAGTAATAACAGAGGGATTCCATTCCAGTTGATCAAACTCTTTGTAGGTAAACGTAAAATCGTTGTCCTTGAAATTAAAAAGTGTGGTGGTATAGCTTGAATTATAAACGGGACGACGTGATTGTACAAGAATTTCTGCTGTAAAATTGTCTCCTTCTACTTTTTTAACGGTAATGTTCATAGTACATTCTATTCGTTCTTCGGGAGTGAAAGTCATTTCTGTCCATTTGCGATTGTTTATAAATTCATACATGGATTTTTGCAATGTTGTAAAAACCGATTTATTGGTGCCTTGAATTAGGTCAGAATTAATATTGATATTACAATTCAATTCTTGAGCAGAAACAAATTGAAAAAGAGAAAAAAACAAAATTGTTTCTAAAAACTTAATTTTTTTCATTTTTCGGTGTTTAACATTTGAATTAATTCATTGACAATATCCTCAGCTACTTCTTTTTTAGGTTTTAAATTGAATGCTTTCTTTTCGCCAGAAGGATAAAAAATCGTAATTTTATTAGTATCATAACCGAAACCAGCTTTTTCATCATTTAATGAATTAAGGACAATAAAATCAAAATCTTTCTTTTTGAGTTTATCAAATGCATTTTTTTCTTCATTGTTGGTCTCGAGAGCAAATCCAATCAGAAATTGCTTTTCATTTTTCATTTTTCCAAGACTTGCTGCAATATCGGGTGTGGGCTTTAATTCCAGCATTAAATTATCGTTTTCATGCTTTAATTTATTTTCGGATTTTTCTACAGGAGTAAAATCTGCAACAGCCGCAGAAAGAATGGCTCCATCCATATCTTTAAAATGGTTTGTTACAGCATGATACATTTCTTCGGCCGAAGTTACATTGATTTGTTGAACTTTAGGATGATGAATAGAAAGATGAACAGGACCTGTAATTAAAAGAACTTCCGCACCTTGACGGGCACAAACTTCTGCCAGAGCAAATCCCATTTTCCCCGAAGAAAAATTACCAATAAAACGCACTGGATCAATCTTTTCGTAAGTTGGACCAGCCGTAATTAGAATTTTTTTACCAGTTAAATTTTTAGGAGTAAAATAATCTTCCAGAAAATCAACAATTTTTTCTGGTTCCTCCATCCTACCCTTTCCTTCTAATCCACTCGCCAATTCTCCACTGGAAGGTTCGATAATGAAATTTCCTTGTTGCTGTAATTTATAAAGGTTTTCTTGTGTTATTTTATTAAAAAACATGTTTACATCCATTGCAGGAGCAATAAATACTGGACATCTTATTGATAAATAAGTTGTTAGTAATAAATTATCAGCGATTCCTGCAGCCATTTTTGCAATGGTATTTGCAGTAGCAGGAGCAATTAAAAAAGTGTCAGCCCAAGTTCCTAAATCTACGTGGCTGTTCCAATTGCCACTGGTAGGATCGAAAAAATCAACTAAAATTGGATTTTTAGCAAGTGTTGCCAGCGTAAGCGGAGAAATAAATTCTTTAGCTGTCGGCGTCATAACAACCTTTACCTGTGCTCCTTGCCTGACTAATAAACGAATAAGCTGAGCAGTTTTATAAGCAGCAATGCTTCCTGTTACTCCCACTAATATTTTTTTATCTTTCAACATATTAGTTTCATTTGTAATAATAGAATTCTGCACAAA
>ERZ795046.784-NODE-784-length-35715-cov-6.184549_pt1 | contig 35715 bp, 27 predicted proteins | sample MGYA00375130_ERZ795046 | MGnify/ENA primary metagenome ERZ795046 (study PRJEB30175, sample SAMN05720202) | activated sludge metagenome | isolation source: anaerobic digester from wastewater treatment plant | place: Japan | collected 2015-05-15 ...
CGATGACGTCCGATACGCCCGCTCCTTGCAAGAAGCAGGAATGAACACGGTTCTTGTCAAGGGCTGGCAGTTTGCGGACCGAAAACAGACGGAAAACACCCTTCTTTCTTATAAAAAATGGGCTCTTTCCTGCCGCCGAAACGGTCTTCATTTGTTTGCGGCGTACAATTGGCAGCCTCAGGAAACAGTTTTTCAGCGTTATCGCCCCGTCGTTTTTGCTGATGGGCGGGAAGGATTATTCGTCTGTCCGCTCGACAGAATGTTTTGGCAGGAGCATTTGATCTTGCATGGTATGGAAATTGCCCGTCTTTCTTTGGACCCCAATGGTTCTATAGATGGAATTCTGCTGGATCTGGAGATGTACAGGACAGAGAAGGAACACGCCGAACGAAAAAATTACAGTCCCAACGCCTGCTTTTGTGATTTCTGCTTTTCCACATTTCTTTTTGCAAAGGGGTATACGGGGTTTACGCTTCCCCCCGTGGACAAAAGAGACCGGAGCCAGTGGCTTGCACAAAAAGGATGGCTTGACCAATATCGGCGTTATTTGGAGCAGCAGGTATCTGTCTTGGCGCACGAATATTCTCGACAGGTTCGCTTGGTCAATCCTCGCCTGCTTTTGGCGGTTTATCCGCATCCAAGCGAGTCCAATTGGGTTTTAAGAGATCTGGCGAAAGAATTCGGCACCCCTGAGGTGCCGGTTGTGATTTTCGCGACTCATTCTTACTATGTCGGTGGCTACCAAAGCATCCCTTCAAACCAGCAGCAGTATTTGGAAGGAATGGGAATCGATGCAGTGTACGTTGCCGGTTATTTATTCCGAAAATACTCGAGCGGACAAATTGAAGAAAATCTGCTCGAATCTGCACGCCGGGCGGACGGGTATTGGCTTTTCAAGATGCCGCAATTATGGAAACAAGACTTGGTCGGTAAAAATGAACAATTGGCCGGAGGGTCTCAGGCAGACTATTGGAAGGCCATTCGTTCGGCCAATCAGAAAATTCAGCAGCAGCAAACAGCGAAGCAGACGGAGAGGTGACTGTGACGAGAACGCCCTATTCTCTTCGGCTGAACTTTCTCTGGGCGCTTGCAGGCAATGGCTTTGCCGCTTTCTGCATGTGGTTGCTGACGGTTATTTTGACCAAATTGGGGCGTCCGGAGGATGTGGGCTTGTATGCAGTAGCTTCCGCCATTGGACTTCCGGTGAGCATCCTGTTCAGCTTAAAACTGCAATTGGTGCAGATAACAGATGCCCGTCGAGAGTATCAGTTCGGCCACTATATGGCGCTTCGCCTGCTCACAACGGCGTTGGTTGCTTTAGTAACGGCTGTCATCGGCTTTCTCTTCTATCCTCCTCCGACGGCTCGCGTGATCGCTGTTTTTGGGGCAGGATACGGGCTGATGGCCTATCGGGAAATCTATATCGCTGTGATGCAGAAAAGTGAGCGAATGGACAAGGCCGCCGTCAGTCGGTTTCTTCAGAATATCCTTGTGGTGTTGTTCTTCTGGGCTTTATTTTACAGGGCAAGAAATCTGACTGCGGCGGCTCTCGGGATGATCGCGGCGCGACTGCTTAGTTTTGTTTTTTATGATATTCCGGTTTGCCGAAAACTTCTGCACACCGGCAGTGCTGAACAGGAACCGGAGCCGACAGGCCTGCGCCCCCGCTGGGAATGGAAAAAACTGCTGCATTTGGCATTCACGGCTTTACCGCTCGGACTGGTGGGATGGCTGGGAACCCTTTTTACGAGCATACCACGGTTGGTTATGGATGCTGTACTGGGAAAAGAGCAGTTGGGATATTTTGCCGCCGTTTCTTCGTTGCTGGTGGTGGGCAATCTGTTTATCAGTGCCGTTGGTCAGTCCGTCACTCCCCGCCTGTCCCGCTATTTCGTCGAAAACCATCGGGCCTATCGGATTCTGGTGATCAAACTGCTGGCCGTCTTGGGTCTTTTGGGGATAAGCGGCATTTTTGTAAGTGTCTTTTTTGGACGCTGGATTTTGACCTGCTTGTTTACCGCAGAATATGCGGCCTATACGGATCTTCTGGTTTGGGTCATGGCGGCGGCAATGGTTTTATTTGTTTTTTCTGGACTGAATATTGCCCTGACGGCCACACGCCGTTTTGTTTCGCAGATTCCTATCTGTGCAGCGGCCGCAGCTGTGACAGCGGTTGTCTCTTTTTGGGCCATACCAAGATACGGAATCCTCGCTGGCGCCTGGTCACAAATGGCCTGTTATATTACCGGCTCCATAGTTTGTGCAATCTACCTGCTTTTTGTTTATCAAAAACGAATGCAAACAGAGCAGCTTTCTAAAGAAGATTTTTGAAAGACACAGTCCTATGCTGGAGAATGTTAAGCAGGATTATTGCAGGATCAATTATTGCCGGTCTCAAAAGCCTGAGCAGGTCAGTATAGTGCGGCTCTTGTTTGAAGCAGTACGAAATTCAGGATTTCGGGCGGTTGTTTTTTATCGGACGGGACGATGGTGCAGGGTCAGACGATTAGGGCTAATGGCCGCTTTATTCGAACGACTGATGCGTCATTGGAGTCATTGCTGGATTAGTACACTGGCCGATATCGGCCCAGGTTTTGTGATTGCCCATGTCTGTGGGATCATTATCCCGCCCGGCGTTCGCATTGGGGCGAATTGTACAGTTCGCCAAAATGTGACATTGGGAGGAAATTACGGGAAAAAAGATGAAGAAGGGCGTACCAATCCGTGGCTGGAGGATGAAGTCTCGATCGGTCCGGGGGCTGCAATTCTTGGGCCGATTAAAATTGGACGCAATACAATTATCGGTGCCAATGCGGTTGTAACAACTCATATCCCCGAAAATTCTGTCGTCGGTGGCATGAGAGCGGAAGTGGTGGCTCTTCGAAATGAAGATGGTTCTATTCGGCATTATGATGAAAAGATTTTTTTTTCAAGAAGGGAACTTTATGAAAGACTTCGGAATTTAGAGAAAAGATTAGAAGAACTGGAAAGCAGAGTTAGGAAATAGGGATGGAAGGATTGTTTTTTGCGGAAGTCTGAAGATGAAGGAAAGAATGAGGCCATATTCCTTATGGGGTGAATATGCATTTCTGGACAATCTGGATGTGCCGGGGCGGCCGTTAAAATGGTTTTATGTAGCCGGTCTTCTTTTGTGCGGCTTCTTTGCGTATTTGTTCTATATCCCTTATCGAGGACAAACAGACCCGAATGTCTTTCTGCCGCAGGTAGTTTTACTTTTTTTGGTTTTGTTTATCTGGATAGTACGGAAATTTTTGGTTGTACAGCCAGTGAATATTTTAAGTCCGGACGTTCTGTTTGTGTCATTGTTTAGTGTTTTTCATTTTTCATACATCGTTTTTTATGCGTTACGATTGGCGGATTGGGATGATGAGATCTTTTGGGCTCCGGAAACAGTTCTTAAGGCAGTGTTATTTTGTTTATGGTGCTTGCTCTTTTTTTTAATGGGTTACGAAGCAGCCGGCTCAAAATTTAGAATACAATCCTTTTCGAGTGAGCTTCGCCCATGTCCCCTTTTTTGTCTGAAAGCAGGGAAAATGTTTGTTTTCTTTGCGGTCTTTTTCTTTTGGGGCACATTGTTTTCTGCCGGCTTTAGCCGACTGATAAGTGACTATAAGTTGTTGATACGTGTAGGAGAACTCACAGCATGGGGGCGTTTCTTTTGGCTGGCTCATGACCTGGGAATTATAGGCCTTGTGATCTATTGTACCGCGAGCAGTTTGCTTTATCATAAAACCATGTCCGGTGTTCTCTTTACTGTATTGACTTGGTTTTATATAGCGGGACTTCTGCTGTTAGGTGATCGGGGGGGATTCATCCAGGCTGCTATTATTCCAATAGTTACGTTTCACTATTTCCATCGTAAAATTAAAAGTCACTGGGTTGCAGGGATTGTCTTGATTCTGTTTTTTGTGATGGCTGTGATAGGAATTACACGAAATGTTGCCGTTTTGGATGTAAAGCGTATTGCTCAGGAGTTTCAGAGCGTTAAGGAGACGGAAAAAATCAATCCTATTACCCGAACCCTTCTTGAATTTGGGGCCAGCATCAAAACAGTTGGGATCGCAATGAAACTTGTGCCTGAACAATATTCTTATAGATACGGGCTTTCCTATTTGCAGAATTTACATTTGCTTATTCCTAATATTATCCCCGGTTTTATTCGAACCCAGGAGGAAAGCATCGGGGCATGGCTTACCGAAGCTGCTTTCGGCAGTTTGGCTTCTACCCATGGCCGAGGGGGATCGATCGCAATGGAAGCTTATTTGAATTTTGGTTTTATCGGCGGAATTGTATTCTTTGGTTTTTTAGGTTATATCTATCGGATTCTTTATGAACGAATTCTCAGTCGTCCGACGTTTCTTCGGATTGCCCTTTTTCTTGGATTTACAGCCGGGTTAACTTTGTGGATTCGAAATACGGCGAATACTTTCTATCGGCCTTTTGTTTGGACATTTCTGATTGCATGGATAGTTTATTGGCTTTCAAATGGGCGGGCATATGAAAGCCCCCTTTCTGTTGTTGAAGAAGTCCAAAGTTGTTACACAGAAGATCAAAACTCTCTTATGGTAGAAGGCCGGATCTAATACGGTTTCAATCTTTTTTATGCGACTGGTTTTTTTTGATTTTATTATCAATTTTGGCGGCGGACCGCAGGGCAGCGTTTATCTGGCTCGGCGTTTGAATGCGCACCACCCTGTGACGGTCATTGACGGCTACGGCTACTGCCGGGAATACTGTCAAGCTGTTCAGGCGGCTGGCTTGCCGCTGCGGATTCTGTATCCAAAGGACACAGAGCCTTATATCGGCTGTGCCGGTCGTCCCGTCCGGCGTTTTTTTCGAATGGTTCGGCAGCTGCCGGAGCTTATTCAGATTGGCCGCCGGCTGGAAAAGACGATTTTGGAGATCGACCCGTCTGTGATCTGGGTGAATAATTTTAAATCTCTGTCTCTGCTGGCTTGGAACCCGCGTTTGTGCAAATATCCCTTGGTGGTGTATTTCCGCGGTTGGGGGACACCGGACCAGATTTCCCGGTCGTTCCTGAATTTGCTGAAAGGCCCGCGTGTCAGCGCCGTGATTGCCCATGCCCGGGCGACGTATGAACAGTTGCGTTCTCAAGGTGTCCCGGAAGAGAAGCTTTCCTTTACACCCAATACGGTTCCTTTTGAGGAAATTCTGGAGCGGGCCAAAGAACCACTGCACGCTCCTCTTCCCCGTCAGGATGGCTATCCGAAGATGCTTTTGCCGGCCGCTCGACCGGTTCGGGAAAAGGGACACCATACGGCCATAGAGGCAGTTGCCTTGCTGAAGGAACGCGGATATAAGCCTGTTTTGTGGCTGCCCGGGAAAACGGCAACCGGAGCCAGTCATGACTTCGAAAATGCTTTGCAGGACATGATCCACCGCAAAAATCTGGAAGCGAATGTTCAATTTCTTGGATGGCGAACGGATATGGAAGCCCTGATCCGGGCTAGCGATATTGTGATTTTGCCTTCTCATACAGAAGGTTTTCCACGAATTATTCTGGAGGCAATGCTGCTGAAACGCCCCGTGATTGCTACGCCGGTCGGAGGGATTCCGGAGGCCCTGAAAGACGGGCAAACCGGTCTTCTGATGGAGGTGGATGATGCATCCCAATTGTGTCGGAATGTGCTGCAGTATGTAAATCAGTCTTCTCTCCGTCACCAGATTGTGGAGACTGCATACGAGTACGTCAGGAAAAACTTTCATCCGGATGTGAATACACAAAAAGTGCTTCAGGTTTTTCAAGCAGTCAGCAGAAAGGAGTTCCAATGCTAATGAGCAAGCCGTTGGTGACGGTCTCCAGTGCCTTTTATAATACAGGCCCCTTGCTACTGGATATGGTCCGATCCGTTTTTTCACAGACCTTTACGGACTGGGAGCTTGTTTTGATCGACGACGGTTCTACAGACAACAGTCTCGAAATTGCCCGTTCCGTGCAGGATCCGCGTGTGCGGGTGTACAGCAACGGACGAAACCTCGGCCGAGCCGCCAGCCTGAACCGAATCACGGAACTGGCCCGCGGCAAGTATATCGCCCGGCTTGATTCGGATGATTTATGCTCCCCGCTTCGGATTCAAAAACAGATTGAACTGATTGAAAGCGACCCGAAAATCGATGTCGTCGGGACCGGAATGTGTTTTCTGGGTGAACAGGACCAGATTCTCGGTTTCAGCAGGGCGATTCAGGGGCATTCAAACATCTGTGCCCATCCGACCCGAACATTTCACATTGCCCACGGAACCATTCTCGGCAAAAGAACCTGGTTCCAAAGGTTTCGCTACGATGAACGCCTGCCGATGGCTGTTGATTTTAATCTCTTTTTGCGAGCCCATCGCGAAAGCATTTATGAAAATGTTCCCGATCCGCTTTACTATTACCGCTTTCATATGAATTTTAATCTCCGAAAGCAGTATATCGCTCGGCGAGCCAGTGCTGCTTTTTTACGGGATTATTATTGGAAACAACGGCAATACAGCCAAGCCGTTTCGGCTGCCCTGGCGCAGTATGTAAAGTTGGGGATAACAGCCGGAATGTTTTCTTTGGGATTGCGACGGGTTTTGATGAAACAGCGGTTTGGACAGATGAGTGAACAGGAACGGGAGTATTTTCTGGACGAAATATGTCGTATTAAAAATTATTCGCTGCCTGGTTTTTAGTGGGGGAATCTTATGTTTAAAAGAATTGTTTTTCATCTTTTTTATCAGTTTCGCCGTTCACTTCCGATTTGGCTGGTTCAGCTGCTGACGGACTGGCTGCCGGACAACCGAATTACGATCCGTCTGCGAGGAGCGATGCTGCGTCCGTTTCTGGGCCGATGCGGCCGGGGTCTTCTTGTAGCCCGCCGTGTGACCTTTCTCAATCCGCACGGTATTCGCATCGGCCGAGATGTCTATCTGGCGACCGGCTGCTGGATTGACGGCATCGGCGGCTTAACCATCGAAGATGAGGTGAAACTCAGTCCCTACGTGGTGATTACAACCAGCTCTCACTGTTTTAAGGACAATTCCGTCTGCGGCGGCGGTTCCCACACCGCCCCCGTGCGAATCGGCCGGGGTTCCTGGCTGGCCTCTCACGTGGTTGTAGTTACCGGCGTGTCCGTCGGCTCCGGGGTGATTGTCGGGGCCAACGCCGTAGTAACCAGAGATATTCCGAACAATGTTTTTGCCGCCGGCGTTCCGGCTCGCGTCATCGGTCCTCGGGTTGACCAGACACCCAACATTTTTTCGCGAGAAGATATCCTGAAGGGACAATAAGCGGTGAACCAATCTCCAAAACCGGCTCTATGCATCCTGACCACGGCTTCGGAGTCGATTCGTTTCTTTTACAAAGGGCAGATTGATGCCCTTCTGAAAGCCGGCTTTGATGTCACGGTTATCTGCTCCTATGATGAAACCCTTCCAACTGAATTGCCGTCGAATGTTCGGTATCTTCCGGCCGAGTTTTCACGATTGATTACGCCCTGGAAGGACCTTCGGGCCTTATGGCGGCTGGTCAGGATTTTTCGAACCCATCGGTTTGCCATTGTCCAATACAGCACTCCCAAGGCCTCACTGCTTGGGTCCATTGCGTCTTTCCTGACGGGTGTGCCTTGCCGGCTTTATCTGCTCTGGGGGCTTTATTATATGGGCCAGACCGGCGCCCGCCGGCTTCTGTTGAAAACTTTTGAAAAATTAATCTGTGCCCTCAGTCATCAGGTCCTGCCGATTTCTCACGAAATGGTTGGTTTTCTGGAGCGGGAGCGGATTACCCGCCGTCAGAAGTGCGTTGTTATTTTAAACGGCAGCGCCTGCGGCGTTGATTTAGCGCGTTTTTGTCCGGATTCGGTCAAAACGTACCGTAAGCAGATTCGAGAACGCTACCAAATACCCGAGGAGGCTGTCGTCATCGGGACGGTTGCTCGGTTAACCGGAGATAAAGGGATTCACGAGCTGCTGGCGGCTTTTGAGCAGCTCCACCGCGAAAACCCTTCCGTTTATCTGCTTCTGGTCGGCCAACAGGAGGAAAAAGACAGATTGCGTCCGGAAGCTGAAGAGCTCATTCGTTCTCATCCGGCAATCCGCTGCACCGGTTGGCAGCAGGACCCTGTTCCCTTTTATGCGGCGATGGACATTTTCTGTCTGCCGACCTATCGGGAAGGATTCGGGGAGGTCAATCTCGAAGCCCAGGCCATGGCCCTGCCGGTGGTTTCCACGGACGTCATCGGCCCGCGTGAGTCCATTCAGAGCGGCACGACAGGGTTTTTGGTGCCGCCTAAGGAAGTTCCCGCCTTGAAAGAGGCCCTGACAAGACTGGTTCAGGATGCCTCCCTTCGCAGCCGGATGGGACAGGCCGGACGCCGACGGGTCGAGCAGATGTTCGACCGCAAACAGTGGATTGAGGAAATGGTCCGTCATCGCCTGGCTTGTCTGAACCAGATAAACCTTCCTCGCTAAAATGTTGGAAAAGACAAAAATTGCTTTTGTTTCCACAATCCCGAATACCCTTTTCTTCTATATTGAGCTGCTCAAAGCTCTTCAAAACGCAGGGGCTCGGTTGACACTGATCACGTCGGAAAATCCGTTTTTGGAAAAATTGACTGCGCAGCTGGATTGTCAGGCCGAGCGTGTGCCGTTCTCGCGTTCTCTTTCCCCGTTTCGAGATTGGCAGACCTTATGCAGACTTACAAAGCTCTTTCGGACAAATCGTTTTGATTTGGTTCATGCTCATACGCCCAAGGCCGGTTTTCTGTCAATGAAAGCTTCTGCGGCAGCGTCCGTGCCGGTGCGCCTTTATACCATTCACGGTCTGGTGGGTGATACGGCCTCCTTCTGGAAAAGGCAGATTTTTTCTTTTTGCGAAAAACGGGCCTGCCGGTACGCACATCAGGTCCTGGCCGTCAGCCCCAGTCTCCGGCGGCAGCTTGTAGAAGAAGGCCTTTGTCCGGCGGGGAAGGTATCGGTCCTTCGGGACGGCAGCGCATGCGGAATCGATGTGGATGGCCTTTATGTCCCGACCGAAGCAGTTCGGCAGGAAGCACGGCGGATTCGAGAGCATTTTCAAATCCCGGCCGAGGCGGTTGTTCTCGGTTTTGTCGGACGACTCACCCCTGAAAAAGGCATTCCAATGCTGCTGGATGTCTTTGGGAAATTGGCCCGGAACAATCCGCTGCTTCATCTGCTGATGGTCGGCAGAATGGATGAAGTCCGTGAAAAACTGGATGCCCGCTCCTTGTCGCTGATTCGCGAACACCCGCGGATTCACTGGGCGGGTCATATTCCCTTTCCCGCGGCGTATTATGCAGCAATGGATATTTTTGTGATGCCGTCCCGACGCGAAGGGTTTGGAATGTGCAACATCGAGGCAGCGGCGATGGGAGTGCCGGTTGCTGCTTCCCGCATTACAGGATGTGTGGATTCCGTTCGTGAGAATGTGACGGGTCTGCTTTTTCAAAGAGATGACCCCCAGGATTTGGCCCGATGTCTGATGCGGCTGATTGATGACCCTCAGCTGCGGAGAAAGATGGGTCAGGAAGGCACCCGCTGGGTGCGGGAACGTTTTTCCTCCCGCCTGCTTGTGCAGGAGCATCTCCATTTGTACGAATGTCTGCTTGCTCAAAGAGGGAGTTAAAGAATGGCTTTTCTGAAAAACAAGATTTTTCATGTGCTGGCCGTTATTGTGCTGGTTCAAGTTCTGATTCTGTATCTGAATTATCGTCGGCAGGATCGGATTGTCCTGAAGATTCCCAACAACCAGGGCATTGAGGAGCTGTGGACGCGGGACAGTCATTTGATTGCCGCAGAAATGGGCCGCGGATTTCACATTTTCGACTGGTCCAATCTTCCGGCGGCCCGCCGCGATTTGCCGGCGGCCTTTTATCCGTTTATTCTCCTGCCGGATGAACGGATTCTCTCCGTCAAGGACAAGCGCGGTCTGGTGCTGGAGAACTCGCCCGGCCGTTCGCTCTGGCTTCCCCTGTCCGGACAGCCCGCCGAGGTGCTTTTGGTTTCGGATTCCGCCTGTTCGACCATCATACTGGCCTGCCAATATCTCAATGACCGGAGCAGCGAATATCGCTTCCAAAAAGTCGATTTGCAGCAGGAAATCCTCCTGAATCTGGCGGAGCTTCAGGGCGGGCGTGATTTTCTGATTCGGCGGCTTTGTGTGTCCGATGCCCAGGACAAGCTGATTCTGGCCGGCACCAAAGACAGCAAGGCCTATTTGGCCCTGCTCGATATCCCCGGCGGCCGAGTGGTTTGGGAAAAAATCTATCCGGAGGAGATGGAATTTTATTCCGTCTGTTTTCTGGACAATCCACCGCTGATTTTTGCGGGTTCGCGAGATGGAGCAGTCTGCCGGATTGACGCCACTGACGGGCAGCTCCTCAAGACTCTCCCGCTGGTTCCTCTGCAGACGGGACAAACCAAACTGCGGACGATTCAGCGGGTGGTGCTCAGCCCCGACCGGAAAACTTTGGCGGCCTCGTGCGACCCGTCGTTTTATCTGATTGATGTCCAGACATGGCAGCTGCAGAGGAAAGCGGGAGTCTCCCATAAAATTATCAGCGGGGTGGCTTTTTCGCCGGACGGACGGTATCTCGCCACATCGGATATCCGCGGCAGCGGCATTATTGAGATATTTGATTTATCGAAATAACAGCAGAGACTTTTTTTAGGGAACAAACGTGGAACGAACGATTCAGACAGTCGCAGTGCTCGGAGCCAGCGGTACCGTCGGGTCGCTGACGGGCGGACTACTGGCCCAAAACGGTTTGCGGGTGTATTTTCTGAGCCGCACGCGAGAGGGCTCACAAAAAGGGCTCGAAAAGGCGATTGCTCAGGCCCGCTCGGAAGTCATCGCAGACAATATCATCTGCGGGGATTATGATTCGATGCTTTCGGAAGCCGTCCCCAAAGCGGACTGGATTTTGGAGTGTGTGGCGGAGGACCTGTCCGTCAAGCAGGCGATGTATGAGCGGCTGGAACCGCTGCGCCGGCCGGGCACGATTGTCAGCTCCGTCACCAGCAGTCTGGTACTCGAGGACCTGCCGAAGGGCCGCTCGGAGGATTTTCAAAAGCATTTTCTCTCGACCCACTTCTACAATCCGCCGGGCAAAATGTCCGCCTGTGAAATCTGCGGCCAATCGAAGACCGACCCGGCTCTGGTGGAGTTTATGGCGGACTTTCTGCATCGCCGGCTGCGGCGTGCGGTGATTCCCGTCCGCCCGACCGCCGGGTTTGCCGGCAACCGCATCGCCTTTCTGCTGTTTGCCCGGATTACGGAGCTGGCTGCCGAATACGGGGTGGAGATGATGGATTATCTGATCGGTCCTTACACCGGCCGGGTGATGGCTCCGCTGGCGACGATAGACCTGGTCGGCCTGGATATTCATAAGGCCATTATCCAGAGTCTCCAGACCCATACTTGCGATGCCCTGCATTCCAAACTGGTGCTTCCGGACTATCTGGAGAAAATGATTGGGCAGGGGCATTTGGGCCGAAAGACGCGGGACAAGGGCGGTTTTTACAAGCGCCTCGAGAGCGGCCAATACGAGTATATCGATCCGAAAAGTCTGACCTATATCCCGGCTTTCCAGCCGCACGTCCGTTTTGTTGAAGAGGCCAAGCAGCTGATTCATATCGGACGCTATCGGGATGCCTTTGAGCATATTCGGGAGGCCAAAGGGACTGAAGCGGGGCTCGTTCAGGAGATTCTGGCGACCTATATTGCCTATTCCTATATGCTCGTCGGGGAGGTTACGGAGCAGAAATACGGCATCGAGGGCATCGACCGTGTGATGATGACCGGCTTTAACTGGGCCTCTCCGAGTCTGCTGGTTTATATGCTCGGCGGCAAAGAGAAAACCGCCGAGCTGCTGGCCTCCAAAGGTCTGCCGGTGCCCGCTTCGCTGCTGGAGGATACTGTTTGGGAACGCTATCCGTTTAATGCAGGGCGGTATTTTCCTGCCAAGTAATCAACAATGAAGAATGGAGAATGAAGAATTACGAAAAATGCTGAGAATATTCGAGACCGCAGCTTCGATTTTTCCTGTCGGATTGTGCGTTTGTGCCGGTATTTGATGAAACAGGACCGAATGAACGGTCTTTTGTCGGGACAGCTCGTTCGAGCCGGAACTTCGATCGGAGCCAATCTGGAAGAGGCTCAGGCAGCCCAAAGCCGAGCAGATTTTATTGCGAAATGTCAGATAGCACTCAAAGAGGCGAGAGAAACAAATTATTGGCTCCGACTGTTTCAATCAACCGGGCTGGTTTCTGAGGACAAGATAGGAAATCTGCTGAAGGAATCTCATGAAATCATTTCTATTTTGACTACGATTGTGAAAAATTCAAAACGTGCGAAAGGTTGATTTCTTCATTCTTCATTCGTAATTCTTACTTAAGGATTGGATCACATGAGCCGAGAAAACGTTTACCTTTTAGGCGGTTATCAGACCGATTTTGCCCGCAACTGGGCACGGGAAAACAAGCACATCAGCGCGATGATGCGGGAGGCCTACGAGGGCTCGCTGGCCGTGACCCGCATAGAGCCGCGGGACATTCAGGCGGCCTTTATCGGCAACTTCGCCGCCGAATTGTACTGTATGCAGGGGCATTTAGGGGCCTTTTTTGTCGATTTTGACCCGGCCTTTCGCGGTCTGCCGACCTGCCGGTTTGAAGGGGCCTGTGCCTCCAGTGCCCTGGCGGCCCTGTCGGCGATGGCTCATATCCAGGCGGGCCTGTATGACTGCATCGCCGTCGTCGGAGTCGAGCAGATGAAGACCGTCTCGCCGGCCAAGGGCGGCGACTATCTGGGGACGGCGGCCTGGTACGAGCGGGAATCGGCCGGCATTGAGTTTCCCTTCCCCAAACTGTTCGGCAAACTCGGCGATGTGTATGAGGCCCGCTACGGTCTGGACAATCGGCATCTGGCCCGGATTGCGGCGATTAATTATGCCAACGCCAAGCTCAATCCGAACGCCCAGACCCGCGATTGGTTTATGGATTATAACCATGCCTGCCGAACGGGACAGTATAATACCGCCATCGTCGGACGCATCAAAGTAACGGACTGCTCGCAGGTGACCGACGGGGCTGTCTGCATCTATCTGGCCTCGGAGCGTTTTGCCGCTGAATATGCCCGCCGGCTGGGGCAGACACCGGCGGCGCTGCCGCGGATTTTGGGCTGGGGCCATACGACAGCCCCGATGGAGTTTGTGACCAAAGTCGCCGAGTCTGAAGGGCAGCCCTATGTCCTGCCCTGGACCCGCAAGGCGATTACCGATGCCTACCGGCGGGCCGGACTGAAGGACTGCTGGGATTTGGATGCCATTGAGACGCACGACTGCTTTACGACGTCCGAGTACATGGCGATTGACCACTTTGGGCTGACGGAGCCGGGGCAGTCGTGGAAGGCGATTGAGGAGGGGGTCATTGAGATGGGCGGACGGCTGCCGATTAATCCGTCCGGCGGGCTCATCGGCTGCGGCCATCCCGTCGGGGCCACCGGTGCCCGCCAGCTGCTGGATGCTTATAAGCAGGTGACTGAGACCGCCGGCGACTATCAGGTGCCCGGCGCCCGCCGGGTCGCCACGCTTAATATCGGCGGCTCGGCGACGACCAACGTTGTGTTTATCGTCGGACGATAACTTTTTTCAGATTCCTTCTCTATGACGAACGAACAGACAATTCAGATTGTACCGATGAAGGCCGAGCATGCACGGGATGTGGCACGCCTTCACATTGAAGGAATTCATCAGGGCTTTATCAGTTCACTGGGGGAGGAATTTGTCACGGCGCTGTATGAAACACTGGCGGAAAGCGCTGAGAGTTTCAGTTATGTAGCTGTAGCGGACGGCAGGGTCGTCGGGTTTGCTTCGTTTACGACCAATTTGAGAAAAGTTTATCATTCTGTGCTTCGCAAACGCGGACTGAAATTTGTCGGCCTTCTGCTTCGAAAGGTTTTTTCTGTTTCGGTGCTTCGCCGGATTCTGGAAACACTGCTCTATCCTCGGCGAATCGGCCGTCTGCGTCTTCCGGATGCCGAGCTGCTTTCGATCGGGGTGGCCGCAGACTGCCGCGGACAAAAACTCGGCAATCGTCTGATTGAGCGCGGCTTTCAGGAATGTGCGGCACGGGGAATTGAACGGGTCAAAGTGCTGGTGGCGGATTTTAATGAACCGGCGAATCGGCTGTACAGGAAAACCGGATTTCGCCTGGCGACTCAGATTGTCAACCACGGCATTGTCAGCAATGTTTATGTGGCGCCCGTCCGGTCTGTTGTTCCCGAAGAACACAGGCTGGTCTTCCGCTCCATGCGGCTGTCTGATGTGGACCAGGTGGTTACGATTCATCGGTTTTGTTTTTCGCCTTCCGTGTCGCTGTTTTCTGTGTTAAATCCGCGGGTTGCCCGGCATCTGTATGCTCAGTATGTAGAGGAGCCGGACAGCCTGGCGGTGGTGATGTATGATACAGCGACGGGACTTGTGGCAGGTTATGCCGCCGGAACACTTCGTCCGGGTTTCCAGAAGCGGTTTTTCAAACGGCACTGGTTTTTGGTCGGCTGGTATTTTTTCTGGGCTTTGGCGGCTCATCCTTCTCTGTTTGCCCGATTGGCTCGAACGATGCTCCGGCGGGAGCGGTTTGACGAATACCGCCGGCATCCTGAACAGTTTGAGAATACGCCGCCCTCCGGGCCGGTGGGATACTTTATGCCGATTGCGCTGCATCCGGATTATCGGGGCGGAGGCAACGCCGTTCGTTTGGCTCGTGCATTAATGGATGAATTCTTCAAACGAGGGGTTGTCCGAATCCGCGGCAACAAAATCGATATAAACAATATCGCCAGCCGCAGACTGTTTGTGGAAAAACTCGGCTGGAATTCCGCCGTCATAGAAAATGAATCGGTCGCCGTCTGGGTTGACAGACCTGCGGCGGAGGAACCCAAACAGCAGCCGATGTTGCCGCCTGTGCTGCTTTCTTTTTCCCTTCAGCCGCCGGCGGCGTTCATTACCTACGGCTGGTGCCGTTCCTCCTATGCGGTTCTTTTTTCGCTGGGGCAAAAAGGTATAAATGTTCATGTAGGAGATGCCTCTTCTTTGGCCATGTGCCGTTTTTCCCGATACAGCCGTTCGTTTATCCGGCTGCCGGATTTCTTTCTGGAACCTGAACGCTACATCGATGCTCTCCTCAAGGCGCTCGAGCGGTCGGAGGCGGAGATTCTTCTTCCCTGTCATGAAGACATCGGTTTAGTCAGCCGCTTCCGGGACCGGTTTCCCGGGTACATTCGGACTGCCGTGCCGGCATGGCAAACCTATCAGGCGGCGGAGGACAAGCTGGAATTGATGCGGCAAGCGGCCAACTTCGGCGTTCCGGTCCCGCAGACGTGCTCCGTTCAGTCAGAACACGAACTGGAAAAGGCCGTACGAGATTTCACCTGGCCGGTGATTCTCAAAACGCGTATCGGCAACAGTGCAAAGGGGGTAGCCGTTACCCACAGTTGGGAAGAGTTAAAGCAGCAGTTTCGATATTTGATTGATACCTATGGACTCGAAGAGGGCCGCTGGCCGTTTTTGCAGGAGTATCTGCCCGGAAGGGCGGCCGGTGTCTGCGCCCTCTATGACCGCGGCAAACCGCTGGCCTTTTTTGCGGAGGAATACCTCCGCTGCAAGGAACCGAATCGATTCGGGACCTCGACGATGAGAAAAACACTCGAGGACCCTGTTCTTGTGGGACATGCTCAAAAGCTTCTCGGCGGCCTGGGATGGCATGGTCTGGCTCATCTGGATTTTATCCAGGATGCGGCGGGAACCTGGCGGCTGATTGAACTGAATCCCCGTCCCTGGGGGGCGATGGCACTGGCTCTGTACGCCGGTGTGGATTTCCCCTGGCTGTGGTATCGTCTGGCCAAAGGAGAGGAAATGTCCTTTGCGGATTTTAAACCGCAGTCCCTTTTCTGCCGCTGGATTTTGGGAGATTTTTTTGCGTTCGTGGAACTGCTTAAGAAGGGACGTTTTGCGGAGGCCGGGCGGGTTTTTCTGCCTTGCCGAAACTGCCGACACGATGATTTTCTGCTGACGGATCCGCTGCCGTTTGTCTTTCAGCATCTGGACTATTTTGTGAAATTCCTTAAATCCGGCGGCAGTCTGAATCCTGCCACGAAAAATATGGTTCGATAAACAATTTTTAAGACACACCGATATGGATGGGCTGTGGATTTTTGTTTTTAGTTTGGCTGCGGGTTTGGCCGCCACCTGGCTAAGCCGCCAGCTGGCTTTGCGATTGAATATTGTGGACCGGCCGGACAACACCGTCAAAACGCACGGCCGGCCGATTGCCTATCTGGGCGGGCTGGGCATCTGGGTCGGGTTTGCCGTCGGAATGCTTTTGCATCTTGCGGGGGCGGAAAAATTTGCCGGGCTTGTCTGGTTTCTGGCCGCCTCCGTTTTGATTTGTCTGGTCGGTCTGGCGGATGATATTCTTTCGCTGTCTCCGGGCCGCAAAATCGCCGGACAGCTTTTGACAGCGGCTTTGGCCGTCTTTTTTCTGAATCCTCATCTAAAGGAAGTTTTTCCGCAGCTGTCAGCCCCCTTTGCGGCGGCGGTTTCATTCGGCCTTCTTGTCTTTTTTGTTCTCGGGGCCTCCAATTCCGTCAATCTCCTCGATGGACTGGACGGCCTGTGCGGAGGGGTGACATTTTTGATTTGTATCGGGTTTTTTCTGCTGGCGGCGATGAGCCGCTCGGTCTTCAGCCCGTTTCAGGAAACGGCGGCTTTGTCTTTGGCTGCCGCCTGTGCCGGGTTTCTGGTGTTTAATTATCCGCCCGCTTCCATTTTTATGGGCGATGCCGGCTCGCTTCTGATTGGGTTCCTGCTGGCCTGTCAGATAATTTTGTTTCTGCTGCAGGGCCCGGCGGTTTTTCTGGCATCTCTGTTTATCTTTGGCCTGCCGATTTTAGATACCTCGGTGGCCATTCTTCGCCGGCTTCTGAATCGCAAGCCCCTTTTTGTCGCTGACCGAGGGCATATCTACGACCAGCTGGTCGACCGGGGCTTTACAAAAACGCAATCCGTCTGGGCCTGCTATCTCCTCACAGCCCTGTTTTCCGCCGTCGGCCTTCTCGGGTTTCGACTCGGTCTTCGACCGGCCCTTCCACTCTACCTCTTCACCATTCTCATCACCTTCCTCATCATCTGGAAAAAGGGCTTTCTCCGGAAAGTCTGATTTTTCCTGCCGATGGTTCTGCTGACTTGCTGTCAGATTTCTTTTCGCTTGTAACAAGACAATATAGACACACAATGGTGTATTGGTAGATTGTATTGACCTAAAATCGAAGAAAACATTAAAATGGGTTAACTCGAAAAAGCTTGAGAGGAGAAAAAGAAAAGGGGGTATTTTTATGAAATCGCTGCTTCTTTCCGCATCATTTTTCCTTGCCATGGGTTTGGCGTATTCGGGTCAATCGGGTGATTTAACCGGGGATGGGGTTGTGGACATCCAGGACCTTTCCGCACTTTCCCAATACTGGCTGTCTCAGGTTCCGTCTGTTCGACACTATCCGGTTGCCGTGACGGTAGCCGCATCGAATGCTTCGCCGGAGGACAAGGCCTCCGCGGATTTTGTCTGCGACGGAGTCAATGACCAGGAAGAAATTATGGCGGCCTATCAGGTTATCTTAAGCAGGACGGCGGATGTACACATCGGCGGGGCTGTTCGGAATTTATACATCGGCGGCAAGATTGAATTTACGGCGGGGTGGTATAATATTGACGGTGTGATCAACATCACTGGGCCCGCTCCTGTAACGCTGGAGGGGGTTGGTTTCCAAAGTGATTGGCGCACATCTTCATTCTATGGTGCCGGTACCGTTCTGAAACTGAATTATTTGGGGACCCTTTTAAACTATACGTATACATCTGACCCGCCTTCCGGCTGGTCGTGCGGGCAAATTCGCGGCATCTGGTTTGAGGGGAACAGCGCGGGTCTTTCCGGCACCTACGCCAATGCCCCCGGTTTGACTTTCAGTGCAGGCATCCGAATTTCCTCCAAAGGGGATGTGCATATTACCGACTGCATGTTCGCCAATTTTGAACATGAATGGGTGCTGTATTCAAGTGCCCATGGGATTTGGGTCGATCACTGTGATTTTGAAAACAGTTATCCAATCCGGGGAATTGTTTATTTAGATACATGGTCCGGGCTGAAACGCGATTGGATCAGCAGCTGTCATTTTGCCCGCTGTGCCCAATCAACCTCTTTTCCGGCGGTATATGGAATTTATGTGAATCATAATATGGTTTGGATTAGCAGCTGCAATTTTGAACGGATCAGCACGGATTGCTCGGAAACCGTCCCTTACGGGATTTATTTAAATCAGGCCAGGGATGTCAAGATTACGAACTGCACTTTTTCCTACGTGTGTGAGCCGACAACCAAACCTGTCCAAGCGGCCGGAGCTGTCATTTATGTCTCACCCAACAGCAGCGGGTCCAAAATCATCGGCAATACCTTTGAAAACAGCGCCGGAGCCGTCGGAGCCAAAGTCCTGTCGATTAATGCCCCGGATGTCATCATATCCGGCAACACGTTCAGTGCCTGCAATCTGACTTCGGATGTGTCTTCAGAGGTCTCCTCCGTCCTCGAACTGCTCTCCAATGCCCGTCGAATCAAGGTTGCTGACAATATTGTGCAGCAGTGTCTGGATAATCCCGCCGGCTGCGGCATTCGTATCAGCGGGGCCAAACAGATATCCCTAACCGGAAATATCATCAGTTCTCTGCCTTCGGATGCAATTTGGATTCAAAGCGGCAGCGAGGATATTCTGCTTGAGGGCAACAGCGGGTTTGCCTGGGGAGATGACGGCGCTTTTGTACGCCTGGAGCGAAACACCAGGCATCTTTCCATTCTCAGCAATCAGGCCGATGGAACCCTCAGTGCATCAGCCCGCAGCGGGGCTTTTCTCTGGGCGGCCGCCGGCTCGCAGGGATTGGTCGAAAATCTCTGCTTATCCGGAAATCATATATACAATGTCGACCATTCTTTTCATCCGAATACGGATTGGGCATCGGTAAGGGATTTTACCGCATCGGCAAACAAAGGGTTGAATGCAGTTTTCAGCGGTCCTTGCGACAGTGTCTTGCCTCCGCTTCCGATGGCGGCATTCGATACATCTTTCGGCCCCCTCAGTGCGGTGCTGATGGATGGTTCCCAACCGGGTGAAATCTGTTACTTCGAGATGAAAGAGGGAGCTGCAGCCGTCAATCTGACAGTCAATCCATCCATTCCTCAGGCAACCCGCATTTATGTATTTGACGCAATTGGGGAAAATCTAATGGTGCTCTGGAACGGGTCGGTTTGGGTCGAACTCCAAAAAACCTGCGGGCAGATGGATTAAGGGTTCATTGGGAGACAATTTTTCGGGAAATTTTGGTTTTTGGCGGCTGAATGTCTGGAGGATTGTTTCGTTTTATGGTAGAATCCTGAAAGAAAACAACAATCGCAGATTCCAGAGGGGGTTTGTATGAAGACAGGGAAAGTCCGCTACTGTACAGACATTCGGCAGATTTCTTTTTTGTCCGAAAAAGAAAAAGCCCTTATGGAACCAGTCGTCAGGCAATTTCCCTTCCGGGCCAATGACTACTATCTTTCCCTGATTGACTGGAATGACCCCGCTGACCCGATTCGGCGAATGATTGTGCCCAGCGCCGATGAACTGGAGCCGTGGGGCCGGCCGGACCCCTCTGATGAAAGCGCCTATACCGTGATGCAGGGAGTCGAGCACAAATACAACACCACGGTGCTGCTGCTGGTCAGCGAGGTCTGCGACGGCATCTGCCGCTACTGTTTTCGCAAGCGTCTCTTTGCCCGCCAAAAGCAGGAAATTCTCCGTGATTTGCCGGCGGCCCTCGAGTATATCCGTTCGCACACGGAGATTACCAACGTGCTGTTGACCGGCGGCGACCCGTTCGTGCTGTCCACACGCAGGCTGGAACAGATTATCGCTCCGCTGCGTCAGATTCCCCACGTGCAGATCATCCGCATCGGAACCCGCATCCCGGTTTTCAATCCGTTCCGAATTCTTGAGGATCATGATTTGCTCTCTCTTATTGAGAGATATTCGCTGCCGGACAAAAAAATCTACATCATGACTCACTTCTGTCATCCGCGCGAGTTGACGCCGCAGGCCCTCGAAGCCGCTCATCGGCTTCAGAAGGCCGGAGCCGTTCTGTGCAACCAGTGCCCGCTGATTCGCGGCGTCAATGACAACCCACAAACCCTGGCTCTGCTGATGCGCCGGTGTTCCTTTGCGGGGATTGTGCCGTATTATCTGTTCCAGTGCCGACCCGCTCTGGGCAATCATGCCTATACCGTGCCGATTGAAGAGGGCTATGACATTCTCCGTCAGGCCAAGTCAATGGTCTCCGGTCTGGCCAAACGGCTGCGTTTTGTGATGTCTCATTCGACCGGCAAGCTTGAAATCATCGCCAAAACGGGTGAGTACACCTATTTCAAATATCATCGGGCCGCCAATGATGCCGACAGCAGCCGTGTTCTGATCTGCCGTTCCAATCCAAAGGCCTGCTGGCTGGATGATTATGAAGAAGTCATTCACGATTACCCGCCGGAGCGTCCGTATCATTATTACGGCCCGGAGTAATCGTTGGCCTGATTCACAACAGAAGACAAGAGGACCTTCAGACCGGCCGGATGGGAATCCCCCGTTGGGCCAGATACTCTTTCACCTGCCGGATGGAATAGGTTCCGTAATGAAAAATTGAGGCGGCCAGGACGGCGTCGGCCCGGCCTGCTTCAATGACCTCGGCCATGCTCTCGAGCGTGCCGGCCCCGCCGGAGGCAATCACCGGAATATCCACCGCCTCCGCAATCGCCCGCGTGAGGGCCACATCATACCCCGCCTGCGTGCCGTCGGCATCCATGCTGGTCAGCAGGATTTCCCCCGCCCCCAGCTCCTGAGCCTGCACGGCCCATTCCACCGCGTCCAGCTCCGTCGGCTCCGAGCCGGCCTTGACACAGACATGCCAGCGGTTTGTTTGTCCGGGGGTGCGTCTGGCGTCAATTGCCAGCACAACGCACTGACTGCCGAATCGGTACGCCGCTTCCGAAATCAAGTGTGGATTGCGCACCGCCGCCGTATTGATGGAGCATTTGTCCGCACCGCTTCGCAGCAGAAGTCCGATTTCATCGGCACTCGATATCCCGCCGCCGACCGTGAAGGGGATAAACACCCGCTCGGCCACCTTTTCCACCATCTCTACGATGGTTTTGCGGGAGCGAATCGTCGCCGTAATATCGAGAAAAACCAGCTCATCCGCCCCTTCCTCGCTGTAGCGGGCCCCCAGTTCCACCGGGTCGCCTGCATCCCGCAGATTGACAAAATTCACTCCCTTGACAACCCGGTTGTCTTTGACGTCCAGACAGGGGATGATTCGTTTGGTCAGCATACCGCCTGCTTCTCACAGTACTGCACAAAATTTTTCAAAAACCGCAGCCCGTCGGCCGCACTCTTTTCCGGATGAAACTGGCAGCCGAAGATGTTCTTTTTCTGCACCGCGGCGGGGATGCGGATTCCATAATGCGTGCAGGCCGTCAGCGTATCCGGGTCGGAAATCTCTGCATAGAAGGAGTGTGCAAATGCAAAATGCCTTCCCGGCCGCATATCCTCCAGCAGCGTCATCCCCTCCGGAATCTCCACATAATTCCACCCCATATGCGGAATCGTCAGCCCCAGATTTTGCGGAATCGGCACCACCCTGCCACGGATAAGTCCCAGACAGCGGTGCACGCCCATCTCATAGGTTTCCTCAAACAGGATTTGATAACCCACGCAGATGCCCAGCAGGGGCTTGCCGGCCGCAGCTTGTTCTTGAATGACGTCGGCAATGGGGGCGACATTCTGCATTGCATAGCCGCTGGCCCCGACCCCGGGCAGAATCAGCCCGCGGGCCCGTCGGATGTCGGCGGGCTTGCACGAAACCTCGATCGGGGCCCCAATGTATCGGAATGCATTGATGACACTCCGCACATTCCCCACACCGTAATCAATAATCACCAGCATTTTACGAAACCGCCAAGCAGGAAAGAATGACTCCCAACGTGAATCCTCAGGGGCAGTCCTGAAGAGAAACAGCAAACGGAGAGGGCGGGATTCGAACCCGCGGTACCCTAAAAGGGCACACTGGTTTTCGAAACCAGCTCGATCAGCCGCTCCGACACCTCTCCACGTCCGGCCGCATCGGCCTTCACGGCCTTTACCATATCAACATCAGGTTTTTTTTGCAATCAGGAACGGCGGTTTTTTGTTCCATGAAAAAGAGAGGCTTGAAAATGGTTATAGGAGAAAAAGGTTTGCCTTTTACAAGAGAAACCATATAGACAATGTCGTTATTGTCCGTTTTTCTTTTATCTTTTTTTAACATTCGATTCATTCTTGCCTAACAGCGTCCCATTACAACGTTGCCCGTCTTGACTGCGGTGTGCGCTGCAGTTCGTGTGTGAAGTGTGTCCAAACCGGTGTGTGTATGAAAAGCAGGGAACGTTTCAGGAAAGAAAGGAAAAGGTATGAAGAGAATTACAGCAAGTCTTTTGGTATGTGGGCTTCTGGCGGTCGGCATGGCGCAGGGGGCCGAAATTCTGGTCACCAGCAATATTGCCACTTCGACAACCTGGACGGCCGACAACACCTACAATCTGCAAAATCAGATTTATGTTCTGCCCGGTGCCACGCTGACGATTGAACCGGGAACGATTATCGCCAGCACCCCGACGACGAACGGTGCCGGCTCCCTGGCGGTCTGCCGCGGAGGCAAAATCTATGCAGTCGGAACGGCTCTGAAGCCCATTATCTTCACCTCGAAGAATGATGATTTCAAAACCTGGCGTCCGGTCTGCAATGAGTGGGGCAATCTGACCATTATGGGCAGAGCCATGATTTCCAACACCAACATTCTCAGTCAGCAGTCCTGCCCCCTCGGCTCCAATGTTTCCCCGATGGAAGGGCTTGTGGAAGAGTTTCCGGGAGATACGCGGGTTCTTTACGGCGGCAACGATGACAACGACGACAGCGGCTCGCTGATGTATGTCTCGATTCGCTACGGCGGTCGCGTGGTCGGTCTGGCCAATGAACTCAACGGGCTTTCGCTGGGCGGTGTCGGCCGTGAAACGGATATTGCTTACCTCGAAATCATGAACAACGTGGACGACGGCATCGAAATCTGGGGCGGAACTGTCAACCTCAAGTATGTGAGCATCTGGAACGTCGGCGATGACTATTTTGACCTCGACCAGGGCTGGAGAGGCAAGGCCCAGTTCGGTTTGGTTGTTCAGGGATACAGTGCGGATGCCGCTCAGGGGTCCGGTGTGTGCGACCACTGCTTTGAGATGGACGGCGCTGAAAACTCGGACGCCCAGCCTGTAACGACGGCGAACATCTATAACTTTACGGCTATCGGACAGCCCTTAGCCGGTCGGGCCGGTACGGCCTGGAGAGGCAATGCCCGCGTCCAGTTCCACAACAGCATTTTTATGGAACTTGGTACGAATTTGGTTCGGTTTGACAACGCCAGCGATAACGACAACGGTTATGCCTACAACGGAACTCTCACGTGGGCGGAAACCTGGACGACACCCTATAGTGAAGCATGGAACAAGTCCAACCCCAAGACCGGCGGACACCCGAATGTCAGTTGTGCTTCCGAGGCCGACCTGCAGGCGATGTACCAGGCTCAGACCTCCGGCAAGCTGGCTGAAATCAACTACTGCGTATTCTATAACAACCTGAACTCCGGCGCTTATTCCAACAGCAACGGGTACAACTATGTTGCCGGTCTGAGCGGCAGCAACTGCGTTGGAAATATTTTCGCCACACAGAGCCCGATTCGTGCTTTGGTTCGCGGGGCGGATGTGACGGCCGGCGGCAAGACCCTCAAGCCGGTTGTGTTCATTGATCCCCGGGCGGTCAACGATGCTTTGACGGCGGCTCCGGCGGCTCCGGCGGATGGGTTCTTCACCCCGGTTACCTATCGCGGTGCCTTCAGCGCGTACGACAACTGGCTGGTCGGCTGGACAGCGGCTTATCAGTACGGGATGACCGGTCTGCAGGGTGATGTCACCGGCGATGACCAGGTGAATCTGGATGATATCTCCGTTCTCAGCGAGAACTGGCTCCTGAGTCTGTAAATTGAACTTCGCACCAGACTGGAAGTAAGGGAAGGGGATGGCAGAAGACGGCTTCTGCCATCCTTTTTTGTTTCAGTCCGTTCGGGTCTAATCGAAACCTAATCGTTTCCAAATATACCGAACACAAAACCTGTATAAAGTCCCGCGAAATACTCAAAGTCTGTTAGACAAGTCCGGCTTGTCAGAAAAGGATAGACCTATGAAGACGATTATCCGTTTGCTGTGGATTGGCGTTCTGACCGCCGCTGTTTGCCCAGCGGCAGAAAAGAAGCCCCAACCCTCTGGGGCTGCGAGCGAAGCTTCGGTGCAGGAATTGCAGGACCAGCCCCTGGAACCCTGGCGGCTTGAACTGCTCGATGTGGCGTTTGAGACCGCTGCAAAAATGCCCATCAAGCCGCATTTGAAGGACCGAAGCCGCACTCAGGCTATGGTGGTGGAAACCGCGCTGAAGCTGAACCAGCCCGAACGGGCGCTTCGATACCTGCAGCAAATCGAGAACTGGAGACGCGGGGCCTGTCTGGCGGACCTGGCCGTATACGCAGCCCGTCAACAGAATGCTCCGCTGGCGGAACAATATCTTCGGCAGGCCCGTGAGATTGCCGAAAAGGGCCTGTCCGGTGCTCACCAGGAGCCCGTTCAGGAATGGCGGCGGGACCTGATTCAATCCAAAATTGCTCAGGGTTATGCCCAGCTCGGGCAGCTCGAAACGGCCCTGAAAGCCCAGGAGGGGCTGGAGCCCTCTCAGCGGGGAAAGATGCTGCTCGGCGACTCACAGCTGCAGCAGAAAGACCTGTTCGACAAGGAGGTACAGCGTCTGGATTCTGAATTGAAACAAAACAATGCAGATGTACGCAACAATGTTCTTTTTTCGTATGCACAAATGTACGAAATGGTGTATGACCGACAAGAACAGCGGTCTCAGCTGGAGGAGAAAATCAGGAATTCCTGGTCGCCTTTGCCTGTCTTTCTGCGGATTCAGCTGCTCACACGGCTGACAGAGGCCGCCCTGGACCATAACGACTCCGCCAAAGCTCTCGAACTGCTCGATGAGGTCCGCCGGTTGATGGAAAAATATCAGTGGCCGGATGAGACGCAGTTTACCCTTGGGGCTCCCCTGGCTGCCCTTCGATATCGGGCCGGACAGCCGCAAGAGGCTGAAAAGGAGGTCCAAACGCTTCTGAAAAGCTATGAAGCCAAAAGGCAGTCCATCTTCAATATCTATCGAGCCGATGCTTTGCGGCCCCTGGCGGAGGCCTATGCACAAATGGATGACAAGGACACCGCGCTGGCTCTTTATAAGAGAGCGGTCGAAGAAGGAGTCGAAAATCTCAATTCTCGTCCTCGGGCGGAGGATTTGGCGGCAACCTGCTGTTCGATGGTTCTTTTTGCGGTTGAACCGGATGCAGAATTGCGGGAACGGATTCGTCAGATTCACAAAGGATTGGGCCAGCCATGGTAAAACAGACGGCGTGCGGGGCTCTGGTTTGGCTGCTGATGCTGGCTATGGGACTGCCGGCTCGGGCCGCCGAGGGGATCGGCAGCATTCGCGGAACGGTCTATGACAGCGATTTCAATATGCCCATCGGGGCGGCCTCGATCGTGATTGCAGAGCTTGACCTTTCCGTCCAGACCAATCAGGACGGCCAGTTTCTTTTTTCGGAAGTGGCACCAGGAACCTATACGCTGATTGTTTCCAAATCCGGTTATACCCGCCATGTCCGCCCCGATGTGGTAGTGCAGAGCGGCCAAATGACGGAACTGGATGTGTCTTTAACCGGTGATTTTACGGATATTGAAGAGTTTGTTGTGGAAGACCTGCAGATGGGAGCGGGCACGGAAGCGGCACTGCTGGACCTGCGGATGGAAAGCCCGGCCCTGATGGATTCCATCAGTGCCGACTTGATGAGTCGAGCGGGTGCCTCCGATGCTGCCGGCGCCCTGCGGTTGGTTGCCGGTGCGACGGTTCAGGATGGGAAATACGCGGTCATTCGCAGTCTTCCTGACCGATACGTCAATTCCCAGATGAACGGCGCACGTCTGCCCACAGCCGACGCTGACAAACGGGCCGTCCAGCTGGACCAGTTCCCCGCCGCCGCCATCGAAAACATTCAGGTCAGCAAAACCTTTACACCTGACCAGCAGGGCGATGCTTCCGGAGGAGCGGTCAATATCATCCTGAAGGGTGTTCCGAACGAACGGACGCTCAAAGCGGATTATACCGCAAGCTGGGATTATCCTTCTGCGGGGAGCCGCTTTCTTGGCTATCAGGACGGAGGAGTTAACCGATGGGGTAAAGACGGCGGAGAACGGGATATTCAGTACAATCGGCTGGGAATGAGCTGGAACGGCGCTGTCGGAGTCAGTCCTGAGGAGCAACCGGACGATTACAAATGGTCCCTGTCCGCAGGGGATAAGTTCGACTTGGCAGACGGAACCCGGTTCGGCGGATTCGGCAGTTTCTTTTATGAAAAAGACAGCTCTTATAAGGAAGGACAGGATGATTCGTTATGGGTCCGAAGCCCCGGTCAATCCATGACCCCTCGACAAACGCAAATTGAAGGATGGGATTCCTTTAAAACATCACTCTGGGATATTCGGGAAAGCACCCAATCCGTTCAGTGGGGCGGTTTAGGCACCGCCGGAATCGAGCTGGAAGACCACCAGTTTTCTATTTTGTATCTTTATACACGCATAGCCGAAGACACCGCCACACTGGCCGAAAATACACGCGGGAAAAAAAGTCTGCATCGATATTGGCCGGACTTTTTCGGACCTGAGTTTGACAACTATGACCCGTATGACCCGGATCATCCCGGCAACTCCGAAGCCCCGGATGCCTCTCCGTATCTGCGTTCCGAAACGCTTGAATATACCGAACGGACCACCCGCACCCTCCAGTTCAGCGGTCGTCATACTCTGTTTGATTTGGACCTGAGTCTGGGCCGCTGGCTGCGGACTCTGCCGCCGGAGGTGGATTGGAAGATTGCCTACAGTTCCGCCGGGATGGTTCAGCCCGACAAGCGAATGTTCGGCACCAAATGGTATCCGCTGATTGAAGGCGGACAGGTAGTCGGTCAGCACCAGCCCTTTAAACCCTCCGCTAATTTTACGATGGGCTATCTCCAGAGAGTCTGGAAACAGATTACGGAAGACAGCGACCAATATCAGGTCAATCTCAAACTTCCGTTTGAACAGTGGGACGGTCAGGAGGGGTATCTAAAGTTCGGATTCTTTGAAGACACTGTGACCCGACGATACAATCAGGAGTCATTTGCCAATTTTGCCGATAATCAAATGGGCCCCAAAAAGCCGTGGGAGTTCTATTGGAGCAGTACATTTCCGACCGAAAATCACCCCATTACGGCCGGTCAGGTCGATGTGGACTATAAAGGTCTGCAAAAAATTTCCGCCTGGTATTATATGATGGATATGCCCCTGACCTCCCAGTTTAACCTGATTGGAGGAAACCGGATCGAAAAAACCAACCTTGAAATTGTCAACCAGCCTGAATCCGAGGTTTTCTGGTATCCTAAAGGTTCTTACACTGCCGTAAAACTCAACCCCGGTGATGCGGATGTCTCCACGCAGCAGACCGATATCCTGCCCTCTATCGGGTTTCAGTATCGTCCGTGGGACCCGATTACCCTTCGCGGCTCTTACAGCGAAACCATTGCCCGACAAACCCTGAAAGAATTAACGCCGATTATGCAAAGCGAGTACTTAGGCGGCGATGTCTTTATCGGAAATCCGGACCTGCAGACCAGCTCCCTGAAAAATTACGACCTGCGGCTGGATTACACCCCGTATGCGGGCAGTCTCATTTCGCTCTCCTGGTTTCATAAAAAGGTCAAGGACCCCATCGAGTATGTCCAGCGGGTTACGGCCTCGTTCGATTACACGACCGCCGTCAATTACCCGGAAGGCCAAATGAGCGGCTATGAACTGGAACTCCGTCAGGACCTGGCCCGTTTTTGGGAAAGTATGAACGGCCTTTCCGTCGGGGGCAACGCCACGCTGATCAATTCCGAGGTGACGCTTCCGCCTGATGAGGCCGCGCGGTTCAATCATCCCAATGTTCGTGCGCCGATGACCAAGCGGGATATGACCAATGCCCCGGCTTATCTTTACAATATCTATCTGACTTATGATGTACCCGAAGTCAAAACGCAGCTGGCCCTGTTTTATACGGTGCGCGGCGATACCCTCGTGGCTGGTGCCAGCCCGGGTGCCGGTCAGACCCGCGTGCTGATTCCCAGTCTCTATGAAACCGAGTACGGCACGCTCAATTTCAGTCTGACCCAGCCCCTCGGGTCTGTTTGGAAACTGAAGTTTCAGGCCAAGAATCTGCTCGACCCGGAAATCAAAACGGTGTACCGCTCCAAATATATCGGAGACGATGTAACCAAAAGTTCGTATCGGAGGGGAATGGAGTTTTCCCTCAGTCTAAGCGCATCTTTTTAGGACGCAGCAGAGCCGCAAACTTACCGGAAGCAAACAGGATTTTAATAAATCCCTAACAGGACAAAGGTAGAGTCCTCTCGTCCTGACAATGCAAAAAAGAATGAAAACGATTCAGGAAGGATGTTCGTAAATGAACAGAAGTCTTTCAGAAAAAACAGGCTGCGGAAAAGGGCATCCGAAGTTTTCACCGTCCGGCGTCCGTCGATGGCTGGTCGGGCTGGCTGTTGTCGGCCTTCTTTTCTCTCCGGTCCGGGCCTCGGACACAGCCGAGATGCTGGAAACCATCCGAACCACCACGGAAAAATGGGTGGAAACCCAACGGATTCTATCCAAAGAGAAGCGGGATTTCACCCTGGCCAAAGAACTCCTGGCCGAACGGATTGCGCTGCTGGAGCGGGAGATTGAATCGTTTGAAAATAAAATTCGAGAAGCGGACGCCGGCATTGCCGAAGCCGACCGCAAACGCAATGAAATGCTCGAGGAAAAAGATCGGCTGCTTGATGCTGTTTCTGTACTTAAGAAACTCGTCGACCAGATGGAAGAGCGGGTTTGCGGTCTGCTGGAGCGTCTTCCTGAACCGCTTCGTGAGCATGTAAAGCCTCTCAGCCAGCGACTCGGCAAAGCAACGGAGTTGTCCCGTCTGTCTTTGTCGGAGCGTTTTCAGAATGTCATAGGCATTCTGAATGAAGTAGACAAATTTCACAAGGAAATTACAGCTGCCAGCGAAATACGCACACTTCCGGACGGAACCTCGCAGGAGGTTGCCGCCGTTTACGTCGGCATCAGCTGCGGGTATTTCAGCAATCCGGCCCAGAGCGTAGGCGGATTTGGATTCCCGGATGAAAACCGGTGGAACTGGACCTTCAAACCGGAGATTGCTGGCTCCGTCAGCGATTTAATCGCCATATTGAAAAATGAGAAAACCGCTTCTTACATTCTTCTGCCTTTAACCATTCAGTAAATAAGGAATCAGCATGACACGGTCCTTTCGAACAACCATTCTGCATAGAAGTCTGGCTGGGATTCTCCTTGCGCTGGGGTTTGTCTCGGTCGGGTACGGACAAAACCAGACGGCGGATGTGAACGCCTCCGTTCAGAAAATTCAGCAGAAACTGGATGACAGTCTGGCCGAACTGGCTGCCTTCCGGCAGCAGATGGCCGAGGAGCTGCTGCCCCTGAACCGGCGAATCAACGAGCTGGAAAACCGGCTGCTCGAAGTCCGCCGGCAGTACCAGCAGACTTCCCGCCTGCTCGACGGGCGCACGCTGGACCTGAGCACCCTCCGCAATGAAATCAAGGCCCGTCAGGAGGAGGCGTCTTATCTGTCCGGCCTTCTGGGAGAATACATTCGCAATTTTGAATCCCGTCTGCATATTGCCGAACTTCAGCGGTATCGGGCGGTGCTCGAGGAGGCCAAACTGGCGGCGGAAAACCGAACCCTCAGTCCGATGGAAATTTATGAGGCGCAGGGCCGCCTGCTCCTGACGGCTCTGGACCGTCTGGAAGAAGCCCTCGGCGGGGCCCGTTTTGAAGGCACCGCTGTAGATTCCAGCGGTCTGGTGCAGAAAGGGACATTTGTTCTGCTGGGGCCGATTGCCCTCTTCCGCTCTCATGACGGGCGCGTGGTAGGCACCGTGGAACAGCAGCTCGGCTCTCTCGAACCGACCGTTCTGCCGTTTGAAAATCCGCAGATAGCCCAGACCGCCGCCGAACTGATTGAGACATCTCAGGGGCTTTTTCCCCTGGACCCGACTCTCGGCAATGCCCGGAAAATTGAGCAGACTCGCGAAACCCTTCTGGAGCATATTCAGAAGGGCGGCCCGGTCATGATACCGATTTTCGCCCTGGCGGGTGCTGCGTTTCTGGTGGCCCTGTTTAAATGGTTCAGTATGCTCTGGATTCGGATGCCTTCCGCCAAAAAAATCAATGCCTTTCTTAAGGCGGTTGCAAAAATGGATTCCGCCGAAGCGAAGGAAAAAGCCCGCGTTATCCGGGGCCCGATTGGGCAAATGCTTCGCGTTGGTGCAGAGCACATGAACGAGCCGCGAGAGCTCATCGAGGAGATTCTGTATGAAAAAATCCTGGCGGTTCGTCTGAAACTGGAGAGGTTTCTTCCCTTTGTTGCCGTCAGTGCCGCCTGTGCACCGCTGCTGGGGCTTCTCGGAACGGTGACCGGCATTATCAACACCTTCAAACTGATTACCGTGTTCGGCTCCGGAGACGTCAAAACTCTCTCCGGCGGCATTTCTGAAGCCCTGATTACAACCGAATTCGGTCTGATTGTGGCGATTCCTTCGCTGCTGATTCATGCCTTTCTCTCCCGCAAATCCAAAGGGATTCTCAACCAGATGGAAAAGACGGCTTTTGCGTTCCTTAACGAGCTGGCCAAAGCCGCCGCCCATACCCCATCGGTTTCGACGGCTCCGGCGGCTGCCGCCGAGCCGGTGCAGGGAAAGCCGGCTTTCCAGCCGTCTGTACAAATTCCGCCGTTTGTCCAGGCGGAACCTGAGACCAAAATCGCTGACATTCTCGTGCAGATTCTTGCCCTTGAAAACGGGGATTCTCTCGAGCGGATATTTGTTGTGGACAAAGCCGGTAAATATCTTGGTTCCATTCAGGTTCAGGAACTGATGGCCCGGCCTGTTAATACACCTGTAGAGCATCTGCTTGACCGCAAGGAATCTTTTATTCGAATTGATGCGCATCCCCGACAAGTCCAAAAGGCCTTCGAGCAGCACAAAGACACGCACCTTCCGGTTTTGGACCATCAGGACCGTCTGGTCGGTCAGGTAAGCCGGAACGCATTGAGTCGTCAGGAGGTCCAGTGAGCGAGATGAATCTTCCAATTCGGGTTTCCGAGATGCTGCGGTTTCTGCCCGAGTCGGTGCAGGCATTCTTTGCGGAGGCCTGGAACATCTGGCTGTCGGGCGGCTGGGCTATGACGGCCATTGCCGTCGTCGGCATTGTGATGTTCGGGCTTGGAGTTCATCTGTGGCTTCGTTTTGCGGAAAAAGGATTTTTCCGAATCCGCGAAAACATCTGGCGCCAGTGGCTCCGGCAGCCTGAGCTTCGAAGAGGAACCGTCGGGCGAATCTTCGATGAGGTATCCGGTTTTTCCACGCTCAAAGACTGTGTTCGTTTCTTTGAGGAACTCAAAACAGATGAGCTGGGACCTTTTGAAAGAGACCTGCGGGTGATGAAAATCTGCGTCAGCCTGGCGCCCCTGCTGGGACTGCTGGGAACTGTAACGGGGATGCTGGCCACGTTTTCGGCACTGGCATCCGGAAGCGGCGGAGAAAAAACCATGGCGATGGTTGCCGGCGGCATTTCCGAAGCCCTTATCACAACGGAGACCGGCCTGATTATCGCTTTGCCGGGTCTGTTTTTTCACTATCAGCTGGTTCGAAAACAGAACCGATACAAGGCCTTTCTGGCGCATTTGGAAACCGTCTGCACCCAGCATCTTTATAAACAAATCCTCCGGTCAAAAGGAGACAACTGATGGGACGTTTTCGTTCAATCGCATCCGATGACAATCAGGATGTCGGGATTGATATTTCCCCGCTGATGGACTGCGTCTTTATTCTGCTGATTTTTTTCATTGTGACGACCACGTTTGTGGAGGAAACCGGAATCGAGGTGGACAAACCGCAGGCGGCCTCCTCGGTGCGTCTGGAGAAAAACAGCATTCTGATAGCCCTGACCGATAAGGGACAGGTGGTGTACGGGGGACGTGAGATCGGCTTTAGCGGCATCCAGCCCCTTGTCAAGCGAATGCTCCAGAAAGAACAGGTGCCTGTGATTATTCAGGCCGATCAGGGGGCTCCCTCCGGCCAGCTGGTTCGGGTTATTGATGAGGCCAAACTGGCCGGGGCGGTCAAAGTGAGTGTCGCGTCTCGACAAGGCAGCCCGTAAGAGAATCGGATTTTCGGCGTATGCGTGCACTGTTTCGATGGTTCTGGAAACTGTTTCATCGTCTGGCGGTTCTGCTGGGCGGCATCGGGATGACCCTGCTGTTTTTCCTGATTCTGCCGCTGATGCAGACCTTGGCCAAGCCGCCTGCGGCGGACTTGATTCTGCGCCCTGTCGATACAGCCAAACTGGATGCTCCGCCACCGCCGCCGGAGGAAAAGCCGCCGCAGGAGCCGGATCCTGAAGACAAACCGCCGGAGCTGACCGAAGAGGCGCCGCCGCTGACGCTCGAGCAGCTGACGCTGGCGCTGAATCCGTCGCTCAGCGGGAGCTGGATGGAAGGAGATTTTGCCGTCTCCCTGCAGAATGTCGCGGCGGAAACCAAAAACGCCGAGGCCCCTTTTTCCATTGCAGACCTCGACCAGAAGCCGCGTGTGATTTATCAGTCCAGTCCGCTGATGACCAAAGAGCTCCGAAAGAAAACGCCCGGAACGGTGTATATTATTTTTGTCGTCGATGAACAGGGACGGGTCGAAAATCCAACCGTACAGTCCAGCACCGACCCGATTTTTGAAAAGCCCGCCCTGAATGCCGTCAAACAGTGGAAATTTGAACCCGGCCGGCGAAACGGTCAGCCGGTTAAGTTTCGTATGCGGGTACCGATTACGTTTCCGAAAGGATAAAAAGACATGGTTTGTGCGATTCGTTGTTCTGCGATTCTGGCTCTGATGGTGAGTGTATCTCCGTTTTGCGGGGTTCTGTGCCGGGCGGAGGAACCGGCTCAGCCGCTGCCGGAGTCTTTTTTGTCCTTCTGGAATCAGCCGGCTTTCCAGCAGCGTTTGGCGGAAAGCTACCTGGCGGAAACGGATATTGAACCCCGTCTGACTGTCGAAGAACGCGAACGGCTTCTGAAAATCCTGAATCTGATTTCGTCGGATAAGATGAATGATGCGGCTACCGCTCTTCAAAAAGAGCTGGCCCAAAATGCCGCCGCCAGCGCCGTTTTTGATTTTACGCTGGCCAACATTTATTTTCAACAGGAGAAACTGAATGAGGCGGCCGCCGCCTACCGGCAGGCCGTTCAGAAGTTTCCGAAATTCCGGCGGGCCTGGCGCAATTTGGGTCTGATCTGCATCCGGAACAGCGATTTTGCCGGTGCCGCCGCCGCGCTCACCAAAGTGATTGAGCTGGGCGGCTCCGATGCCGTCACGTACGGTCTGCTCGGGTTCGCCTATGCCTCGCTGGATGACCATCTGGCGGCCGAGTCGTCCTATCGAATGGCCGTCCTGCTGGACCCGGCTACGATGGACTGGAAAATGGGGCTGGCACGAAGTCTGTTCCGACAGGAGCGGTATCCGGAAGCCGCCGCCCTCTGTGAATCGCTGCTTCGGCAGATGCCGGATCGGGCGGATTTGTGGCTCCTTATGGCCAATGCCTCTCTCGGAATGAACAAACCGCTCAAAGCCGCCGAGATTTTTGAGTGGCTGGACACCCTGGGCCGTTCGACCGCCGAAAGTCTGCTGCTGCTTGGCGATATTTACATCAATGAGGAACTCTATGAATCCGCTGTCAGGGCCTACACACGGGCCCTCGAGCAGAAACTGTCTGTGCCTGCCGAACGGCTCCTTCGGGCATCCAGAGCCCTGATGGCGCGCGGAGCTCTGGCGGAAAGCCGGCAGCTGCTGGAGCGGATGCAGCAGGCCTTTGAAGGACAGTTCACGGATTCTCTGAAGGTGGAAATGCTCAAGCTCCAGGCCCGGATTGCTGTGGCTGAAGGCGCCGGCAGTGAAGAGCAGATTCGCCTGCTGGAGGAAATTATTGCGATTGACCCGCTGGACGGCGAGGCCCTCATCCTGCTCGGACAGCACTGGGGGAAAATGCAGAATCCGGAAAAGGCGGTCTTTTACTTCGAGCGGGCGGCGGCTATCGAGAAATACGAAGCCCAGGCCCGAATCCGCCATGCCCAGCTGCTGGTGCAGCAGGGCAAGTATGAAGAGGCCATTCCGCTGCTTCGGCGGGCTCAGCAGATTGACCCGCGGGACAACGTCCGCGAATACCTCGAGCAGGTGGAACGGGCCGCCAAAACCCGCTGATTGCTGTTCCAATGAATTGTATCCGGTTTTGCGGAATTCTGCTTGCCGCCGAATGGCTCTTGGGAGCCGGCCTGTGCGCTTTGGCCCAGAACGCTGCGGACAACTCGGAGACGGCCGTACTCATTCAGCAGGCACAATCGGGAGATGCCGGAGCCCAGTATCTGCTCGGCTTCCTGTATGCCGAAGGCCGTCAGCTTCCTCAGGATTGGTCCCAGGCTGCTTATTGGTATCGGGCGGCAGCCCTTGCCGGGGATGCGGATGCTCAAATTGCTCTGGCGGCTCTGTATGAAGAAGGCAGGGGAGTCCCGCACAATCCTGAAAAAGCCCTGTTCTGGTATCGGCAGGCGGCTCTGTCGGCCAACGGCTGGGCGCAGCTGTTCCTCAGTCTTCGACTGGCGGAAACCCAGCCCGTTTCCTCTTATCTGTGGGCCCTGCTGGCGGAGCTGAACGGGGTCGATGTCTCCGAGCAGAAAAAGAATCTGTTGGCTAAGAAAGAACAGGATCTCTTTGTCGATGCACAAGTCCGTCTGGGTGAAGCTGTTCGCCGACATCCGTATCTGACGGAACGCATCCCGGGGCAGGTCCGATATGTTTCAGAAGAAGAGGGGTTTTCCGTCTTGTTTCCTTCGCCTCCCGTTCAGCACCGGCTTGAGCATGACCCGAACAGTTCTACCGTTTACTGTCAGGCCGCTGCGGCGGACGGCCGTACTGTTTATCATCTGACTGTCCGGCGGTTTTTGTCTGATTCGGCCGACAGTCCCTCTTTCCAGCAAATCTTTATTCAGGATTATCTGGCTGCTCGGGCCCGTCTTTCCTCGGACGGCCGTCTTCTTCGCCAGACGACGCTGTATTTCGGACATCCAGCCGTACTGTTCAAACACACCGCGCCGGCCGCCGAAGGCCGAAGCATTCACCAGGGCCTTCTCGTTTTTGCCGGAAGGACCTTTTTCGTCCTGACCTGCATCTTTCCGGAAACGGCCCCGCCTCCGGATTTCCAGTCGTTTGTCAACTCTCGTGATTTTCCGCAAATCGGCTGCGGC
>ERZ795046.791-NODE-791-length-35424-cov-9.166219_pt1 | contig 35424 bp, 47 predicted proteins | sample MGYA00375130_ERZ795046 | MGnify/ENA primary metagenome ERZ795046 (study PRJEB30175, sample SAMN05720202) | activated sludge metagenome | isolation source: anaerobic digester from wastewater treatment plant | place: Japan | collected 2015-05-15 ...
GTCCCCAAGATATTCCCAGACGACCGACGCGATTTTTCTCTTCCCGCCGAAATACCGGAATGGGGCAATAAGTGTGGTATCAAACTCCGGTAAAATCTGTTCCTGTTCTGTCGTCTTCTTGTTGTCCATATATCCCCGCAACGCATAAAATCACCCTATACCATCACACCCATATCCTTGTCAAGAAAAAAACAAATATCTTTTATAAAATCTTTCAAGATAAAATGTGTCGTGTTTTCGAAAACCTCTACGGCCTGGAGAGGAAGGGGGTACCAAAATCTCGCATAGATTCCATTGGGGGTTTCGGGGGGTAGGTCCGATAAAATCGCGGTTTTTCCCCAAAAAAAGCCGGTCTATGCGGTCAAGGTCCGATAACTCCATTTTACAGAAGACCGTCAAATACGCTGCAAATCCGCCGTAAATCCGCCGTAAATCCGCGCTCGATACAATCGCTACGGCTTGCATTTATTGCATTTATTGCATTTATTGCATTTATTGCATTTATTGCATTTATTGCACAGACGCTACAAACGCTACGGACGGACCTTTGGCCTATCCTTAATTATATATCCTTTTTCCTGTTTGCTTTTTTTTGCTTTTTTCTTGACTTTTGCTTTTTTTGTGCTATACTTTATTTGACGAATGGGAAAAAGCCGCAAAGGCAATCAATTCCGCGCGGCTTAAGATTAACAAAGGATTATGAAAGGTAAAGACTATGAGTACAGAACAGAAACTTGACCTTTTCCTGGCTTTTCTCACGGTTCAGACCGCGGTTTATTTGGGACTGACAATCGCACAGATTATCGGTCTATGGTAAAACAAAGCCCCAGGGACCGTCCCTGGGGCTTTTTCCGAAACCTTTTTTTTGAAGGGGAAAACATATGTTTATGTTCTATGCCGAACATTATCACAGAATTAACGATATCATGTATGATATCGTCAGGGAAAACAAAGACTGCGCTTTTCTTGTATATTACGACTTAAAGGACCATGCAAAATTGTTAAGAATAAAAAATATTGCAATGGCAATAGAGTGCCTTGAAAAAGGCGACACTCTTGCCATTGTGCTAACGAACAGCACCTGCAAGCATATTGCATTCCTTCAGGGTGATGCAGATGTAGATGAACTGAAAAAGATGTCGGTTCATTTTAAAGAATTGTTTGAGTAAGAGTCAAGGCAGCAAGCCAGAAGGTCCGTCAAAACGGGCCTTCTTTTTTTGCGCCTATTTATTGATTATCGGACGTGCCCTGCCCCTGTTCCGAAAACTCCGCGTCAATCACGCCTGGACCGCAAAGGTCCGATAATTTGTGATTGTGAACACAATCTATAAGCGAATGGGCAGCGTCCGCATTATCGGACATTCCGTTATTGCCGACAGGGAGCGATAACATCTGCACTCTTATTTGTGCGATTTTGCGCGCTTCATCGATAACAGCGCGTTCAATTTCAGGCAATTTTTCGAGCCGGTGAGTATGCTGGATTTTTTCGATAAGTGTTCCGACGCGCTGATGTAAGAGTTTGACGGCGCCGAGCCAGTTAGTCAGGTCTTCTTTTTCTTTGCATTTTTCTAATAAGAGCAATAATTCTTTGTCAGCAAGTTCCGCGTTTATTTCGACTTTTTTTGCGTTTTTTTCCTCAATTTTTTTGATGTAGGTCCTGTATTTATCATTACTTAGCAACTTATTTAGAAGGTTGCAGGCGCAGACTGCTGCTATATCCTCTCTTTTTTTTTCTGATTGTATTTTTTCGGTCAGGTTAACTGTATAACCTGCGGCGAAATAAGACTTTATGGCTTTTCGATAGGTTGGTGAGTTTTCGTCGAAATAGGCCTCTATAAACTTACGTTGTCTTTCGGTCAATGGCCTTTCGGTGCCTTTTTTTCTGCCTGGTTTGCCTGGCATAGTAGTAGAGAGCCCTTAAATAGTAGTGGATATTATCGATACAGAATAATCACACATACTAAAAGCATTATCTTTCTTCTTTCTCTGTTAATAAATTGTTAAGACACACTTAATTGTAAAGATTTTGTGAAGATTTGCAAGAATTGATGAAAACTTGAAGGGTTTTAACTTGCCGGGTTGCCGAAGGCGCTCTGGCCTTTTTGCCCGGATTTTTCGGGTTTAATCGTTCTTTCTGAAAAAGGCAAAAATTAAGATTTTTTGTGTAAATAACTTGCCGGTTTAGCCGTTTGGCTTGCCTGGCACTGGTTGACAGGACCGATAATTATTAACAATTGTGGATAACCTGTTAGATTTTATCGCCCGTTAGCAGGTTGCGCGATTGCAACGGGTTAACGTCCGATAAAAGACGATAAATCCTGCCGCTTTTTTTAGCAACGCTTTCCGCCGGGCGAACCAGTCCGCCGGGCGGCTTTTGGGGTCGGAAAGGGCCTCAACCGTTGCCCCCTTGCCTTTTTCGTTTTTGAAAGAACGTTTTTTGAACAGATTTTTGATTGAATTGAATTGTTTTTTATCGGGTGTAATTCGGCTTGTCAAGAGGAAAATGGTTTTTCTTTTTGTGATTTATTTTCCGGATTGAGAATCTGGGCGGATTTTAACGATTGTATCGTCTGGGCAATATGGGCAATATAAAAGGTTTATAACGAGATTGCCCATTTTATCTCCTTTGACGGATTTGCGGGTTGTAAGGTCTGTCTGACGGGTTCAGAAAAAACCGTTTGTATCGTTTGTGAGGGCAGGTCCGTTTTTGTCTGAAAATTATCCTGTGTTTTTGTTGTTTTTTTCTTGCGTTTCGGTTTTTTTGTGTTATTCTATATATAAACAATCAGGATATAAACAATCAGGGGAAAAACAAAAATGGATGAATTAAAGGAAAAAGCCGTTGCATTATATAAGGCAGGCAAGTCGCTGTCGGAAATCGGAAAAGAACTGTTCGGCGGCGGCAAAGGCGCGCATTTTAAGGCACGCGCCCTTTTGAAGGATATTCTGCCTGAAACAGAAACGGCGGCGGCTGAAGAGCCGGAAAATCCGGCTGAAGCGGCGCTGGCGGCTTTGGCGGACGCCTTGAAGGACCTGTTGAAGGTTGAAGCCGCCGGGCCTCAGAAAATCGCCGTTGAAGTCAAAGGCAGACCGACGGTCGAGATAGACGGCGCCGCACACAAGCGCCTGAAAGACCTGCTGCGTCTGTATGCGGCGGGCGAACGCAATCTGTACCTTGTCGGCCCTGCCGGTTCCGGCAAGACGACGCTGGCAAAGCAGACGGCGCAGGCCCTGAACCTGCCGTTTGCGTTCCTGTCTCTGTCCGCTGGAGTTTCAGAAACGCACCTGTTCGGGCGCGTGCTGCCGAACGGCGACGGCGCCTGGCAGTTTCAGACAACACAGTTTTTGGCAATTTACGAAAACGGCGGCGTTTTTCTGTTCGATGAAATTGACGCCGCCGACCCTAATTTACTGGTACACATCAACAGCGCCCTGGCCAACGGGGCGTTTGCAAATCCTATCAACGGCAGGACCTATAAGCGGCATACAGACTGCGTCTTAATCGCCGCAGCAAATACATTTGGCACCGGGGCAAACGCGCAGTATGTCGGGCGCAACGCACTGGACGCCGCAACGCTTGACCGGTTTGTCGCCGCGGTCCTGGTATGCGACTATGATAGAGACCTGGAGCGGAGAATCGCAGAATCGTATTTGGACAAATCCGACACCGAAAAACTGCTTCAGTCAATCTGGCATATCCGAAATCAAATTGAAGTTCTGCGGCTGCGGCGGATTTGCTCGACGCGGTTTGTCGAAAAAGCCGCCCGCCTGAAAGCCGCCGGATATACGATGGATGAGATTTTCGACCTGTTCTTTGTCGGATGGAGCGCCGATGAAATTAATCGCATCCCGCGGAATTATTTGCCCGTCTAAGAGGTTAAACAACGATGATTAAGAAAATAAACACGGTCGATGGCTGGCAGATTTTTGAAGAAAACTCGATTTTCGACCTGGCAGACCTGGCTTTTAATGAACAGGTCGCAACCAGTGAAAAAAACCGCCAGTTTATCAATAATAATCTCCGAAAACACCTGACCGGTAAAGATGAATGGGCTAATTATTATCAACCGCAAACTTTATTAAAAGACCTTTTTTGCCCGCCGACGGAAAAATACACGCAAGCGGTCCTGGCCCTGAAAGAACAAATCCAAATCGAAAATCCCGCCTTTTCCTTCGTCGCCGTTCGGCGGCGGCAGCGTCGATATGCCGAAACCGGAGACGAAATTGACGCCGACCGGTATTTGTCGCACAATCCCGCCTTCTGGCAGCGGATTGAACGCGTGCCGGTCGAAAAACCAGTCGTAAAAATCGGCGTCAACCTGGCCGCAGACTGGAGCCGCAAACCAGAAGACCTGCTTTGGCGCGGGTCGGCAGTCCTGGCCCTGGCCGACCGCCTGAGCGCGTCCGGATATTCGGTCCAAATCGACGCCCTGCTTGCCGTCGGGAATCTGTCCAGGCGCGCAAAGGCGAATGATTGCCTTGTTGTTATCCGGTTGAAAGAATCCGATAAACCTTTAGACCTGAACACCCTGGTTTTCCCGGTGTGTGAAATTGCCTTTATGCGCTGCATTGTTGTCCACGCGCTGGCCCGCCTAAAGGACGGAGAAATTACAACGTATTTAGGACACCCGGCTTTTGTGATTGCCCCTATCCGAAAAAATTATGATTACATAATGGAAAACAATCTGTTCGGCCGCGCCGACGCGCTGGCCTGGCTGGCCATCGCAGGAGAAAAGATAAAAGGAAATCACGTATGAAAACCGATATCCCGAACGACATTCGGCCCCTTCTCTGGCAGGCCCTTAAAGCCGCCGATAAAAAAACCATGCAGAAAACATGGACAGAAAAGGCATTGATAGACTGGTGCTGCCGCAACAAGTCTGCGGTTATCCGGTATGCTGTAAAACAATACAAAGAAGCCGAAAAGCGGATGCTTTGGACGATTAACCAAGGACAAAAAGGCCGCTTTGAAAAAAAACGCTTGCTAATTAAAAAACTGCTTTCATTTATTGACGAAATAACCATTTCGTAAAAAAGAGAAGCGGCGCTGGGGGAAAAAATGTATATCCTGAAGATGAACAGAATCGATTACCTGGCAGAGGCGGGGCAGGCGTACTTGTCCGCCGTCCGCCTGGCCGGAGCGCAACTCCAGTACGCCGATGCCCTGGCCAAATGCGGCGTTAAGGCCAAATACAAACCCGACCGGCTGTTCCCGCTGCTGTACTACAAGCGGCGGACATTCCGGACGCTGGCCGGTTTGCTGTGGTTTCTATTTGATGAAGAAGTGAACAAAAAAGAGAAAGGGAAAAACAATGAACCCGGCAAAAATAAACGAATTAAATAAACTCATCGAATCGACCCTTTCCTTTTATGGAAAGGATGAGACCGGAGAGATTCTTTTGCGCCTGTGCAAAAAGAACCATATCTCTTTGCCGTCCTTTACGCCCCCGGACGGATTGCAACAAAGCGAATTCGGCTGCCGAAACTGCCTTTGGGCTGCGGCGGAATGCATCGAGCATTCTTTGTATATCCCCGCCGACGACCGGCAGGGACACAAAACCTGCGGCAATTATGTTTATTATGATTAACAGGAAAGGAAAAAAACAATGAAGAACTGTAGTAAAGGCCGTTAACGAATCCGGCAATCAATGGGATTTTACGAGCGACACGGAATTGTCAGACTTGTGCGACCTGGTTGTTTCTCTTTCAAAAAAAATCGAACATCGTTTATCAGAAATAAAAAGGGTATACGATGAAACCGCTGTACGAAAAATACAGGCCGAAAACGTTTGAGGAGTTTATCGGAAACGAAAAAATCATCGAGCGGCTGCGCCGACTGGAACAGCGGGGCGGCCTGTCCGGTCGGGCCTACTGGATTGCCGGTCCGTCCGGCACCGGCAAGACAACCCTGGCCTATCTGATTGCAGGCCGAACAGCGGACCCGTTTTGGATTGACGAATGGGACGCGACGGAATTAACCCCGTCGGCTTTGCGCGACCTGGAAAACACCCTGAACCTGTACGGCGGCGGCGAAAAAAAAGGCCGCGCCGTCATCGTCAATGAGGCGCACGGCCTGCGCCGGGATACCGTTCGGCAACTGCTGGTATTCCTGGAACGGCTGCCGTCGCACGTCGTTTTCATCTTTACAACCACATTAGAAGGACAGTTATCGTTTGAAGATATGGACGACAGCGCTCCGCTCCTGAGCCGCTGCATCGAACTGCGGCTGAGCAGCCAGGGCCTTGCGCCGCTCTTTGCTCAACGGGCCAAACAGATTGCCCAGGCGGAGCAACTGGACGGAAAGCCGCTGGAATCCTATCTAAACCTGGTGAAAAAATGCCGAAACAACCTGCGGGCCGTTCTGCAGGAAATCGAAAAAGGAACCATGATAGAATAAGGGGAAAAAAATGAACATCCGAAAGGTTTTTGAGGACGAAAACGGCGGAATAACAATCATTGACTGTTCCACAAATGATTTGTGGTTTTTCCGGGAAATCCCGGACAACATGAGAGGCAGTCTGATTCAGGATTTGCTTGACGAAGATACGTATCTTTGGACTGCCGATGAAAAAATGATTTTGATTGGGCTGAAGGAAATCCTGAAGGATTACAGAGATGAGTACCTCATTGCCGAAACAACCGAAAAAGGAATCATTAAACTGTACCCCAGCCGGATGCGGAAAGCCGGCAGGGATTATTGCGGAATCAAATAGAATAGAAAGGAGAAAAAAATCCATGTAAACGCATCAAAGATGATTTACTACTCTCTACACAGAATCCCTGACGACTTGATATGTCGCTTAGCACCAGATATGGTATGGGCCTACGACTATTGCGAAGACCTCGATGATATATCTGCCGACGAAAAAGGTGATGCAGAGCAGTTAGACGGCGACAACATCGGCACACAGATAGCCCACTACGACGGCTCGACACTCCATCTATACATCAGCAAGATGGGACGAGCCGGCAGGGAGTACGCCGGAATCTAAAGCACACAAGGAAAGAAAAATGGATAACAACAGAATAAGGGAAATTCAATGAACCCCAAAGCAAAAGTCCTGACCATCGAAGACGTCGAATCATTTTACAAGGAGGCGGACGCGATTTACCCGCTGAGCGCCGCCCTGCTGGATGAGCCGAACAGAATTACAGACGCCCGCCGACTCCTTGTCCTCCGCGAACTGCACGTCGCCGTCCGCTCCGCCCTGCAATTATACGGCGGCGAAATGCGGATAATTCACAACGTAAACGATTATCCTGTATATCTGTTTGCGCTCGAAAAAGACGAACCGGTCTGTCTGGAGGCCGGAAGAATAACGGATAAGTTTCTGGTTGATTTTCTGCCGGAGATTCTGGACAAACTGGAACCGCAGAAAACCAATCTCGACGCCTCCGCCAAACGGCTGAAGGAACTAATTCAGGAAAAAATCGTTCAAATCGTCTTTCACCTGTTCTGGTGCTTCCAAAACGGAGAGATTCAACTGAAAACAAAACCGTTTCCAAATCAAGCAAAGGAAAGAGGTTGCGAAAAAAACAATAAATAAACAAAAATAAACTTGACAAGACAACCCCTTTCTTTTAAAATGGGAGGCGATGAAGACAATGACAGAAAAAAAGAAACTCCCAAAGCGTTTGGTGCTCGAAACACAGGACGAACTGGAAATCAGGGCGTTTTTCCAGTATTGCCAACGGAATCGGCTGCGAACCCTCCGGCGGGGATTGTCGGAAATCCTCCGCGCCCTGCCGGAGTATAAAAAACTAAAGACGGATTGAACACCCCCTCCTAAACAGGGGCCGGACCAGGGGCCCTGTGCTTTTCGTCCGGCCCCGATACTTTCGTCGGGAAGGAGAAAAACAATGAACAAAGACCGAGACGACTGGAAGGAGCACGAAATCCTTTGGCCGCCTCCGCCGTCCTGCCCCTACTGCGGACGGACCGGACGCGAACACGTCCGAGTCATATGCGACACCTGCGGCAAAAAAATCTGCCCGCCGGACAGTTATCGCTATCGGACGTTCTATCATTTCTGCTGCGAAGACTGCCTGGAATCTTTTAAACAAGCGGAGTCATAAAAAACCCTTTCTACCTCAAGAAGGCAGGCGCCGGAGCGTAAACCGGCGCCTGCCTTGAAAAAGACAAACAGACAGTATGCTGACAGAAAAACAAAAAGAACGACGAAAAAACTACATCGGGGCATCCGATATGGCCGCTATCATGGGACTGGACCCGTTCCGAACCGCCTATGACATCTGGCTGCAAAAAACCGGACGAATCACAGAAACAGCCGAAAACAAGGCCATGCAGCGCGGAACCTATCTCGAAGACGCCGTCCTAACCTGGTTTGCCGATACCACCAATAAAAAAATCATCCGAAACCAAACCCGCGTCTGCCCGGAAAGCCGCGTCCCCATCGCCGCCAACCTCGACGCGTTCGTCCCCGATGAAAAACGGCCCGTCGAGGCCAAAACCGCAGGCCCTTACTCCAAAGAACAATGGGGAGAAGACGGAACAGACCAGGTCCCAGACAGAATCCTTGTCCAAACCACCGTCCAAATGCTCTGCACCCAGGCCGATTGCTGCTACGTCCCCGCCTACCTGCCCTACCGCGAATTTGTCCTGTTCGTTGTAAAATACAACAAACTGCTGGCAGAACTTATCCTCGAAAAAGCCGAACAATTCTGGACAAAATACGTCCAGCCGGATACCCCGCCGGAAAACTCCGCTCCATCCATCGACCTGGCAAAAAACATCCGGAGACAACCCAATCGAACCGTTTCCATCCCCTCCGCCGTCTGCCGCGCCTATCAATACGCCTATGACGCCTACAAGGAAAAAGAAAAAGACCTCGAACGCGCCAAAGCCATCCTGCTGTCCTGCCTCGATGGCGCCGATGAAGGAATCTGCGAAGAAGAAAAAATCATCTTTGTCAATCGGCAAATCGAACGCGAAACCATCGATACAAAAGCCCTCAAAGAAGAAAACCCAGACCTGGCCGAAAAATATATCCGGAAAATTACCTATTCCACCCTGAAAATAAATCCGTTAAAATCTACATAAACCAGAACAGAAAGGAACAAAAATGCCGGACGAAATCATCCCCGTCGAAGCAACCCCCGTCGAACCCAAAGCCCTCGAACAAATGGAACGGGCCAGTATCGATGTCCAAATCGCCACCGCTCACCAGTATCCACGCTCTATGTCCCGCTTTATCCAACAGGCCCGCGAAATGGTTTCCATCGATACCGAAACCGCCGAATCCTGCATCTATCGACGCCCCGTCGGAAAAGACAATCGGGGCAACGTCGTCTATGCCTCCGGCGAGTCCATCCGACTGGCCGAAATCGTCGCCGCCTGCTACGGAAATATCCGCGCCAAAGCCATTATCCTCGAAACCACCCCAACCTTCGTCAAAGCCGCCGGCTTCGCACACGACTTGGAAAAAAACTACGCCGTCTCTATCGAAGTCATCGAACCGACTATCACCAAAGACGGTCGGCCCTACGATGAACGAATGCGACTCGTCGTCGCCAAAGCCGCCCTCAAAAAGGCCATGCGGGACGCTATCTTCTCCGTCGTCCCAAAATCCCTCTGCAAGCCCGTCATCCAGGAGGCCCGCCGCATTATCGCCGGTGAACAAAAACCGCTGGAGGAACGCCGAAAGGCCGTCGGCGAATGGATGAACAAACTGGGCATCGACCCCGCCAGAGTCTTCGCCGCCCTCGGCATCAACGGCCTGGAAGAACTGACCGAAGAAAAACTCGAAATCCTCACCGGCGTCCGAACCGCCCTCAAAGAAGGAGACATCACCCTGGATGAGGCATTCCCGCCGATTGAACACACAGCAGAAGATTCCTCCGAAAAAACACAGGGCGTCGCCGCCCTTCTGGAAAAATTGAAAACCAAAGAACAGTCGCAACCTCTTTCTGCAGAGCCGGGCGCCGATGATACAAAGATTCTGCATTCTGCAAACACCCTCCCCCCAAAATCGGATACATCGGCCCCGGCTACTTTATTCCAGGGGAAAAAGAAAAATGGCTGAAACGGCTGTTTTATTCTGTTCAGTAGGACTGATTGTGTACGGAACGATTCTTCAAATAGACGGATTTCTCGATTTGTCCTCCCGGAACTTTTGGAAAGGAATCCCCAAAAGTTTTCTGGGAGGTTTTTTTATTACCATCGGGGCCGTTACAGGACACGTCTTTTTACAGAAAGTTGTTTTTCTGATAAACTTGTAAGGAATCGAACATGAAAACCGCCGTTCTGTCCGCCCTTTGCCTGCTGGCCGCCGCCGCCGGTTTCGGATGCGCCGCCCTCAGCGAATACATCACCCCCGCCCGCATCGACCCCAAAGCCGTTCAGTACGCCGCCGAAGCCGGTGCCGCCAGCCCGGCCGACTTTGAAGGATGGCAAAACCTCGAAAAAGCCGTCCGACTCAAAACCGCTGTGGACGCCGCCCACCAGGTCAATCAATTCACGTTCCAACAAATGATGGAAAAGGATAACCTGGATTACGCCCTTCTGTCCCAAACCCTTTCGCAAAATCTTCAGGCCGCCAAAGCCAGAGAAGCCCAGTTGTTCGGGGAATCCGGCCTGCTCAGTCTGTTCCTGACCATGGCCGGATTCGGCGGATTTACCGGACTTCTGGGCCTTCTCCGGAAACGGCCCGGAGACATCACCCCGGAGGAAATGGAATCCGCCCTGCAATCCATTCGGGGAGAATTGACGGAAAAAGACCGAAAAATCCTCGAATTGGTAAAAGGCATTCAGGCCTTTCTCGATACCTATAAACAGGACAATCCGACTGTCGTCGAAAAATTCAAATCCATTCTGGATACCATCGAAAGCCCGGCTACCAAAGAAGAAGTCGCTAAACTGAAAGCCACCCTCATTTAGGAGATTCTACAATGGCCAGAATCTTTCTGCTGATGACCTGTCTGGTTTCCGCCTCCTTCGGAGATATGTCCTCCTGCGCCCACATCCGCCGAATCGAAATCAGCGGCATTCAGGAAGGACCGATTTACAGCGGCGCCGTCCACCGCTATACCAACTACACCGCCGGTCCAAACGGATGGATGTTCCTTCGGTATTTCTGTTTTCTGGATTTTGACGGCCAGCCCGTCCGACGCACCGGCCTGGCGGTCGAATTGGAGGGAAAAGACTACTGGCTGTCATCGGAGAAGCCGCCGCAATACTATCCCTGCAATCCTGTCCGGATGAAAATCCCTAAAAAAATCCGGACCAGAGATGATGGTTTCGCCGTGTATTCTGCGTTCGAACCAAGAGCCGTCCCCGCCCCCAACACACCGTATTCTTATTCCTATCTCGGCCAGGTCAAGGCCAAAGCAAAAACCTACGAAACAATGATGGAATTCGTGGTGTCCGAACGCTCCGCCCTCCCCGAACCAAAACCCTATTGGTATCTGTACAAAGACGGAGAATGGGGATTCTGGTACGGAAGCGGCGCAACAATCGGCTGCGGATTTCGGACGTTTGCCGATTACCCTCCGGTCAAACCAGGCACCCCGCCTCCGCCCTACGATTTTGGAAAAGGACAGCCCGCTGACCAACCGGCCTGTGCCTCCTTTCGACCCGCCCTCACGGAGCAAAAAGATTCGATTGCCTGCCCGGAGGAACAGGCGTTTCTGGACGGTTTCGGACAGCCGACAATCCTGTGGTGCCGCCTTCATTACATCAGCGACCCAAACCTGCCGAACAGCAATACCTACTGCCTCCAGCCGGTTCAGGATTTTATTCCGTTCGAAAACTGGACTGACCCAAACGAAATCGCACAACAGGCCGAACTGATACAGCCGGTTTTTCTGGCGGATTCCGCCTCCTGCTGCTTTGCCGTCCTGAAGGTTTCGATTCAGCCGAACGAACCCAACCAGACCTATCCGTTCCTGCTGGAGAAAAAAGGACAAAACGGCAATCGGTTTGTTTACCGGCCCAACCGTCTCTTCTTTACAGTGGCGGATGCCAACGAACCATTCTGGCTGACCGAACCTCAAACCGGATGGCCTATCTTTGTCATCCCGGAACGTGCAGGAGAAATCAGCGTGGATTTTCTGGACAATTCTCTGCTTGATTTAGTGCTCTCTTACAGCGAGCGGTGGCTGACAGATTATCCTCCCTTTGACCTTGACAGAGACGGAAAAGTAAACTATCAGGACTTTTAGGCATATTGTTTTCTCCCTTCTCAAAGGCGCGGGCCAGGGATTGGCCTACGCCTTTTTCTTTTGCGATATTGACAAACACCCCATCCTTTTCCTATCTGGAGGACAATCACAAAAAAGCAAATATTTGCAGGCGTGTGCTACCTATTGGCAAAATGATTCAAGAGGAGCATCAAAAGCCCGACAACAGCACCCCCAATTACAGAAGACAGGAGATTCTTTATCCAGATATACTTCGACGCAGCGCAGGTCGCCTCGTGCAAACGTATCGCTTGATTGACGACTTTTTCAATCCGTTTCTCTTCCCTCTCCGCAATCCCCGATAACAGCCGATTGACAACCATCTCCGCCAACTGGTTCAGCTGCTGCTCCGTCATGGTTTTTTTCCTTTCGTCTGAGCAATTCTTCCCGCAGCAGCATCAGATTGCCCTGCGCCCGCAATATCTGTTCATACTCCTGAAAAACCAACAGCCCAATCTCCTCCGTCGAAAGCAAAGAAAGTTCCATTATTCCGGAAAGATGTTGATTTGCCTGGATTCCCATTCGCGTACAATCCTTTTCAAACGGTTTTTCAGATGATTTTCCAAAAACGTTTTTTTCTGCTGATTCGTCAAGTCCTGAAGATTGTAAAGACCCGTCAGTGCATCCAAAAACCGCTGTTCGCACTCTGTTGGAATTTCAATGGAAATAATCATTGCCTTAGCCCTTCTTCTTTTTAAGGAGATTCAATATAGGTAATAATGCCGTTTTGGACTTCAATAATACGACCGGAATAATCATAAAAAGTTCCGCTATCTCCGTCTGCTGGAGTTATCGAAGTACATTTAATATCACCGTTTACATCCAGCGTTGAAGATGGACTGGATGTCTGAATGCCCACATTGCCGTTTGTATGCAGAAACAACTGCACGGTTGTCGCATTGTTTGTATCCACTCCAAGCGCAAGCGAACGAAGCGACGTTCCGCTTCCATTGTAAAACGTGTGCATAACATATCGACTAACTGCAGGAGCCCATCCGAAAAAAAGCCGTTCGGAATTGCTTGCAGAGGAAATTGTGCCATAGGGTATAAAATGAATGCCTACGGCCTGAGTATTATCCCCTTTCTTCGAATACAATCGGAAAATATTCGGTTTGTTCTCAGATGGAACAATCGAAAAACCGCTCTGAAGTGAACATGTTGTTAAATCATAATCTCCGTTTGTTGTGGAAAATTTTATCGCGGCAAAATACGGCGAAGAAGTTGTTTTGACCGGCTGGTCCAAATAATCCGCTGAAACCAGATTCTTGTTCGCATCCGTCATAACCGCCTGCGACGCCTGAAGACCGGTTAATTTTAGCCCAGCAAAGGTCGGAGAAGCCGTAATGGATAAGTTCTGCGGAATGACGCACGTCGGTATCATCCTGCATCCTCCGTTGACAAATGGCCTTCGTCATCAAATATCAGCCGTTTGGACAGGCGGTTCGGAAGCGCAGGCAGAACCGTAAACTGCTTTAACTCCTCTTCCGACCAGTCGCCGCCGTCCGTCTCCGGAAGACGAATACACCGCTCAATCGCCCGGCGGTTCTCGATACACAATTTCATCAGTTTGTCCAAAGCCGCCTCAATCGAAGAAGCAGAAAATATCCCGCCCTCCGTCAAATCAAGCGTCTGCTGTGCCGGTGTTATCCGGACGATGTGTATTTCGTAAGAACTTGATATATAAGGAGATAACGTCGTTACTGTTCCGCCTTCCTCTTCGTCATCAATCGTAACAGTATAATGCGTGTTCAACACAAGAACCGTCTCCGCTCCAGTGGCTATTTCACGTTTTATCACCACCAAATCCGAGGAGGACTGAATCGGAAATAAAAACGGAATTACCTGCTCTGCTCCTGTTCCGACCGCACTGGTTCGACAGGTTTGATTGGATATTGTCATGGCTTTTCCTCCGGTTTTTCTTCTGGCCTGGACGCCATAATATTCTCAAGAAATTTCCCTTTTAACTGCTCCGCCAATATGTTCCATTGCCGTTCCAGCCGCGTCAGTTCCACGGCTTCCATCCGGTTCTCAATTCTACGCCGGATTAAAGCAGGGTCTATCGGAAATTCCGGATACAGATTCGACCAGCGAACGGCTTTTTCCTCCGCCCCGGCGATATCCATCTCTATTAAATCCAATGCAATCTTGTCGTGAATATCATCATATTGTTCTTTTAAATCGAGCATGGCTTCCAAAACCATTGATTCTTTGGATTCTTTCATCGGACGAAAACCAAGCGCTTTTGCCCACAAATCCCGAACTTCCTCCCGATACTGAAGACGTCCCTTTGTATCATAAACGGCGGTGTCTTTCTGAAGGGCTTTCAGCAAATAAACAAACTGCCGAGCCGTCGGGGAAGCCTGTTCGAGCGATTCATACAATTTTTCTTCTGTGCTCCGAGGTACAGCCGTTTCATCCTCCTGAAAAACGCGTACTACTTTCATCAACACACTTCCAAACGGTCCGACTGTTTCTGAACCGATTTTTTCCTCCAGTGTTTCCCCTTTTGGAATGTCCCAAAAATTAACAGAGCCGCTGAAATCGACATTCAGCAAAGACGGAAGTCCGTACATTACTACATCCGCCGTTTCCTGTCCGAATTCTTTTTTGATTTTTTCATACAATTCATAGACCAAGAACCCGCCTCCGGCCAAAGTCGTTATGGGAGATAAAAAGATGCGCAACCCTCCCAATAGAAGTTTCACCGTGAGAAATCGAGCCACGCCCATAAAATTCTTCTCCCGCAAAAGACGGGCAAATAATTCCAGGGATTTAATCGGAAACCGCTTGTATTGGAAAATCAATCCACCAACCGGCCCGCGCATGGCTTTCGGAATGTCCGACGGAACAGAGGTAAACTGCGTAAACAACTGTCCGCGAAGACGGCCATATCGAGCCGCCTCCTCCGCCGTCATCCCCATTTCAATTCCTTTTTGATACAGCGCCAGGAAGGCAAGTGCCTGGTTTCGAACTTCTGATGCCCCGGCAGGCGTCCAGCGCTCCCATTTTCGTTCTCCCATTCCTGTTTCATGAATTTTTCCGGTCAGTCCATAAACCCTGTATTTCCGAAGAATCTCCTTTCCCTCTTTGCTGTAATACAGCCGGATGCCTTTAAGAAAATCCTTTGTTCCGACAACAGGCCAGAGTGTTTCTATCGGCTGTAAAGAATTGACAACAAAGAATCTCACCGTCTGCAAATGCGCCCAAAAAAGGGCTGTTTTGACCGCTCCGGCGGCCCGTTCCAGGACAAACGGTTTTACATGTTCTCCGATAACCGGAAGATTCTGCAAATGTTCATCCAGTTTCCGGGCAAGAGAGGAGCGCTTCAGTCCCCACATATATTCCTTTGTTTCCTCCAGATGACGAGCCCAGCCGGGATATGTTTTCTTTATTTCTTCAATAAGCGGCTGAATCTGCCGATTCATCTCCGTCAGATGCTTCCAGCGGTAAAATGCCCTTGTCTGAAACTCCCATACTTTTTCAAAATCTTTTGAATATCCTTCTTTTCCGGACCGATACAGCAAAGCACCCCACCATTTTTGTTTGGCTGCTTTTTTCCCGATAATGCCACGCATCGCATCCTGAATTTCACTTTTGGTCGCATCCGCCGCCTCCGCCAGGGCCGCCTGAAGCCGATAGAATTGTTTGGTTCCGACACGGGCCACATCGAACGGAATCTGAATTTCCGGCGTTGCAACCAGGGCGTCAATTCCGATGGCTCTTCCTTCTTCTTTGGCGGCTTCGTAGAACAATTTCAGTTTTTCATACGCTTCGGCCTGCGTTTCCGCCGTCCCGATAAAATGCCGGATGACCTTTTTGGCTTCTTCATCATACGTTTCATAGAAGAGTTTGTATTGTCCAAAAAAGACGTGCTGAATATGGCCCCACTGCTTGCCCCAGTCATCCGGAATTTCCGCTTCGGCAAGGCGTTCCGCCAATTCTTCTTTTTTCCCAGTAACAGAAAGCCCTTTTTCCTCCGCAAGTTTCTGCAATTCCTTTTTTGATTTTCCGGAGAAAAAGGACTTGGCCATCTCTCTTTTCTGGCGAATAATTTCCTGACGCATCAGTTCGTCCTGTTCTTTGAAATGACGCAGGACGTTTTTTACTTCCACAGGCAAACCGCTTTTTTCAATCTCTTCCGGCGAGAAATGACGGTCCATTAGTTCAAAGAATCTTTCGCCTTTGTATTCTTTCGGCAGTGTTTTATAAATCCGAAAGTCCCGTTCCAGGGATGCCTGAATATCATTTTTTATCTGCATCCCCTTGTCCGCCATCGTTTCCGCCGCCTGAATAATGCGCGGGTCTTTGGTATTGTATGCCTGATTGGTGGTTGTCAGTATCCATTCTTGAAGCGGCCCGATGTCTTTGACCGGCTTTTTTACTCGTATCGGGACCTCTGATTCCGGAATAATCGCCAGCGGGTCGGTCTCCGGAGGAGACGGCGGCTTTTTGGGCGGCGCTGCAGAAACAGGCGGTTCTTCACCGGTCCAGGTTTTTGCTGTTTTCGGATTCTGCTGGGCCATCTTATCCATGGCCTTGGCCCACTGGCGCGTAACGTATTTCAATTTTGCCTGAGCCGCGGCATCCGGCTCCAGCCCGAATCTGGTTCGGTACTCTTCGACCGCTCGATTGTACAGTTCAGAGGAGGCGGCCTTTCTTCCCATATTCATTAGAATTGGGCAATTCTGCCACAAATATGTATAAGCACGATTGATAGCCAAATGAGCCCGTTTGCCCGCCTCTGTCTCCCAAAATGCCTTGTTTCCGCCTTTTAAGACATTCGGAAGCAGGGCAAAACCAAGTCCCCATAAGGCCGAAAGAGCCGTTTCATCCACTATCTCAGATGGTTCCTTGCCAAGCAGGACATCTTTTCCGGCTGTCCAGGAAGTCATAAATACGACGGAATTCGGCGTTTCCCGGAGAAATCCGACAAACGCATCATGTCCAATCTGAGCCAGCCGCCGCCACGACATTTTGTTAACCAGTTCCGGACCATAAGAGGCCAATTCTTTGGAAACAAACGGTGCCGCCAATTTTCGTCCGGCGGCATTGAGAATCTTTGACAAACCGGTCAAATTGAAAATCCCCTTGACCGCCATATATTCAAGGGCCTGTTCTCCCAGAAATCCTACGGCTTCTGGCGCTTTGGTGTACCAGCGGGGATTGTTTATCAATTCCTCTTCATACAGTTCGGAAATGTCCTTGGACGGAACAGCCCCTAAAGCATAGCCCATCCCGGCACCCACCCGCGTCAAATAATGTCGAGCCGTCATATAAACATCAAACGCCGCACGCTGGAATGGAGACAATCTTCCCCAGTTCGCCGGGCGTCCTGCTTCCTCAGGACCGGCATATCCGGCCGTTAGAAACTTTTCCCAGAATCCCGCTGATTGTCTTGTCGGCACAAACTCTTCCTGCGGCGCCTCTGACGGTTTTTCAAAACGGGTAAGATTCTGAAGTTCGTCGTACAGTTCCTCCGCCTGGTCCCAAGGGATTTTGTGTCGGATTCCGAGATTCCAAATTTCTTTGGCTCTATCCTCCGGCAAGACAGAAGAAGCAGGCCGAGGTTCCGGCTGGAATTCCATCAATTCCTCCGTCGTAATCCATTTCGGCGATGCAAAAAGTTCTTCTGTCAAAATCTGCGGCATTTATCAATACTCCCATTTTCCGTTTCCGACATAAGTATAGATAATGCCGTCTTTTACGATTTTCTGGCCGACCTCAAATTCCGGTTTTTTCGGCAGGGATATGTTCATCATCCGTTGTTTTAATTTTGTCTGAATTTCTTCTGTGCTCCAGTTCATATATTGATATTGCAGCATTTCCGCCTGTGTCCGAAGTTCCTGAACAGACGCATTTGGATTTTCACGAAGCCAATTCTGAAGTTCCTGTTCATATTGACTTAAATGCCAGAATTGAAGTTGACGCTTCTGCAGCGCTTTTTCCTGGTCTTTTTTGCTTTTTAGGTTTTTCAAAAACTCTTCAAAATCCTCCTTTTCCGCAAAATCAACCAGGACATACTTGGCATTTTTGACGGCATCGGCAATGGCGGATGCCTGGGATGTTTTCAATGTTCTTGTCGCCGTATCCCAGATATAATTATAATCGGATTCATTCAGAAGGCCCTGCTGCCACTTCTGCTGAAGTTCTTTTTTTAATTCATCCAGAGTTAGATGGCCGCGCCAAATATCGACGGCCTTTTCAAACAGTTCCGAACGGACGATAGGGTCGGTTTCATATCGTTTTCCCTGCTGCCATTTTTCAATTCGGTCCACCATTACACCCATTCGTTCACCGGTGATGCCGGACTGAGCAAGACGCTCTAAATACAGTTCACCCAATCGAAACTTTTCCTGCGGGGACAGATGCAGGTTTTTGTGCATGTCCAGAATGATGCTGATTTCTTCATTGTCCGTTTGTTCCTGCCTCCAGTTCATCAGTGTTCTGGCGTGTCCAACCAATCGGTCTTTTCGGTCAAGTTGTTCCGCCGAAAGACCGGACAGATTTTCCAAAATCTGAATCGCCCTCTGCGGATTGTCATTCATCAGGATTCTGGCCTGGGCCAGGACGGACTCCGTCTGGGCGTTTTTTTTCAGATATTCGTGTTCAGCAGGCGCCAGAAGACCGCTTTGCATACCCTTGTCAATCAAAGAGTTATAGGATTCCAGGTCCCCTTTTTCGAGGAAATACTGTCCGTTAACCTCCAATTCGCTTTTGGCGGACTGAATCCGCTTTTTCTGGTCCAATTCATAAAAATAGACCTGATATTTCGGAAGGGCTTCATTTAAAAACAACTGGTGTTCCTGCCGAACCCGGTCGGACTTGACCGGAATGGTCTGTATGTCTTCGAGAAACTTGTTGTAGATGGCCTGCCGTTTTTCGGGGTCATTTTCCTGAATCGCCGTCTGATAAGCGGAATTCCACATTTCCTCCGTTTTTCGGCGAAGCGTGGAAATCTCTATTTCCTCTTCTGCCTGCTGAATCTGTCTTCCGACCTGGAAAATCGCCTGTCCAAAACGAGCGATTGCTTCGTAGGGTGCCGCTGTGTCTGCAACAATCGGAGCGGCTGCCGAAGGAGGATTCGGGATGCGCTGGCTGTATTCAATCGGAAATTGAGGCATATCAGTTCAGTACCTCGCTATTGTGGCTTTGGCTCCCTTAGATAATCCGCCGGATGCGGAGGTAAACGGATTTCCAGCCGTAGCAAAACCGGTCAAAAGTGTCGTTCCTGCTCCGATATAAGCGGCTTTTTTGGCGGTTTTCCCGGCGTATTTGATTTGTTTTGCCTCTTCTCGAAGCCGGGTTGCCGCCGTCATTCCTTCATATCCAATCATGGCATTTTCCAGAGCGGACTGTCGGGCCTGCTCTGAAAGGATAGCCAGCGGAGTTCCGGTTGTGGAAACCAGGCCGGAGGCGGACAGAGAAGTGCGAAGCGATGACATCTGGCGGGATGCTTCTTCCGCTTGTCTTTTGGATTCGACAATGGTCTTCTGTTCCTGCGCCCTGGCCTCCATTTCTTTTACACGGGCATTGTATTTTGCAACGGCCTCTTCTTCCTGACCGGCCCGTACCTGACCGTAGGCAGCCGTCAAGGTTCCGCCGATTAAAAGTGCCGATACAGGGTCAAGTCCCATAATCCATATCTCCTTTATGGATAAAGTTTTACATAAAGCCAAGCGCCTTTTTTCGGACCGAGGAAGTCTGTCATTTTCGATTCTTTATGAAATCCCAGGTGCTCTGCCATCCGTTTTCCTTCTTCGTGGCTGACATCCACCCATGCCTGAATTCGGTGGATTTTATGGGTCTGTGCCCAAATATCCATCCATTCTTTTATAACCCGATACACCGTTACCAGGTTTTCCAGTGCTTCCGGTGCAATCTGCACCCAGGCCCAGGCCGTCGAAGAGGCAATCAGACGAAATCCGCCTGCACCGAGAACTTTTCCTTCGTGTTCCAGTGTATAATCAAAATCTATTTCTTCCGGGCAAAGCGTGCAGAATCCGATTGGACGAATCGAATGATTCTGCAAATATAGCAAATCGTCATGAGTCATTTTACGGAAATTCATCCTGTTACATCCGTTTTTACCACCAAAGCCCTTACTGTGCAAGGCATGGGTTCACTTCCGCCGATATACAAAGGCGTTTCCGGATTGTATCGGCTTTCCAGAACCACTGTTTTATCGCCCGTAAAGAGGGATGGAGGGCTGTCATAATCCTCCGTTGAGCGCCAATCTATTGATTGAAGGTTATCCGCATCCGTCCCGTATTTTGCCAACAGTGTTTTATAAAAACTGACGCTCAAGCCTACCAGGCGTTTGACGGCGGATATGGAACTTCCTTCACTGTAAGGCGGAACAAGCCGCATGGGTTGCAGAAGGTAAGAATAAGGCAGCCCTACATGTACTTTTGATGCCGTTCTGGAAAGAACAATCTGACCGCCGGAAACCGTCTGTTCCGCCTCTACGGCTCCATCCGCTACAATCTGAACCGTTTCTCCCTCCAAATGGTCCAGACCGGCGACAACGGCTTGCGGCGTGCCGAATTCAGCCGTTATGCCGCAATCAACAAAATAAGCGTCCGATTGTTCTGCAAATTCCCAGGCATTTATTTTTTCAACATAGATTTTTGTCTGTCCGTTTATCGTTCGTTTTATATCAATCCAGACTTCATCTTCGCCCGCCGATGGAATGACACAGACGGAAAGAACGGTTCCGCTGATTGGACATTTAAACCAAGCCACAACATTCTGTTCCCGGTCATATACCATGCCGACCAAAGAGCCGTCTGACAAAACACACCAAAGAATTGATTCCGGATTTTTCTGATGAGCGATACAGATAACGCCGGGATAGGTAATATGCTCCGCCAGTACCGTCATATCATTGGCAACATATTTTCCTTCGTAATTTCCCATCGTTAATTCCCGGATTTTTCTGGCGGCATAATCTACGAAAAGAAGAACTTCATTGGTTTGAACGGGCTGGATATTGCTGCTTCCGTAATTCGATTGCAGTTTGCATCCTACATTGGAGGGAGTAATCGGTGTTCCCAATTTGTTGGAACTGACAGACCATTCATCCCCGGATGTTCCAACAAGAACACTTTCGAGCGAATCTATCCACAATATCGGATTTGTTGTTGGAATATTTATCTGGATGGCATCATCATCCTGCGTTCCAATATCAAAATTGTCATAATCATCTGATTTTGAGAACCATAAAGCGTTTGGGATGCCGGGCGAACGGGTATAAGAAGGCAGTCTCCAAACTGATGTAAAATCCCATCCGGCTGACGTAAATGTGCTTTCGGTTTTCATCTCTTGCGTGGTTTTTCCGACAGCAGTTCCTTTGGTAGTCGTCCAGCCGGATGTTTCTTTGTCCCAGAAACAGGCCGTCATAGTCCCGGAATCATACCCGGCAAAACCGCCTCCATTTGTAGGATTTCCAACAGCGTAAACGGCTCCGGTAGAATAGCAACATGAATAAGTCCCGCTGCTTTTATATCCTACAAATCCTCCTATATAAGCATTAGAATGGCCGATACCGCTTTTTATATTGACACTTCCCCGCGCATAACAGTTTGATGCTGAACCTGCTGAATATCCTATAAAACCTCCGGTCTGATTGGTGGTTGCATTTTGGGAATAGTTGTTTACATTGACCGAAGAACCGCATTTTGCAGGAGCGCCGGTGTTGTATCCTATAAAACCGCCAACCCGTGCAGCCCCGGAAGATAAAACATCAAGCGTCCCTGAAGAAAAACAAAGTGTTGTGTAATAGTTATTGTGCCCAATAAAACCACCTGCTCTAATATGAGTCGCACCAGGACAGTTGACTGTAATTTCACAAGAGGAATATGAGTATGAAACAGGAGTATTGTAGTTGTATCCAATCAATCCTCCTACTTTTACTTCATCATTTGTTGAAAAATTCAGATTGATTTTGGCAGAAGAATAACAATTTTCAACAGAAGCCCCATTCATTAAATAACCAATAAGTCCACCAAAGACCTGAAGGGATGTTAGATTTGTCGATGCCGAGATTTCAACAGAACTGCTGCAATTTCGTATGGTGTGTTTTCTTGCTGCTGATGCTTCTGTGCTTCCAATAAGTCCGCCTACCCCAAATTCATATCCCGGTACATCTTGATAAGTAGAAGTAATTTTCCCAGTTACATGAACATTTACAACATCTCCTCTCATCATCCATCCTGCAAGTCCGCCGACGGCCCGACCTCCTGTTATATCCACATTTTCCAAAATTAAATCGTAAAATTGTGTTCCATCATATCCGCTTACATTGCAAAATAACCCAACTAACATATTTCTTGTTGCTCCATTAGTCGGCGTTCTGTTGATGTATAAATTGATGATTTTCTTGTTATTTCCATTCAAAGTGCCTGAAAAATATTCGATTGGAAGAAATCCATAATAATAAGAAGAATAGGCCCCTGTTCCCTTATTCCAGGTTCGAGTAACAGTGGCGTCTATGTCGTTTGCCAACTTGAAATGAGCACTGCGATAATTGTCGATTTCCTGTAATTGATAAACGTTTGTGATTATATAAGGGTCGCTGAGAGTACCTGACCCGCTTCCACTGTACGGCATAATTTATGTCCTCAAATCCGGATATTCATAAGCACTGAATTCCTCATCTGACAACGGCAGACAAGCACCGGCATAAACGCATCGTCCTTCAAAGAAACAGACGGTTGACGGAAAACCTCTGGAATAAGACCAGGCCCCTTCATGCCAGCGTTTTGTCGGACTTGTCGAAGCAAGTTTCCTCATTACTTTTACGGATGCCCGATAAGAATCGATAACGGATATAACCTTTACGATTCCGCTTTCCAGCGGCTCATCAATACTGAAATCCGCCTGAAGCGCGGCGCTTGCGGTTGCCGTAATTCGATGTTTTGCATATTCCGATGTCTCTTTATAAGACGCATTTATGTTTTGATAAGCATCCAAAGAAGACTTCCATTCTTTGAATGTTTCCCAATCGGAATTGTTATCGCTTCTCTGCCAGGTTATTGTTCCCGTCCATGTTCCTCTGGTAATCAGATTATATGTTCCTTTTCCGTAAATGGCCTCTGTTGTTCCGGAACCGGACAAATATACGTGCTTGTTTGTTCTTGGATGACAGAGTTTGAAAAGCGCCCCTTCGTGCCCGGGCAGGAAAATACTCATATTGGCGGTAAGAATTCCAACTGCTCCTTCATTGATAACATCGCATTGGAGGGTGGTTGTAGAAGGAATAGAGGTATCAATCAAATCATTGCGGGTTAAGAACGGACCGTTTTTGAAATCCAGTTCTTCCAATGTAAAATCATAGGCACCGGTCCTTTTAAGAATATAAATCGGATATTTCGGATGTGTAATCCGGACTGTATCCGCCACTTGTTTGTACTTTAACTGATACAAATCTTCTTCAGCATACGGCGATTGTATCCAGACTTCATTGTCGCTTTCATCCAAAAGAACACTGTCTCCGTAATAAAATCTTGCATAATAATTCCCAAATTCTATGGTATAAGCAATTTCATCAGAATAAATAAACGGAATTCTTCGAATGATTGTATTGGTTTGTCCGGTTGGAGAAAGAGTTGCATCATACACAAATTTTGTACCGGGCCGTCTGACGGCGGCTCCATATTTGGTCGGTATCATATTTTCCAGACGACGGCAGCCGCTTCGGTATTTTTCCACATCATTTCGGCTGTCAATCAGCGGCGACAATTCGCCGGAATTAAATGATACAATCGCTTCAATAATCCGCATCAGATATAAATCCTTGTTCTGGTTTCCGTTTCCTGAACGGTTTCAACCGTATTTACCGTTTGTTTATGAATTAACAAAAGACTTGTATTGTCGTAATTTTCCTTTTCGGTAATTTCTTTTGTGCCGTCCCAAAGAATCAATCCCTGTGCTATCGGCGTATCGGTGGAAGCCGGAGATGCACCGCTCTGAAGGAAAATCTGGATTTTGTATTTTCCGGCGGAACCGGAAGGAAAATCTCCGACGTACATGGCACCTGTCTGCACAAGGGTGATGGCATACTGGCTCCAGTTTGAAACGTTGTACGTTTCATCAGTCATTGTGGAGGTATTATAAACCTGACCACTTTCATTCCATCGGAAAGCATACAAAGTACCGGCCGGAAAAGAAGTCCATATCTCTTTTGACATGGCTACTCCTCATCAATGGTCAAGCCGCTGTGTGCGGCCATATTCCAATCACTTCGTCCTTCCGTTGCGGCTTCCGAGGCGGAAACGGTTTTGGCCTTTCTTTCAATAATCTGAAGTTCCTGTTCAAGTCGGTCTTTTGTGGTGCCTGTATTTCCGATACCTCCCAGGGCAAAGAGGAGCCGAACAGCCAGTTTCAGCACGAGCAATTCGACAAACAACGGGTCAAACTCGTTCGGGTCGGTTACTTTTCGGATGTATTTTAACTGAACTTTAGAATCGTTTGTAAGGAGTCGTTTTCCCTCAATTTCGAATCGTTTCCCGCGTTCTGTAAATCGGCTTTCCGTGTAGTTTTTTCGAAGAGAGAGATAATCCTGTGGAAGAAGAAAGGCGTAATCCCACTCAAAATCTGGAGTGTTTGTATCCTGGGACAATTCGGCTCTGGCTCTGGCAAACGGCCAGTCGTACATTCGGAGGCAGGCATCTCTGACGGCTTCATAAAAATCACGGCAGGCGGCGGCCTCTGATGATGTATCTGTGTACAGGTCATTGATTCGGGAAGACCCGATAGTTTTCAGTGCCATATTGCAGATTTGTGTTTCTGACAAAGCCATCGGATTTTCCTTTCAAAGTTAGGGGAGGGACGGTTCGAAGTCCGTCCCTCCCCGCTGCCTGGTAGAAAACCATCAGAACACGTTCAAGTAGAAGAGCGGTCCAACTCCGGAAGCACTTCCCATAACTACGACGCCTGCATCCTGGGTTGTATCATATTCACTGGAGGTTGTTTCTTCCAAAGAGCCGTCGTGCCGGAAGAACGCTTCGCGGTATTTTCCGCTGCCGACATTGGCCTGCGGTGCAATCCAGCATGGTCCTTTTGTCTGAACCCAGAAGTAGTATCCTGCGCCGGACACTTCCGCCGCGGGCAGTCCCGCCTTGGTATAGCCGACATCCGTTGACAGGCGGACATCATACCAGGGATTCGGGAAAATCTCGGCGTTCGTGGAGGTGGTTACGGCCTTCACAAGACCTTCTTCCAGGTAAAGAGTGATGTCCGCGTTGGCGGCGCACTCTTCATTGCCTTCAATCAGGCGGAACTGGACGTCGGAATTGGAATCGCCGTAAATAATCACATATCCGCCCCGGAGTTGGTCTTTGGCCAAAGCATCATGGGTTCCGCCGTCCACGACGATTTTGGTGGCACCGACGGCGGCGGCTTCCGCAATATTGTCAATGGCCTGAAGCGGTTCGGTCCGGAAATCGCATGCCTGGCCTGCATAACAGGCGCCGCCGGAACGAGCATAGCGGAACTCCCGACCGTCCCAGGTGATATAGCGTGTTCCCAATTCATACAGTTGCTCTGTTCCGACATAGTGGACGCCGTTTTTGGGCTTTCCCGGCGAGAGAATCGGACCGAAGTTATAAGGAAACCGAACAGGATAAGGGATTGTCATAACTCACCGTCCTTTCTTATGTTAAGGCATTTTTAAGGGTTAAGCATTCGTGGACTTTTGCCCCTTCCATTCGGACAGCGCCGACATCCATTTTGGAGAAGATGACCCAGGCAAAATCAAGACGTTCGGCTTCTTCGATGCGGGTTTGAACATCGCCGATGGAAGCGAGAATCAATCCATCCTGGGCCCAAGCAAATGTTCGCCAGAACTCATCGTCGGTGGATGTTCGAGAAAGCAGCCGATTGGTCCAGAAGAAATTGAACCCGGCGAAGAAATCCACCCGGCCCTGATAGATATTCCGAACGGGCACATAATCAGCGCTGGTAACTTCGGTGAGACTGAGCAGGAAAGACGCATCCTGCGGATGGATAGCCCAATATTTCGGAATATCCGGGTCCACATCGGCTTCGTTGAACAATTGAAGCATTTTCAGCATTTTATTTTTGGTCAATCCAACGGCGGTTCCAGAACCTTTTGCGGTGGCGTTTCCGAGGGTTGTAATTGTTCCGTCGCCGTTGATTCCGATGGACTCCGCCTCCAGACTAACCGTGCTGCTGCCGGTTTTTCCGATGTAGGCGGAACCGAGGGCGGCCTGAATAATCAGGTCATCCTTTTTTCTGCCGAGGGATTGGGCCTGATTCATGGCGACGATATTGCGCGGGTCCGGCAGCATCCGGTCGAGGTCTTCCTTATCGAGGACCTTTTTGTTCGTCCACGGAACGGGCATAACCTTGCGCCGGGTGAACGACGGTTCTGTTTCCGGCGTGCCTTGGTGCCGACCGGTTTTTTGCTGGGTGTCTTCATCCGGGCCGATAGCGTCAAAATAGGCAAATTCGGCGTTTGAAACGGTTTCGTTTCGGACTTTTGAGGCGAATTTTGAGCCGAGTTGCTGGCTGAGCAGATAGACAGACCGGCTGAACTGAATCGCCGTTACCTGGTCGATTGTGACAGGCATAGCAAATCTCCTTAAAATTCAAGTTGTCTGTTGTTTTCTTCGGCAGAGTGTCTTGAACTTCAAGGTCTGGCCTGTCGTTTTACGCCCGCGTTCGGCGGCGGATTAACCTGTCCGCAAAGGGCCGGGCCGATGGTGAACCGGGTATCCGGCTGGATGGTTACTGCTTCTTATAGAGCATTTTATACAATTCATCTCTTTGTTTTGCAAGTGCAAAATACTGGTCTTTTCGGCCGTCGTTGCTCATGAAGTTTCCCTGGTTGTCCGGCAGGATAAATCCCGGAATGGCCTCGATTTCGGCGATTTTGGCTCGAATCTGGTCCGGGGTCATTCCGCCGCCCTCGACAGAGGGGATGATTTTGTGTTCCGACAGTTTTGTGCCGATTTCGGCCAGGAAATCCAGCAGATAGGGTTTTAATTCTGCGTGAGTCGGGTCATTGACAAGACCTGTTTCCGGGTCGAAGAGGGCCTTTTTTCTTTCCGGATTCCAATCTGCGGTCAGTTTTTCGATAGCGAGATTTGCTAAATGGACTCTTTTTTCATACGCCGTACCCGTGAATTCTTTGATTTTTTCTTCGGCTTGACGGACGACTTCTTCCTGCTGAGTTTTGACTTCATTTTCGAGTTCCTTAATAAAGTTTGTAAAGAGACCTACGGTTTCTTTGAATTGTTTTGGTGTCAGACCTGCCTGGTGGAGTTTTTCGATATAGGGCTTCATGGCCTCTTTGGACAAATCCACCAGTTCGACGTCCTGCGGCGGTTCATAGGGGTATTTATCGGGTGTTTCCGGGACTCCGACGGCCTTATAAAATTCCTTCCATTCGGTTTCGCTGGCGCCTTCGGATGGGACGATGACGCCTTTTTTTCCTACGAGGGCGTCCAGGTATCCGAGTTGCCGCATAGCGTCTTTGACGCTTCCGATTTTGGCATATACGCCGCGGCCCTGAAATTCTTTTGGGACCAGTTGTTCCTGCCAGTTTTCCCGAAACGTTCCGTCCGGATTCAGGAACGGAAATTGAGTAGTCTGGTTTGAGGAGGTTGTTGATTCCTGTGATTCGGTTTGTGCGGTTTTTTCCGTGTTCTGGGTGGTTTCTTCCATAACTGTCTCCTACAACTGAAGTCCCGTATGAATGTTTGTATTTTGAACCGGATGTTCAGGATTTTCAAGATATTTTTTGATAAGTAATAATACAGACAGTCGTCCGCAGTTATAAGCGGTTCTGTCGAAGGAGGATTCCACATACGGATTTTGTTTACCGTAGCAGAATTTTTCGAGGACTTCGAGCGTTTTTTTTCCGCTGTCTGTGTGGAAGCAGGCGCGGAAGTTTTTTGCTATAAGTTTTTCTTCTTCAGTCATTTACGGCTTTTTTCGTATTTTTCCTTTGCGGTTTTCCAATAGGCGGCTCCGGCCACGGCCTCCGGGTTTGCGGCTCCGGCGGCGGCGGCTTTTTCTTTGATTTTCTCGAAGGTGGACGGTTTCATAATGGCGCCGCGTTTCTGCCTTCGTCTCCAGGCGAGGAGTTTTTTGCTGATTTTCATTTTAACGTCTCCTTTCACGATTCCTTTGAGTTTACCTGCGTTTTCCATTGCATAAAATACGGATTCTCCCTTTTTTTCTCCGTATCGTTTTTTCATATTTCGCAGGATTTTTTTCCCTTTGGCTGTTAACGGCATTTTTACGCTCCTGAAAGAGAAGAGAGGAGTTCTTCCGCCGGGCTTCCTTCTTCCGGCTTTTTGGACGTATCTTTGACGGCTTTTGCGGCGGTTTGGGCGGCGTTGAGCAGTTGCATTTGAGCCAATTGCTGCTGCCGCGCCTGCCGTTTTTGATTGAGTTCTTCTTCTGTTGCCATATGTTCGGCCTTCATGCCGAGTGCGATGGCGATATCCGGGATAGCCCGTTCCATCGAAATCATATCGATTGTTTCCGGGAATTGCTGCGACAGCGGCAGCATAATTTGAGCGAATTGCAGGAAGGCCCTTGCCTGATACTGTTTCATAGCCATTGCGAGTTTTCCCATATAATCAATGGCGAATTCCGCTCCGGCCAGTTCTGCTGGTGCGGGTGGGATTCGACCGTTTCGAATCAGCAGGAGGATGGTTCTGGTTATCAGAGGATTGAACAGTTCCGCCTCCATGCTGATAACAGGTGTTATCAACTGGTCCAGTCCTTCCTGGTTTCGCAGTTCCAATTCGAGGGTAACGCGTCTGTCTCCCTGAAGAGAACGGAATTGAGAAAAAATATCATTATAAAATCCTTTATTTGCAATGAAATCCTGCTGGGCTTTGATGACATCGACGGTGATGGGGAAGTTTCCGAGTGCGTTTGGGTTGATAGGCCGGATGACGTCCCGTTCGTACACATGGTTTCTGGCGCCCGGCGACATATCAATCAGTCCTTCAATCATGGCATCAACGGTTTCCAGGGGCGGATTATTCCACTTATTGGCGACTTCGAGGAAATCGCGGTGCATTTGTTGAAGTTCTTTGACGGCGCTGAGCATCATAGTTCCGCGTCCGCGTCCATATTTTTCGCAGGACGAGCGTTCCCATCGAGGGACGGCAAACGGGAATTCTTCATAGCCGCCTTCCTCGATGATATGCTGTTCTTTGACATTGATGTAAATCGATTCATAGGGCATATTTAAGTTATTGATAAGACGGACGTTGCGTTCTTTTCTTGGTCGGACGATATGAAGGATTCGGTATTTATTGTTTTCGGTTTTCAGGTCGGAGGCGTCTTTGAGGCATGCCGCTCCGGGGTTGGCGAATTCCTGGGCGAGTTGTCTGGCTGTTAATTCATAATCGAGGATGACGGAATCGACCCGTCCCGCAGCGTTTTCCTGGATGGTGAAGAAAGAGACATGCCAGTCTTTGAAGACGAGGGAACGGAGGTCTGGGTTGTATTCGGAGTAAATACATCCGGTTCCGAAGCCGATGCAGGATTTGATTGTCTGTTTGATTTGTTCGAGGAAGTTGCTTTCAAAGAGTTCATCGTGAGTAATCTGAGTGGCCAGGGTTGTCCATTGTTTGACGTGAGGCAATTCAGCCAGTTTTCTGTCTTTGATTCGGATGCCGAAAAATTCGCGGTCTTTTGGTATCCAAGAGGCCAAAAAGCCGGATGTGGCCTGGTCGAGTGCGATGATTCCGGTTGGGTCTCTGACGTCCTTGCTTTTGTCTTCTCCTTCCGTTCGGACGGATGTTATTTGGTTTTCAACCGGGTACATCAGGTTGGCGACTTCCTGATAGAGGGCGCGGAAATTGGCGGCCTTTTGTTTTTCGCTTTCGGCCAAAGCAATCAATTGTTTTGCTTTTTCGTCCATGGGGGATTTATCCTAATGTGGTTTTTTTGCCGGAGGAGGGTGCTAAGGAACCGGCGAGGATGGTTTTTCGGTATCCGCTTCTTGCGGCGGCGCGACGGGTTTCTGTTTCTTCGGTTTCCCGGATGGTTTCGGTTGTCGGGGCCGGAGCGGTTACGACGGGTTTTTGTGTTTTCGGTTTTTTAATCAACGAACCCATTTTTATTTCTCCACCAATTTTCCGTTTCTGATTACATAGGTTTTTGAAACAGATGGGCAGTATTCATGGAACGGGGCTCTCGGGACACCGTTTATGACTATGCTGTTTCCGTCCAAATCGCACTTTCCTTCTCGATAACTTTCGAGGATGGACCGTTTTATCAGTTCGAATTGTTTTCGATAGCCCTTGTCCATTTAATTTCTCCATAGAATCTGAATGACGGCTCCTGTATCTCCATAGAAGTAGAGTTTATTCAAGTTGTCAATAGGAACGGGCAGGGCATAATCGGAGGAGAGTTTCCAGGAATTGGCGGATGCGGCTCCGTGAAAATCGACATATCCGTTTGAGCCGGTAACGAGTTGGATGAGGCAGGAGCGGATAGGTTTTGAGGAGAAAAGGGCTGCCTGTCCTGCCGAATCTGTTGTTCCGGCTGTTCCGCACTGAACGGAGGCGGCTGGATTTGGGATGGTGATATTAAGCACGCCGAACACTTGACTGTTTTCTACGGTTGTTGCCATAAGAATCTCCTTTATTACCACAGATTATTTTGGTTCCAGTTTATCCATTTAGGTTTTTTTGAAAAGACAGAATTTTTCTTAACGATATATTGTCAACGGCAAAGGAGACGGTATATCCTTCTATGGGAGGTGTTTTTGTAAGGTCGCACATAAAGATAACGTTTCCTTCTCCTCCGCCCTCTCCTTCTCCGATTGAACGAACCTGAAGGATGAATTGAAAGATTCCTGTGGATTTTACCTGAACGTAATCGGCGTTGCACATTAAGGAAAAATCGATGCTGTTGTTAAATTGCGGCTGGAATTGTCCGGTTATAAATGGGATACGAAAGGAAAGGAGGTAGTAAGCGGGTGCGGTAAGATAGACTGTTTGTTTTATACCTTGTCCGTAATCGTTCACTACATCGAAGACGGCCAATCCGTTTTGGATAGACCATCCTCTTCCGAGCGTCCAGGCGTCGGATGTATCGAAGGTTCCATTTTGTATTATTTCTGGTCCGAGAATCATAGTGCGACTGTGTGATGAATGGCTTTTCTTTGGAAGACGGAATCGGTTCTGGTCGGGTGGAAACGGCTGACCTTTCGGCAGGCCAGGAGGAAGTAGTTTAGGGCGTTTCGATAGTGGTCGTTTCCGTTTCCGGTTTTTCTGTATCGGAAGACGATGATGTTTCTTTTTTTATCCTGTTCTTTGGTTTTGACGCAGTTGCACAGTTGTTCGGCGAGGGCATCGAGGGCGGCGGAGCGTCGTGGGAGGAGGATATTTCGGTTCATGATAATCCGATGGCTTTCATCGAAAATCCCGGTTCGATAGCATTTTACGACGCCCTGATTTTCGTTGAAATCGGCTTCGTGGAGAGGGGATTCTGTGTATTCGCACAGCCAGACACGGCAGCCGCGTCTGGCGGCGTCTTTTTGGAACTGTCGGGCGGAATCTGCGTTTGGCCGCAGGTCGCTGACGGCGGATTTAATGTTAAATTTCTGGATGAGGTCGAGGGCTTCTTCGAATCCTTTTTGTTCGGAGCGGAGGAATTTGAGGATGCGGAACTGTTCATTATTCAGTCGGCATCCGATAATGATATGTTTGTTGTCATCGTTATCGATTCCCATAGCGCAGGGGCCTGGGTGTTCGGTTGGGATTCCTTCGTTTGTGCAGCAGGCGTACACATGTTCTTTTTGGAGTCGGTCTTCTTCGGCGGAATAAGGCCGTCCCAATTCCAGCCGGATGAAGTCTCCGAGGTTTCCTTCGGGGGGATTTCTGTAATCGTGGAGGAGTTTAGCGGGGTCTTTGTATTCACTGGTCAAGTGGCTCCAATGGAATCCGCGGATTTGGCTGCTTCGGGATGGGTAATCGGGTATCCATTTTCCGATGCGTTGGCTGACGGGTTTCTGGCATTTTTTGCATCGGATATATCCGGTTGGAAGTTTTGCATCCATTCTGGCCTGTTTATCGGGATAGAAACCGACGCATTTTTCCGGGTCTTCCCAGAATTCCTTTTCGGCGCAGGTCCATTCGCCGCAGGAGGTGCAATAGCGGAACCAGTAACTTTGGTCGGAGCGCTGCCAGATGAGGTCGATTCCTCTGTCCTGGTCAGACGGGTTTGCGATATAAACCAATTCGTAATTTCCTTTGATTCCGTCCACCTGTGCGTTTGCGAGTCGTCCGCGGGCTTTGGCGATGACTTCCTCATCCATCTGGTCGATTTCGTCGAGCCGGATGGCGTCCACGTGGATAGCGGACAATTTTGTGGAGATTTTAGACCTTCCTTCTGTAATATTCATGGAGGCACCGCGGAGGTACAGGTTGGCGTTTCCGATTCGTTTCAGTTCTGCGCTGTCGGTTTGTTTTCCTGTTTCCTGCCGCATATATTGACCGATGGAGTCTGGGTTTTGTGCGATAAGGGGATTAAATCGGCTTTTTACATAGACATACATATCGGTATCGGTTGGGAAGTAATAAGCAGCGCCTTGGGGATAACGTCCATAGAGGAGGGCGTGGATGGTTCGGATAATTTCGACTTCAGAGAATCCGCCGCCTGTGGCTTTCATATAGCAGACCTCCGGGCACCGCAGGTCGAGGAGTTCTGCCTGATATTCGCGTCCTTCGAGAGAGAAAGGGCCTCCGTGAGCGAGTGTAAGTTTGGTTTTGGGGTGGATTGCCGCCCAATAAGCGGCGGAGGCCGCCGCCAGGATATCCGGGTTATCGGCGGTTTTTTTCTCGTGTTTATTCATTGTTTTGGTTAACGGAACCCGCCTGCCTTCAGTTTTTCGCGTTCTTTGAGGGCCTGAAGGACGGCGTCTGCGTTAGGGGAATAGGCCTGTCCGGACAGCATTTTATCGAGCATTTTTTGTCTGGCGATGTACTGTCGGAGGGCTTTTCCGATTTTTCGTTTTTTCGTGCCGATATAATAGACATCATTGGAGGCCATATTTTTCTCCTGTATTTTATATGAAGAAATTATGAATGATATTTGGAATTTGTCAAGAGTATAGTTTTTTGATGGTTTCCGGCATATGTTCGCGGCAGAAATAGGTATCTGCAAAGAACCCGGATTTTTTATAAACAGCGGGCATTCCGCATTGTTTAACGGAGCAGATTTTTCCTGGGATTACAGGAAGTTTTTGTTTAGTTTTGGAAGCAATGAAGCGGCTGTGAGCCGCCCAGGTTCGCAGTTTTTGTTTCCAATTTCGGACGGGTTTTCCGTTTGAGTCAGTCCATGGAGGGTCTGCATCGACGGCGTAATATTTCCAGAATTGTTCGGCGTTCACGCAGGACAGGTCCGGGTTTTGTCGGATGTACTCTGCAATCTCTTCCAAGGAGACGGAATAGAGTCGCCTGTTCATAATGCCCCCGTCTTTTATTTTCTTTTTTATTTTATTTCGCGGAAACGGACGAACTGGAATACGCTTTTTTTAACGCCTTTTGTTTCTTCTGCTATCCTCTTGGTTGTGGCGACGTAAACAGGAATATAAAGCGGATTGGCTTGGATTCGTTTGACCACTTTATGGAAGACGGAATATTCGCCCATAATCATGACGGCGTGATTCCCTGTAAAGATTCCTCTTGTGTCCTGGTTAATGACCTGCATGACTTCGTCATAGAGTTTATCGGCGATGAGGGCTGCTTCTGTTCGGTCGGCCTCCGGAGGCACATCGGGGAACGGGATATCGATGATAGGTCCGTCCGCCAGTTTCAGGGCGGCCTCTTTCTGTTCATCGCTCCATTTATCGCTTGGATGATTGGATACGTTCAGAAACATACAATCAATTCTCCTTTCCTCTTTTATGTTAGTTTTTCTTCATCAATACAACCAAAAAGTATTTTTATAACATAAAAACACATCCGTGTTCTGCGGCGTTTCTTGCATCTTTAATCCTGCGAAAAGCAGGTGCATAAAAATAATCCTCCAGAAACGCCTTATACGCCAATTTTGGCTCGGAGGGGTATCTTTCGCTCTCCAAAAGAAAATATTTTCCGCAAAATCTCCATAAACAATATTCTCTTTTGCGGGCCGTAAAATATTCAACCGTTTGCGCATTTTTAAGAAACAATTTGTGCAGTGTTTGCAACTGAAAGGAGGTCAATTTCCTCTTCTTTAACATTTCTTCCGGAAACTTTGCATATAAATACAGCGGGAATGGTTCTGCCTGTAATAATTCTTTTTCTTTGTGCATTAACGGCCCTTTCATTTTTATTTTGGATTGTAATTCAATTTAACACTGGGGCGGTCCGATTCCGTATTCAACAGTACTGTTCCGTAATGGAGCAGGGCTTGACTGGTAATATCGAGCGCTGCATCCGCACACTCAACAGCGTAATCCTGTTCAATGGTCCGATAGAAAACCCCTGTTATCTCCATCAGAAAATCCGGATGACTGATAACAAGGTCAACCTCTTTTCCCAACAGCATTTCAATCTGTTCTTCTGTCATTTTTCATCGCCTCTTTCCACATATGCCGTAAATATCTTTGTACCATCATCGTTGTCTCGAAGGTTGAAATAATAAGGGTCAATTTCCACCCAGCCGTCCTGAGTCATTACGGCCAAATTATATGTGCCTGGAATTTCCGTAAGTATCCCTTCCGCTTTTACGGTAAACCGCTGATGTCCAATCCGGACACCCACCTTTTTCCCCAATAAATACTGATATTCCCGTTTCGGTATCATTTTTTAACCATTTCTACTTTATCTGAAAAGAATTTCCACACGTTCTCCGATTGTATTCGGCTATCAGCAAAGCATCCGCAACGGCATGCGTAATATTCTGCTGCGGGAACAGCCGCTGCGCCGCCGCTTTCGTAATGTTTTTATCTCCTTTCGTCAGACAGCCCAATGCCTTCTGCCAGACCTGCGGGCGGACGAAATCATACGGCAGGCCCCGCGCCGCCGCCAGTCCGACCAGACAGCCGTAATGAAAACCAAACTGAAATGTGCTGGCAACACCCTGTTTGGGCATCGCGCCGACCTTTTCAATCAAAAGGAAGCTTTCCTCCGGAATCCGCAAAAACATCTCCAGCAAATCCCGCTCCGTGCAGTCCTTGAATTTCTCCAGCAGCACCACCTTGCCGCATTCATCCAGCACAGCCAGCCCGCCGGAAAAACCGGGGTC
>ERZ795046.802-NODE-802-length-35086-cov-13.277411_pt1 | contig 35086 bp, 26 predicted proteins | sample MGYA00375130_ERZ795046 | MGnify/ENA primary metagenome ERZ795046 (study PRJEB30175, sample SAMN05720202) | activated sludge metagenome | isolation source: anaerobic digester from wastewater treatment plant | place: Japan | collected 2015-05-15 ...
AGGTACAAAAATTGGTATAAATGAAGATGAATATATTGATCTTAGAGATGAAGTTGAAAATTTTAACAATCTTAATAACACAAATTTTAAATTCATATGGATAACTGATGGGAATTTCTGGTTGACTTATGAAGGTGAGAAAAAATATAATAATCTAAAAAATTATTTTAAAGAAGAATATGAATTATTAAATTATAATTTATTTAGAGAATATTTAAAGAAGTTTTTATAAAAAAATTATTAAGAGTTAGAAGAGAGTAAATAAAAAACATGAGAAAAAAATAAGATTTTTGTTCAGAGAAATTGGTTTATTTGGTTTTCTAATTCTGGTAAGTCAACAATCTTTTTTGACAAAATTAGAAATTTGAGATATATTTTATATAGAATAATCTATTCAAGAGGGAAAAATGAGAAATATATTTTTATTAGTGATTTTTACTGGATTGTTTAATCTATATTCATTTGATATTGATGTTGAAAAAATTTTTTCTCAAAAAGATAAAGAGGCTGTTTTAAAAGGTGAGATTATAACACGACGATATATGAAATATAACCCAGCAAATTTAAATACCCATAGTAAGATTGATGTTCCAAAAACAGAATTCACTAATGAGGATTATACTGGATATGAGGTAATAATTGATGAAAAGGCTTTTATTCCTTATGAAATAAAGAATGAATCGGATCTGTTAAAAATATTTAATATTATTAATAATGTCTCATTGGCAAAAGGTATGAAATACTATTCAAATAGGGCAGGTGAAGTTCTTGAATTTATACTTGAAAGCTATATGGTAGAAGGGGAGAATAAATTTAAAAAAATTGATGATCCTGTATATAACAAAGTGCAACAAAAGACAGAAGCATATTTTTATCAAAAGGATAATAGATTTGGCAAACTATTCTATAAAAAAACAGTATACAATGAGGGTAATAACTTTTATATTATAACAGAATGTCTTGATCCAATTTTTTTTATTGTTCCTTTAAATAAAAAAGGGGACTATAAGGTAATCTCATATTTTATATACAATCCAGAAAATAAAGGATATTTTTATTATGCTTTACTTACCACTAGAATAAGAAATGATTTTATCTTACAGAAAGGGTATACAAATGCTACCCTATTTTCTTCACGATTAAGAGCAGTTACTGTTCATTTTGCAAAATTAATAGGACTGGATTGGTATAATAAATTAAAAGAATAAAAAAATATTTTATATTTATTTACGACAATTGTGGGACTACTTGGTTGTATGCCATAAATCAAAATCTCTCATTAATCATTAAAATAAGAGTTCATCGATTCAATAACGAAGTGCATATTTTATAATCTAATAAGGTGTCATAAAATTAATATGTTTTAATGGTCTATGGTTTAAAATTTTTTTGATATGTAAAATTTTAAAAATTTTTAAAAATCTTGACATATTTTAGTTCAAAGTGTATACTAAAAACATGAATAAAAATGATAAATATGTTTTTATTATTAATAATGAATTAGAAGATTTTTTGGATATTTTTTCTTTTGATGAAGCAGAAATTTTTTTATGGCTTGGTTCCATTGATCAATTTTCCTCTATTTTATCTACGATTGATACTTCTATTAATAGAGAAAAAATGTTATTAGTAGTAAAAAAAGAATTTATAGATAAATCTTTAAATGATATAATAAAAATTTGCTCTTCTATTTTAAGTTTTCCAGTGCCATACATTTTATATCTTACAAATAAGAAATTAGAAAGAAAAGAAGAAGAATTTATAGATAAGGGTGAGAATTTTTTATTACTTTTACCAGAAGATAACAAAAGTTTATGTTTTAAAGATAATTTTAGGTTATATATAAAGTTAATTTTTCAAAAGTTATTAACAATAGAAAGGCTTAATTATTACATTGTTGACTCTTTTCAGACTATAATAGATTCAGCTTTAATAGAGAAACAAAAGCAGGAAATAGAACAGTTAAATAAAGAGATATTGGAAATGAGTAAAATAGACTATCTTACAAATGTCTTAAATAGAAGGGCGTTTTTCGATGCTTTGGAAGCAGAAAAAAATAGAGCGATTCGTGATTATGAAAGATTAAAGCAGGAAAAAACGAAATCAGAGAATACTAAAATGACGCTCGAGGATTTTCAAGAAATCTTAGGTGAATATTATGGGAGATTTTCCTGTCTTTTAATAGATATTGATTTTTTTAAAAGAATTAATGATACTTATGGACATCTTATTGGGGATCAGGTTTTAAAAAAATTAGGAGAGATTTTACGATCTAAAAAAATTTTTAGGGAGCAGGATATTGTGGCAAGATATGGAGGAGAAGAATTTATTGTTATTTTACCAGAGACAAACTCGATAAATGCTAAAATTCCAGCAGAAAGATTAAGAGAATACATAAAGCAAATAGATTTTTATGATAATCAAAATAATATTTTTCATATTACTTTAAGTATAGGCATATCTGAATTTAATATTGAAGATAAAGCAAATGAAGAGTTGATAAAAAGAGCGGATGAGGCTCTATATTATGCCAAGGAAAAGGGGAGAGACAGAGTAATAGTTTATGAAGAAGTTTTTTTATAAAGGATTTTAAATGCCTTCTTTTGTAAAAGAATTCCCTTTTAAAGATATATCAAAATATTTTATTGACCCTCAATATTTAGATAAAAAAGATACATACTTTTATAGAAATCAGAATCTTTTAAATAAAAATTATAGAAATCTAAATGCAAAAGAGATAGAAATTTTAGTTAAAAATAATAATATAGCCGAAGATTGGAATAAAATTTTTGTTCTTGAGGACTTTAATCCCAAACTTGTTAATAATTGTGAATTTTATGGTATAGTATATATTGGTAAACTTTCGGAAATTTATCTTGATTATAATGATCTTAAATTACCCGTAGGACTTTACAATTCTACAATAATATCATGTGAGATAGGAGATAATGTAGTAATCAGAAATGTAAATTTTTTATCCCATTATATAATAAACGATAATGTTATTCTTTTTAATATAAATGAAATGCTTACAACAGATCATTCTAAATTTGGAAATGGCATTTTAAAAGAAGGAGAATATGAGGATGTTAGAATATGGCTTGAAGTTGGTAATGAAAATACTGGAAGAAAAATTTTACCTTTTGACAAAATGATAACAGCAGATGCTTATATTTGGTCAAAATTTAGAGATGATAAAGATTTAATGAAAAAATTGATAGAAATAACAGAGAGATCTTATGAAAAAAAGAGAGGATATTATGGAGTAGTTGGTAGAGGTTCTGTTATTAAGCATTGTAGAATAATAAAAGATGTGAATATTGGTGAACATTGTTATATAAAAGGGGCAAATAAATTAAAAAATTTAACAATTCTTTCATCTTTTGAGGAGCCGAGTCAAATAGGAGAAGGGACAGAGCTGGTAAATGGTATTGTAGGATATGGTAGTAAAATATTTTATGGATGCAAGTGTGTAAGATTTGTTGTTGGAAGAAATTGCCAGGTAAAATATGGGGCAAGAGTAATAAATACTGTTTTAGGCGACAATTCTACAATCTCATGTTGTGAGTTATTGAATAATCTTATTTTCCCTTTTCATGAACAGCATCATAACACCTCTTTTTTGATAGCAACGACTATTTTGGGGCAGTCAAACATTGCGGCAGGAGCAACTATAGGTTCAAATCATAATTCAAGAGCGCCTGATGGAGAGATTCTTGCAGGAAGAGGATTCTGGCCAGGGTTATGCTCTGATTTTAAGCACAATTCAAAATTTGCCTCATTTGTTCTAGTTTCAAAAGGAAGTTATCAACATGAACTTAATATATCATATCCTTTTTCACTTGTTTTTACTGATAAAAAAGATGAGGCAATAAGAATAATGCCAGCATATTGGTTTTTATTTAATATGTATGCAATGGCAAGAAATATAAATAAATTTAAGAATAGAGATAAGAGAAAAGTCATTGTCCAAAATATAGAGATAGATTATCTTGCACCAGATACAATTACTGAAATACTTTATGCAATAGAAAGAATTGAGTATTTAACAGGTATTAAGTTACTCAAAGAAGAAAAAATGGATTTAAATATAGATCATGAAAAGATTGTTGAAAAAGGCAGATCTTACTATAACAAAAATGATAAATCTGACATTACTCTTTTTGATCCTCTCTGTATGAAAAGATACGGGGCTGTTATAGTTAAACCATTTCAAGCAATTAAAATGTATAAAAAAATGATTCTCTATTTTGCTGTAAATAATTTGATCGATTTTTTAAATATAAAAGAGAGTGATATTAATTTAAAGGCATTTTTGGATAATATAACTCTCATTTATAATAAAAAGTTATATACAAAATGGATAAATTTAGGTGGGCAGATTGTACCTGAAGAGGAGCTAGAAAAATTGTTAATAGATATAAAAGAAGATAGATTAAAAGACTGGGAGCAGATTCATAATAGATATAACAAGTTATGGTTAGAATATAAAAAACAGAAAACTAGATTTGCTCTTTATTCTTTGGAAAAAGTTTTATATAAAAAGATAACTGAGTTAACTATTGAGGAATGGGAAGATATTTTGAATCAAGCAATAGAAATAAAAAAGGAAATTCTTTATAAATCAATAGAGTCAAGACAAAAGGATTATACTGACCCATTTAGAAAGATGCTTTACTCTTCAGAAGAGGAGATGATATCAGTTCTTGGTAGAATAGAAGATAATAGTTTCTTAAATGAATTAAAATTGGAAACAGAGAATTTTTGCAAGATATTGAATAATTTGATAGAAAAATGTTAATTTTTTGTTTGGCTAAAAAATATGGGGATATCCCATTCCATTCTGGTTTGCCAAGAAATATCCCCTTTTTAATCCAGTCTATAAAAATATTGGAATATTTATAGATTCATTTAGGGTGTGATTTTATTTTCAGGCAAAATTTTTTATTTTTTTTCTAAAAGTTGTAAAGGATTTTCTTAAAAATTTTGTGATTAATATATAGAAATATTTTTTAAAGAGGAGGATTAAATATGAAAGAATTTGATTTTGTATTGAATAAATCTCTATTCGATAAAATTAAATATTTGAAAGAAAAGAAAAATAAAGATCTTTCAGTTATTGTTAGGGAAATAATTTTATTGATGATTCCGATTTTAAGGAAAAAACACCTTTATGAAAAGAGGAAGGAGAAGGATTATAAATTTATAAATGCCACTGAAAAGATAAGGGTGTTTTTGCCAGAAGAGGTGTATAATGAATTGAAACTTGTGCATGACCAGTTAAACTCATTTAGTATTGCAACTCTTATTAGAGAGTTGCTTGAAGTATATTTTATAGGTATTGAAACTTATGGGGAAGAAAAGTTTATAAAGATGATACAAGAAATAAAAAATGAGATAGAGGGTTTAAAAGAAAGAAAGGCTTGTGTGGTGAAGGAGAGAAGAGGCCAAGATATCCCATGCTCAATAGAGACTAACGACTACTTTTTACTAAAATTTAACTTAAATTTTTGCCTGAAAGAGATAAAATTCTTATAAAATTAGTAATATGTTTAAAATTTGGCCATTCTATCTTTCTTACTCAAAATTTACCCTTAGGGTAATTCTATCTTCTGCCTAGAAACAAAATCATATTCATTCATTTTAAACAAAGAGAAATTTAATATTGTTTTTTCTGTAAAAATGTTTTATAAAAATTAAATTTAGATATATAATATATTATAGAGAATGCAAAGATGGCTAAATATAAAAAATTATTTATTGAGATTATAATTTTACTCATTCTTTTAGCAGTTTTGAGTGGATATTTATATTTGACGAATGTATTTGTTATTAAACAATTCAATAAATTACAGAAGGATATTCTTTTTGAATTTAATGATTTAACTGGTTTCAATCTCTCATATTCATCTATTTCTCCAAATATTATCAGTTCTATAAAAATGAAAAATGTTAAAATTTATAAAGATAAAAATTTATATTTACAATTAGGAGATGTTATTGTTGATTATTCTATATTTAATTTTCTAAGAAATAAAAATAATCTTTTTTCTTTAATAAAAAGAATAACTCTCTCTGATTTGACATTTTTTTCTGAAAAGGATAAATTACAGGATAGTATAAAAAACATACTCGATAGATTTAAATCAGAAAAAAAGAGTGGCTCAAGTAATAAAGATATTTTAACAAAGATTAAAGATATTGAAATAAAGATTCTTAGATCTAAAATAGAAATTTCTGATAAAAAGAGTAGATATATTGCTTTGATAAAAAATATAAATTTCTTTTTTAAGAATAGAATTAACATAGATGCTACAATTAATTTTATGGTTAATAATGAAAATATAACCATGGCAAATTTTCTTATAAGAATAAATGAGGCTCTTTCTTCTTTGCAGGACAATCCAAAAAGTTTCTTTTATATTGATTTTATAAAAAATGAAATAAATGGTATAAATATAAAAAAGCAGAGATTTTCTTTTGAGAGTGAAAAAGATAATTTTTTCTTAAAAAGGTTAAAAGACAACTTAAAATTTGATATTATTGTGTCAAAAGAGAATGATAATATATTTGCCGAGATTAAGTCAGATATTTCTTATAACGATATAAAAAATTTTATTGATATTAAGTCTAATAATATTCCAAAATATTTATATGTGGATAGTAATCTTTCTTATAATATGATGGAAAAAAAGGTTAATGGCAATATCTATTTGAATTCTTTATTAAATAGTTTTTCTTTTTTAAAAAATCCAGAACTTGTTGTGAATATGATAATAAGAAACAATATCTTAAAAGTAAATGATATTTCTATATATACAGATAACAGAGAAAATTTTATTTCTCTTGATCCAAATTCAAAAATAAATCTTGATATGAGTAGTATAAAGACATCTATTAAAATAAAAGATCTTGAAGTATTAAAGTCAAAGATAAACACTGAGATAAACATAATAAAAGAAAAAAATTCTCTTACGGTCGGCTGGGATTATTTCCTTATAAATGGTGAAGAGATCGGTGGGGTTACTGAGTTTGTTATAAAAGATTATGATAAATATCTTAATATAGAAACAACAAAAAAATTCAATGGCTATTCTTTAAATGGGATGTTGATTAAAAAAGATGATTCTTACAGAATGATTCTTAATAATAATTTTGATAACTTTTTATTAAATAAAATAGTGAATTCATTCAATATTTTAAAGATTAAAGAGAGTATGTTTCTAAATGGTAGTTTTACAATAGATTATTTTAATGGGAATCTTTTTCTACCAGAATCTAATTTTGTGATAAATGACTCTTTAAATAAAATTTTATCTTTTACTCTCTCCTTTAATAATAATAATTTATTTTTGAAAAATATAACACATTATAAGTATAATATAAATAGCAATGCTTTTATAAGTTTTTCCTCTCTTCCTTATTATAGTAATATAATAATAAAAAAAGATAATCTTGATTTTAATATCAATTTATATATATTTAAAAATAGACTGGCTTTTGATATAAATAAAGACTTCTCTGGTTATCTAAACTACAATAATAAGATAATTTATCTTAAAGCAAATGATTTTAGCCTGCCTTTTAAAAATAATGATATAAAAATTTCTTTTGACACTTCTTTTAATTTAAATGATCTTACGCTACAAGATAGCAGTTTTACTATAAATAAGATAAATATTTTTAATAATAGAAAATCAGATGGAAATCTTTCCTTTAATCTTTCTATATCAAATAATAAAATTTTATTAAATAATTTTCTTTATAAAGATGGGGAAAATAACATAGAGGGTAAAGTGGAGCAAAATATATTACTAAAAAATAATAGCATAAAGATAATCGGAAATGGTTTATTAAAAGATAATAAAAAAGCAGAGTCTTATTCTATTTCATATGATCTTGATAATAATAATATTACTGGAAGATTGTATCTTACTCATATAGAGTTAAATAAATTTTTAAAAGGTGAAGGTTTTCTTGATTTGAGAATAGGATTAAATGGGAAAATTGATAATCCAGATATAGAGGTAAATGGGATTCTTTCTGAGGGCAAGATAGGCAAGAATAATGTAAAAGCGGATTTTAATATAAAAAAAGTGGATACTAAAATTTCTTTTAATAGAATTGCGGTTGATTTTGGTAAGAATAGTCTATATATTAATGACTCTTATTTAAAATTGGATAAAATTGATAATGAGATGTTTTTAAATGGGACATTTTATCTGAATGGCTTGGGTAAAATTTTTAAATCTGATTTTAATATTAATGGCAACTTTGGTTTTATTGATAGAAAGATAAATTCAGTGAATTTTGATATATCTCTTAATAACATGACATTGGGTATACTTGAAGATAATGCACCAGTAAAAATAGAAAAATATAATGATGTTAAGTTTAATTTAAATTTTGAGGATAATATCTGGTCATTGAAGAATTATGGTAATAAGTTTTTATATGCTTCTCATAATATAAAAAATAAAGATATTCTCATAAGATTATACAATAATAATGAGGCTTTTTTTGATTTAGGATTAAACATAGATAAAAAATTAGATGGAAATGTAAAATTTATTAAATTTCCTGTTAATCTTGTGCAAAAAGTGTTAATACCTTATGTAGATATCAATAAAGGGGAATTAACAGGTAATGTCTCAATTTCTGGAACATTGTCAAATCCAGATCTAAATGGTAAATTAAATCTTTATTATGGTGGGGTTATATTGAGAAAGTATATGATAGAGCCAATAGAAAATATAACTGCTGTCCTTTTTATTGAGAAAAATAAGATATTTGTAAATAATGTTAATGGTATGGTACAAAAATCAATGGTGCATGGATTTGGCGAGATAATATTTAATGGATTTAAATTTGAAAGGTATAGTTTTAAACTGGATTCAGAAAAAGTTCCTGCTGTTGTAAAAGAAGGGCCTATAGATGGTAAAGGTGTTGGCTATCTTGAAGAATTTATAATTCAGAGTGACTCTTATAGTTTTGATTTTATAGGGAAGATCTTACTCGAAAAAGGGGAGATTACTATTGCAAATATGCTTGGCGGTAGTAAAAATAGAGAACCAAAGACATATCCTATAAATGTTATTCTGGATATAAAGGCTGGAAAAAATGTAAAGGTTGATTATCCTATTATTAATGGTACAATAAAGGAAGGTGATATCTTAAAATTTAAATATATTGGTTCTGAGCCAAATATATATCTTGGTGGAATAGTAAATTTAAAAAAAGGTGAAATAAATTATTTTAATAGAAATTTTCAGATAGAAAGTGCGAGCTTTCAGTTTTTTGAGAATGAGTATAAAATAAATCCTTTAGTTAATATTAAGTCTTTTTTCAGAACAAAGGATTCAAAAGGGGAGAGTATGAAGGTCTACTTATCAGTTAATGATAGATTGTCTTCATTCAAAACAGAGTTGTCTTCAATTCCATATAAGAGTGAAGAGGAACTAAATGCTTTACTCGGCATAACATTTGTTACAAATAAAGATGAATTTACCAGTAACAAATCTACTCAGGATCAATATATAGATACAATTGTTAATACAACAAATTATTTTGGTAATACCTTTTTATTCAGCCCATTTGAGACCACAATAAGAAGAATAACAGGCCTTGATACATTTTCTTTACACACATCTCTTTTTGGAAATATCATAAGATCCAGTGATTACTGGCTTGATCTTCTTAATGATACGAGCCTTACTTTTGGTAAATATCTTTCAAATGAGATATATCTTGGTTCAACGATGACTTTTAAGAAAAAGAGTCAAAATGAAGAAATTTTTTTACCTGTTATGAATGAAAATTATGGATTAAATTTCCAATTTATGCTACAATTTGAACTTCCTTATATGTCATTTGGATATACATTTGTTCCAAATGACTGGAAAAATTTTTTGAATGCCGATCATAGATTATCTTTTGAGGCAAATTTTAGATTTTAAAATTTAGGATTATATAAGTATAAAAAGGGGTTAAGATGAAAAAAATATTTTTTCTTATTGTTATTTTAGTAAGTTTATTTTATATATCTTCTGATGAAATAGAAGTAGAAGGTAAAATCGTTTATAAGATTATATTTAAAGGACTTAAGAAGGTTAAAGAGAGAGAGTTAAAGAGTGTTCAGCAATTTAAAGAGGGGATGCAGTTTGATCCCATGCTTATTGATCAGGATTATAAGAGTTTTTTTGATCTGGATTATTTTGATGATATAATCGTAAAGGCAGATAAGGCTACTGATGAAAAGGGTGGTGAAATCCCGGGAATGATAAATATAATATATGAATTTAAAGAAAAGCCCACAATAAGAAAGATAATTTTCAAGGGAAATAATAATATACCGTATGGTTATCTTATAGGTGATATTACGATAAAAAGAGGTGATTTTGTAAAAAAATCCACTATTGTATCGGATATTTATACAATTAAAGATAAATACCAGAAAAAAGGTTTTAATTATGTTGAAGTTGATTATGAATTATTTACAAATGATGAATTAAAAAGCAAAAATCAGGTAGATTTGATATTCAATATTAAAGAGGGAATTGAGACATATATTTCAGAGATAATAATAGAAGGAAATGAAAAATTTTCAGATTTCTCATTAAAGAATAGAATGAAGACAAAAGAGAAAAAATTTTTAGGATTGCAGAAGGGGACATTTATCGCAAGCGATTTTTATCAGGATATAGAGGATTTAAAAAAGTATTATAGGGAGCAGGGTTTTTACTTTGTTGAGATATTTGAGCCAGAGGTAAATAGATATGAGGTAGTAGAGGAGGAGAATAAAAAAAGAGAGGTTATAAAAATAAGGATTCAGATAAAAGAGGGATCCCAGTATAAATATGGCGGATTAAAAATAGAGGGTAATAAGATATTTACTTATGATGATCTTACTTATGCGATGAAATTAAGGCCCGGTAATATATTGAATTATTCTAAATTTCAGGAGGATATGTTTTCTTTACAAAAAAAGTATAATGATTCTGGTTATGTTCAAACACAGGTAAGTTATGAGCCAGAAGTTGATGAAGAGAATAAGATAATCACATTTAAAGTTAAAATAGTTGAATCAAAACTAAGTTATATTGAGGCAGTATATTTTAAAGGGAATGTTAAAACTAAAAATTATGTATTGTATAGAGCAATTTATACTGAAGTGGGGCAGATCTTTGATTCTTCTAAATTGATAGCATCTATATATGGATTGTATAATCTTGGATTTTTTTCTAAGGTAGATTATGATATTCAGGTTGGGAGTGCAGAGGGACTATTGAAGATTACATATATTCTTGAAGAACAATCAACGGCTGAGATAAGATTTGGAATGCAAATAACAACCAATAAGTGGCCACTGGATATTACTTTATTTGGCGAGATTACAGAAAAGAATTTTTTAGGTAGAGAACTCACAATAGGTGGTAAGATAGATCTATCTTTGTATAAACAGGGATTTGAATTTAGGCTCGAAGATCCATGGTTTTTAAATTACCCATGGAGTTTAGGAACTTCTTTAAAATTTTATCATAACTGGACTCAAAAAGTTTATAGAAAACTTACCATTGAAGACTATCAGACCTATGCAAAGTCATCGGGTGCATCGCCAAATCCTACTGAAAATGATGTGAGAGTCTTTTATGACAACACGTATGCAAATAAAGATGAAGAAAATCCAAACTATGTAGGATATGGCCCTGGTAATTGGTGGACAATGGGGATAAGTGATCTTACCTTTGAACTTGGTTTAAGTACTGGATATAGATTTTTAAAGTATTTTAGTGTGGGTGGTTCTTATACCTTATCTCCAATTTATACTTTTATGCTGGACAATTCTCTTATTGATCAGGTCTATTCATATTCTTACAGACAATTGTTAAAAGAGAATAATGGATGGTCTGTAAAATCAAGACTTGCAACCACATTTTCTATAAATACTACAAAGCAGAGAATTAATCCGTATGATGGCTTGAAATTTTCAATTACAGCGGCATATACATGGGGTCATTTTGACTCTGTTGCTCTCTCTACAAAGTTTACATATTACTGGAATATTCTTGATATAAATTTTAATGATTATCCATTTAAACATGTTTTAGTCTTTAATGCAGCAGCATCTTTTATATTCCCGGGCTTTAGAAATCTTGGTGGTGAGCTTAATGGTGAATCAACTGCTGGAAAAGGGCCTATTCTTTATGCAACTGATTATCTTACTGTTGATGGATTTTTCATAGGAAGGGGATGGGCTAACTCTATAGGAGCTACAAATTATGAAGGAAGGCTTACAAATAAAAGAGGATATGCAAGATTTGATTTTTCTGTTGAATATAGAATACCTATAAATGAAAAGTTTATATGGCTTGCTGCTTTTATAGATGTTGTTAATCTTGTTGAAGGGCCTATAAAGGTTTTACCTCTCATTGATAAAAATGGAAATGTTATATCCAAAAATGGAAGTTATGATGATAGTAAAGCATGGATGTGGTGGAATCAGTTAGAATCCAATAAATGGTATGAAGAGAGTATGACAAACTGGTATGGTATAGAAAATTGGTATGGCTCTATGGGGGTTGGATTTCAGATAACATTCCCACAATTGCCTTTGAGTTTTTATGTTGTAAAAAGATTTAAAGTTAATCCTTATTCTGGCTTTGAATGGGTTACCAATCAGCCAGAGACAGGTAATTTAGATTTTGTTTTATCTATTGTTGGTTACTATTTTTAATTTTTTACAGATAAAAATATTTATAGGAGGATAAAAAATTATGAAGAAAATATTTTTTGCTCTTTTTACTTTTATAGGAATATCTTTCGTTTATTCTACTGTGCAAATTGATAAAATAGGGGTAATAAATTTAGACTTAATAATTGAAACAGTCTTTTCTGGAAAGTCAAAATCAATACAGGATATAAAGAAAGAGAAGGAAGAGTTTCAATCAAATTTAAAAAAGCTTGAAGAAAACATAATGAAATATAATGAGGCAAAGTTAAAAGAGAGTGATGAGACTAAAAAGCTTGCTATTCAGAAAAAAATAGAGGAATTAAAACAACAGTATAATGAGTATTATAAGGTAAAATCTTATCAAATAGAGCAGAAGATTAATAACATAAAAGGACCTATATTAAAAGAAATATACGATGTGGTAAAAAGAATAGCAGATACGGATGGCTATAGTATAATATTGGATGTTAAAACAGAAGGGCTTTTTTACTATTATCCACAAAATGATATAACTCAGAAAGTAATAGATTATTTTAACAATAACTAATTATAGAATGTATTAACAGATTAACAAAATCTGATCTAACATATATATGTTGCCATTATATTCCAAAAATTTTGACTTGATTAAAAATATATGGAAATATTCAAAACAGATAATTTTAACAACTTATTATGAAACATTTAATGAATTTAAGAATAAAGTAATAGATTTTTTTGAGAATGAAATAACAAATCAACATCATAAAGATGTTTTAAAATCATTTATTGGAACTAATTTTTTATATAATAAGATCAGAATGACTTGTAAATTGATTTTGTTAGTATAAATATATTTTTTATTTTTATAAAAAATATATATTATTTTAATATCTTCTATTATTGCGACATATGTCGCATATTTTATATACTTATATAAAAAATAGTTATATTATATAAATATAATCCATTTACTACGACATATGTCGTATATATATTTTTTTATAAAAAATAATTGTTATATTATATACATATCCCCCCTTGAATTAGGGGGGATATCTACTGTGTAATTTTACATAAATAAATAGCTTACTCCCCAACAACTAAGGGATAAAATAATAACCATCTCTCAAATTCTCAAAACTTCTCAATAATTTTAAGCAAAAAAGAATCTTCTTTTAAAACTTTTGTATTCTCTTTTAATTTATCGTCTATTAATTTTATACAGCCATGAAAAGAGTCCTCATTAAATACTTTAATATAGATATCCCCTCTCTTGAGAGAAATATATAATTTTTGCATATCGATATTCAAAAAACCTAAAAAGTTTATCTCTTTTTCAAGATATAGTAAGCCATTTATCTCTTTTTTTAGATTATTAAATATTGATATTGCATCTTCAAGAAATTTTACATTTGCAATTATTATTTCAAGATCTTTTTTGAAACCTAAATTATTTATTTTTTTTACAAGTTTATAAAATTGATTTATAAGATCTGGCTCATTATTAAGGACAACTATTATATTTTCTAATTCATTATAAAGATCATTATAAATTCCTTCAAAATCAGATACTATTATTATATCATTTAATTTTTCTGAAAACTCAACCAATAACTTTTTCTTTTGTTTATCTTGAATCTCCTTAATAAGTTGAGATATCTCTATACATGGTATAAATTTATCAGTATATAGGTCAAAAATTTTTAGAACTTTATCATCATCAGATTTTCCTTTTTTTATTTTTGTGAAGATATTAAATTGAGAATCATTTATTATAAGAACATCCTCTTTATAAAGTTTTTTATTATAAGCAAAATTTGATACAAATATATCTATTGAGAGATTATCATTACCTGTGATTAAAAAATTTTTCTTAACTTTTACCATATCCTACCCCATGTTTATTAAATTTGTCTTTATCAAATACTCTTCCAGCGCCTCAATTATCTCAGTATTGAATTTATTTTTTCCCATGTCTTTGATTATCACGAGCCCAGATTTAAAAGATAACTTTTCTTTATGAAATCTTTGAGAAGTTAAAGCCTCAAATGTATCACATACACCTATAATCTTAGCAAAAATAGGAATATTCTCCTTTTTTAATCCTTCTGGATAACCAGAGCCATCGTTTCTTTCATGATGATATAAAACACCTTCAAGCATCTCTTTTTGAACATCATCAAATTTTTCTAAAAACTCTTTGCCTTTTATCGGATGCTTCCTTATCTCTATAAAATCTTCTTCAGAAAGCTCTTTTTTATTTTTGATATTATAAAGTACATTCTTATCAATAAAATTATAGCCAATATCATGAACAAGTGCTGTCTCATAAATAAGATATTGTCTCTCCTTTGAAAAACCCAAAATATTTGCAATTCCTTTTGCATATCTTGATATATTATAACTATGATTTATTCTATATAGTAATTTGTCTATTTCCTGAGATTTTAAAGAGAGCTCCTGAATATTTATACTGCCTCCTTCTGCTATTTGTTGAATAATTATATCATTATTAACTGGTTTTAATTTCTTAATATTAGTAGTTATCAAACTTTTTGCCTTTTCTCTTATATAATCATCACCATCAGTTAAAAAGGGAAAGAGTATTGGCAATACTACCATCTCATTATTTATATCTTCATTTAAAAGTTTTGTCTCCACAATCTTAAGAATCTCAACCCTTAAATCTTTATTCATTTCAGTAATATATTCTTTTATTGTATCCCATGTCAATGTCCCCTGTTTCATTTCAAGATGCATTTTTTTAAGTTTTTCTGATTTTAATAGATCTTTTAACATTTCTGATTCAACAAGAGACATATCCTTTTCTTCCTGCTCGTCATATATTAACTGAGGTTTCTTGCTATTTTCATTTTCAATATATAGACTATTTGACAATTCTGATATAGTTTCATTAGAAAATACGGTTGCTGGCTTTTTTCTCTTGGCAATAAAAAACAGAATATAAAAAGCCAATATAAAAAGAATAACTGCTAACAAAAAAGAAGATACAATTGTTATAATAATTGTATTTGAGATTCCCCCCTGTTTCTCCATTATTTTTCGATTCTCTTTCATCTGTTCAATTAATACTTCCATGTTTTTCTTTCTATCCTCTTCATTCTGTTTTAATAATTCATTATATTTTGTAATAAAACTATCAAAAATTTCTGTCTGTTTTTTTATAAAATTTGGATCCATCTGCACGTTTCCGCCACCTTTATAATTTTCTATTATTCTCTCATAAGTTTTTCTCTGCCTTTCGAGTTCTGCTAAATATTTCTTTTCTATTTCAAGAATCTCAGACTTTGTTCCTGATGATTCTTTTTGAGTTGTCTGATCACTACTCTTCTGTTGAATTGTAGTTGTGGTAGAAGAGTCTTCTTTTGTCTCTGTATTTGATGCGAGTTTTTCTTTTTCTATCTGCTCTTTTTCTTTTTTCTTCTGTTCTTGAATTGTCCCATCTTTTAATCCCTTATAAAGATCAGCTACCTCCTGATTACTTGGAAATAACCTGTATGCCTCTTTTAGCATCTCCTGAGCCTCATCATATTTTTCAGCATTTATTAAATTTTTACCTTTTACAAGGAGAACATCGACAAGAGACTTTTTAGCCTTAAAATTTCTATCATCAAGGCTAACAGCCTGCCTTAAATCATCTATAGCACCATCAATATCACCTTTTTGAAATTTTTCCATCCCACTATTGTATTTATCGAGGGAATCTGTCTTATTGTCAGCATTTAAATTTATTATAAAAAATGTTAAAATAATAATAATTAATCCTATTTTTTTCATTAAAATATCTCCTTTTATTTATTTTTTAAAATTTATTTTACTTTTGTTAGACCAAAGCCATATCTATTTGTTAAACCGGTACTTGAAACTGATTGCCATCCAGATGGGAAGCTTGCACTATCATCCACCTGAATTTTTTCTATACTATTAATAACAGCCCCAACATTATTTATGCCACAGAATATATATACATAGTCACCATAATACTCTGCTTTTGCATAGGCCCTTGGAGTTAATAAATTCTTTGCTGGACTTCCCAATGCGGTCCAGTTGCTGGCATTTACCCCACCACTATATTCAAACATTATATAATAACAGCTATTCACAGCAGTAAGATTTGTTCCAACTACTGGAGGAGTTCCAGCTCTTATCGGTTCATAGTAAGTTGGATTAGTTGTTGTGCCACCAAGATAAAGAAAGAGATACAACTCTGTGTTATCTGCTTTCTTTTTATTATAAAATAATCCAGCACCCTCTGCACTATTAGCTGCAAGACTGGATAATGTAATATAATAATTTGAAGTCATATTCTGAAGTATTGTTGTATTTGTAAGATTAGCAGTACCATTATATACTCCAGCACTATATAAAAGATTCCCATCAAAAACTCCAGCAGCAAAATTCATTCTTTTAACACCGGCTACACTTTGCATATTTGGAACAAGAACCTCATCCACAATCCAGTTATCTGTTGTAGGATCATAAAGATGTATTTTAGCACTCATATAAATATATGAATAAATTAAATAAGTGGGTCCTTCATTTATACCTAAATATCCAGTAGCACCGCCAAGTACATATATCTTACCATTAGAACTCAATGCTCTATGACTAAATCTTGGCAATGGCATAGGACTTGCCTCACTCCATATATTATCAGGCCATACCGGGCTTGATACATCAAGAACATCCACTCTTGATACTATATTCTTATTTTCATCCACTCCGCCAAAAACATATATTTTACCATTAGCACTTGCTATATCACAACCATATCTTGGAGTAGGAAGTTGAGTAACATTTGCATATATTGTCTCTGTAACAGGATCAAATGCATCAACCTCTGTTACAAGATTGCTAAAAGGTTCTGTATAACTTGAACTACCTCCAATTAAATAAAAACATCTTCTTCTTATATCTTGTGTAAATGTTAAGACTTTTTTATAACTCTTTGCACTTGTATTTGAAAAGTAGCCAAGATCATTTTTTACAAAGATAGCATAATAATATGTATTACCATTTACCACACTGTTATCAAGATAAGAATCAGAAGTTCCTTCATATATAGTAGTAGCAGATCCATCATTGTATGCTGATGGATAACTTCCTATCTTTCTTTTAATTCTAACTCCATCAAAACTTGCATCCACTGGATTATCCCATTCTAATAGGACATTCCCATTACCCAGAGTAGATCTAAAATTGCTTACCTTTTGATAATAGACATTGGGCGCTGGCGTAAAATTTACTATTCCAATGGCATTTCTTGTTCCGGCTGAAATCTTATTATCATCGCTTTTACAAAATATTGTGTAGTAATATACATTGTTTGCAAGAAGCCCTGTATCTATGGTATTATCTGATGTCCCCTGATAAACAAGAGTTGCTTGAGGATCATTTATTCCAGTAGGATATCCAGTTGTCTTTCTATAAACATAGACTCCAATAAATTTATCATCTGTTGGATTTATCCAATTAAGCTGGACATTTGTGGTATTACTTATCTGAGAGAGGGTAAAATTTGTAACATTCTGATCATAAATTTCTGATATATTAAAAACTTCAATCGAAGATGTTATTCCAGTAGAATATTTATTATATTTATTTTTAGTTAAAATTCTATAATAATAAATTCTATCTGGACTTACATCACTATCTATATAAGAAGTAGCATTACCCTGATATATTTTAGTAGAATTAGAATCATTTGTATTTAAAGGAAATGTCTTTGAACTTTTAAGAATAATTGTTTCTTTATAATTAGAGTCATCTGGATTTTTCCAGTTGATTGATATATTATAGCTATCTGTTTGTTGAATTAATAAAATATTACTTACCTCTAAATTATTCTCTGTATTATCAAAAGTTGCTTTTAAATAGGCTTGATTAAGTGCCCCCTCTGAGCATCCTATTATTAATATCAATATAATTATAGTTATTAAAAATATAATATTCTTTTTCATAAACATTCCTCCTAGTAGTTTACTTTTGTTATTGCAAAGCCAAATCTTGCTACGCTAAGACTACCTATATTCTGCCACCCATCCTTTGGTTTGCCGTTTTCTATTTTCAGTCTCTCAATACTTGTTAAAACAGTCCCGTTATTTGCTCCACCAAAGACATATATATAATCCCCATAACTTTCTCCGCCAGCATATATTCTATTTTGATTTAAAAGAGAAGATATACCAAAGACTTGAATCCAATTAGGAGCCCCATTATATGATGGTAACTCTAACATAAAAAGAGAGCTTGTTCCGGCCCAGTTAAGGCTTGCATTTGCATGAGGAATAGCTGTACTTGATGCACTTGCTAAAGCGCCACCTATTATAAACCAGACAACCTTTTCATAGCCATTATCTAAACTCTTTTTATAAAGAATAGAGGTAGCCCCAACAAGATTATTCATATTGGTAATAGCAGTTATTGCAACCGCAGAATTATTTAAAATATTATAATAGTAACCAGTATTGCTTACTGCACCAGCGGTTGTTTGTCCACCCCAATAATAGATCATACCCTGATATGCTGTGGCGCAACAGGCATATCTTGCAGTTGATATATCAGCATAAATATTATTATTATCAGCCATCCAAGTATTTGTCACTGGATCATATCTTCTACCATCTGCTGTTGCATTTGCCCCAGTTGTGCCAGATGTTCCGCCAACAGTATATATCTTTTTATTCCAGTTGACAAGTTGTAATGCGACTCTATTCTGTCCTGTTAAGGCTGTTCCAGTGGACCAGGTAAGAGTCTCCACATCCAGTATATCTAAAGTATTTGTTGCTGCTGGTGTTGAATTAAGACCACCAAAAATATAGATCTTGCCATTTACTGATGTGGCAGCACAAAAATATTTTCCAGTAGGCATTGTTGTTACATTAGAATAAAGTGTCTCTGTCAATGGATCAAACATATCAACCTGCGTAACTATATTTGATTGTGGAGTAGTATAATTACTTGAACCACCTATTATAAAGAAAGATCTTTTTCTTATATCTACAATTGTCTCTGTGACCTCTTTATAGGCATTAACTCCACTCGAATATTGGTCAGCACTATTTTTTGCATAAATTGTATAGTAATATGTGGTTCCGGGTGTTAAATTTGAATCTGTATATCTTTGATTGGTTCCAGTATAGAGTAAAGTCGCACTACCATCATTATAACCAGTTGGATATTGATCAGTTCTTCTTAATAATCTTACAGAGGTAAAATTTGAATCAGATGGATTAATCCAGGTTAATACTATCTCTCTATTATCCTTACCCTGTGTTGCAACAAAATCATTTACCTCATAACTGTATGTGATATCCCCTGCTGCATTAATTATAATCGATTGATTAATCCCTTTTGAAAATTTAGCATCCTTATTTTTACAATAAACTGTATAACAATATTTTTTGCCCTCTTCTAAATATAGATCAGTATACCCTGTCCCTGTTCCTAAATATCTAATATTAGCAGAACTATCATTATAGCCGGTAGGAAATGTATTTTCTTTTCTTAAAATTAATACCCCATCAAACTGATCATCTGTTGGATTTGTCCAGCTAATCTGGACATTAGTAGTGGCTGGCACCTGAGTAACAGATAGATTGCTAATCTCTTGTTCATAATAAGGATTCTCTGATGTTCCATTTTCTATTACCTCTTTTTTAATATTTACGCCTTTTGAATATCTATTATCTTTACTTTTTGTAAAGATAGTTCAGTAATAAACTGTATCCCCGCTTAAATCAGTATCAATAAAATTATTATCATTGCCCTGGTATATAAACTTTATATTAGGATCAGCTATTGATGTGGCAAAAGAATTTTCTTTTCTTACTACAATGACTTTGCTAAACTCAGAATCAGATGGATTCTGCCAGCTTAGTAAAATATTTTTTGTTCCAAAAATTTGTGTTGCTGTTACATTCTTTATCTCAAATTGATAATAATTGTCTGTATTAGAAAATAGCAATGCATCTCTTTTCTTTAAAGCCTCGGCTATTGCATTTCCGTCACAATTAATAATTGTAATAATAACTAAAAAAGTTATTGCTATAAAAATTATTCTTTTACATAAATTCATAAAGATTCCTCCTAAAATTTAAACTCAAGAGTTACCCCTGCACTTTGTAAAAATATAAACTGAGATTTATCTACAATTATAGAGGAGTTGCCACTGATACCAATAACAAAGAATTTCTTTATAGCATATTTTATACCATAATCTATTTCACCACTAAAACCAATACTTGCAGTGGCTTTATTTTCTTTTACTTCACTAAAAATAATCGGAGAAAATCCAGCACCAAATTTGATATGCCAGAATAAATTATTTAGTGGATGATTTTCTTTTGTCCCTTTATAAAAGCTATCCATATATTTTAAAGTAAAATTAATTGGGACAAGATAAAGAAAGTCATTTAAAGAACCAAATTCTGGATAAAACATTACAAAACCTGCATCAAATCCGAAATACACTGGGAGAAAAAAATTAAATTCAAAATAACTTTTTAGACTCCAGTAACTTTTAAAATAGTTTGAAAAATCATTTACGACAAAAGTTGCATTTGTATCAATCCCAATATTTGTTTTAAAGATAAATCTCTTTTCTGGATTCCTATATTTTGCAAAGGAGGGATTAAATATCTCTTTGACCCTTTTTTTCTCAATAGGAGTAATGCCCGCACTTGAACCAATTGTCCAGAATTCATCATCCTGATCAACTATTGCACCTTTTATTTTAGAATTATCTTCTAAAAGTATCTCAAATTCCTCATTACTTTCTGAAAAATCTATTTTCTTAATGTCACTTAACTTAAATTCAAATCTCCTATTAAGAAAGTAAAATACAACATTTTCAGAAGTAAGTAAAACCAAATTACCAGAAAAAAGATCATTATTTTTAAAGATTATTTTTTCTCCTGAAAATAGCAAAAAAGAATTAATTAAAAATAAAAATAGAATAAAATTTTTTTTCATATTACTACCCCTATTTATTCTTAAAATTTAATTTTTCTAAATTTAATTATAGGAAAGAAAAATTAAAAAATCAAGTGAATCGGCAACTTTTTTTAAAATTTTTTTTAAAGAAATAGATATTTTTTTTAATAATGTAATATTATGCTTTCTATAGTTAGAAATAATTAATTATTTAATATATAAAAAAGATATAAAATATATATTATATTAAAAAAAATTGTTTCGTCAAAAAATGAATCTGTCTTGAAAATAGAAGGGTACGATTTTATTTTTAGAAAACTTTTTTAAATTTTTTTCTAAAAGTTGTAAAGGATTTTTTCAAAAATTTTGTGATTAATATATAGAAAATAATTTTTATAATAATTATGCAAGGAGGTGTGATTTTATTTTTAGGCAAAAATTTTTAATTTTTTTCTTAAATTTTGTAAAGGATTTTCTTAAAAATTTTGTGATTAATATATAGAAATATTTTTTTGTAAGGAGGGTTTTATGAATAATATTCGTAAGATTTTAAAAAATTATAATTTTGAACATGAGTTACACATAGTTGTTAACTCAGAAATGAAAAAAAGAATTGCATCTATCGGAAAAAAATTTAACATTTCTATTTCGGGACTTATTGTATATATCTTGCAACTCTATACTAATAGAATAAAAAAGATATATTGTTTTGGGGAAGAAGATGGGAATAAATACGAAAGAATAGATGGAGATGCAAGAATTCATATATATGTTTCCAAACAGGACTATCGTTTTTTAAAGAAGATCCATGCTGATCTTAATTTTTTCAGCATGGGGTGTTTATTAAGGAGAATTATCCTACTCTTTTTAGAAGAGTATGAAAAACTTGGGATTACCGGGGTTGAGATGAAGTGTAGTATAATAACATTAAAGTTATTCTTAAGACTAACAAAGATAAAAAAGTGGGAAAAGAGCAGAGAATTATCCCACTTTTCCGGCAACACTACCCCATTTTACAAGGCAATCTACAACGATTGCTATCAGGTAGTGGGCTTTGAGACATACTATTGATAGTTTTTATTAAAAATTCTACCCAAAAAAGAAATACCTCTATTATAAATTTTTCTCAAAATAAAATTAACCCTTAGGCTAATTCTATCTTTTTATCTGACTAAAAATAAAATCGCAACCAAAAATAGAGTTATACTATGATTTGTTGGGTATAAGAATAATAATAAAGAAAAATTTTTAAAAAAAATGCCTATTTTTATAGAAATTGAATCTTTTTTAGGCATAAATCTGTTCTCAAAAACAAGACAATAATATATTACCTGGTCGATATAAAAGGGGATATCTGAATGTATCCTTTTCTCCTTATACCATTTCGCCTTACTTGCTATTATATCTTCTATCTTATTTTTTACCTTCTCAAATCTCTTTTTAAATCAAGCCACACCATACTTTTCTACAAGATCAAAATAGAGAATTAATATCTCTCTTATAACTAATGCCATGCTAAAATTGGAAGACATAATTAGACTAATCTAACCTGAATTTAATTTTAGTTTTAAATATAAATTTTTTGTTATTTTCTTCTGATATTACTTTTTTAAAATTCCAGAAAGAAACTGCTTTTATTGCAGCATTATCAAGTATTTCATAACCAGTAGATTTTTCTGTTATTATCTCTAAGATAGTACCATTATTGTCAGTGATGATTTTAAGTATAATATCCCCTTCTAATCCCAATCTTTTTGCTTTTATTGGATATTCAGGATATTTATCTATTTTGAAATCTGGAATATATTCTATTTCATTATTTTGATTTTCTTTCTGAGTTTCCTTTTCTTTGCTATCGTTTTCTATTTTTTCACTAAAAAAAGTATTCATGTTGATGTTTTCATTTTTTATTTGAGTAGAATTTTTTATTTGAGTAGAATTTTCTTTTTTCAAAATATTTATTTTTTTCTTACTCTTATCTAAATCGTTTAAATCAATGATTCTAATATATTTTGAATCTATTTTTAGAATAGATTTTTTAGAATTAATATTTATTTTTAAAAACAAGAATAAAATAATATGAATAATTATTGAAAAAATAATTGTAAAAATTAAAATTCTATTTTTTTTCATTAAGAAATATTATAAAAATTATTGTTATATTAAATATGTCTTTTTCATAACAATCAGATATCCCCCTTAAATTATTCAGATATCCCATGTTAGAAGAGGGGATATCTCATTTTAAGTAATCAGATATCCCCTTGTTTTTAAATATTTAATATAACATTTATTATATAAATTTACATTTTCTTTATCTTCTTAACTTTTTTCCTATTTAATATCATATTTAGGAAGAGCAAGAGGTCCTGTTCTCATTAGATCCTGTATTCCATAAGGTTTTATGTTTTCAATAAAGGCATTAATCTTTCTTGAATACCCTGTTAACTCTATAACAAAATTTTTAGGAGTTACATTTACAATTCTTCCCTTAAAAATATCGATTACTCTGCATAGAGAGTCCTCAAAGTCTTTTTTTCTTGGCACTCTTATAAGAACAAGTTCTCTTTCAACTTTTTCATTATCATCTATGAGAAACACCTTTATAACATCAATTAGTTTATTTAGCTGTTTCACAATTTGATTTATGGTCTTTTCATCACAATCAAAAGTTATTATCATTCTTGAAGTGTCGCTCTTTTCAGAAGGGCCAACTGTTAAAGTATTAATGTTATAACCCCTACCGGTAATGACCTGAGCAACTTTTGCTAATACCCCATGTTTATTTTCAACAATCAATGATAAAATATATCTCATACTGTCATACCTCCTTTTAACATTTCATCAAGGCTGGCACCAGCAGGAACCATGGGCCATACATTCTCTTTTCTATATGTTATAATATCAATAATAGTAGGCCCATCGGTTCTATTTAAAGCGTTACCCAATGCATCTTCTAACTCCTCTTTTGTCTTTACTCTTATGCCATAAGCACCATAAGCATCGGCAATTTTAACAAAATCTGGTATAAACTTAAAACAATTACTCTCTTCACCTCTACATTCAGTTGGATGCTTCTGGCAATTCATTAAACAGGTAGAAGAAAATCTTCCTTCATTAAATAATTCCTGCCATTGTCTTACCATTCCAAGATAACCATTATTCATAATGAGGATAATTATTGGTAATCTTTCAACAACAGCAGTAGCCATCTCCTGAATATTCATTTGAAAAGAACCATCACCACTTATGCAGACTACTTTTTTATTCTTATTAGCAAGTTGAGCACCTATTGCTGCTGGAAAACCAAACCCCATTGTTCCGAGTCCTCCTGATGTAATAAATGTTCTCGGATATCTAAATTTATAATACAATGCAGTCCACATTTGATGCTGACCTACATCTGTAACAATTATTGTATCATCCGGCACAATCTTATTTAATGCTTCAAATACCTCGATTGAAGTGATTCTATCTTTATTTTTGGGTATTTCATGAGTAAGCTGTTTTAACTCTTTAATTCTCTCAATCCAATCAGAATGTTTTTTTTCTGGTAGAAGCGGTAATAATTGATTCAATACTCTTTTTAAGTCCCCTACGACCGGAACATCAACATGGACATTTTTACTTATACTTGCAGATTCAATATCAACATGTATTATCTTTGCGTTTGGAGCAAATGTTGAGAGTTTGCCGGTCGCTCTATCATCAAATCTTGAACCAAGTGCTATTAAAAGATCTGACTCTTGAATTGCCTTATTTGCCGCAATTGTCCCATGCATTCCATGCATTCCTAAGAAATACTCATTATCATACTCTATACATCCCAAGCCATTAAGTGTTGCTGTGACCGGGATATCACACTTTTTCATAAACTCTTTTATCTCTAGACTTGCCCCACTTATTATAGCACCACCACCCACTATTATTATTGGCTTTTTTGCTTTTTCTATAAGATCTACTGCTTTTTTTAATTGATTTATATGCCCATCAAGATGTGGTTTGTATCCTCGTATGTTTATTTCCATATCATAATTGAATTCTGCTTTACTTAGAATAACATCTTTTGGAACATCAATAACAACAGGTCCTGGCCTACCACTATTTGCTATATAAAAAGAATTTTTAATCGTAATAGCAAGATCTTCCACATTATGAACAAGATAGTTATGTTTTGTTACCGGATTGGTAATACCAGTTGTGTCTGCCTCCTGAAAGGCATCTATACCTATCATAGAAGTTGGAACCTGTCCAGTAAAACAGACAATAGGCGAAGAATCAAAATTTGCTGTTGCAAGACCGGTAACAGTATTTGTTGCACCAGGTCCTGAAGTTACAATTACTACTCCGGTTTTACCAGTGGATCTTGCATATCCATCTGCTGCATGGACTGCTCCCTGTTCATGACGGGTTAGAATAACATTAATTTCTGGTGTTGAATATAACACATCAAAAAGAGGTATCACTGCTCCTCCTGGATAACCAAAGACAGTATCAATCCCCTCTCGTTTTAATGCTTCTACAATAATTTGTGCTCCACTAATTTTAGACATAAAAATACCTCCATATAATTTATTATAGGGCAATTCTAAAAATCTTAATTTGAGATTTTTAGAAAATTAAAAATACTTTCTAAATAGTTATATATAGTGAATATCAGATTCACCATATAAAAAAAGCCATCCTTTTTAACGGGATGGCTTTTTACATTTATATTAAAAAAATTATCCCGTTAATAAAGAGTAAAATAAAACTACCACCACTAGAAGAGATAAAATATTAAAATTAAACATATTCTCTTTCATTTCAAAATCCTCATTATAGAGTTTACATTAAAAAAAATAATAAGTCAACAAAAAAATAAAAATTTTTAATAAAATTGGTACTATTTTATTTTTAGGCAAAATTTTTTTTAATTTTTTTTCTAAATCTTGTAAAGGATTTTCTTAAAAATTTTGTGATTAATATATAGAAATATTTTTTTTATAAAAAGGAGAGGTAAGCATGAAAGAGTTTGATTTTGTATTGAATCAAAATCTGTTTGAAAAAATTAACAATTTAAAAGATAAAAAAGATAAAGATCTTTCTACTTTAATAAGGGAAATTATAATCTTTATGCTTCCAGTATTAAAGAGAAAGCATCTTTTTGAAAAAAGGAGGGATAAAGATTATAGGTTTATAGGTGCAACTCACAGGATTAGAATTTATATTCCAGAAGAGGTATATAATGAGTTAAAATTGGTTCATGATCATATTAACACATTTAGCATTGCCATTCTTATACGGGAACTTCTGGAACTATATTTTGCTGGCATTGAAGTAGAGGGTGAAGAGGAGTTTGCAAAAAGAATGGAGGAATGGCAAAAGGAAATAGAAAGTTTAAGGGAGGCTAAGGCTGTGGTGGTGAAGATTGGTTCCCCAGATATCCCAGTCTCGAACGAACATAACGACTACTTTTTACTCAAATTCAACGTCAAATTTTGCCTGAAAGAGATAAAATTCTTATAAAATTAGTGCTCCATCTCAAATTTGGCAATTCTATCTTTATTACTCAAAATTTAACCTTAGGATAACTTTATCTTTTTATTTGACTAAAAATAAAATCACATCCCATTTAATCAAATTTTTTAGATATATGTTGACAAAAAGATATTTATTTTATAAAATCAATCTAAACTAAATTTTATAAAGAAAAAACTTCACTATTTAGATATTAAAGAGAAATTTTTATTATGATAAGGTTTTTAAAGTTTATTTTTAGTTATTTATATACGTGGATTGTAGCCGGTTTAATATTATTAGTAGATATTTTACTTATATTAATATTTACGCCGCCTCTTTTTTTATCGGCATTCTTATAGGGATTAGTATATTTTTCTTTTTCTTCTGGATGATAATGCAGATAAATTCAAAAGATTTTATAGTTGAGAGTAAAAATATACTTCAAAGAGTAAATCTTAATGAATTAAAAAGAATCTTAAAAATGTGTGATCCTTTATTTAAAGAAAAGGCAGAGAATATTCTCAAGCTTCTTGCAAAAATAACTTCTGAATTTAAAGAGAAACATTCTCTTGAAGAATTGGATTATTTAATAGATAATCTATTTTTACTCAGTCAGAATAACAGAGATATGTATCAAAGATTTAAAGAATTTGGTACAAAAGAACAAAAGGCAATAATGCAGGAAAAGATAAAGAGTCATATAAAATCACTGGAAGATACTTATGAGATGCTTCAGGCTTTTAGTGGTAATTTAGCACTTCTTGATGCTAATTTTAATGAAGTAAAATCTGTTTCGACAAAATTAAAATATATAAATGAGACCATGCAAGAGTTAATTAAAGAAATTTAGTATTTTGGAGGTAGTTGTATGAAAAAATTAACATCAGGTCAGATCGTTGGGATAGCCATACTTTGTTTAATTGCTATTTTTATAGTGTGGAAAATAGTATCCGTTGCTTTAAATTCACGAGAGTTAAGTTATGAAGAGGCTAAAACAAAACTTGAGAAAATACAGAAAAAGATAAGTTATAGAGAAAATTTTGTAACAAAAAGAGCAATAATTGATATGGATAATACACTCGATTTAAAATCAACCCTACCTGATATTTCTAAATATCCTATTTCTGTGGAACCATATATTGATAATGATTGTGTAGTTGTTGAGATTTTTTGCTCTACAGAGAAATCTGGCCAGGGTAGCGATGGTTTTATAAATGAAGTGGCAAAGGATTTTAATAATAGAAATTTTATTTTATCAAATGGTAAAAAGGCAAAAGTAAAAATAAGAAGTATTGCATCTGGTACTGGATTTGAATTCATTGCTTCAAAGAAATATTTACCAGATGCCTTTTCCCCTTCTAATGAATTATGGATAAAAATGTTAGAGCCGTATAATATAAAGACAACCTTGATTGACAAAAAACTCGTTGGCAATGTTGCTGGTATTGTAATTAAAGAAAAAAATTATAATGAATTAAAGAATAAATATGGTAATGTTGATATTAAGACTCTAGTTGATTCAACAATTCAAGGTGATGTAGCAATAGGTTATACAAATCCTTTTGCAAGTAGTACAGGTCTAAATTTTCTTCTTACAGTTTTATACGCATTTGCAAAAGGGGATGAAGGAAAAATGTTGTCTGAAGAAGTTATAAGTGCCTTTGAATCTTTTCAACAGGGTGTCCCTTTTGTTGCATTTACAACTATACAGATGAGAGATTCTGTTGAAAAAGGTGGAAGTCTTGATGCTTTTATTCTTGAATATCAAACATTTTTTAATACAAAAGAGTTAAAATCTGGTTATGTTTTTATTCCATTTGGGGTAAGACATGATAATCCTCTTTATGCAATTGGGGATTTAGATAAAGATAAAATAGAGACCTTACAAAAATTTGCCTCTTTTTGTAAAGAGGATAGATATAGAAGACTTGCTATAAACTATGGTTTTAATCAAAAAGAGGAATATAATAGTGAAATAAAGGAAATATCTGGCTCTACCATAATTAAGGCACAAAGATTATGGAAAGAAAAAAAAGATGCTGGTAAACAGATAATAGCAGTCTTTTTATGTGATGTTAGTGGCTCAATGGATGGTGATCCTCTTTATAGTGTAAAGAAGGCTTTAATCGAAGGTAGTAAGGTTATAAATAGTGATAACTATATAGGATTGGTTGCATTTAGTTCAGATGTGGTAAAATTACTTCCTATTAAACAGTTTAATCTTACTCATAAATCTTCTTTTTTGGCCGCAGTAAAAGATCTTACAGCAGAAGGCAGCACAGCAATGTATGATGGTATAATGGTCTCATTAAAAATGCTTGTTGATGAAAAAGAAAAAAATCAAAATGTAAAGCCAATGCTTTTTGTTTTAACTGATGGGGAGACAAATACAGGGTTAAAATTTAAAGAGGTAGAGCAGATAATAAAGGGGATAAAAATCCCAATTTATACAATAGGTTATAATGCTAATATTTCTGTATTAAAACAACTATCATCTCTAAATGAGGCAGCCAGTATAAATGCAGAAACTGAAGATGTTATATATAAAATTACTTCATTATTTAATGCTCAAATGTAAGGCTTGATTATGAAAAGATTTTTTATATGGCTTATATTCTTTTTAGTCAGTAATGTTATAATAGTATTTGGAATACACTTTTATATGTCATCTCATACAAAAAAAATTGTTATAGCAGTTGATACTTCCTATAATATGAAAAATGTATGGAATAAAGTTTTAAAAGAAATTGAAAAATATGCCAATAAGAATTATACAAAATATTGTTTAATTACAGATAAATTTTTGATTCACAGCTGGGAGAATAAGATTCTTTTTAATAAATTAGCCAGTATAAAACCTTATGGCCCCACTGAATTAGAGGTATTTTATGATCCTAATAAATATAAAGAGATAGAAGAGGCTGATATAGTATATATTTTTACGAATGAATCTTCTACTATAAAAGACGATTTAAAATATAAAATAATAGTGATAAAATAATTTTATAATGATACAAAAATTTATCTATCTAATACTATCCCTTATAAAGATATCTTTCATTTTCCTTTTGTTTTGTAAACCAGGCAGCCCCCATTGCAACAGCATCATCTCCTAATTCGGCTTTTAATAAAGGTATTCCCTTTGCTCCATCTGCGATTGAATATTCCACCATGTATTCTTTTATAATAGGTATAAGGACATCGCCTAATTCTTCAATAAGACCACCGCCCAGAATAATCGCCTCAATGCCAATAGCATTTATTAAGTTTGCAATTGCTATACCAATAGTCTTGGCTGCTCTTGTTAATGCCTTAACAACAACTCTATCATTTTTCATAAAACATTTACTTAAAGCAGAAGAACCAACTCCTTTTTTCCAATTAGGCGCAATTTCCCCAAGAATGGTCTTTTCCCCTTTTTTTTCAACGAGTTTAATAATATAGTTTATAATTCCTACTTTTCCGGAAATTGCTTCAAGACATCCTTTTCTACCACAATTACATTTTGGTCCGCCTATTTTTACTACCATATGTCCTATTTCACCAGCAGTATAATTTACACCTCTTATGATTTCACCATTTTTTATATATCCACCACCTATTCCTGTCCCAACAAATAAACCATATATATGATTATAATTTTTACCAGCGCCAAGACAGTATTCTCCAAAAACCCCCATATTTACATCATTATCCATAAAAAATGGTCTTCTTAGTTTTTCAAACATTATTTTTGATAGTTCTATATTACGCCAACCGGATCCTAAATTAGGAGCATATATCAAAATCCCCTTATCAACATTAACAGAAGAAGGAACAGCCATGCCTATTGCCTCTATTTCCTTTTCGTTTATATTAGAATTTTTTATTGCCCCATAATAGCATTCTTTTACCCTATCTATTACATTATCAAATGAATCAGAACCTTCTGTTTTTATCTTTTCTCTACCAAGTATTTTACCATTTTCGTCAATTATAATAGAATATATTTTTGTCCCACCAAGATCGATCCCAGCGTAATATTTCATAATAAAATCATCCTTTCTCTAAATATTTTTGTTTAAAATATTCCAATTTTAGAAAATGCTCTCTCTCTTCTTTTATTATTTTATCTACCATGCTATGGTCTTCCTCTTTTACTAACATCTTTAATTCTAAAAAATAATGAATCGTATCAATTTCTCTCTGTTTTGCAAACTCAATGGCATCAAGTATGCTATTTATTTTGTTAGCCACTTCATTTATATCTTTATTAAAAATAATCGTATCTATAAAATACTTAATATATTGAAAATACTCATCATTAAATCCATCTATGAATTGATTATCTTTTATCTCAGATAAAGCCTTCTCAAAAAAAGACTTATGCCTTTCTTCCTCTGATGCCAGAAATTGAAACAATTGTCGTATCTCATCATCTTTAAATTTTTCTATAAAATTGGTGTAATATTTTTTGCCATTCTCTTCTATATTTATTGCAAATCTAAATATTTCTGATAAGCTATACATTTGTTACTCCTTGTATAAAGATATTATACAATTATTATTTATTATTTTCAATAAAAAATTTTAAATAATATTATAATGATAAAGAATTATTAAAATTAATAAAAATAAAACTAAAGTTAAAGAAAAAAATAATATCCAGAATAATTTTTTAGAAAAAGTAAGATTTCTATGCTTATCCAATAATTGTTTACTTTCTTTTTTCTTTTCTGTTTTTTTTCTGCCGCATCTCGGGCATGTGTCATTTTTAAAGTCATCAATGTCCCCGGTAAAATTACAAAAAGGACATTTTATTTTGCCCAATCTTGCATTACATTTAGGACATATTTTTGCCTCTTTTTTTACTTCTGCTCCACATTTTCCACATATATACATTATTTCACCAGTTGAATTTTGGGCTAATATATTCTGGATATATTTTTTCATCACAAATCATTTTCTCTCTTCTATTGGTATATAATGGCTTAAATTATTTCCAATATATATCTGTCTTGGTCTTCCTATTTTAAAAGGGACAGAATCATACATTTCTTTCCATTGAGCAATCCAGCCCGGCATTCTTCCCATTGCAAACATCACAGTAAACATATTTGTAGGAATTCCAATTGCTCTATAAAGAATACCACTATAAAAATCAACATTCGGGTATAGTTTTCGCTCTATAAAATATTCATCTTTTAATGCTATTTCTTCTATTTCTAATGCAATATCGAGTAATGGATCGTTCTTATTCAATTTAGGCATTACTTTTTGACACTGCTCCTTTAAAATTTTTGCTCTTGGATCATAATTTTTATATATTCTATGGCCAAAACCACTCAATCTAAATTTTTTTGCTTTAACATCTTCAATTACATCTTTAATTTTTAACTTTTTATCTCTAATCTCTTCAAGAGTTTCGATAACCTCTTGATTTGCACCCCCATGTAAAGGTCCCCATAATGCACAGATTCCTGCACATATAGAAGAATATAAATTTACCCTACTGCTACCAACCAGCCTAACTGTAGAGGTACTACAATTCTGTTCATGATCAGCATGTAAGATAAGCAGAATATTCATAAGTTTTTCAACATCAGGATCAACTGTATATGGTTTTACTGGGCTACTAAACATCATATTTAAGAAATTAGCACAATATTTAAACTCATATCTTGGGTATACATAAGGCTCACCTATTGATTTTTTATAAGAAAAAGCAGCAATTGTTCTTATTTTTGATATGAGTCTTGCTGTCATATTATCAAAAATTTCTTTACTGTATGTTTCTGTATAAAACTCAGGATAAAATATAGACAAAGCATTTATTACAGAAGATAAAATTGCCATTGGATGAGCATACGGTGGCAATCTATCAAAAAAATGTATCATATCTTCATGAAGCATTGAATGAATATTAAGTCTTTCAGAAAATTTATTTTTTTCTTCTCTTGTGGGTAATTTTCCATAAATTAGAAGATATGCAGTTTCAACAAAAGAGGACTTTTCTGCTAATTCTTCTACTGGTATTCCGCGATATCTTAATATACCTTTTTCTCCATCTATGTATGTTATTGCACTCATACAGGAGCCAGTATTCTGATAACCGGGATCCATTGTAATATAGCCAGTCATATCTCTTAATTTAGAAATATCTATTGCCTTTTCTCCTTCTGTGCCTACTATTGTTGACAGCTTATAACTTTTTCCTTCAAGAATTAATTCTGCTTCAGCCATGTTTACCTTCAATATTTTTATAATTTGCGTCTATATATCATTAAATTACTAAAAAATCAAATATTTTTTATTTATATGGATTTTTTTTATAATTATTTTGTATTGTTAATTTTAGTAATTTATTCTAAATCATACAACTTAATATCTTGGTAATTTCTGTAACTTCATTTTTTAATAAGGTAGAATGAATAGGAATCAATAAAGTATGGAGATAAAAATATTCGGTATTTGGAAAATCCTCTTTTGGAAGATTAAGATAATGATGAAGACAATACAGATATGGTCTTATTGCTTCAATCTTATTCTTTTTTAAAAATGCTATTGTGTCTTTTAGACTTGATTTCACTATTATTGGAAATTCAGAATAAAATCTTTCACAATTTTCTTTACTATGAATAATAGAATTTCTACTTTTAGAGATAGCCTCCTCATAAAATTTTGCAATAGCCTCTCTTAACTTTAATCTATGATTAAGAGTCTCATCCTGACTTATACCCATTGCGGCATTCAAATCTGGCATTAGACTGGAATATCTTGGTTGATATTCTTCAATAGAATAATCTGTCTCAAGAAGCGATCTTGTTATATAATAAGATTTTTTATTATTACAAAATATTGCTGCACCTTCCCCGGTTGTGATCAAACCTTTTATTGAGAAATCAGCAATAGCATATTTTGACATTGATCCAACAATAATATTATTTGCTTTTGCACCTATAACCGAGGTAATATCTTCTATAATATTAGGAAAGAGACTATAATAAGGCGTTGGATCATAAGTATAACCAAAATAATATAATAAAAATATAGCCTTTGTTTTTTCTGTAATTGCATCACGAATTCCTTCAAAAGATGGTTGAAAATATCCCTCTTCTAAATCAACCAATACTGGTACAAGTTTTTTTAACAAAATAGTATTAAGATACACCTGAGGTGCAAACGATGGTAGAATCACCTCATCACCTTCTTTTACCCCTAATGAATCAAGAGTAATAGAGATAGCATTTTGAAAAGAATTTATAACAATTGTATTAAAACACTGAACTCTTTCATACAATCTTTTTTCAAAATTTTTAGCAAATTCACCATAATTAATTTTATCTAAAACCATACTCTGTAAAACATATTCCAAATCTTTTCTTTTAATGGTAGGCTTATAAACAGTAATAGTATCTTTTAACAAAATTCTCTCCCTTAAAAATTTTATTATCTAGTTGTTTATATACCAAATTTATCCTCTTTGTCAATAATATGTGAGTGCAAATTTATTTTTAGGCAAATAAAAAGATAGAATTATCTCATGGTTAATTTTGTTTGAGAAAAGATTGTAATAGTCTCATTTAGTTTTCGAGTAGAATTTAAAATAAATTTTTTCAATAATAGGTCTCAAAGCCTATTACCTGGTAACAATTATTGTATATTGCTTTATAAAATGGGGTGGTGTTACCTTCAAAGTGGGACAATTCTCTACTCTTCCACCACTTCTTTTTCTCTGTCACTTTCAACCATAATCTCAATGTCACAAGACTGCATTTCTTCTCAAATCCAAGCATCCCCATTTTATCATATTCCTCAATGAAAACTTCAAGAATTGTCCTAATCAATTTTGCCATACTGAAAAAATTCAAGTCAGCATGGATTTTCTTTAAAAACCTATAATCTTCTTTTGGCAAATAAAAATGAATAGAGTCATCT
>ERZ795046.803-NODE-803-length-35085-cov-10.437397_pt1 | contig 35085 bp, 23 predicted proteins | sample MGYA00375130_ERZ795046 | MGnify/ENA primary metagenome ERZ795046 (study PRJEB30175, sample SAMN05720202) | activated sludge metagenome | isolation source: anaerobic digester from wastewater treatment plant | place: Japan | collected 2015-05-15 ...
TTTCTTCCCCTACTACGTATGGCACTGTAGTTATATCCGGTGTTCCTTCTCCTTCGACTGCACCTTCCCCTTCAATAACACCTTCTCCTTCAACTATTCCTTCTCCTTCGACTGCACCTTCCCCTTCAATAACACCTTCTCCTTCAACTATTCCTTCTCCTTCGACTATCCCTTCCCCTTCAATAACGCCTTCCCCTTCAACTATTCCTTCTCCTTCGACTATCCCTTCCCCTTCAATAACGCCCTCACCTTCTGGACATGGACCGGAAGAAACTACGAGGTTTACAGAACTGCCGTATGGAATCTGTTGACCAGCCAAAGGACTCTGACTTATAACATTATCAGCAGGAACTACGTCATCACATATATATTGAACTACTCCTACATTTAATCCCACATTGGTTAAATCAATTGTCGCATCATTTAAGGTTTTGCCTACAACATTAGGGACTGTAACATTACATGGACCATCAGAAACAATTAAATCAACAGAACTGCCGTATGGAACTTCAGTACCAGCTGATGGGTTTTGGCTGATAATTTTACCCGCAGGAACAGTATTACTACATTGCTGTTGAATATTTCCTGTATATAATCCGGCACTAACCAACGTATCATCTGCATCATCCAAGAATTTACCTGTTACATTTGGGACAATAACTAGACAAGGTCCTGTTGATACTATTAAGTCAACCGGGCTTTCTAAGGGAACCTCCAAACCGGCTTGTGGGTTTTGGCTTATAACTCTATCTGCTGGAACAATATTATCACATTGATAGTTGATATTTCCGACAGTAAGTCCTGCTGAAATGATTTCTGTTTCTGCATTTGTTAAGAATAAACCTATAACATAAGGTACAACTCCGCCGGGACACGGTCCTGTGGAAATAGTGACGTTTACTGGACTACCTGGAGGCGATTGTGTTCCTGCGAGTGGATCTTGACCTACTATTGTTCCTGCAGGAAAAAGTGAACTACATATTTCACTCACTGAGCCTAATATAAAACTGTTATTGTTTAATATTATAGTTGCGTCATCTATAGTTAAACCGACGACATCAGGCACAGTATATTGCCACAAGAAATAGGGATATGTTACATTTTCCACAATTCCCCAAACAGTTCCAAATTGCCAGCCTTTATATGTATTCTGTTGTTTCATTTGTGCTGTTGTTTTGCCCGTACCACCTGCAGAGGTTGTCCATCCGGAGGTCTCAGTATTCCAATAACTTGACTGAACTAATCCTGCAGAACGATAGCCAATTAATCCTCCTGTATTTGAGGCACCAGCAACAGAGCCTGTTGAATACGAATATCGTATCTTTCCATTTAACGTAAAGGAGCCAACTAAACCTCCAATATTTGAGACATAACCTAAAACTGAACTGTATGAATAACATCTGCTAATTGAAGCCCGTTTGGCTACACTTCCTCCTACTAAACCTCCAACACTATTATTTCCAACAACGCTACCCATAGAATAACATTGTTCAACAATGCTTTCATTACGGCCAACTAAACCACCTACAAAGTTTGTTCCTGTTACGGATGTTGTGTTGGAATAACTTCTTCGTATGTTTCCAATATTATAACCGACAAGGGCGCCTGTATTTTCCGATGCTACAACTGACCCACCTTGGGTATTACATTTCTCTATGGTTCCACTGTTTCTACCTGCAATTATACCTACATTATTTCTTCCTGTAATAGAACTATCTTCAAAAACTACATTTGTTATTATCCCAGTTGATGAAACATTATTTAATAAACCAACATAATCAGTTAAGGGGCGGTTAATATACAAATTAATGATCTTATATCCTTTACCGTCAAGCCTGCCTGTAAATGGCGTTGCTAATGAACCAATGGGCAAAAAACCTTGTCCACCATTCCAGTTAACGGTATCAGACGCATCAATATCCTGTGTTAATTCATATTCACCATTGAGGGGATATAGAGGTGAATTGCCTATGCTTTGCAATTCCTCTATAGTGCTTATAGTAGTTGCAGACCAACCATGAAAAGCCACCATGAATGATACAAGAATAACAAATAACACTGACTTAGCAATAGATTTTGAATGAAGATTAAATGATAGTTTGTTTTTCATATACTAACTCCTTCCTTAAAATAATTTCATTATTTAAATTCAAAACCAACTATTTTTATTCCTATAACCTAATTTTTTTATTTTTTAATATAATTTTATACTAACTTTGCCAGAAAAGTCAATATTTTTAAGTGAAAAAAGCATTTTTTTATAATATTTTAATTGTTTTTATATTAGTTAATTATTTGACAATGTCAATTAATTAACATTTTATTAGAAGTAATGATAACATATTGGCATTTAAGAAACGTTGGTTTAGGATGTTATATTAAGTGCTCAGGATTATTTTTAGAGATAAAAACAATCTTCTCTAATTGAATAGGTCTATATATTACAATTCAAAAATAAAGTATGTTTTATAAAATATTAAAAGGTTATGAGTATATGCTTTATATAATTTAAGGCAATTTTCACTATATAAAACTAAGAATATTGAAAAAGAGAAAAACGTCAGCTCCCAACGATTTTATGAAGAGATTATATCACCCTCATCGAAATCCTTTATAAGTATTGTTTTTTTGATGATGTAAAACTTTTTATTAGTTCAGTCTCACAAATAAGTCGTTTGTGCTAAGCTATTCTGTGATACTAATGGTATTGTTATTAAAACATTTTTGTTCAAATATTTTATGGATTAAGATTATGACAATTAATGTTTATCGGGCTATATGATTATTTGCCATTTATATATGCGGAAGGATTTATTTGGTATTCTGCTATTTTCCTGTAAAGGGTACTTTTGCCAATTCCGAGTAATTCAGCGGAAGAAACAACATTTCCTTGACATCGTTGTAATGCTTTTATAATATGCTCTTTTTCCATTTCTTCAAGTGTAAGAAATTTTTCCGTGGTGTATTCTTTTAATTCTGTGGCAAGGTCTTGAGGCTGAATTATGTCTGCTCGTGCTACGACAGCGGAGCGTTCGATTAGGTTTCGTAATTCACGGACGTTACCATACCAAGGTTGGCTGTCCAACCATTTTAATGCTTGGGGAGAGAACTGTTTGGGTCGCACAGGAAATCTTCGTCTCACTTGCTGTAAGAAATAATCGGCGAGAATTGGTATATCGTCGCGTCGTTCACGAAGGGGTGGTATAGTAATAACGAAGGCATTTAGTCGGTGGAATAGGTCTCTTCGAAATCTGCCCGCATTAACTTCTGCGGGTAGGTCTTTATTCGTGGCACATAGGACACGGACATTAACATGAATATCAGTATTTCCACCGACCCTTCTGAAAGTTCCTGTTTCAATTGCTCGAAGGAGTCGAGCTTGATGAGAAAGGCTAAGGTCTCCGATTTCATCTAAAAACAGGGTTCCATTATCTGCTTCTTCCATTAATCCTATTTTTGTTGTGTGTGCCCCTGTAAAAGCTCCTTTTTCATGACCAAAGAGTTCACTTTCAAACAACTCGTCAGGAATAGCCGCACAGTTAACAACAACCAGTTTTTTCTGGGCACGATGAGAAAGGTTATGTATTAATCTTGCAACGAGTTCCTTACCTGTGCCTGTTTCGCCAAGGATTAAAACACAGAGGTCTGACCGAGCACAATCACGTGCAAGAGCACGAACCTTTTGTATTGCTTTGCTATTTCCTATAAGGGGGTCAAAATTAAGTCCCCCTGCAATTAATTGTTGATTTTCCCATTCTAACTGTTGCATCCGTTCAGCGGCACGAATATAAGGAGCTAACGTATGAGCCATTGCCAGTAAGTATTCAAGGTCTGCCTCCTCATAAAACCGATGAGGCGTATCTGCACTGATAACAAAGGCACCTATAATTTCTTTGCCTAATGCGATGGGTGCAATTACCGTGTTGCGAACCACTGTTTCGCCATTTCTAAAAAATCTTTCTGGATAGAGCACTCCGCGGGGAGATTCTCTTATCTGTGATAGCAACTGGAGCAAGGTTGGTGTCCCTGAAACGACCTGTGTTGCTTCTATGGGATACACTGAAAATTGGAGAGGGTCATTTAAAAATTGCACGAGGCATAGGAAATCTGGACTAAACCGTTCTTTGATTGTTTTCAGAACATAATTGACAATATCCTCAACTTTATACAGTTGACTCAATGTTCTTGCTAATGAGAATAAACCGACAAGTTCTTCCGCAGTTCGTGGGTTTCCTGATTCAAATAGACTTTGCGGAGAGCCTTCAATAAAGACAGGGGAACCTATTTTCAATGGTCGGGTCGCTCTTAACTTCTTTGTTTCATCTGACTCTTCACCAACTTTATGAATTATTGTGCCTACTGAAAAAATGATGCTTCCAACGCCAATATCATCTCCGGGCTTAAGCACCTTTTCTTTGACAGGATGCCCGTTAACAAATGTTGAATTACTGCTTCCGAGGTCGCGTACTATTAACTCTGAGCCCGAAATAAATATCTGACAATGATGCCGAGATATGAGAGGGTCTTCAATAACGATGGAACAAACTGGGTCTCTACCAATGGTTAAAGGGGTATCCTCTGGAACTATCCATGCCCCACCTTTGACATAACCGGAGCGAGCGGTAATAATAAATTTCTGATTTTCTTCCTTTTTATAAGACATAACTTTCCCTTTCTTATATAATAGCATACAACAAAATAAAACAGAATTCAACTTTCCCAATTTGGGAAAAATATTGTTCCCAATTTGGGAAAATCGGGTTCTATTTCCATTTTTTGGAAATGAAAAATTACATAAAATTGCTACAAATCAATGAGATAAGTCAATAAATAGTTTTGGCATAAGTATTGCTACATAATAAGTACAACAATTGAATAAGAAAGTAGGTACTCCTGAGGAAGGAGTGAGAGTATATTTTAAGAGCCCACAGTCAAAGCAAAAAATTTAACAAGGGCTGCGGCTTGCTCCTCTGTGGGCTCTATTGTCTTCATAATCCTAATATATTCTTCTCATGCTCGCTTACCCTTTATATCATTTCCAAATTATACCCTCCCTTAATTACCGCTTCCAAAACAAACCAAATCTCTCATCTCTCTTTCCCTTTATCCATCGCTCCCCAAAGAGGGTCGTGCAGAGGGTAAAAACATACCCTAGCCGCCGATTCAAAAGAATCGGCGGTTTTTTTATTTTAAATTTCAGAAAATTAATTTGGTTATATAAACTACTTATTTTGGTAGTTTTATAATTTAAGTTTGTCTACCAAGATTTTTGCATATACCCTTTTTCGAAATTGTTTTACTTTCTAAAGTATAATTTATTACATGTGCGTGTAATGTTTCTGAAGAACATTTTTTAATAAGGATTCATAATCAATGGCAATAGAGCCTCATGGTGGAGTATTAGTTAATCGTTTTGTTTCTATAGTGGAAAGAAATGTTAAACGTGAAGAAGCAAAGAGATTAAAATCAATTCAATTAGACGAATATTTATCATTTGATTTGGACTGTATAGCAAAAGGGATATTTAGTCCTTTAGAAGGTTTTATGTGTGAAGAGGAAACATTATCTTGTTTAGAGACGATGCATTTACGACCGGGGATTCCATGGACTATCCCTATTTTGTTGGATGTGTCTTCAAAAAAAGCAGAGGAAATAGAAATAGGAGAAAACGTAGCTTTATATGATACAGAAGAGCAACTGATTGGAATTATCACAGTTAGAGATAAATTCTGTATTGATAAAAAATACCTTGCAGAAAAAGTATATGGTACTCTTGATGATAAACATCCTGGTGTAAAGAGAACTTATGGATTAGGGGATGTTTTTATATCGGGTCGGGTAGAGGTTTTTGAAAAGAAAGTTATAGAATTTGAAGAATACAATTTGCCTCCAGAGGCAACGCGACATTATTTTGAACAGAAAGGTTGGAATCGAATTGTTGCTTTTCAAACGCGTAATCCAATTCACAGAGCTCATGAATATCTTACAAAATGTGCGTTAGAAATTTGTGATGGGTTACTAATCCATCCATTGATGGGGACAACCAAAAGTGATGATATACCGGGGAGTATCCGTATGGAATGCTATAAAGCTCTGATTGATAATTATTATCCCAAGGAACATGTGTTACTAAGTATTATGCCAGTGAATATGAGATATGCCGGTCCTAAGGAAGCAATTATGCATGCTATTGTTAGGAAAAATTATGGTTGTACGCATTTTATTGTAGGTAGAGACCATGCTGGCGTAGGGAATTATTATGGGACGTATGATGCTCAAAAAATATTCGATAAATTTGAGCCAAATGAATTAAAAATCACGCCTCTATTTTTTGACCATTCTTTTTATTGTCGGGCATGTGGTAATATGGCATCTATCAAAACATGTCCACACGATAACACAAAGCATGTTGTTTTAAGTGGAACGAAGGTTAGGGAGATGTTAAAGAATGGTGAAACATTGCCTGAGGAATTTACTCGGCCTGAGGTGTCATCTGTATTGCAGAGATGGGCACAAGGTGAAAAGGCATAAATTATTTATGAATATAAGAGGGAATCATGAGAGTAGGAATTAACTTGTTTGCTTCAGATGAGTATGAGCCGGATGACCTCTTTTCCCGTTTTATTTATAAATGTCTTGTTCATGCTGTTAATTTGCAAGAAACTACTGAATTTTTTGTATTTAAAAATACACCGACAAGTGGTGAACGGTGGGCAGGCTGGCATGTTATAACAGAAGAAGCTAAACGTGGAAACTTTCTTTCAACACTTTCACTTCGCAGTTCGGTATTAGGTTCATTATTGAGGCAATACAAAATAGACGTTGTAATTACGCCGTTAGAGACAGCCCATTTGATTACATCAGTTCCTTGTATTCCTTTAATCATTCAGATGGAAAACTGGTATCATGGTTTTTTGAGAGATGATTTTTTTAAGAAGCGAGATATAAAACGGATATTTTATGAAAGTCCTCTTTGGTTTACAGCCACAGAATATGCACGGCGGAGTTGTTTAGATGTTTGGAAAGTTCCCCTTAATAAAATTATAACGTTATCGGCTGGCGTTGAATCGATACTTTCACAACCTTCATCTCCCTTAATATCACCTCCGTACATTATTTCTGCTATTGATGATGCTACTATAAATCATTTGGAAGAGACATTGGAAGTTATTCATCATTTTTGTAAAGAGTATCCGCACACCATCGTGTTTATAGGTAAACGCCATCCAAAAGAACCGGAAACATGGGGAGATGATATATTCCGAATTGAAGAGTGTCCGGACCAAACCTTAGCGGGGCTTTTCCAGCATGCTACCGCCTTTGTTTATCCTGCTATTCATGATGGGAGTGCACTTCGACCTATCGAGGCAATGCAATCTGGAACCTGTGTTATTACTCCTATGATACCTGCTATTGAGGAACGTTGTGGGGAGTTGCCTTTTTATTATCATGCGGAGAGTACCGCTTCGCTTAGTGCTGTACTCCATCGGGTCATAAATCTGCCAAAAGAAGAAAGAGCAGAACGAATACGATTAGGACGATTAAGAGTTGTTGAGTATTCATGGGAACAAACGACATGGAAGCTAATTACATCCTTAAAACGAATATGATAAAAATCATTTTGCACTTAAACGATTTTTCTTTTATTATAAATACAAATTTCACATTAAAAATTAACATAGAGGGAAGTGAACGATGAGTTTTGTAATTGGTATCGATGTCGGCACAAGTGGCACTAAAATTGTAGCCATTAATGAAAAAGGAACCGTTGTTGCGTCTGTTACCAAAAATTATGACTTAAAAAGTCCGAAACCTGGTTGGGCGGAACAGAACCCACTGGATTGGAAAAAGGCTGTATTTGATGGTCTTTCAGAAATATGCCAGAGCATTAATAGTATGGAAGTGCGGTCTATTGGTTTAACGGGACAAATGCATGGTTCTGTTTTTTTAGATGAGAGAGGTGATGTTTTATATCCTGCTATTTTATGGTGTGACCAACGAACAGCAAAACAATGTGACAAAATTAATGAGATTGTTGGAGAAACAGAACTTCTTCGAATGGTTTCTAATCCTGCTTTGACAGGTTTTACAGCACCAAAAATTTTATGGTTACGAAATGAAGAACCAGACGTGTATAAAAAAGTCAAACATGTACTTTTGCCTAAAGATTATATTCGCTATGAGCTTACAGGTGAGTTTGCTTCCGATGTTGCGGATGCGTCCGGGACTTTGCTTTTTAATGTAAATCAACGGTGTTGGCATCAGGAGTTACTAAACAAGCTTGAAATTCCTATAGAGTGGTTACCCAAAGTTTATGAAGGACCTGAAGTAACAGGGGTTATTAAGTCCTCTGTCGCCGAACAGCTTCGTTTGCCACCTAATACAGTTGTCGTTGCAGGAGGGGGAGACCAAGCGGCAGGTGGTGTAGGTTGCGGTGTTGTTCAATCTGGAATTGTTTCCGCTTCGTTAGGCACAAGTGGCGTTGTTTTCGCATTCTCAGAAAGCGTTCACACAGACCCACAAGGACGAGTTCACACATTTTGCCATTCTGTACCTGGGGCTTGGCATGTCATGGGTGTAATGCTTAGTGCAGGTGGTTCATTGCAATGGTTTCGAAACAAATTATGTCAGGAAGAGATAACAAAATCAAAAGAGACAGGAATTGACCCTTATGTTTATATAACTCAATCTGCGGAAAAAGTACCAATAGGTGCTAACGGTCTTTTGTTCCTTCCTTACCTTACGGGGGAACGAACGCCACATAAAGACCCATACGCAAGAGGTGCATTTATTGGTTTATCTTTAATGCATGGGAAAGCTGAAATGGCTAAAGCGGTATTAGAAGGGGTTGCTTTTGGGATGCGAGACAGTGTTGAGATTATGAAAGGGATGGGGATACCTATTAACGAGGTTCGTATATCTGGTGGAGGGGCAAGAAGTACATTATGGAGACAGATTATGGCAGATGTATGTAAAGTACCTATGGTGGTAATTAATGTTGATGAAGGTCCTGCATTTGGAGCGGGTTTATTAGCGAGTATTTCTGCAGGGATGTTCTCTTCACTAACAGAGGCATGTTCCAGCATAATTAAAGAAATAGAGCGGGTTGAACCTGACCGCACAAAAGCAGATGAATATGAATTTTGGTATCAAGAATATAAATCTGCCTATACTGCATTAGCACCTGCTTTTCATCGAATTGGAAAATCAATGGAAAGATAGAGGGGAATGAATTGGAAATGTTAGAAGAGTCGGATATGTCAGACAGGTCAGATATTTCGGAGAAATGAAAAAATTGATATTAGTAGTTTAGGTGCTTATATTCTGTCGTAATTCAGATAAAATAGTGAATAATCGCTCTGATAGATTATTAATAGATGTTAAGTATTGTTTCCCTTTACCTTCTCGGATGCTAAGTCGGTATTGAATAAGGTCACCTGCATATTTAATAACTTCATCTCTATATTTTTCTACTATAGATTTTTTGCCTTCAATAAGTAGACGGCACATAACGCCATCACAAGCACATAAAATTGAGCCAGCCTCGAACAATTTTCCACGAACTAAAGAAATATCTTCTGTCGCATATATTGTGTCTGTTATTTGATTCCTTATTTCTATCAATTTAAGTAAGTTCTGTATTGATTGTTTTTCTTTTAGATTATTAATTTTTTCTTCTAACTTGTCAATAGTTGGTTGGAATGGTCGTAGTAAATTGAGGTCAATATTAATTTGCCGTTCAATATGTTCAAAAATTCTTTTTAGGATAACATCACCCCAATATTGGCATTCTTCTGGGGTCGCAATTAATAGGATTTGACCTTGTCCTGGGAACATTTCCCGATGAAAAGAGGATGGAAGTTCTTCCCATTGATAAGTTCTTACAAATTGTGTAGCATCGTAAACACGATAATTATCTGGTAATGATTTGGGTAAGGTTACATTTACCCCCGTAACTTCTGAAGAATCCTGATTAACGATATATAGTAGCCAATAATTATCACCTTTTAGCCATGAAGTCGTTATTACATTTATACTGTCTGGACAGCGTGAACGTTGGTGTTTACGGACCTGTATACTTGGGACAAAATCAGGTGGTTTAGATGGTTTTGCCAGCATTACTAATGGAGCAAGTACAAAGAATCGGCCTAATCGGCTTCCTAATTCTTGCCATACATCACTAAATGTTAAGAAAGGACCTGTCAATGAACGTTGGCATTCACTGCCTACCCATAAGGGCATATTATGGTAGGAGTATGTAATCCAACCATGTGCCCCGCTGGAAATGGCAAGGTTTATCATTAAACGGATTTCTGGTGCTGAATTCCATTCGGGAGCACCTGAACCAAATATAAATGTTGGACCTATTGCCCATAAATGTCCATTCTTGATGAATTGTACATGTGTCCGTAATACCTGTCCTAATTCCCATGGGTTTCTTGACTTCCAATGGCTTAGCCCACTCACTGATGATAAAGATGCATATAAGGGGAAAGCATTTGCTTCTCTGGTAAGGTAGATAACAGGATGGTTTGTGTCTATTTGTTCTATTTTTTTCTTTATCTGGACATACCCTTCTAATTCGCTGTCTGTAGGATTTTCTTTAATAATCCAACCGAAGAGATTTTCGCGAGTTGCATTTCGTTTAATCGTTTGTTCTTTTTCTTTAAATAAAACAGATGCTTTAGGAGTATCTAATTGAGTTGTTTCTTCTTCTAAGGGAATTATAACCTTTATTCCGTATTTTTTCGATATATCAAAAAGAACATCCTGGTCGCCAGGGAGAAATTCATAAAAATTTTCAATGATTACGACATTATGATGATGAAGGGATATGTCTTCAAATAACAAATCCAAATAAGTTGCCAAGTCGGTTCTCAAAAGGTGAGACATATTCCTTGCAGTATTAGCATTAATATATGTCCCAACAGGAAAGATATTGTCTAATATCGGATAGGAGATAGGTTTTTCTGAAACATATTTTGAAACATCTATATTTTTAAGGATTTTGTTTTCCTCATCGGTTGCAGAACGAAATCGTATACTGTGGATATAAAGAGTCTCCTTTGTAGTAGTAAATGAATATAACCGTATTGCAAGATGTTCCATTTTACTTGGGAAGTCTTTGTAAGCCCATGCACGAGCAACAGTTGTCCATTTTGGCTCTATATTTAGAAACTCAAAAAATTGACCTGTTATATAGTGCCATGTCCAAGCAGGGATAGATTTGCCATATTGTACACGATAGGTTATTTCTATAATCGGGTATTCTTTATGGGAGATAGGGAAATGAGGGACATTACGGCTTCGGGTCGTTAGTGGCACCCAGAAACTCGGAGTTTGCATATCTTTCATCAGATTGAGTCTGGATGTGTGTGTAAAGTCGCCTGTAAAATTAAGTATTTTCTCTCCATCTATGTTCTCAACTCTTTTTTCGCAGTGTATCCCTTGCCATTCTCGTTCTGCTGGGTCATCTTCTGATGACCACTTTGCTAAGTCATCTGCATAAAAAGTAATGTGTTTGCGTTCATCTCTTTCTTTTTGGCTTGGGATTTCTTTTATCCCTTTTAATAAACCTCGATATACAAATTGGCTTTCTATCATTTATTTGGTCTCTCTTTGGGCTTCAAGGGCACGTCTTTTTTGTGAACGTCGCAAGAAAAACTCATCGGCACACACGCCGGCAAGAATGGCTCCACCAATAACGACATATTCTAACTCACTCCGAATGCCTAAAATGTTTACCAGATTTCTCAGAACCATAATCAAAGCAATTCCTAAAATAACTCCGGGGACGTTTCCAGTACCGCCTCGTAAACTGCATCCACCTAATACTGCTCCTGCTACTGCGTATAATTCATAAAAACTACCAAAATCAGATGGCTGGACGGAATTTACTTTAAATGCAAATAAAATGCCTCCAATTCCAGCGATAAGGCTACAAATAACATAAGCCATAAGTTTAAGTCGATTGGTTTGGATTCCACTAAAACGGGCGGACTCTTCGTTGGCACCTAATGCGAATAAGTGTCTGCCCATAGGTGATAAATGAAGGAATATGCCTACAATAATGGCGAAAATAATCATGATGACTAAAGGTGCTGCAACTAAGTCTAATAAGAGAGCGATGGTCGATGGTGGTGACCCACCAGTTGGCTGTAAGGAAGGGAACCAGTCTAAAAGACTACCTTTGCCTAACCATTTCCAGTTTGATAATGCATTTCCAAACCCTTGGGTTGTATCCTTGGCAAAAAATCGGGCAAAACTTCGATATGCAAATAAACCGCATAACGTTACTACGAAAGGCTGAATATTAAAATAGGAAATGAGAACTCCATGCCACACGCCGATTAATGCGGAGATGCAAATTGCCAATGGAAATACTAAAAATGGTGACCATCCTTCTCCTTTATTAATTAATATGCAGGCGATAACAGAAATTAGACATACTACACTGCCTAAGGAAAGGTCAATACCCCCTGTAATAATTACTACGGATTGAGCCAAAGCCAAAATCCCGAACAAGCCAATCCATGGAAGTAAGTTTTTGAAGTTTGTTAAGGATAAGAAATTACTTGAAAAGGGTAATCCTAATGCTCTTCCATGTTGATACCAATGTAACCATTCCCATGAATAGGCTAATATGCATAATACAATAATTAATCCAATTAAACCGAGTGTTTTCCGCATTATAGGTTACCTTTTGGAAATTATTAAGATTTCCCTAATATCTGTTTTAGTTCAGACCAGAACGTATCTACATTTTCACGTGTAACTGATAATGTAGGGATAAAAATTTGTTTGTTTTCAGGGATGCTGGTTGTGTTTCCTTCCGCAAGTTCTTTTAAGACTTTGACGGATTGATATCCAAACTCGAAGGGTCTTTGTACTACTGTTCCGTAAATATGTCCATCTTTCACGCCTTGTAATGTTTCATCTTCTTCATCAAAGCATACAATCTTTACCTGCCCTAATTTTCCTGAGTCACGAACACCATTCAAGATTGCGGGTCCATTATAACTCCACAAGCCGACGAAACATGCCACATCTGGATAACGGACTAATGCATCCTGAACATTGGCTATGGCTTTGGCACGGTCTGTCTCGTCTGTACGCACATCAATTATTTGGTGTCCTGTTGATTCGATTTGCTTTTTTAAGCCGTCTAAACGGTCTCGTGCATTTTGTGCATCTAACGTCCCGACACAGACAATTATTTTAGAGCCTGGTGGAGTACAAGCCTGAATTAATTTACCTGCTTCAACTCCTGCGTCGAAATTATTTGTTCCGATGTAGCATTTTCTTAAACTGTTAGGGGCATCACTATCTTGTGTAATAAGATTGGTTTTTTTAGCCGCCTCGTTTAACATTTCTGTTTGATTTTCGGGGTCTTTTGGACTTATTGCAATGCCAGCAACACCTAATGTAATTAGATCTTGCAATATCTGCTGTTGTTGTTCTGCAGTTCCTGCTGAAGGGATGCGAAAAATAACATCTACACCAAAATCTTGTGCCGCTTTTTTCGTTCCTGCCTCGGCTATCTTCCAGAAATCCGACGCATTATTTGTGATAAAAGCCACTTTTATCTTTTGGGTAGAGGTCGGCGATTTCTGTTGTGTAGAAGGTGGTGTGGTAGGAGAAGTTTGTTGTTGTCCACCACAACTGGTAAGAAAGAACAATGATGCTATGACAGTTGTAATACTGAATAGTTTCGTGAAATTACGGCACATTTTTATTCCTCCTTAAAAACTGATTAATAATGGTTTAGATTTATAGTTTATCCTATTTATATGCATATTATTCAACATCATTTATAGGTTCTTTTTTATTTTGTCTTTTTAATTCATGAGTTAAAATATGTTTTGCATTAGGAAGTGACTTAAAATAAAAAATGGCTTTCAGTATTTGTTTTTCGTTTTCATAGAGGTCGCCATTTGCTTTTAGTTTAGTAGTTCTCATTGAAAAGGCATGATAAAGAGTAATCGCAGCTGCAACAGAAATATTAAAACTTTGTGTAAAACCATACATAGGGATAAAAACCCGTTCATCAGCCTCGTTAATAATTTCTTTTGAGACACCTTGATGTTCATTCCCGAATACAATTGCAGTTGGTTCTAAAAAATCAATTTCCTGAATAGGTCTTGCAGAGTCAAACGTAGTTGTGTATATTTTGTATTTTCGATTTTTTAGGTAAGAGATGCAGTCTGTGGTATTTTTCCATCGGAAAATATCAAGCCATTTTTCTGCACCTTGAGCGACACGATTTGCTTCACGGTATCTAACACTGGTTTCTATAACATGGACAGACTGAAAGCCCAATGCCTCTGACGTCCGCAATACAGCATTTATATTTCCTATATCATATAAACCATCTAAAACAGGGGTGATTGTATATGTTCTTCCTTCAATTACCTGCTCAATACGATTCGCTCTTTGTTCCGTTAACCATGGTTTAAGTGCTTGCAATATTTGTATAGATGAGCAGATAATATCATCCATCTTTAACGGTTCTTTATATGGGAAATACGGATGTAACATAGTTTCTTTCATAAAAAAAGTTTACTATAAAATATCGTCCTTGTTATATGATTTATATAACTGATATTATATCTAATATGTATATTTTTTTACCTTTTACTGAATGTTTATTATGGGTATAATTATTGCATTTGCAAATCAAAAAGGTGGTGTCGGTAAAACCACAAGTGCTGTAAATATTTCGGCATGCCTTGGCAATGAGGGATATAAAACGTTGTTAATTGACCTTGACCCTCAGGGCAATGCCACTCAAGGACTTGGAATAGATAAGTATACGGTGGAAAATACTACCTATTCTGTGTTATTGCTTGGTTTTCCTATTGAAAGTGCAATAAAACTGACAGAATATAAAAATCTATATATACTTCCGTCCAATAGAGATTTGGCTGGAGGTGAGGTCGAACTGGTGGATATAGAAAATCGGGAATCAAAATTAAGAGAGAAAATAAGTGCGATTATTGAGAATTTTGATTTTATTATTATAGATTGTCCACCAGCTTTGGGACTTTTAACTATCAATGGTCTTGTAACAGCACATAAAGTTATTGTTCCCTTACAGTGTGAATATTATGCGTTGGAAGGATTGGGGGAACTATTGCAAACGGTCAAACGAATACGAGACAATTTTAATCCCAGTTTGACGATATTAGGAATTCTTTTAACGATGTACCAACACACCAATTTATCCAAGCAGGTTGCGATGGATGTTCAGCAACATTTAGAGAATTTAGTGTTTAATACCATTGTTCCAAGGAATGTAACTTTAAGTGAGGCACCGAGTTATGGGAAGCCTGTTATATATTATGATGGCAAATCAATTGGAGCACAAGCATACATTGCACTAACGAAGGAGATTTTATCCCGTGAGTTTCAGTAAAAAGAAAGCATTAGGAAAAGGTTTAGATGCGATACTTGGACCTCTTCGAATAGGAGAAGGGGAAAAGGCTGATTCCGATGTAAATAAGGTTTCATCAGAGCAGATTTTATTATTACAACCCCAAAATATTCTGCCGAGCAAGGTGCAAACACGTAAAACATTTAATGAGGAATCTTTACAAAGTTTGGCAGACTCTATCAAAAAACATGGTTTACAGGAGCCTATTATTGTCCGCAAATCGGGGGATAAATATGAATTAGTATGCGGAGAACGACGATTACGTGCATGCATTATTGCGGGACTTAATGAAATACCTGCACTATGCAGGAACATATCTGATGATGAATCAATACTTTTGGGCTTAATTGAGAATATTCAGAGAGAAGACTTAAATCCGATTGAGGAGGCAGAGGCTTATCAAAGTATATTGGAGCGTTTTGGTTGGTCTCAGGAACAATTAGCAGAAACGATTGGTAAAGACCGTTCAAGTGTTTCTAACTCTATACGATTACTGTCGCTTCCATCAGCAGTGCAGATGCTTGTTGTGGATGGAAAGTTAAGTATGGGGCATGCTCGTGCATTATTAGGATTAAATTCTCCACAACTCATAATAGAAGTTGCCAACAAAATTATTAACCATGGTTTGTCAGTTCGTCAGACTGAACAACTTGTAATGGGACTTAAAAGTGGAGAAAGGAAAAAGCCTCTTACTCCAAAGAAAATTAAGAACCCCCATATTATAGAAATTGAACAGGAACTATCAAGAAGATTGGGAACGAGAGTGAATATTAAACATGGAAATTCAGGGAAAGGTAAGATAGAAGTAAATTATTTTTCGAACAATGAGCTAACAAGAATATTAACCATTTTAGGGATTTCATTGGAATGAAAAGGAAGGGCTAATTATGATTGATATTCGTCTAATCCGATCTGACCTAGAATTTGTACGTAATACATTAGCAAAGAGAGGAAAAGAAATTCGATTCGATGAGTTATTGAAAATAGATAGTATTCGTAGGGAAAAATTACATAGATGTGAATTACTCAGAGCGGAACAGAATCGTACTGGGGAAATAATAGCTCAGAAGAAGAAACAGAAAGAAAATGTGGATGACCTTTTGATATCAATGAGTAATATTAAGCAACAAATTGCAGAGTTAGAAGAAGAATTAAAAAGTTTAGATGAACAAATCGAACAAATATTACTTACTATTCCAAATCTTCCTCATGAAAGTTTACCTATCGGTAAAGACTCGAATGACAATCGAGTTGAGAGGAGATGGTCAACACCACGCAATTTTGATTTTGAGCCGTGGGACCATGTTCAGTTAGGGGAATATCTTCATATTTTTGACTTTGACCGTGCTGTTAAAATTGCTAAGACACGATTCTCCTTATCTATGGGCATTGGAGCCTTATTAGAGAGGGCTCTTATTAATTTTATGCTGGATGTTCATACAAAACAACATGGTTATAAAGAAGTATTGCCTCCATTTTTGGTTAATTCTGCAACTATGCAAGGAACGGGACAACTTCCAAAGTTTGCGGAAGACCTGTTTCGCATTGATAATTTTGATTTATGGCTTATCCCAACTGCGGAGGTTCCTGTTACGAATATTCATAGAGATGAAATTATTCTAAATGAACAACTTCCCTTGAAATATGTTGCTTATACCCCTTGTTTTAGGAGTGAGGCTGGTTCTTATGGGAAAGACACACGTGGTATGATTCGACAGCATCAATTTAATAAAGTAGAGTTAGTAAAATTTTGTAGACCTGAGGAATCGTGGGATGAATTGGAAAAACTTACAAATGATGCAGAACATATATTGCAATTATTAGGGTTGCCGTATCAGGTCGTAACACTATGTACAGGAGATTTGGGTTTTTCTTCAGCCAAGACATACGACCTTGAAGTGTGGTTGCCAGGACAAAATTGTTATCGTGAAATTAGTTCTTGTTCTAACTTTACTGATTTTCAAGCACGTAGAGCAAATATTCGTTTTAAGCGTGATAAAAAACCTGAATTTGTCCACACATTAAATGGTTCAGGACTTGCAGTAGGTAGGACTGTAGTTGCTATTCTTGAAAATTATCAACAACCTGACCATACAGTTGTTATACCTGAAGTTTTAAAACCATATATGCATGGATTAGAAAGGATTGAACCATAGTTATGAATGAGATTATGGAGAAAACAGCCCAAATTATTGCTAACTCAAAAAATGTTGTCGCTGTAACAGGGGCAGGTATCTCTGTGGAAAGTGGTATTCCTGATTTTAGAAGTCCTGGTGGGCTATGGTCTAAATATCCTCCGGAAGAATATGCTACGTACGAAGCTTTTATTGACAATCCAGATAAAGTATGGGAACTGTTTTATGAGATAGGGGAGACTATCTCAAAAGCAAAACCGAATATGGCACATATTGCCCTTGCAAAGTTGGAAGAACTTGGTCATTTGGTAGCGGTAATAACACAGAATATTGATAATTTGCACTATGAAGCAGGGAATAATACTGTTATTGAGTATCATGGAAATGCAAGAACCCTTTATTGCCCAGCATGTGGACGAAGAAGGCCAATGAGTCTTTCACATCGAAATCATGGGGCACCACGTTGCGAATGTGGTGGATTTATGAAACCCGATGTCGTCCTATTTGGTGAACCTATTCCATCGAGGGCATTATTTACAGGTGAAACATTAGCGAAAAGTTGTGAGGTGATGTTGGTAATTGGAACATCTGCACAGGTATATCCTGCGGCATCACTTCCATATACTGCTAAACAATGGGGGGCAGTGGTAATCGAATTTAATACGGTCAGAACTCCTTTTACAGAGTCCGTTACGGATTACTTTATTGAGGGACCAGTTGGGCATACGTTGCCAGAAATTGTTCGGAAAGTAGAAGAGATAGATAAGAATAAAATAGACAAATAAAAGTAATTTTGCTATAATTAATTTATGGAATATGTGAATTCCAAACAAAGGAGCATGAAGCATGGCTATTTATGAATACCATGCAATAAGAGCAGAAGGAGATTTTGAGAAGTCTTTTATAGGTGGAGTTGTAATAGCAAAGAATAGGCAGGAAGCCAAAGAAAAACTGCGTCAGAAGGGTCTCAAAGCAACTATGTTGCGAAGGGCAAAAGGACTAATGGCAGTAATTAAATGGTTTGACGCAGATATTCGGTGATTTCTCTGTAATATGCAATAAAATACTTCTCTATTTAATTGATTAGTGGGGGTATTTTGCTATGTATCAGTCTGGATAAATATCGGGAACAATTACCACCCTTGTGCTAAATACATAATCTAAGTCTTTTAACTCTGGAGAATAAGGTGCTGGTCCTGGGAATTTAACCTGGATAAAGAAGGCAGTCCAACCCTGTTTTGGAACAGGAACTGTTGCCACATACGGAATAATTTCATTCTCTTCAAATTCGCATACACAGGCAGGTTCTTCTTCTCCATCTACTCCTCCTGTTTCACCTTCTTCTACAATGCTGGATTTTGCCAAGGTATTAGACGAATCTAACTTTGTAATTTTAAGTGGTATATTATTATTTTTGAATTGCTCTACTGTTAAATTATCTACTCCTTCGGATAAATTGAATGCATTTAATAACTTTGCCACATTAATTTCTTGCTCATGTGTAGAAGAAAGAGTTATCAACCCTGAAGAAGGAATATATTTGATAGACCAGGTTTCTTCATTTGCTATTACGGAATCGTTGTTAACCCCAACACAATCAATATTAGAGTTCTTTAAGGTAATCCCGTATATGTTATTTCTATTTGCATACAACAGGTCTGTACTCTCATTTGTGTTACATGTTGGTGTTATTGGATAAGTTGATTTTATCCAGTTTAGAGTAAATTGTATTTTATTTATCCATTTTTCAGCCTCTGTTTGCTGATTTGGTGTTATTGCAATTGCCTCGCCGTCATTATTAACAATCAAACTTGAAATAAACAAACCGACTGGAGCAAGTGAAACAAAGGTAGAATTGTTTTGTGTTGGCTTCCATACAGAAAAGATTAAGTTATCGGTATTGGATGAGATAAGAATTGTATTATTGTTGGTTGTAACTTTAATCCCGTCATCCCACTGTAGCATATTAGCCCAAACCAATTGTTCATAGTTTATGCCCGCACCATCAGCAATACCGTGAATAACATCCATCCACTCCGATGGCATATATGAAGCTAAATGGATTAGGGTTTGTTTTTCTTCAGCACTTAGCGAAGATAAATTTATGTTCGAGGTAATCTCAAATACTTCATTTTGTAATAATCTACCATAATGATAACCCATTTGATAATAAGTTCCTTCAAGATATACCCAACGTTGATTTTCGTTATTTTCCATAGTGCCCAAAATACCTTGTCCACCTATCGAGTTAACATTTTCTTCTGGATATGACTTCTCACCAGATGTGGGGATTTCAAGTATTGCTTCAGGAGCATATCCTGGATCGCCTCCACATTCAGGGCAGAATGGCCTTAATTTTTCGCTTGTCCATCCAAGCCCAATAGTATTTAGTCTGAAATCACGAGCATCTTTATTTGTTGCCTGCCATAATAACACTTCTTTGGGTCGAGTGATAGCATCAAGACGAATACGGAAAGCTCTCTTCTCTACATCTGGCTCTGATGTGTCTTCTTCAACCCACCAGAAGAATTTAGGACGTTCTTGATTGTTTATTACAGAGATGTAAAATGCCAATAAGGCCCGATACGTCGCTTCATCTACTCCTAAACTTTCACCAGATGCAAGTCCATGGTCGGTATTAGGTGCATAGTATAGATAAGAATTTTCTGGATAGATAACATTGTTACCAAGTTTGATATTCGGTTTTAATTCGTTAAAGTAGAATTTTGCGGAATCTGGAAGGAAGAACTGGTCTCCTGTAGAATTTGCAATCAATTTGGGCATTTGCAGGTTATCCAGATAATTAATGGGGTCGACTATCTTCCATAAGGAATCCCCTTCAGGGGTACCCAATCTGTCAAATATCCCCATTGCAACGTAGTCTTTTAATGCTGGTGAGAATTTGCCACCATAAGAATTGTAATGATGCTCAATTTGTAGGGGCATATTAAGCACATCGATAACGATAGGCATGACTGCACAAATCCGTGGGTCAATAGCAGATGTCAACCATGAAGTCCAACCTCGTTTAGATGCTCCTGTAATGACGAATTGATTTAATTCATATTTATTCCCAGGTTTTTCCTCTTTAACAAATTTTTGAACTGTATCCATTGCTCTAACTGCTGTACGAACCATAGGTAATAATGCTGGCCAAGTAATATCGCCTTTCCTTGCTTTATAAGCGTCCATATATTTGTCAAAGCTGTAAGCAATAATGGCATCTTCTGACCTCTTCCTTGTTTCACCCACAAACTCGAGAGGTTGGTTAGGAACGGATTTAACCACCGCTGCAATAGTTCCTGTTGCAGAAATGAAAGGGAATACCATTGTAGCTACATCTGTTAGGTCAGGTTCAGTATCTGTTGAACCTCCAGTTACCATTAATAACGCCTTATCATGCAGAACTATTGGTGGCTCAATTATAGTTACATAATGTGTCCATGGTTCTGGATTATATACTTCCTGTGCACCTCGCCAAATGCCAGAAGTCATTTTCAACACATACGATGAAAGACCGACTGTGGGGAATGTTCCTGTACGAATCAACTCATAATCATAATAAGGGTCACAAATATCGACATATTTTTTCAGTATTTGGTCCTCAGGATATGTATCTGGTGCCTTTGCATCAATAGTTGCATCCACTGGATTAACTTTATTTAAACTCACATTACTTACAAGTAGATATATATAATCAAAACATACATCTTCATCTGGCTTAAAATTCTGGATAGGGATGGTATCTAAGACTCCATCCTTGTCCGTGTCTATCCCATTAGCATCCAATGTATATACTTTCTTTTTTGCTGGATGGTACACAGCAAATTTTAAGCTATAACCATTATCATCAGCAGTCCATGCTTTTGGATTTAGGATAACTTGAACTTTTGCGGATAATGGATTTATGTTTATTTTTACAATTCGTGAAGACAAGGGTAAGATACTCTGTAATTCAGACACATAAGTCGGATTGATAAATATTTTATCTGTAGGTGCAGGACATTTACGTTCGGGAATGCCTGTATCTAAGAACTGAGATTCATTTGGGACAAATATTTCACGTTCCTTGTCAGAAACACGCAGGATTGTTTCGTCGAATTTTTCTAATGCCCGTCCACGAACAAAATACCAGTATAACTCCGACAATCTTTCAGTATCATCAGTTGCCTCATAAATAATAGTATCCAAAGCCTTATAGGAAAGGAGAGTTGCCAATTCATAGGTAACGGTTTGTTGAGGCTTTAGTTCGTTCTTAAATACTTTTTCTAATTCCTGAATTAGAACACCAATAATGCCAATTGTTGGAGTATCTGATAATTTCTTTTCCAAATAAGCCCAGAATTCTTGACCCGCGTTATAATATCTTTTTTTATTCATTGCAATCGGCTGAAATAGTGTCTGCGTCAAGTCATAAAATTCACTTTCACTGAATGAGCGTGCCCAAGTTTGAACAGAATTATCTTCGCTTTTACCTACCCTTTTTGAGGAATCATTAAACTCAGCCACAACACGGTCCGCATGCTGTCCAAGATAAACTGCTGAAGATTCTTTTAATCCTTTAAAGTAAGATACTTTTCTTACACTTCCTAATGCATCAATATCTGTGGGGTCAGGCATTAACACTTCTGGTAATTTATAATTATCAAAGCATGAATAAAATAGATATTGGGAAAAAATATTGTATGGTGTATATTTTTGTTTAATATCCTTATTTTCTTTATCGTTCAAGGCTACAATTGCATTATGAATAGAGACCATTAATAGTTGTTTTGGGTCAATAACAATATTCCCAAATTGACGATTAGCAACTGATAACTGGTAAAAATCTTCATATTCAGAAGTATACTGCAAATTCATATTAAAGAAGACTAATCCATAGGCGCCATCATGGTCTACTAAAATAGGATTTCTTATTCCTGAGAGCACGTACTCTACAAATACTGCTCCCAAACGTTTAGCAATTTCGTTAAGTGTATTATATGCTACTTCATCTGAGAAGTTTTCATTGTAAAATGTATTTGGATTTTCCATGTCACCCTTATCTAAAGCTACTAATTGTTTTATAACAGGAACAGAGCCAAAAATTCGCCAATTTAGGTTCCATGGGTGTTCAGGAGGTTCCTCCCCTTCTGGAAGAGGTATTTGAACATCGATAATAGAGGCATAGGGAAAGAAAGCAACTACGTAAATGGCGGAGTGAGGCAAACCTGTAACCCTTGCAAAAGCAGTATTATTCCGTTTTTCCGCAAGGACAGGAACCATAGAACCATCTTCTAACAAAGCAATTATTAAATATCTATTTGCAGGTCGTTCCGTTCTTTCCGCTTCGCCGTTAAATAAAGGTATTTCCAGTGTGCTGGATACAATTTTTTCACCACTTTTTGCAAATAAATTTTCTTCTTTTGCATCGTGAGCAATTCTATAAAAAGGTGAAACTAATTCTATGGGTTCATAAAAGTTTATTTGTTTTGCCTCTTTTGTTTCATAAATGCTAAATGTCGTTTTTTCAGTAAGTGCCCCTTGGGGAACCGTAATTGTAACACCATACCCTGAGACAACACCAGAATAAGGTGTTTTATTGGGGTCAATAATTGTAAATGTTGTTCCTGGATTAACCCTTATATAATTTTCTTTCCTCTGTTCCGCAATTCCTATTCCTGTTGTAATCTTCAATGTTACTGTATAGAAACTCGGGTTATTCGCATCTTTTGGATTGTGGTAATAAGTCTTAATAGGATTGGGAAGGTTACTTGTTTCTCCATCTCCAAAATCCCAATACCATGATACAATTGGTGAACTCTCGGAAACGGAAAGGTCTGTAAATTGAACAACCAGAGGTTCATTTCCATCAAGCGGTGTCGCTGAAAATTGAGCAACAGGTTTTTTATCAGCAGGTTTCGGTTTACATCCAGATATAGCAAATATCAAAGAAACTACTACCAACGTAATTGCCATAGATAAAGCAAATCTTTTTAACATACATCCATTCCTATCTTGTTTATCATTTATTAAAGCACATTATACCTATAAAAAGTCTCATTAAAAATATTGCTCATTATCTTCATGTTCTTGTTTTTAACTTCAAGTTATTCCTTAATATATTGTTATTAAATAATCTATTAAATAGTATAATTTTTTAATGGCTTTTGTCAACATTTTTCCTATGTTCTTAATTAGAGGAATCTAACCACAATTCAAATCCAATTCCAAAGCCAATCAAAAAACTGTTATAATCTTTTTAATTTTCTGAATATCATATTATAACTGATTTTAACAATTGAGGTTCACTTTTAAACGAAGGGACTTAATACATGATGAGTAAGACCTTATTTGATGAATTACAGTGGCGTGGTATGGTGCATCAGATTACCCATCCGGAATTGACGGAAAAACTATCTACGGAGAAATTTAATTTATATTGTGGTTTTGACCCTACATCTGACAGTTTACATATAGGTAGCCTTTTGCCTATAATGGGGTTGGTTCATTTTCAGCGGTGGGGACACAAACCTATCGTATTAATTGGAGGTGGAACTGGTCTTATCGGAGACCCAAGTGGAAAGAAGGAAGAAAGACAACTCCAGAGTAAAGAGGATGTTGAAAGGAATGCACAATGTATAAAGGAACAATTATCCCATTTTATTTCCTTCGAGGGACAAAATCCTGCAATTATGGTTAATAATGCAGATTGGTTATGTGAACTGAAATTACTTGATTTTTTACGGGATATAGGAAAACATTTTAGCGTTAATGTAATGCTTTCTAAAGATGCAATACGGCAAAGACTTGAAGACCGTGAACATGGGATTTCTTATACAGAATTTACATATTGTCTGCTTCAATCTTACGATTACCTCTATTTGTGTGAGCATTATGATTGTAGACTTCAGATTGGTGGTTCTGACCAATGGGGTAATATAGTCTCTGGCATGGAGTTAACACGAAGACTTCTTGGAAAAGAAACGTATGGACTAACATTGCCGTTGGTGACCAAAGCAGACGGAACAAAATTTGGGAAAACTGAGTCTGGAAATGTATGGCTCGACCCTAATAAGACAACTCCATATCGTTTCTATCAGTTCTGGATAAATCAAGCAGATGCAGACACACCAAAATACTTAAAATACTTTACTTTACTCTCCCAAAAAGAGATACGAACATTAGAAGAACAAATACAAACAGAGCCACATAAACGCACTGCTCAGAAAGCATTAGCCGCAGAGGTAACAAGAATGGTGCATGGTGAGACCGCTCTGCAAAATGCTATCCGTGCAAGTGAGGCTATGTTTGGTGGCGACCTTCATCAATTAGAACTTTCTGTTTTGGAGGATGTTTTTAGTGATATCCCTAATGCAGAAATGCCTATAAGTTACATTCAAGAAAATCGTCCAATCTTGGATCTCCTTGTAAATTCAGGAGTATTAGAAAGTCGGGGTGAAGGGAGACGACTTGTTAAAAATGGTGGTCTTTATCTTAATAATGAAAGAGTGTCCGACGAGAACTTAAGGTTAAATGAGAATCATCTTCTTGGTGGAAAATTGCTTGTTATTCGGCTTGGCAAAAAAGATTACCGTCTTTTTCGATTTTTCACATAATAATTAATCAAAAGATTATGTCTACACATCAGACAGAAGCATTTGTCGTCCATTTATTTGACTATGGGGAAACAAGCAAAATTATTCAAATTTTGACAGCCCATCATGGGAAATTATCTTGCATTGCAAAGGGGTTAAAAAGAAAGAATAATCCGTGGATTTTTACATTAGACCGTCTGAATCGTATAGATGTTCAATATACATGGAAACCCACACGTGAGGTTCAAATAATCACAGATGTTGTTTTATTGGATGGCTATCCAGAAATAAAGAACGATATTCATAAACAGATTTTAGCAAGTATTGTCTTAGAAACAGCGTTCAACTTTGTAGAAATTGAGCAAAACGCAGTTACGACATATCATCAAGTATACACAGCATTCGAACATATTAAATTAGATACAGATAATCCTGTCACATTAACATTTTTAACATGCTGGCATCTTTGGCAAATTTTAGTACATAGTGGACTTGAACCCCAGTTAGACTGTTGCATTCGCTGTGGGAAATCGTTACCTTCATCACCCTACTTTTCATGGCAAGGGGGGACAGTGTGTCCCAATTGTCATCCAGATTATAGACTTCAAAAGAGTGATTTAGAATTACTACAACAATTGAAACAAATAGAAAATCCCTTAACAACAACCTTAGATTTTGACAAGGATTCCTATTTTAATAGAATATTATCTATCTTATGTAAATATATATCATTTCATTCAGGACATGCTTTAAAGTCATATAATGTATTACGTGAAATAATAAACTCCAATTTAAAAGGAACAAAAAATGAATCTTAAAAAAGTTATCTTAACTATTTTACTTCTAGTATGTATGTTTTCTCTAAATACGTCTTGCTACCCTATTGTCTATGGTGATAGAGATTTCCATATGAAGAGAGGGATTCTTTATCGTGGGAAGGAGACATATCTCTTGAGAGCTTTCTATGTTCCCGATACTGCTCAAAAGGGTGCTGAACTAAAGACAATGGTGCCATTATTGGCAAGTATTGCAGAGGTCGGTGGCAATTCAATAGCGATGGATATTTTGAAGGACCCTGACGATACAAATGTCGATATAAAAATGATAGAGACTATAAAATCTTATGCTGACCGAGCCAAAGACCAATATATGACTGTTATTGTTAGAATCGCACCAAATAATAAGCCTCATAAAAAAGAACCTCTCATAGGTACCCTTCGACAAAATTTTAAGACGATGTTAAATATAATTTATTGGGTCGATGGGCTTTATTCAAAAGAATGGGTGAAATCATTAAAAAAGATAAATAAGAATTGGACTATTATTTCTAATGAAAATTCGGACCTAATTTTAGCAAAAGATTCAAACTTATCTAGAACTCTTACACCAAACTTAGTATTTACAGCTCTGCCTGAGAAACAAATGGATACCATCCATTTTATTCTCCCATTTTCTCAAGAAAATTTAAATTCAGTCGAATCAGCTTTCGCAAAGATTACTCCATGTAGTGATATTGATATGACGACAGCCATCAATATATTAAGCGAAGAAGAGAGAAAGGAAGGTTTTATTCCTTTATTTGATGGGAAAACCTTAAACGGCTGGTGGTATTTAGGAGATAATCATAAGACTTTTGCTGTAAATCCAGAAGGGTTTATAGAATGGAAAGAGAAAGGTGGCAAAGCATTAATGTCTTGTAATAGATATGATAATTTTGTACTTCGGTTAGAATGGATTATGATGGAGAAAAATGGCAATACTGGGGTATGGGTTCGTGCTCCACGTGGAAGTAGAGCCTCAAAAATTGGTTTTGAAGTCCAAATTCTTGGCGATAGTGATAAAACAGAACTTACTGATGATACTACAGGGGCTATCTACAAAGTAATACCACCCAAAGTGAAAGCAATGAAACCTGAAGGGCAATGGAATGACCTTGAAATCATTTGTAATGGACCTTATGTGAAAGTAACCCTCAATGGTCAGGTTGTTCAAGATGTAAATTTTGACGACGTGGAAGAATTAAAATATAGATTAAGAAAAGGATTTATAGGATTAACAGACCACGGGAATCATTGTGGCTTTAGAAACATACGAATAAAACCTTTATAGAGGATTTGTTATGAGAAAAACATATAGAATTTCACTATTATTAACCTGTATTTTATTTGCCACTCTTTTTACCCTTTCTATTTGCTCGTCTTCACAAGAGCCAGCTATTCAAAGTGAAACGGGACTTGAAAACGGTGTTACTATTGTTTCTGTAAAAAATGATTGGGATTACCAAATAATTACTGCACGTGTCCCTTATATAGGTATTGAAAGGGATGACAAAACAGGTCTTGCTCGCCTTGTTATTCCGATGAAAGAATTGAAGAAAAAACACAAACTACCTATGTTCTGCCATGTACACTATGAGAAAGACGTCTCAGGGGCAAAAAAGTGGGCAAAAAAAGGATGGATTGTTTCTACTGCAGTTTATACACCACCAAATGGAGAATCACCTATTGATGCGGCTTTAGGTAATGGATATAACTTGGCACGAGCAATAATTCAATGGGTGAAGCGTTTACCTATTGTAGATACAACACATATATTAATTGATGGGGGCAGTCAAGGTGGATATATGGCATTAGCAATGAGTGCTGATTTGTTCCCCGTAATTGCTACTCACGCTGATGTGCCTGTAGTAAACTGGGCATATAATTTTGCCTACTTTGAAGCGAATCGAGAAGGGGCTGGGGTTGGTCTACCTTTGGACCAAGCCCCTATGCCAGTTTTATCATCCGTCATCGGATTAGCAGACATGTGTTACAAATATTTTCCACGGGATCTAAACCATGAATGTTGGTATTATTTAAGCCCAATTTCTTACTTATCCCTTATTACAAATTTCACCCTTATCACCTGTGCCACAGGTGATATGTTAGTCCCTATTGAACAAATGACACGAGATTACATTCGCCAACCTGATTATTCACAATTTCCCCAAGGATTTACTCGTGATTTTGATAAACTTGAATTCTGTTCACAAGCAAAGAAAGTATTTGAGGAATTAATACCAAAGGATAACTATGAAATTTTTCTGCTAACCCCACAAGAGAACAGTTATGAAATAACACGTGGAATGATTGTAAATAGTAAACTGAAACCAAAGGTCGGTCCTAAGAAAGTAGATAAACCATGGAGCAAAACAAAACAATGGTCCCTCGTTTACCTTGATGAAGGTCCACCTACTCCTGTAGCTGGACATACAAAACTTGAATGGTCATTGTCCCCAGACAGCTTTGTAGATTATCACAAAACAGCCCCATTACCTGAAAATATTCTGACAAGTGAAAAACTTGAGCATTTGCTTAGAAGATACATGGGAGAAATTGAACATCCTGTGATGTTAAACAATAATAAACTATCACAAAGGTTAAACTATACCAATTTAGAGCAAATGGATGTTTCAATTTCCCTATTGAGTTATGCTAAAATCAGTCCCAAACATGAGCAGAAACTTCAAGAGTTATATACTCAATCTACCCTTAAACCTTTTGGACCTTCTATATCTGCCTCTTCTTTAGAAAAGATGTATGAAATCCCGAAGTAAATACCGATTCAAAGGGTATGAAAAGTGTATTCAGTAGTAAAATAACTATGTCCTGCTTATTAGGTGATGATGCTTTACTAACAAATAGGATACATATACTACATCCCAACGAGGGAAGTGCCTTTAATTTGAGATGTAAATTTGTTCTCTTTAAATTATTTTAGGTATCATTCTCGCCATAAAATATCGGTTTTTAAATTAAAAAAGGCGATTTAAGTGGAGGAAAATGTATGCAGACTTCTATTATTATTGAATCAAATGGTCGGGGAAAATTCGATTTAGACCGTCTTTTACAACAAGGGTGGAAAGTAGTATCTGTTACTCCTAATCATGGGGGAAGTTACAGTGACTTTCTTGTCATTTTGGAGAAAGAGGAAACATCTACTCAAAATCAGTCAGAGAATAGATAAGTCAGGGTTCGTTATTAAACAATACTATTAACAAATAAAATTAAACTAATAACAATAATCCAAACAAAGATAAAGCCAAGCATTCCTACACGAGAAGGATAAGGAATTTCAATATTTTTAAAGGGTAGCAATTTTTTTGGAGGCTCAGGTAAAACATCGGGCGGAAGTGTAAATGGAGCGATATGTTTTTCCCCAGGTTTTACAGGGGTATATATACAAGTATAGATTCGATTTAACTTTTCCTCTGGCACTGGATGTGTGACAAGACTTACAATGATTCCAAGAGAAAATCCAGTGGCAAGATAGAACGTCATTTGCCACGAAAGTCGTAATTTATCCTGCCAAATCATAAATTCAGGTAAGTTTGCCACTGCCCATTGTTGAAAAAAGGGAAGTGAAGTGATGGTAAAAACAGTGAAACTTCCTAATGTAGAAGCCCATGCCGCTTTTGATGTTGTTCGTCGCCAGAATAAACCTAACCAAAAGATAGGTCCCATCATGGCTTGTAATGAAAAGAATATTTCAAGTCCTCTCGGGACGTTTGGCACTTTTAAAGCAAATAGTATCCCCACAATCACAATGACTATTGATATTACCCTACCTACCATAATATAGTGTTCTTCTGTTTTGTTTTTAATCCAATATCGGCGATATAAATTTTGTGTAAATAGTGCGGATGACGATACCATGAAGGCATCACAAGAGGACATTACAGACGCAATTAATGCAGAAATAAATAACCCTAAAAGACCTGGAGCAATGGTCGGCAGGAAATCCCTTGCTATCATTCCAAATACCTGGTCTGTTTGCCTGCCTGTTAAATTCGGATATAAAGCAATTGCACATAGTCCTGTGAAAGCCCATGCAATAGTGCAAAATCGTTTCAACAGGTTCCCCCCTGTAAGTCCAACCCGACCATCCATTTCCGTTTTGCCTGCTGCACAATTACCTAAGATATGCGGTTGCGTTACAACACCGACTAATGCATTAAAACAAAGAACTATGACATAAAAAAGGTTAATCTCTCCAGGAGCAACAATTTTTAACAAATCTGGATTACTCACTTTATCCCGCAAGCCATCTAATCCACCAACTGCATAAAGCACTAATGGAAGCAACATAAAAGAGAAAATAACGGTTAAAATCCCTTGGATGAAATCTGTGATGATTGCTGCACCTAAACCACCTGCCACTCCATATAGAATAAATATAGCACTCATAAAAAAAACGGAGATATACTTCGGTATGGCTCCGTTAGTGAGTGCTTCAATAGTAGCACTTGCTCCTAATTGTATAACTCCAATATTTACTGTTAGTTGCAACACCCCTACAATTGCATATAATGCACCAACTCCAGAACCGAAACGGGCTTCAAAGTAATCGCCCATCGTTAAAATACGCATCCGCCTTAATATCGGTGGAATAAGCCAATAAAAAGGGGTACAGAACAACCATAACCATTGATACCAAATACCAGAAATTCCATTGGTATAGACTTTTGAGGAAACGCCAACCGCATCATTTCCGCTGGTACCTGCTCCGAAGGAAAAAAATACCATTGTAACCTTACCGAATCGATTACCTCCCATAAAAAAGTCGTGTGTATTGCGAATATTTTTCGCAAACCATAGACCCACTCCCGAAATAATTACGAAATACAAAATAACTGCCAGCCAGTCAAAAAATGTAAGTCCTAACACCATCTAATTCCTATTAAGATTGAATTTCATCTTCCGAAACGATAAGTAATAACATCATCTCGCCTGAATTTAATATTAGATTATTTGGAGGTTGAATCGGTTTCACATCGCCAGAATTCGGGTCTAACCATATCCATTTCCCTTTTTCACGAACACTAATTTTTGTATTAACTTCATCTTTCCCCTCATTAAAAAATAGATATCCATGAATATCCCCATGTTTTGCATGGTAATAACGTATTGAAGGGGTTGGCGGATATAATAAAATATCGGGTTGAATTTTATTACGAATAAAATTCAATAATGCTTTGTCAGTCCCCGCATGGTTCAAAATGTGTGACAATCTTTTTTTATAAGTAACAACCTTTCTATTTTTATTTAGTGGCTCCAATTTTCGAATAAGCTTCTCTTCAATTTGTTCAATGCCATCAATAACTAATAAATGATATTTTGCCCCATCAATCTGGATATCTTCCCCCGATACGATCACATCTTCTCTCATGAGCGTTTCTATGTCAAGATAGAAAAAATCAATTTGATTCTCGTAAAGAATACGAGCAGAATTCCATGGTAAAAATTCAACATCAGCTAATATAGCGACATCTGCCACCGCATTCCCATCAGCAATAAACCAGCAGAGTCTACCGCACTTGTCAGCATATTTTTTATAAGTGTTCCACCATATATTATTTGGACCTACATCTGGTGGACGCTCATCTCTACGGGGACCTTTTATTGAATAATAAAAAGCATGGGGAACAAGCAAATCCACCCCTCGAACTAAAAGCCAACCTGTTAACCATTCCATCTCTTCATATGTAAGATTCCAGCCATAAGCACCAAAACATTCATTTAGATTTCGCTTACGTCGATGGTGTATCTTTGCCGATGCACTCCCTTTAGGTCCTGTAGACTCAGGACCTTCGATACTATTTTCTTTAAATGGTTCTACCCATCGCCACACAATATCTTGGCCAGGGATATGAAAATATTTAAGTGTATGTATATCCATTGGACTTTTGGGATGCCCTGTCAGAGCAATGTTGTGTGTTTCACACCAATCACTACAAGGTTTATAAAATGCAATCTCTAATCTTTTCTGAACCGCCTTGTAATAATCTTTTCTAATTTTCTGCGTTTCAGCCGTTTCTTTGTCCCACAGCATAGGAATATATTGTTTAAAATCATAGCCAAGATAATCTGAGATAAAATCAAGCATTCCCCATGTCCATGGTTGTGCATCTTTAATTGGTTTTCTCCCAAGTGGGTTTGGTTCGTCTGTAAAAATACCTATGACTGTATTCCCAAAATATTCTTTAAATTCAGAATAATACTTTTCATGGACTAACTCGATAAAACTTGCCACAGCCTCAGGATTTAATATATCACCTGCTGGTGGGGCTCCTGGGTCTCCATCATCAGTTCCAAAATGGACACCACGTATTGTGCCCATTGAACGAGTATGAATATAGTCATATTTATCATCGGCAAAAATAATTTCTTCTCCCTCCTTTAATGGCTCTTTACCCTTTAAGCGTCGTATTAAAGCCCTTGCTGAATGCTTTGGATTTTTCTGAACTACTTGCCCCGCACATGAACCAGAAGGATACATACCCTCATCATAAAGAATAACTTTCATCTCATGACTATGGGCAAACTCAATGATTATCCTCAGAAAATAGAGCCATCGCTCCGACATAAATCCGATAGATTCTGGTAAACCTATACGTGGATGTGGAACAACTCCATAAACACCATGGTCAATAAAATCATTTAAACATTCTTGAATTTTTCCCTCCTCTAATTCATCATTTAAAAACCAAAAAGGCATTACTGAATACTCACGAGGAGGTTGTTTAAATTTTTCTAAAAAGGCTAAATATTTCATACGTAAAACATTCTCTTTCTTTATTGCATAATTTTCACTTTTGAGTCGTTTATAATGTAAAATATCATATAAGAGGAGCTAACATAAAAATGATTCCTGATACTCACACAACAGAGAAAGGTCTCACAACACCCATACAGACTACACATGTAAAGATTCCTTATGATTTATGCCATGAACTTGTACACCAGTATGGATTAACTCTTTATGAGATACTTTGGTTTGAGGAGGGAATTAATGACACGCAAATTTTTGAAAAAATCCACCAAATTTTAGACCTGACTTGTGAACAAGCAAACTCACCCACTCTATTGACGCCAAAAATAGCGTTGTTTTCTAATGCTCAGAGTGTCATTAATGAACTTAATGATAAACGTAAAACATTCTGTCCACAATGCGGAAATGACCTTGTCGTATCAAATAATTTAATCCACACATTAAAACAGCTTTCTTCTGAACAACGATTTCTTTACTTATTAAAGGTAAAAGAAAATCTTTCATACCGAGATTTAGAAACGATTACATTTCATCATCGGGATGAAATAAATTCTTTGTTAACAGAAGCGAGAGAGTTATTACGCTCATTATTGTCAGACAAACCCCCGATGCCATTTCAAATAAATGATTCTTTGTGCGAAATTACTTATCAATATTTATCTCTTTATTTGGATAACGAAGTGAATGCATTACACATGTTGGAGGTAGAAAAACACCTTTACGAATGTGACACATGCCTTAAAATATTAGCTAACCATCAGCACATTCAAAAACAAATTGAGCAACTTCATATATTATCGAAGAAGGAATTTTTAGCCAACTTCCAATTGGAAAGCACCATCAGGAGGAAGAATCTTTCGGACTCGTTAGAAAAACAAAGAAGTATAAGGATAAGCAGAAGGAGAAGAGGTTTTTTATCACGAATTTGGAGATTTTTAAGAGGGAAATAAATTATCCATAAATTTGTCTTTTTCCTAAAAAATTCTATTGTGATTAATCTGTTTTACCTGACTGAATCTTTCAAAGATTGATTTTTATCAGTACTCCCGTAGTAATTATAAATTAGCTCCTTAAATTGTGGGGTATTCCGTATTGAATCAAAATCGGGGTCATTTTTTGCATCATATCTAAAATTAGGGTTTTTGTCCAATGCCTGTTTTAAGTATTTTATAGCGGTATCCGCATCTCCCTGAATAGATTTAAGACATGCCAAATTGTAGTATGGTTTGCCATGATTTGGGAAAATTTCTATCGCTTTTTTGTAGTAGAGTTCTGCTTTGTCATAATCACCAGTTTCTACTAAAAAGTTTGCATAATTGTTATAGGCGTTTATATCTTCTGGGTCTATCTGAATAGCCTTTTCAAAGTTTTGTTTTGCTAATTCGAGGTACTTTTTATCCTCCGTATTGTTGAACTCATTTCGATACAATGTTGCTAAAAAAGAGTAATATCTCGCCTTGTTTGGGTTGCAATTTATGGCTTGTTGTAAATAAGTTTCACATGCCTCGAAGGTAGAAATAGAGTATTTAAACCCTATATAGCCAAGATAACAATAAGCCTCGCACCAATCAGGATTTTTATTGAGCACCCCATACAATTTATTAAATGCAGTTGTGAATTCTCGTTCTCTTATATATTGCACTGCCAGTATAAAGTCTGCTTCTGTTGAAGTGTCCTTCCGCTTCTCAATTTCCACACTCGCCTCTCTAATCAACTTCTTTGTGCTTTCATAATATACAAGTGGGTCATCCTCAAGAGCAGATAAGGCTACCCGTATTAATTCTTTATAATAGTTATCCTCATTATGCCCTATTTTATTATTTAATGCTGTGATTTTTAATATAGACACTAATGGGTTATAATGAAAAATCAATACAGATACCAGCAAAATAAATATGATTGCGAATATTATGATTCGCACCCATTTTGACATAAGTAAAAACCTTTTTCCTTAATGTATGTAAGATATACTAACATACATTTAAAAACTAACTGAAATCTAAGAATATCATCTCTGAATAAATATCTACCTATTACTACAACCCAAAAATGATATTAATACCTTATCTAAGATATATGGAAATAAAAATCTTTTATATCTGTAGAAAATCTTGTCCCCAACCCTATTGAAGATTATTAGCCATACAGGGCATTAGCCATGCAGGTGAGGTTTGGATGTATTGGTACGAGGGAAATTGTATGCGTCAGACCTGTCCGAACTGTCAGACAAAGATAAACAATGTTTCACCATGCATTAGCCATGCAGGCAAGATTTGAAAGAAAAGAAGCCCGCCTTGGCTAAGGCTTTCTATCCCTTTTTCAGGTATTAGCCATACAGGCAAGGTTTTTA
>ERZ795046.814-NODE-814-length-34828-cov-5.095821_pt1 | contig 34828 bp, 34 predicted proteins | sample MGYA00375130_ERZ795046 | MGnify/ENA primary metagenome ERZ795046 (study PRJEB30175, sample SAMN05720202) | activated sludge metagenome | isolation source: anaerobic digester from wastewater treatment plant | place: Japan | collected 2015-05-15 ...
TAGAGCGGTGGACTTCGAATCCAAGGGTCGCCAGTTCAAATCTGGCCAGGCGCGCATAACCGCAAGGTTAGACCTTGCAAAAGGGAGAAAATGATGGAAAAATTTATTGCTTCTTTACTTTCGCTTTTTATTACACTTGACCCTGTTGGAACAATTCCTTTTTATGTAAGTTATACGCACAATTTTACAAAAGAAAGGAAAAACAGAATCCTTTTTATCTCAATTTCTATTTGTTTTGTTGTTGGTGTTTTATTTCTTTATTTTGGTGAGTTTTTATTTAAATTTCTTAAAATTTCATTTAGTGATTTTCTTATAGCAAGTGGTATAATCCTTTTGATTTTTTCAATAACAGAATTTATAGGAGCAAGTCAGTTTAAAGTTGAGGAAGAAGAACTTGCAATAGTTCCGCTTGCCATTCCTTTACTTGCGGGTCCTGCTTTTTTGACAACAATTTTAATTTCAAAAAAATTTTATGGTACAGGAATAACTTTAATCTGTCTTTTCTTAAATACTGTTTTTGCTTACTTTATTCTTTTTTATTCTCAAAATATTTCACACGCAATAGGGAAAACAGGCATAAAAGGACTTATAAAAATTCTATCTCTTTTTCTTGCCGCATTGGGAATAAAATTTATAAGAGAGGGTATTGAACAGATAATAAAATTTTAGAAAGGAGAGGAAATGGAGATACTTAAAGATTTTAAAATTGAAGTAAATAAAGAATATTTGATAGAAAGATTAAAAATTGAAAAAGGGAGTGAAGATGAAAATGAGTTTCTGAAATTGATTGGGAAAGCACTTGAAATAGGAAGACCGAAGGCAGTTTATATTGAAGGATTTATAGATGAAAAACTGGAAGAAGCAGTAATTATAAATGGAGTTAAATTTGAAAGTAAAATTTTAAGGAAAAATCTTGAAAATGTTGAAAAGGTATTTGTTTTTATTGCAACATGTGGAAAAGAACTTGACCGATTAAATTTTAAAGAGGACATTTTGAAAAATTACTGGTGGGATACAATTAAAGAATATTTTTTAGGAATGGCAAGAAGGTATTTATTTGATTATTTGAAAGAAAGGTATTTCTTGAAAGATTTGATAGTTATGAGCCCTGGAGCAAGTGAAAAATATGTCTGGCCAATTGAACAACAGAGAGAACTTTTTTCTCTTTTTGGAGATGTTGAAAATCTTATTGGTGTGAAATTAACAGAGTCGTTTTTGATGGTACCAAATAAGTCAATTTCAGGATTTTTATTTTCATCTGAAAAAGATTACAGAAGTTGTAAAATATGTAGAAGAAAAAACTGTCCAGGAAGAACCGTTGAATTTGATGAAAATTTATGGAAAATATATCAGAAATAGGGGGTTAAAATGAGTGAAAAAAAATATAATGAAAGATTTGACAGGTATATTACAGCGATGAGAAATGAAATGCCAGACAGAATACCAATAAGACCTTTTGTTGCGGAATTTACTGCAAAGTATGCTGGATATACATGTCAGGAAGTAACACATGATTACAGAAAGGCATTTGAAGCAGTTATAAAATGTGGAAGGGACTTTGACTGGGATGCTATGGTTCCTAATATGGTGTATGTCTGGACAGGTTTGACTCAGGCACTCGGTTTAAAATATTATGCAATACCGGGTATAGATATTCCTTCTGATACCGGTTTTCAGTATATAGAACCACCTGAAGAAAATGCATATATGAAACCAGATGAATATGACAGATTGATAGATGACCCGACAGAATTTTTATTTAATGTATGGCTTCCAAGAATTTCTAAAGATATTGGAGAAAATAATTCTTACAGGGGAAAACTTGCTCTTGTTAAAGGTGCTATGGCGATATTTCAGTACTTTAATGACCTTGGAGCACAGGTTAAGAGAATGAAAGAAGAAATTTCTATGCCTTCTGCAATAAGCGGTATTTTAAAAGCACCTCTTGATATAATTGCAGATAAGTTAAGGGGATATATAGGACTTGTTATGGATTTACACACACAACCTGATAAAGTTTTAAAAGCATGTGAAGTTCTTGCTCCACATCTTGCAAAAATAGCAATTATGACTGGTGATCCTGAAAAAAAACTACCGGTTGCTTTCTGGATGCACAGGGGATGTGTTCCTTTCATAAATATGGAGCAGTTTAAGTCAATTTACTGGCCAACTTTAAAACCAATAATAGAAGAACTTTGGAGAAATGGATACCAGACACTTTTTTATGCTGAAGGAAACTGGGATGCACATCTTGATAGTTTTTCTGAACTTCCTGAAAAAAGCATAATTTACCATGTTGATAGAGGTGATATTTTCAAGGTCCACAAAAAAATCGGGAATAAATTCTGTATTAGCGGAGGGATACCAAATGCTTTACTTGCAGTTGGTTCTGAAAAAGAGGTGAGGGATTACTGTAAAAAAATAATTGATAATGTTGCTTCTGAAGGTGGATACATTATGGATGCATCAGCAATAATTCAGAATGACGCAAAAATAGAGAATATAAGAGTTATGACTGATTTCACAAGAGAATATGGAGTTTATTCACAGGGGCACAGTAGAAATTATGAAGAGAAAAAAGAAACTTATGTGCCTGAAAGTAAACTGAAAGAATTGAAGATTAGACCAGGAGTATGTATTCCTTGGGAAGAAAAAATAAAGGAAATAAAGAATATAAAAGGGGATGAAGATTTAATAAAAAAGGTATGGGAAGAAATTGATACTTTTGGTTATATCTTTATATGGCAGATTCTTCTTTCTTTTTGAAAATAGAGTTATTTTTTAGTTTACATTTTCCAATATAAAGGATAAAATATAAAAGAATGGTGAGTGTAGCTCAGCGGATAGAGCACTGGACTGTGGCTCCAGGAGTCGGGGGTTCAAATCCCCTCACTCACCCTAATTTTTTCAAAAACAAAAGGTATTTGGTTAAAAGTCAGTTTCTAATTACACATTTCAATTTTCACTAACCTATCACTCTGCATATTGTTAATAAATTTTTGACTTAATTTGAATCAGTTGTATTATTATTTATTTTGAAAATGAATAAAGAAAGGGAAATAATAAAAGGTTTAAGATGGAGTGTGGCTGCAGGTGCTTTTAATTCAATATTCTGCCTTTTGACTGTTTTTGGTTCTATTTTTCTACTTTTTCTATCAGAACTCAGTATTCCAAAATATAAAATAGGGATTTTACTTTCTTTTCTGCCATTTTTCGGAATTATTGCTCCATTTTTAAGCAGTTATGTTGATTATTTTGGCAGTAAAAGAACTTTTCTTATATGTTTTGGAATCAGGAAATTTGTTATAGTTTCTTTACTTTTACTTCCACTCATTATTGAAAAATATGGGATTAAAACCGGTATAAATTTTGTCACTTTTGTTATTTTGTTATTTGCATTTCTTCGCGCATTTGGAGAAACCGGTTATTATGCATGGACTAAAGAGTTTATTCCTGATGAATTAAGAGGAAAATATACAGCAATTTTTAATATTATATTTAATTTAACAGGAATACTGGCTGTTTCTTTTGGAAGTTATATAGTAGGAAAAGGAGAAGGAATAGAGAAATATCTTTTTTTGATAGGGATTGCTTTTATTTTTGGAATTTTAAGTGTTTATTTTATGAGTTTTGTTCCTTTTGGAGAACCAAAAAGAGAAAAACCTGATATAAATTTAAAAAAAATACTTATACCATTGCAGGATAAAAATTTTCTTTACTTTCTTTTTGCCTGTGGGATTGCTCTTTTTGGAAGTTCTCTTATGAGTTTTGTACCTATATTTCTCAAAGAAAAACTCAATTTTATACCAAGAACTATTATTTTTCTTGATAATGCGTCAATTTTGGGTTCTATATTGATGGGTTTTATATGGGGTTATCTTGGAGATAGATTTGGGGGAAGACCTGTTGTAATTTTGAGTTTATGTCTGTATATACTTGTTCCTTTTTTCTGGTTAGTTTTACCAAGAGATATACCTTCAATTTTTAATTTTGCATTTTTATTATACTTTCTTTCAGGGGGTACTCTTCTCGGTAGGTCTGTTGGTGATTCAAGGTTTTTATATGCAGGAATTCTTACCAATGTAAATGTTATTTATTATACATCAATATATTATGCATGGATTGGCATTTTTCAGGGATTTTCACCTGTTTTTGCAGGTTATATTCTTGAAAAATTTAAAAACTTGGGAATTCTTATTTTTAATAGAACTTTTGATATTTACAACATAATTTTTTTAATAAATTTGTTATGCCAGATTTCAGCAATTATAATATACAGAAAGGTAAAACCTGATAAGGATGTAAAGACAAGGGAATTATTTTTGAAAATGAGAAGAAGATTTTTTGACCTTTATAAATACTGAGAAAATTTATACTTTTGGAAGAGGAATTTGAAAGATTTTATAAGCGATGAAATTAAGATTAAAATATTCTCTGAAAAAGTTTTAGAAAAAATTTATTGAAAGAAAAAGGGGGAAAGATGAAAAAACTTAAAGTCGGGATTTTTGGAATAAAAAGAGGTTCTTCCTTTGCTAATCTTTTTAGTATAAATCCGAATACAGAAGTTGTTGCTATATGTGATTATGATGAATTATTTCTCAGAAATTTCTTAAAGGATAAAGAAGGAATAACCGGTTACAGTGGTTATGATAAATTTCTTGAGCATGACCTTGATATAGTCGTTGTTTGTAATTATTGTACAGAACATGCACCAGCAGCAATAAAAGCATTAGATTCAGGTCGTCATGTTTTATCAGAGGTAATTGCTTGTAAAACTCTGGCAGAAGGGGTTGATTTGTGTCGTGCAGTTGAGAGGTCAAAAAAAGTATATATGTTTGGAGAAAATTACTGTTTTTTTCCTTATATTCAGGAAATGGAAAGATTGTATAAAGAAGGAGTTATTGGAGAGTATCTTTATGGAGAATGTGAATATGTTCATGATTGTAGAGGTATATGGCATATCATAACAGGTGGAAAAGAACACTGGAGAAACTGGCTTCCTTCAACATATTACTGCACTCATTCTCTTGGACCTATAATAAAGATAACAAAAACAAGACCTTTGAAAGTGGTTGGTTTTGTTGTTCCAAATAAACTTTCAAGAGAAGTTGGAAGAATTGGAGATGACTGGGGTTTATTTGTATGTATAATGGATAATTGTGCTTTAACCAGAGTTATTGCATGGTCAACAGGTCCTCATGATTCAATATGGTATAGAGTTCATGGAACAAAAGGAGCAATGGAAAATAATAGATGGAAGGATACAGGAGTTTTAAATCTTCATACAGTAGAATTAACTGAAACCCTTGATATAAAAGAGGAGAAGAGAAGTTATATTCCTGAATTTATAAAGTATAAAGAAGAAGCAAAAAAAGCAGGACATGGTGGAAGTGATTTTTTTGTTGTATGGAGTTTTGTTGATTCAATAATAAAGGATGAACCACCACCCATAGATATTTATACCGCTATGGATATGACCTTGCCTGGAATTCTTGCATATCGTTCTGCCTGTTCCGGGAGTATCCCTCTTGAAGTTCCTGATTTCAGGAAAGAAGAGGAAAGGAAAAAATATGAAAATGATAGATGGTCACCAGACCCAAAAGATAGAAATATCCCAGGTCAACCCTATACTTCAATACTCGGTGAGATTAAAATTCATGATGAAATTTATAGAAAGGTGGATGAAAAAAGAAGAAAATATTTGATGGATATTGAGGAAAAAATTAAAAAATGAAACAGTTAAGAATGGTTTTGCCTAAATCAAAAAATTTTGAAAGAATAGAAATTCCAGATGGATATGAAATAAGAAATTTTGAAAGAGGAGATGAAGAGGAATATATTTCTCTTTTAAGCAATAATGAACTCGGTGAATGGAATCTGGAAAAACTTCAAAAAACAATACTTGATAATACTCTCTCTCCTGAAGGTATTTTTTTCTGTGTCTATAGTAACAAAATAATTGGAACTGCCTGTGGTCTTGATAAGGGATTTTATAATAACAGAAAAATAGCAGAACTTGGATGGGTATGTGTTGATAAAAATCATAGAGGAAAAGGACTTGGTTATTTTTTATGCTTTTATGTAATTCAATTTTTGAGAAAAAGAAAATATGAAATTATATATCTTCTGACAGACCCATTTAGAATTGGTGCAATAAAAACATATTTTAAACTTGGTTTTGTCCCTGTTATTGAATCTGAAGAGGATTTTTCAAGATGGGATGAGGTTTCAAAAAATTTAAATTTAAAAATAGATTATTTTTTAAAAAGTATGGATTTATTTAAATTTGAAAAAATAGGATAAAATAAGAAGAGAAAAGGAGGTTAATTATGAAAATAGAAAATGAAGAATTAAAGGGAATAATTGATTTGTGGGATTTGAAAAAAGAGATAAAAAAGGAAATTTTTAAACTGCTTGATGAAAACCCTGCACTTTCACCTGCACATCTTTTCAGATATTATGTACCGGAAGGAAAAAAAGACAAAGTTGGACAATTTGAAAAAGAGTTTGCAGAAAAATTTGGGAGTAAATATGCTCTGGCTGTTAATTCCGGAACGAGTGCTTTAATTGCTTCTTTGATTGCCTGCGGAATTGGACCTGGTGATGAAGTTATTATACCGGGGTATACATTTTTTGCCACCTGTTCAGCAGTACTTGTAGCAAAAGCAATTCCTGTTATTGCTGAAATAGATGAAACATTAACAATAGACCCTGATGACATAGAAAAGAAAATAACAAAGTATACAAAAGCGATTATGCCTGTTCATATGAGGGGACTTCCTTCAAATATGGAGAAAATTATGAAGATGGCAAAGAAATACAACTTAAAGGTAATAGAGGACTGTGCACAGGCAGATGGTGGAAGTTATAAAGGAAAACATCTTGGAACTTTTGGAGATGCAGGATGTTTTTCATTTGACTTTTATAAGATAATAAATACAGGAGAGGGAGGAATGGTTGTAACAGATGATGAGAAAATCTATATAAGGGCTCAATCATGGCACGATACTGCTGCCTGCTGGAGACCGAATAGATATGCAAGAGAAAGGATACCTGGAGAACTTTTTTATGGAGAAAATTACAGGATGGGTCAGATTAATGCTGCTATTGGTCTGGCTCAATTGAAGAAACTTGATAGTTATTTGAAAAAAATGAGAAAAAATAAGAAAATGCTTATTGAATCTATAGGTGAAGTGAAAAGAGTTAAATATGCTCCAGTAAATGACCCTGAAGGTGAATGTGCTACTAATCTTGTATTTTTAACCGAAAGGGCAGAAGAGGCAAAAAAACTTATGGAAAATTTAAAGAAAGAAAAAGTTCCTGCTGGTGGAATATATGATAAAGATATAAGGGACTGGCATATATACAAATACTGGGAACACATAATTGAAAAGAAAACACCAACAGAAGAAGGATGTCCATTTACATGTTCTTATTATAAAGGGAAATTACCTTCATATTCAGAAGATATGTGTCCGAATACACTTGATATTTTAAGCAGAGTTTTAATCATAGGAATTAGTGAAAACTGGAAATATAAAGATATAAAAGAGATAGCAAAAAAGATTAAAAAATACATAAATTAAAAATGGAGAAAAAAGGTTTTTATATTATATCTTCTTCAATTTTAAAAGTTGGGGAAAGATTTACACTTAAATTTAAAGTTCTGACACTCCATATTTTGTTAACTGAAAATCCTGAAATGGTGAACTTGGCTGGCTAACTCCAGTATGGAAAGGAGGATAAAATGAAAGTCGGTACTGGAAAGGTTGATATTACTCCACCTGTTGGAGTTGAACTTGCTGGATATGGTCCTTTTCTTAAAAGAAAATCAGCAGGTGTACATGATAATCTTTTTTGTAGATTAATTTATCTTGAAAAGGAAAAGGAGAAAGGAATTATTGCTGGTTGTGACTTAATCTGTTTTAAGAATAATCTTGTAAAAAAAATAAGAAGAAAAATAAGCAAAAAATTTGGTATAGAAAAAAATAAAATTTTACTGGCAGGTATTCATACCCATTCAGGTCCAGCGACAGGTGGGCATATTGGGTGGGGAGAAGAAGATGAGGATTATCTTTCAAAACTCCCTGAATTAATTGTTGAGGCAGTGAGAATAAGTAAAGAGAATTTAAAAGAGATAAAAGTTGGAATTGGAAAAATAAAAATAGATGGAGAAAAAATAAGTTATAACAGGGTTAAAGAAGATGTAGGGGTTAATAATGAAATAAAAGTTATGAAATTTGTTGAAAAGGAAACTGAAAAACCGATTGTTCTTCTTGTAAACTATGGTGCTCATGCAGTTGTTCAGGGACCAAATAATACATTAATAAGCAGGGATTGGCCAGGAAAAGCAGTTGATATAATCAGAGAGAAAACACAATTTGAAACAATTTTCTTTCAGGGTGCGTGTGGAGATATAAACAGTAAACCAGCAGTAAGCAAAAATCCTGAAGACGGCTTTAAAGAAATTGAAAGAATTGGGAAATATTTTGCCGAGGTAGTTATTGAAGGAGTTGATAAAATTGAAACAGAAGAGACAAATTTTTTCAGAAATAGAAGTTTTAAAGTTATCCTTCCAAATGTTCCAATATCTAAAAGTGAGTTGAAAAAAGTTATAGAAGAAAATGAAAAAATATTAGAAGAAGAAAAAGATGAAAGAAAAAGAAATATGGCAAAATTTCAGATAGAAGGGGCAAAGGTTCAACTTTCTCTCTATGAAAAAAAAGGGAGCCTTTATCACACAGAAATAGAAATTCAACTAATTGAAATAAACAAGGCACTTTTAATTGCAATACCCGCAGAACTTTTTGTTGAATTCCAGAGAAAGATTGAAAGTGCATTTCCTGAAAAAAATGTTTTTGTAATAACCTATGCAAATGGAAGCATTCCCTACATTCCTTCAAGATATGATTTTCAGGTTAAAGGATATGCTTCAACTTTTGTTCCAAGGATTTTTGGAGTTATGCCATTCAGAGAAGATGTAGGAGATGTTCTTGTTGATAGTATAGTTAAGTTTGTGAGAGAATAAAAAATGAAAAAGTAATTCTATTTGTTGATACTTTAAGGGCTGACCACATTTTTTATTATAAGAGGAATGGATTTTTACATAAATCTAACATTTTATTTCAGAAAATATTGTGAACCTCACTTGAACGCTTACAAACCATACAACAATCCTAAAAAATTTAATAAAAATTTTCAATCATAAACAAGGTGATTTTGATGATTTGAAAGTTGAAAAAACAACCTCTAGATATGAATATGTTTTAGGATGATGTAAAACTGGTAAAATACAGGATAATTATATTTATCAGACTGCTAGAGAAGAAGAAATAACGATTTAACTTTTATGACGAATAAATAAGATATTTTTGATTTTCTTTTTTTGAGAAGTAATTAAAAAACTGAAAGAAACTGGAATTGACAAAGAAACGATGATTATGATAAATTTAATCATAGAGAACAACTTGTATCGCAGGATTTCTTTCTGTATTATAGGTCGCGTAGTATATCTATGGATTGTAAAGGAATGAAAAATGGAATTTTTTGATATAAAGAGCGGAATTGGAGTTTTTTCAAAACCAACTGGTTATACAGAACCTGAAGAACTTTTGAGAATAATGAAAAATTATTCAATAAAAAAGTCGCTTGTTTATCATGCTTTAAGTAGAGAAATATCACCTGTTGAGGGGAATAAAATACTGATTGAAAAAATAAAAGAATTTGAAAACTTAATTCCTGTTTATGGTTTATTACCCAGAAATTCAGGCGATATTGAGAATTTTGAAAGATATATTGAAAAGGCGATTAAAGATGGAGTAAAAAGTTTCCTGATAACATATAATACATTTAAAATTCCACTTTCTCATTATTTATATTCAGAAACACTGGAAATACTCAATGAATTCAAATTACCGGTTATAATTGACCCCACTTTACCTTTTTCAAACTGGCAGGTAGATTCAGGTGACTGGCAGAGTATAAGATTAATCTGTGAAAAATATCCTGATTTACCTGTTATTTTTACAGAATTCAGAACAAGGTATCATATAAGGATTGTTATTGATTTTATTAAAAATTACAAAAACTTTTATTATGATGTTGGAAGTTGCTGGAATTACAGAGTTGTTGAAAAACTTGTGGGAATAAAAAATGGAGAAAATTTAGTTTTAGGGACAAATCTTCCTTTTTCAGAACCCGGACAATCTCTCGGTATGATTCTTTGTTCTGATATTTCCGAAAGCATAAAGAAAAAAATCGCATATGGGAATATTGAAAAAATAATAGTGAAAAATGAGTAAATTAAAAGAAAAATTTTTAAAAAGTGAAAAACTGGAAGTAGAACTTTATGATATACATGCTCATATTGGTGGATATAACAGGGACTATCCTGTTTTTGATGGAGAAAGTAGAAAAATAATAGAGGAGATGGATAGATTGAATATAAAAAAAGCGATTGTTATGCCTTTAGGAGTGTATGGAACTGAATGGTTTTATCAGAATGAAAAACTTATAAATGATTGTAAAAAATATTCTGAAAGATTGGTTGGATTTTGTCTTGTCAATCTGAATTATCCTGAAAAAGTAATAGGGAAGGAAATAACAAGATGTAGAGATGAAGGAATAAGAGGAATAAAGTTGATAGCAAGTTACCAGAATTGCGAGGATACAGATAAAAAAACAGAATATGTCTGTGAATATGCAAATCATTATAAAATGCCAATTTTAAATCATAACTGGGGAAATCCTGATTTTCTTGAAAAAATGGTAAAAAAATATCAGTATATTCAGTATATATGCGGGCATTTTAGTTTTATATGGAAGGATGTTGTTAATAATTATGAAAATGTATGGTTATGCACCTGTAATTATCTTGGATTTGGAACTGTTGAAAAAATGGTAAATGAAATAAGGAATGACAGAATCTGCTGGGGTTCTGATTTTTCTGACTTACATTTTGGTTTTACTCTCGGTCCGATTTTGCTTTCTTCAATAAGTGATGAAATTAAAATAAAAATAATTTCTGAAAATACAAAAAACCTTATAGAAAGATACTGCATTTAAAATAAAAAAAGAAATGGGGAAAAGTATAATTGAAGTTGTTAAAAAGAAAAATGTAAAGTGTTCGCCTGTGGATATAGAAGATGTTAAAGTTGATGGATTCTGGAAATATGTGATGGAAAGAAACAGGGAAATAAGTATACCTAATCTTTATAAACTTTTTGTTCAATATAAGACAGTAGAAAATTTTGAAATTGAAGCAGGATTAAAAAAAGGAGAAAAAACAGACCGGCTTGCAACTGACTCTGATTTATATAAGTGGATTGAAGGAGTTAGTTGGGATTTGCAGAATAAATGGGATGAAAAAAGAGTAAAACATCTTGATAAATTGATTGAAATAATAAAAAAGGCACAGAAAAAGTCAGGATATTTAAATACCGCTACTTATATTAAAAAAGAGTTTGAGAATTTATATTCACATCATGAACTTTATTGTGGAGGACATTTAATTCAGTCAGGCATAGCACATTACAGGTCTACTGGAAAAGAAAATCTTTTAAATATTGCTATTAAGTGGGCTGATTATATATGTAAAAAATTTGGTAAAGGAAAAATAGAAAAAACAGATGGACATCCTGAAGTTGAAATGGCTCTTGTTGAACTTTACAGAACTACTAAAGAAGAAAAATATTTAAAACAGGCAAAATTTTTCCTTGAGATTGAAAATCCTTACTATTCTGGTCTTCCAAACATTCCATTTTTAAAGTTTTCAGAACTCACAGGCCATGCTGTAAGGATGATGTATTTATGTTCTGGTGCTACTGATTATTATATTGAAACAGGAGATAAAAGATATTTGAAAGTTCTTGAAAATTTATGGAAAAACCTTGTTTTAAGAAAAATTTATATTACAGGTGGAATTGGTTCAAGATATGAGGGAGAGGCGATTGGAGTACCTTATGAACTTCCGAATTTAAGAGCATACTGTGAGAGTTGTGCATCTATTGCTTTAATGATGTGGACTTTCAGAATGTTTTTAATAAAAGGAGAATGTGAATACTTTGATATTTTTGAGACAACACTTTATAATTCATTTCTTGCTTCAATTTCTTTTGATGGTAAAAAATATTTCTATGTCAATCCTTTATCCTCAATAGGTAATCATGAAAGAAAAGAATGGTATAGAACAACATGCTGTCCTCCAAATATACAGAGATTTATTTCATCTTTGCCGGGTTGTTTTTATTCAATAAGTGATGATGGAGTTTATGTTAATCTTTATGATACCTCAACTGCAAACTTAAAATTAAATACAGGAAAAAGAATTAAAATTGAGCAGAGAACAGGATATCCATGGAAAAATAAAGTTTTGATTTCTGTTAATTCTGAGGCGATTTTTAATTTATATTTAAGAATTCCAAAATGGAGTGATAAGACAGAAGTAAAAATTGGAGAAAAAATTTATAATGTGGAAAATGGAAAATATTTTAAAATAGAAGCGAAGGATAAAACTAAAATAGAGATAAATTTTGATATTAGAGGTGAGTTTTATTCAGGTAATCCAAATATAGAAAGTGTGAGAAATTGTTTTGCAATAAAAAGAGGTCCCCTTGTTTACTGTCTTGAAAGTATAGATAATCCAGATATAAATCTTTTCAATTCTTTATTATGGGAACAGGAATTGAAGGAAAATTACGAGGAAATTTTTGGGGGAATTATAACTTTAAATGGAGAAACTTTAACAAGTGATGAAGAATTACCTTTATACGAAAAAAATAAGAAAATTAAAATAAACTATAAAAAGAAAAGATTTAAGGCAATTCCTTATTATTTATGGGCAAACAGAGGTAGAAGTCAAATGAATGTCTGGTTTCTGAAAAAATAATCTCATTCCTTATCCGTCTTTTTCTGTTTTAAAGCGAGGTCAATGAAAAATTGCTGAATTTCTTTATTGATTGATAAACTTTTATTATTCTGGATAGGAAATAAAAACTCAATTTTTTTAAGAAAATATTCTTCTTTTTTTTCTATAAATTCAAATGATATATATGCATTTCCAAATTTTTCAAAATTGACCTTATAAATTGATAAATAACTTTTTAAATTTTCAATTTCTTCAAAAGGTCCTGTTTTTAATGATAAAGCAATAATTTCTTTTTCCGTAGAATTTACCTTTGAAAAGTTTCTTATATCACCAAGTTTTTCAATTATAAATTCAAGACCTTTTGTTATCGCTTCTTTATCATTTTTAAAATTTTTTTCATCATAATTTTCCGGTAAATAAAAACTGTTAAAAACTTCTTCATATTTTTCAGCAGTAAAATTAAATAGTATGTTTAAAGAGGCCTCTTCTAACTTCTTATTTTGAGAGAAAACCGATGAAAGAAAGCCAGTTAAAATTAAAAAAAATAATTTTTTACCCATTAAAAAAATTATAATATAATTTTTCTAAAGTTTTAAACTTTTTTGTATTTTTTAAAAATGGTATAATTTCTAAAAAGGAGCAAAGATGGAAAAAAAGATAGAAAAACAATTGAGTTTACCTTTTAAAAATGCTCTTCAGATGAGTTTAAGAAATTTTAAAATAAGATTTGGAAGGGCAATAATTGTAACAATGTCAATTTTACTCGGTATTGCTTTTTTTATGTCTGTTATGGCTTCAAATGTTTTTACCATGGCTTTAATAGAAAAGGGTCCTGAAAATATAAGAACTTTGCTTGTTGAAAATCTTGCAGAACTGAAAGTAAGACAGACATGGCTGGTAACTCTTTCTCTTCTTGTATGTACTGTTGGTATTATAAATTCAATGCTTATGGCTGTCACTGAAAGATCAAGAGAAATAGGAACAATGAAATGTCTTGGAGCACTTGACAGATTTGTTATGGAATTGTTTTTACTTGAAGCAATGATTCACGGTATCGGTGGTTCAATTATCGGTAGTTTTCTGGGTATTTTAATTATGACTCTTGTTTATGTAATCCAGTACAAAAAAATAATTCTATCAATTTTTCCATTTTTACCACTTTTAAAATATGTTGGTATTTCAATAATCCTTGGAACAGGACTTGCTATAATTGGAGCAATTTATCCAGCAATTGTTTCAGCAAGAATGGAACCAGCCGAAGCAATTAGAAGAGAAGTTTAAAAAAGGAGGGAAATATGCCAAGAGAAGTAATAGTAAGAACGATTGAGTTAAAGAAAACATATATGCTTGGGAAAATACCATTACATGTTCTTAAAGGGATTGACCTTGAAATTTTAAAGGGAGAGTATATTTCTATTATGGGACCATCCGGGAGCGGGAAAACAACTTTATTTAATATGATAGGAGGACTTGATAAACCATCGGAAGGTAAGGTTTATATTGATGAAGTTGATATTGCACAACTTGATGCTTATGAACTTGCATGGCTCAGATGCAGAAAAATTGGATATATTTTTCAAACATTCAATTTAATTCCTGTTATGAGTGCACTTGAAAATGTCATGCTTCCGATGATTTTTGCTGGAATGACCACAGATGATGCAAGGGAAAAGGCAAAATCATTACTTGAATTGGTAGGATTAGGAGAAAGATTGCATCATAAACCATTTGAACTTTCTGGAGGACAACAGCAGAGAGTAGCAATAGCAAGAGCCCTTGCAAATGACCCTGCAATTATTCTTGCAGATGAGCCAACAGGAAACCTTGATTTAAAAACTGGAAAGGAAATAATAAATCTTTTAAGACAGATGAATAAGGAAAAACAGGTAAGTATTATTACGGCAACCCATGATTTAAAAATGCTTGATGTTTCAGACAGGGTTATATGGATAAGGGATGGAATGATTGAAAGGATTGAAGACAGAGAAAACCTTGATATAAGAGTGGGTCATGTAGAAGGAGAGGAAGCCGGTTAATAAAATTTTACCTGCCTTAAAGGAGAGACAATTGAAATTAGGAATAATTGGATTTGGAAATATGGGTTCTGCTATTATTAGTGGTATTCTTGAAAAAAAAGTTATAAAAAAAGAAAAGATTTTTGTTTTTGATGTAGATAAAGAGAAAATAAAAGATATCCCTGCAAATGTAGTTGAAAATAATAAAGAAATTGTGGAAAATTCAGATTTGATAATAATAGCAGTAAAGCCAAAAGATGCTGAAAATGTTCTTTGTGAAATAAAAAACTATCTGAATTCAGAAAAGATACTCATTTCAATAATGGCAGGGATTAAAATAAAAAGAATAGAAGAAATTATCAATAAGAAAATACCGATTATAAGAACAATGCCAAATTTAAATGTAAAAGTAAAATCAGGGATAATAGTTTATTGCTCAAATAAATACGGTAAAAAATATGAAGATATTGTTAAAAAAATTTTTGCTCCGTGTGGAATTGTGTTAAAAATGCCAGAAAATAAATTTGATACAATAACAGCAATAAGTGGTAGTGGTCCTGGGTTTTTGTTTTATATAGCAGAGGAATTTAAAAAGATATGTATTGAAAAAGGTATTTCTTCAAAAATCTTAAAAGATTTAATCTCCTATCTTTTTTATGGAACAGGGAAGATGCTTGTTGATACAAAAATAGAGCCGGGTAAATTGAAAGAAATGGTATCATCTCCTGGTGGGACAACTATAGCGGGTTTAAGTATTTTCGAAAAAAGAAAATTTGGTGATATTCTTAGAGAAGTAATAGATGCGGCAGAAAAAAGAAGTAAAGAATTATCCAGTAATTAGATATGTATATGATTAGAATTAAACCCCACCATTTTGTAGATATTGTGAGAGATTATGGGAAAGGTATAAAAGAATATACTCCACATCCTTACGGACATGCTTTACATATCATTGCTAAAAAAATTTTAGGCGATTTAGATATAATAATTCAGATTGAACTCGGAATAGATGATATATGCGAGCCCTGTATTCATAATGTAAATGGAGTTTGTGATGATTTAATAGATACTTCTTTTAGACCCCAAGCACCGGAATCAAAAAATGAGTGGAATCTTCTTATTGATAAAAGATGGTGTAATGTGCTTAATATAAAACAGGAAGACCTCATAGGAATTAAGGAATTGTGTAAGAGGATTAAAAATTGTTCTTATTCTGATATAAAAAATATTTACAGAGAACTTCCCGAAAATATGATTGTTGAAAGAGAGAAAAATATAAAGAAAGGACTTGAATTAATTTTGAATAAGAAATTTTAATTCAATGTTGTTTTCTTAATTTGACTTTTTTACAATGTAGATTTATTATATTAAAATTCAAGGAGAAATTAAATGAAAGGAGCACAGATTTTTGTTGAATGTTTAAAGAGAGAAAAAGTTGAAGTTATTTTTGGTTATCCGGGTGGCGCAGTTTTACCTTTGTGTGATGTTTTGTATGATAGTGGAATAAGATTTATTTTAACAAGACATGAACAGGGTGCTGCACATGCTGCTGATGGGTTTGCCCGTTCTTCTGGAAAGGTCGGTGTTTGTCTTGCCACAAGTGGACCCGGTGCAACAAATCTTGTAACAGGAATTGCCACTGCTTATATGGACTCTGTTCCAATAGTTGCAATTACAGGACAGGTAGCAACTCATTTAATCGGTAATGATGCTTTTCAGGAAGTAGATATAACAGGGATTACAAGACCCATAACAAAACATAACTACTTAATAAAAGATATAAATGAAATTCCAAAAGTTGTAAGAGAAGCTTTTTATATTGCAAAAACTGGGCGACCCGGTCCTGTTTTAATTGATTTTCCTGTTGATATTCAGAGAAAAGAAGGTGATTTTTACTGGCCTGAAAAGATAGAAATGAGAAGTTATAAACCTGTATATGAAGGGCATCCATTACAGATAAAAAAAGCATGGGAACTGATAAAAAATTCAAAAAGACCTGTTTTAATTGCAGGAGGAGGAGTTATAATTTCAAATGCAAGTGATGAACTGAAAAAATTTGTTGAAAAAACAAATGTTCCTGTTGCATTTACATTACTTGGTCTTGGTTCTCTTGATGTAGAGTGGGAATATTCTCTTGGTATGCCTGGAATGCATGGTACAAAATATGCAAACTATGCAATTGTTGAGTCAGACCTTTTAATTTCAGTTGGATGCAGATTTGATGATAGAGTTACTGGAAAGATTGATGAATTTGCTCCACACGCAAAAATAATTCATATAGATATAGACCCTTCTGCAATAAGTAAAAATGTTGAGGTTGATGTTCCAATAGTTGGAGATGCAAAACATGTATTAAAAAAATTAAATGAAATGGCTGAAAAACTTGATATAGATGAATGGCTTAAAAAAATAAAAGAGTGGAAGGAAATGTATCCTTTGAAATATGAAAGAAATGGTTTAAAGCCACAGTATATAATAGAAAAGATTTCTGAATATACAAAAGGAGATGCAATAATATGTACAGAAGTCGGACAGAATCAAATGTGGACAGCCCAGTATTATAAATTTAAAAAACCAAGAACTTTAATAACTTCCGGTGGACTTGGAACTATGGGATATGGTTTTCCTGCTTCAATTGGAGTGAAAGTTGCAAATCCAGATAAAATTGTTATAGATATTGCTGGAGATGGAAGTATTCAGATGAATATTCAGGAACTTGCAACTGCTGTTTACAATAAAATTCCTGTTAAAGTTTTCATTTTGAATAACTGTTATCTTGGAATGGTAAGACAGTGGCAGCAACTTTTTTACAATAGAAGATATGCTTTTACCTGTCTTGAAGGAGGCCAACCTGACTTTGTTAAACTTGCTGAAAGTTATGGAGCAATTGGATATAGGGTAACTACAGAAGAAGAATTTAACAAGATTTTACCAGAAGTTATGGAAATAAATGATAAGGTTATTTTTGTTGATTGTAGAGTTGAGCCAGAAGAGAATGTATTTCCAATGGTTCCTGCTGGTGCTTCTTTAAAACAGATTCTTGATGGACTTGCATAAATGGAGGGAAAATGGGGAAAAATAATAATGAAAATAAAATAGAATCGCACATAATTTCAGTTACAGTTGAAAACAGATTTGGAGTTCTTGCGAGAATTGCGGGCCTTTTTTCAGCAAGGGGTTATAATATTGATAGTTTGTGTGTTGCAGAAACAGAAGACCCTTCTATTTCACGGATGACAATTGTTGTGAAAGGTGATGAGAAAATTTTAGAACAGATTTATAAACAACTTAATAAACTCATTGATGTTATAAAAGTTCAGGATTTAACGAAGGAAGACCATATAGAAAGAGAACTTGCTTTAATAAAAGTAAATACTTCTAATTTCAATGAAAGACAGGAAGTAATGCAACTCACAAATATTTTCAGGGCGAAAATTGTAGATGTTGGTAAAAAAACATTAACTATTGAAATATCAGGAAGTGGTTCAAAAATAAGAGCAATGCTTGATTTACTTAAAGGTTTTGGAGTTAAAGAAATAATAAGAACAGGGAAAATAGCAATTACCAGAGAATTTAAATAAAAAAGGAGGAAAACGATGGCGAAAATTTATTATGATAAAGATGCTGATTTAAAGTTTTTGAAAGATAAAGTTGTTGGAATTATTGGATATGGAAGTCAGGGAAGAGCACATGCATTAAATTTGAGAGATAGTGGATTAAATGTTATTGTGAGTGAACTTGAAGGAACTCCAAATTATGAAAAGGCAAAAAAAGAAGGATTTGAACCAATTTCTGCAGACCAGTTAACCAAAAAAGCAGATGTTATTATGATTTTGGTTCAGGATAATGTTCAGCCATTCGTATATAAATCTCAAATTGCTCCAAATTTAAGTAAGGGGAAATATATTGGTTTTGCACATGGTTTTTCAATTCATTACAGTCAGATAGTTCCTCCAAAAGATGTAAATGTTTTTATGGTTGCACCAAAAGGACCTGGAGACCTTGTAAGAGACCAGTTTACAAAAGGTCAGGGTGTTCCATGTCTTGTTGCTGTTTATCAAGATTCAAGCGGAGATACCTTAAATATAGGACTTGCTTATGCAAAAGGAATTGGAGGAACAAGATGTGGAGTTGTTGAGACAACATTTAAAGAAGAAACAGAAACAGACCTTTTTGGTGAACAGGTGATACTATGTGGTGGAGCAACTGCATTAATTAAAGCAGCATTTGAAATTCTCGTAGAAAATGGTTATCAGCCAGAAGTTGCTTATTATGAAACATGCCATGAACTTAAACTTATTGTTGATTTGATAATTGAAAGAGGAATACAGGGAATGAGACAGGTTATAAGTGATACAGCAGAATATGGAGATATGACAAGAGGACCAAGAGTTATAAATGAGAGTGTAAGAGAGGAAATGAAAAAAATATTAAAAGAAATACAGACAGGAGAATTTGCAAGAGAATGGATACTTGAAAACAGTGTTGGAAGACCTGTATTTAATGCTTTAAGAAGACAATCAGAAGAACATTTAATAGAAAAAGTTGGAAAGAAAATGAGAGATATGATGCCCTGGCTTAAGAAATAATTCGGAGGACGGGGTTTGGAAAATAATGAGGACTTTTATAGGGATTGATTTGCCTGATGATATAAAAGAAAATTTAAAAGAAGTTGTTGATAGATTAAAAAAAATAAGAGAAGCAAAACCAGTTAAAATTGAAAATCTGCATATAACTTTGAAATTTCTTGGAGAAGTAGAAGAAAAGGATATTGAAGAAATAAAGAAAAAACTTGAAATATGTGCAAATAAATTTAAAAGTTTTGGTGTTGAAATAAAGGGGATTGGGGTATTCCCTTCAGAAAAACGTATAAGGGTTCTCTGGATAGGTGCAGAAGATGAAGGATACCTGAAGAAACTGAATAATGAGATAGAAGAAGAAATGAGTGAACTTGGTTTTGAAAAAGAAAAGGAATTTGTTTCACATATAACAGTTGCAAGATTCAAAAGTGTTCCAAATTTAAATTTTATAAGAGAAATTTCTGAAAAATATAACAATTTTTTATTTGGGAAGTTTAGGGTTGAAAGTTTTAATTTATATGAAAGTAAATTATTACCGGAAGGACCTATTTATAAAGTAGTTGCTAAATTTCAACTGCCTCAATGATTTCCACTGCCCACCTTAAAGGTGGGAGAGAGGTGGTTGACTTAAAAAAAAGGAAAGGGTATTATAATCAAAACGGAGGGGAGAATATGGATAAGGAAAAAGCACTTGAAATGACAATATCTCAGATAGAAAAGGAGTTTGGTAAGGGTTCAATAATGAGACTCGGAGAAAAAAGATTGATTGAGGTTGAAGTTATCCCAACAGGAGCTATTTCTCTTGATATTGCTCTTGGAGTTGGAGGAATTCCAAGAGGTAGAGTAACAGAAATTTTTGGACAGGAATCAAGTGGAAAGACAACCCTTGCTCTTGAAATTCTTGCTCAGGCACAGAAACAGGGAGGTACTGTTGCATTTATTGATGCTGAACATGCGCTTGACCCCAATTATGCAAAAGCACTCGGCGTAAATATAGAGGATATGCTTGTAAGTCAACCAGATACAGGTGAACAGGCACTTGAAATAGCAGAAGCACTTATAAGGAGTAATGCTATTGATGTTGTTGTTATTGATTCAGTTGCAGCACTTGTTCCAAGAGCAGAACTCGAAGGAGAAATGGGAGATAGTGTTATGGGACTTCAGGCACGACTTATGTCTCAGGCATTAAGGAAACTAACCGGATATATAAGTAAGTCAAAAACAGCAGCAATTTTTATAAATCAGGTCAGGGAAAAAATAGGTGTGTTTTTTGGTAATCCAGAGACAACCCCTGGTGGAAGGGCTTTAAAGTTTTATGCATCAATTCGTATGGAAGTAAGAAGAATTGACAGTATAAAAAGAGGGAATGATATAGTAGGCAGTAGAATAAAGGTTAAAATAGTTAAAAATAAAGTTGCTCCACCATTTAAAGAAACAGAACTTGATATTTATTACGGTCAGGGAGTAAACAAGGAATCATCTTTAATTGAGGCAGCACTGAATTATGGAATTTTGGAAAAGAAAGGAAGTTATTTTTCATACGAAGGAAAAACTCTTGGGCAGGGTATAGATAATATAATTGAAAACTTAAAGAAAAATCCTGCTCTTTACAAAGAAATAGAGAAAAAAATTAAGGAAAAAGTAGGACTTATAAAAACAGAAATAAAAACAGAAAAAAAGGAGGGAAAAGATGATGAAAGAAGTTAATGTTGCTCTTATTGGTTATAAATTTATGGGGAAAGCACATTCGTTTGCATATAAAAATGTATCTCTATTTTTTGACCTTCCTGTTAAGGTGGTTATGAAAGTTATCTGTGGAAGGACAGAAAAGGCAGTAAGCCAGGCAAAGGAAAAATTTGGCTGGCTTGAATATGAAACCGACTGGAAAAAGGTTGTTGAAAGAAAAGATATTGATTTGATTGATATTACTACCCCTCCAAATGCTCATAAAGATATAGCAATAGAGGCAGCAAAAAATGGAAAAATAGTTTTCTGTGAAAAACCACTTGCTTCAACTTTAAAAGATGCCTATGAAATGCTTGAAGCAGTTGAAAAATATGGTGTTAAGCATGCAATATGCTTTAATTATAGAAAACTTCCTGCTATTGGACTTGCTAAAAAACTTATAGAAGAGGGGAAAATAGGAAAAATTTATCATATGAGAGCGGTTTATTTACAGGACTGGATTGTTGACCCTGATTTTCCACTTGTCTGGAGATTACAGAAACAGGTTGCTGGAAGTGGTGCCCATGGTGATTTAAATGCTCATTTAATTGATATGGCAAGATACCTTGTGGGTGAATTTGATGAGGTTGTTGGAATTAATGAGACATTTATTAAGGAAAGGCCTGTTTTAAAGGCAAAGGAAGAACTTGAGACAGGACTTGGTGAATTTAAAGAAAAGGCGGAGGAAAAAGGAATTGTTGATGTTGATGATGCTACTATTTTTCTTGTAAGATTTAAAAATGGTGCAATTGGTTCTTTTGAAGCAACAAGATTTGCTCCTGGCAGGAAAAATGGTCAGAGATTTGAGATAAATGGAAGTAAGGGAAGTATTGTATTTAATCTTGAACGACTTAACGAACTTGAATATTACAGTAGAGATGATGAAAGTGGAACTCAGGGTTTTAGAACTATTATAGCAACAGACGCTTCCCATCCTTATGCTGCAAACTGGTGGCCAGCAGGTCATATAATCGGTTATGGAGAGGCATTTGTAAATATGGTTGCAGATATATTCAATTCAATCTCTAAGGGAGAAAATCCCAGTCCAAATTTCTATGATGGAGTTAAATGTCAGGAAGTCCTTGAAGCAGTTGACCAGTCAATTAGGGAAAGAAAATGGATTAAGGTGAAATAAACCTTTTTGTTCTGAAAATCATCTAAATAATCAAAAGGAGGCAGAAATGAAAAAAAATATAATGATAGGGTTTATTTTTGGATTGATTTTTTCAGGACTTGTTTTTACTGGATACAGTGCAATTGAAAAGAAAACAGAAAGTAAAAAGTTTTATTCAGGAATAATTACGCCCACATCTCTTGATGAACCTCTTACTTTACAGAGTGCATTTGTTCAGGTTGCAAAATCAGTTAAACCTGCAGTTGTTCAGATTACAACAGAAAAGATAGTTACATATAGATACTGGGACCCATTTGGAGATCTGGATGAATTTTTCAGGTCTCCTTTTGAAGAATTTTTTGGTACACCAAGGAGAAGACAGCAACCAAAAACCTATCAGAAAAAACAGGAAGGACTTGGTTCAGGTTTTATAGTAGATGAGGATGGATACATTTTAACAAATAACCATGTTATTGAAGGAGTTGATAAAATACTTGTTAAACTTCTTGGAGATGAAAGAAAGTATGAAGCAAAAGTTATAGGAACTGACCCGAAAACAGACCTTGCTTTAATAAAGATAAATGCTGGAAAGCCTTTACCTTATGTTAAACTTGGAGATTCTGATAAAATTGAGGTAGGTGAATGGGTAATTGCTATTGGAAATCCTTTTGGACTTGAAGAAACAGTTACAGTTGGAGTGGTAAGTGCAAAAGGAAGAAGCGGTTTTGGGATAACTCAATATGAAGATTTTATTCAGACAGATGCAGCAATCAATCCAGGTAATTCAGGTGGTCCTCTTGTTAATATAAGAGGAGAGGTAATAGGAATAAATACATTTATAATTGCTCCTTATGTTGCACAGGGTGTTGGTTTTGCCATCCCAATAAATCTTGCAAAAAAAGTTTTTACTCAATTAAAGGAAAAGGGAAAGGTTACAAGAGGATATCTTGGAGTGTACCTGCAAGCACTTGATGAAGAACTTGCAAAATCATTTGGTTTGTCTGAAATAAAAGGTGCTCTTGTTGCTCAGGTTTTAAAAGATAGTCCAGCGGAAAAGGGTGGAATAAAAGATGGAGATGTAATCATTGAATATGATGGAACTGAGGTTAAAGATGTTAAGGATTTACAGATGAAGGTTGCAAATACTCCTGTTGGGAAAAGAGTTTCAGTTGGTATATGGAGAGATAAGAAAAAAATTGTTTTAAATGTTACAGTTGGAGAAATGCCTGCTGAAGAACCCGTCGCCGCAGAGACAGAAGAAAAACTATGGAGAGGTATGAGAGTATCTGCTTTAACAGAAGAAATGAAATCTCAGTTTGGTATAGATGAAAATGAAGGTGTTGTTGTTACTTATGTTGAAACAGGTTCTCCCGCAGATGAAAGTGGAATTAAGGTTGGAAGTGTTATTAAGATGATAAATGATTATAAGATTTCAAACATTTCAGATTATAGAAAGGTAATAAAAAACATTCCGAAAAATACAGATGTCAGGGTTCAAATTAAATTTGGAGATAGAACAAGATTTTTGGTATTGAAAGGTGAAAAATAATTTTGTAAGGATTTTATGTGAAGAATGAAGAATTAATTAAAAAAATTTTAAAATTATTGAGCAAAAAGGACTATTCAGAAGAAGAAATAAGAGAGAAAATTCCTTCAATAACACCTTCTATTCTGAAAGAACTGAAGAAAAAAAATTTGATTGATGATTATTCTCTTTCCTTAAAGATAATAGAAAATCTGCAAAATAAAGGAAAAGGTTATCATTATATATTTAAAGAACTTGAGAGAAGGAAAATAAAAGACCAGATTATTGAAAAATTGAAAAAGGAATACGATTTTGAGAAAGAAGTTGAAATCTGTAAAAAGGTAGTTTCAAGAATGGAAGGGAAATCAATTTCCTCAATTATTCTGAATTTGAAAAGCAGAGGATTTTCAGAAGAAATTATTGAGAAGGTTATTAACTTTTAAATTTGAAAGAAATGTCTTAAAAATGATAGAATAAAAAAGTTATTGACTGAATTTTTAAGTTCTTGAAAGAAAAATAGAAATGGAAAGTAAAAAAATTAGAGAAAGTTATTTAAAATTTTTTGAAAAAAAAGGTCATAAAATTGTTAAAAGTAGCAGTTTAATTCCTCTTGAAGACCCTACCTTACTTTTTACAAATGCAGGTATGGTTCAATTCAAAAAGTTTTGGGCAACAGATATACCACTTCCTTATACAAGGGCAACTACCTGTCAGAAATGTTTGAGAGCGGGTGGGAAGGATAGCGACCTTGAAAAAATTGGAGAAAGTGGAAAACATCACACTTTTTTTGAAATGCTTGGCAATTTTTCTTTCGGTGATTACTTTAAAAAAGAGGCGATTGAATGGGCTTTTGAATTTGTTATAGATGTTTTAAAAATAAGAGAAGAAAATTTATGGGTATCTTATTTTAAGGATGATATTGAAACAAAAGATTACTGGAAAAAGTTTCTACCTGAAGATAAGTTAATTCCTCTTGGTGAAAAGGATAATTTCTGGGGTCCTGCAGGAGAGACGGGTGCCTGTGGTCCCTGTACAGAAATTTATTTTGATTTTGGAAAAGATAAAGGATGTGGTAGAGAAGATTGTAAACCTGGATGTGACTGTGAGAGATTTCTTGAATTCTGGAATCTTGTTTTTCCTCAATATGATAAGCAAAAAGATGGGGCTTTTTTACCTCTTAAGAGAAAAGGAGTTGATACAGGAATGGGACTAGAAAGGATTTCAAGAATTTTACAGGGAGTTGAGACAAATTATGATACAGACCTTTTTGTTCCAATTATAAAAAAAATTGAAGAGATAAGTGGTTTTTCATATAAAGAAAATAAAAGAAATTTCAGGATTATTTCAGACCACATAAGAGGTATTGTTTTTGCAATAAGTGATGGGATTTTTCCGTCAAATGAAGGAAGGGGATATGTTTTGAGAAGAATTATAAGAAAAGCGGTTTTCAGTGGTCTTGACCTTAATTTAAAAGAGCCATTCCTTTTTAATCTTTCAGAAGTTGTGATAAGAAAGATGAGTGAAATTTATCCAGAATTAATGGAGAATAAAAAAGTAATAGAAAAAGTTATACACGAGGAGGAGGAGAGATTTCTTTCTTTAATTTCTTCTTCCAGAAAAATATTTTTTGAAATTGTTAAAGATCAGAAGGAAATTAAAGGAGAAACATTATTTAAACTTTATGATACTTATGGAATACCAAAAGACCTTATAGATGAACTTGCTTTTCAATATGATAAAGAAATAAAATGGGATGAATTTGATGAATATATGGTAAAACAAAGAGAACTTTCAAGAGCAAAATCAAAAATAGGCATGAAGAAAAAGGAAATTTTAATATCTGATAAAATTTTAGAAACAGATTTTTCAGGATACGAAAAAACTTCTGATACAGGTAAACTTGTTGGGATTTATCAGGATGAAAATGATTTCTTTTATCTTGTTTTTGATAGAACAGTTTTTTATCCTGAAAAGGGTGGTCAGATTGGTGATAGAGGGATTATTTACAATGATAAATTTAAGTTTAAAGTTATTGATACTCAGATAGATGAAAAGGGACTTATTTACCATATTGGAAATGTCTTAAATGGAGGGATAGATGACTTAAAAATTGGAGATGTATTTTATTTAAATGTTGATGAAGAATTCAGAAGGAGTGTATCTATAAATCATACCTCAACACATTTACTTCATTACGCATTGAGGGAAATAATAGGGAAAGAGGTAAGGCAGGCAGGTTCTTATGTTGGAGATGATAAATTGAGGTTTGATTTTGTATGTTTTAATGATATTGATGAGGAAATAATTGAAAAGGTTGAGAATTTAGTATGGGAGAAAATTTTTGAAAAAGCAACTGTTAAAGTTGAAGAAATGACTCTAAATGAAGCGATTGAAAAAGGAGCAATTGCACTTTTTACTGAAAAATATGGGGAAAAAGTAAGAGTTGTTTCAACAGGTGATTTTCATAAGGAAGTTTGTGGTGGAACTCATTTAAAAAATACAGGAGATATTTTTTTATTTCATATCACATCATTTTCAACTATTGGGAAAAACTTAAAAAGGATTGAAGCAGTAACCTATAAAAAATGTCTTGATTATTTTTCTAAATCTATAGATACATTTAAAAATCTTTCAAATCTTTTAAAAACAGATGAAGGAAAGATTAAAGATAGAATTGAAAAACTTCTTGAGGAAATAAAAGAAAAAGAAAGATTAATTGAAAAGTATGTTAATCTAAATATTGAAAAAATTGTAGAAGAAATTTTAAAGAATCCAAAAAAAATCTTGAAAAATGGAAAGGAAATAAATTTCTTTTTCCGCAGTGTTGATTCTGTAGAAAAAAAAGACGATATAGCAAAAATTTCTGACAGGATAACAGAAAAAGTGAAAAATAGTTTAGTATTTCTTATTTCTGAAAGTGGTGAAAAAAAGATTTTTGTATTGAAAACAGGCGAAGAAATTAAAAATGAAATTTCTGCAATTAAAATTGTAAAAAATTTATCTAAATATATAAAGGGTGGAGGAAGCGAAAAATTTGTAAGTGGTATTATTGAAAAAAATATAAAATTTGAGTTTATTGTTGATGAGATAATAAAAATACTGGAAAATGAATAAAAAAATGAAAAAAAATCAGATTCTGGAAGATGAAAGAAAAATTATAACAAGGATTAGAAAAGGAGATAAAAAATTAAGAGAGGAATTTATTAAAAAAAATCAGGGACTTATTATTCACATTGCAAAAAAATATGCATTTTCAAACGAAATTCTTCCAGATTTAATTGCAGAAGGGAATATGGGTTTGATGAGAGCAATTGAAAAATTTGATTTTAGAAAAAAAGTAAAATTTGGAACCTATGCTTATTTCTGGATTAAAAGGTTTGTTTTAAGAGCATTAATGAAAGAATTTGAAATTTTAAAAATACCTGAAAGATACCATGAGTTTAAAGAAAAAATGGATGAAGTTAATAATGCATACAATTTAAAATTTGGAAGAGATGCCACAGATGAAGAACTTGCCAAGGAATTGAAACTTCCTTTGAATATTGTTAAAAAATTTAAAAAATATTCTGAAGATTTAACAATTATTTCCTCGGATTATTATAATGGAGAGAAGGATGTAGACCTTTTTGAGTTAATAGATACAACAGGAAAGAAAACAGAAAAGTTCTGGGAAATTTTAAGAAATAAGGATATCTTAGATAAAATATTTGAGAGAATAAAAAAGAAGGAAAAAAGAGCAAATGTTGATGTATGGTGTAAAGTTTTAAAATTGCATTATGGACTTGAAAATGGTATACAATATAGTTATAAAGAAATAGCAAAAAAACTTGGGGTAACAAGACAGAGGGTACATCAGATAAAAAAAATATGTTTAAAAAAATTAAGAAAAGAATGGGAGGAAATGAAAAATGAAGGATTTAAAGAGTTTAATTCGGACAATCCCTGATTTTCCTAAAAAGGGTATTCTGTTCAGGGATATTACACCAGTTCTTCAAAATGCAGAGGCGTTTAGAAAAGTAATAATGACTTTTAAAAAAGAAACACCGCAAGATGTTACAAAAGTTATTGCTATTGAATCAAGAGGATTTATTTTTGGAGCATCTCTGGCTTACTTACTTGGAGTTGGTTTTGTTCCTATCAGAAAGTCAGGAAAACTTCCATGGAAAAAAGTCAAGATGGATTATGACCTTGAATATGGAACAGATACAATTGAAATACACCAGGACGCTATAGAAAAAGGAGAAAAAGTTATACTTGTTGATGACTTGCTTGCAACAGGTGGAACTGCTCTTGCTTCCTGTAAACTGATAGAAAAATGTGGTGGTATTGTTGAAAAAATATTATTTCTTGTTGAACTTACAGACCTTAATGGCAGAGAAAAACTTAAAAACTACGATGTCTTTTCCATAATTAAGTTTTAAGATTTAAGACAGAGCGGGACTCTTCAAATAAGGCCCATTTCTATCATTTTTTCTGCAATCTGAATAGCATTTAAGGCAGCGCCTTTTCTTATATTATCAGCCACCACCCACATATCAAGAGAATTTTCTAATGCAGGATTTTTTCTTATTCTGCCAACAAAGACCTCATCTTTTCCGGAAACAAACAGAGGCACAGGGTACAAACTTTTTTCTGGCTGGTCAATTACTTCTATTCCAGAAGAATTCTTAAGTATTTCCCTTGCTTTTTCAACATCAACTTCTTTTTCAAACTGTGCGGTTATACTTTCAGAATGACCGTTAAATACAGGAACTCTCACTGTTGTTGCTGAAACAGGTAAATCAGATAAATTCATAATTTTCCTTGTTTCTTTAATCATTTTGACTTCTTCCGTATAATAACCCTCATATTCATCACTTAAAGAACCTATTTCAGGGATAACATTTCCAAAAATTTGATATGGATAAACTTCATTTACAATTCTTTCTCCTTTTACATAACTTTCAACCTGCTTACTTAATTCTTCAACTGCTTTTTTTCCTGTACCGGAAACTGCCTGATAGGTTGAAACAATAACCCTTTTTAAATTAAATTCAAGGTGCAATGGATAAAGTGCAACAACCATTTGAATTGTTGAACAGTTTGGATTTGCTATAAAACCCTGATGTTTTTTTAAAGCATCAGGATTAACCTCAGGAACAACAAGTGGTACTCTATCATCCATTCTGAAATCAGCACCATTATCTATTACGATACAACCCATTTTAACCGCTTCCCATCCAAAAAGTTTACTTGCACCTTTTTCACCTTCTGTTCCTGCAAAAAAAGCAATGTCAATACCTTTAAATGATTCTATTTTTGTCTCTTCTATTTTAAAAATCCTTCCCGTAATTTCTTCTTCCCTTTCTTTCGTTGCAAGGATTTTTAAATTTTTAAACGGAAAATTCCTTTCAATTAAAATTTCAACCATCTTTTTACCTACCATACCGGCACCAACAACACACACATTATAATTTCTCATTTCTCCTCCTCCTGTAAATCTTTCAAATGAAAAATATTTTTTGCAAAAAGGCCTGCTAAAATTGCTTTGATAATATCAAAAGGAATAAATGGTAAAACTCCAATAAAAATTAAATCTTTTAATCCTTTATTGACAAAAAATTTAAGCCAGATAATTCCAGTAAAGTATATAATTAAAGTTGCAAAAATCATACCGGAAAGTTTATTCTTTTTTTCAGAAAAATAACCTGCAATATATGAAGCAAAAATAAATCCCACTAAATAACCAGTAGTCGGTCTTAAAATTCCAGAAGTACCGCCATAAAACCATCCAATTCCTGAAATTCCACCCAGAAAATAAAAAATCTGTGATAAAGAACCAAAATTTTTTCCAAGTAAAATTCCAGATAGTAAAACTGTAAATGTTTGCATGGTTAAAGGGACAGGAGTGAATGGAAGTTTTATATAAATCTGAGCAGAAAGACCTGTTAAAATTGAAAAAATAATTGAAAGCAAAATTTTTTCAGTTAATCCAATTAATCTGTATATCTCAAAATATTTATCCCATGTTTTTATCCAGATTTTTTTTATCATAATTTTCTCCTTTAAAGTTCACCTATTATTTCCTTTAATTTTGTTTCATCTCCCTTTTTTGATATAACTGCAAGATATGAATTTTCTTTTTTATATATATCTTTTGCAATTTCTTCCACTTCTTCCTTTTTTACTTTTTCAACTTTTTTAACTATCTCATTTATTTTTTCCATTTTTTCTTTCAGTAATTTCTGTTCTCCAATCCATAGCATATATTCAAGATTATCCTCAAGTCCCATTAAAAACTGTGATATCAAAAACCTTTTTGCTCTTTCTACTTCATCTTCTTTAACTCCCTTTTCTTTTATTTCCTTCAATTCTTTTACAATTTCAACCATCGCTTTTTCAAGATTTTCACCGGATACACCAGCAGAAATATTATAAATTCCTGTATCTTTGTACTGTCTTATAAAACTTCTTATTTCATAAGCAAGTCCAAGATTTTCCCTTATTCTGTTGAATAATCTGCTGCTCATATTTCCACCAAGAATTACATTTAAAATAGATAATGGGTATTTCCTTTCGTCCTGGTAAGAATATGTGAAACCTCCAAATGAAATATGTGTTTGTTCTGTATCTTTTATTAAAAGTTTAACTTTTGGACCATTATCTTTTTTATCCCATTTTTCAAATTGATTTTCTTTTTTTCTTTCAATCCCATCAAAAAATTTGTCAAATAACTTTTTCATTTCTTTAACTTCAAATTTTCCTGCAACACTTACAACAATGTTTGCTCCTGAATATTTTTTATCTATATAATCAACAATATCCTCTCTTTTTATTCTTGTTAATGTTTCAGGAGTTCCTGCTATTGGCATACCAAGAGGATGTTGTCCAAAAATCAGAGTATCAAATAATTCATGAACATATTTTGCAGGTATATCCCTGTACATATTTATCTCTTCAATAATTACATTTCTTTCTTTTTCAATATCCTCTTCTTTTAAAAGTGGATTTTTTATCATATCAGATAGAACATCAAAACTTAAATTTAAGTATTTATCAAGAATTTTAATCCAGTAACAGGTTCCTTCAGCAGATGTAAAACCATTAAAACTTCCTCCAACTCCTTCAATCGCTTCCTTTATTTCATTACAACTTCTATTTTTTGTTCCCTTAAATAAAAGATGTTCAATAAAATGTGAAATACCAGCATATTCAGGGTTTTCAAATCTACTTCCTGTTTTTATGAATACACCAACAGCAACAGAATGAAATTCTGGAAATCTTTTATAAATAAGTTTTACTCCATTTTCTTTTTTATATTCATACCAGTCCATTTTTTTCTCCTTGACATATTTTTTTTGAGTTTTATAATACCATAAAATAAAGAATTTTAAAAGTTCAAAAAAAGGAGGTAAAAATGAGAATAGGATTTATGATGTCGTATGATAAAGAAAGAGTTGAGTTTGCAAAAAAAGTAGGATTTAAGAGTTGTGAGTTGAGGGTAGGAGTTAATGATGATTTTTTCCCTGGTAAGGATGGATGGGAAACAAAGGCAAAAGAGGTTGTTGAGTATTATAAAGCGAATGATATAAGAATTTCCTGTTTGGCTGGATTTTATGTTAATCATATGGACCCTGAGAAAGAAGAAGATTATAAAAAACTTGTCAGAAATGTAATAATTCTTGCTGAAAAAATGGGAGTTCCTGTTGTTGCTGGTTTTTCAGGAAGAATTGTGGGAAAACCACTTGAAGAAAGTATTCAGAAATTTGTTGAGATATGGAGTGAACATGCTAAATTTGCAGAAGCCCATGGAGTAAAGATTGCTTTTGAACACTGCCCTATGGGATATTTCCATACACCATGTAATGGAATAAATTTTATGTCAACTCCAAAAATGTGGGAAATTGGATTTTCAGAAGTTAAATCAGAAGCAATTGGACTTGAATGGGACCCGAGCCATTTGATATGTCAATTTATAGACCCAGTAATCACAATAAGGGATTTTGGTAAAAGGATTTATCATGTTCATGCAAAAGATGCACATATAAACTGGGATATAGTGAAAAAATATGGTATATGGCATCATGGAGCAATTGAACACTGTTTCCCTGGACTTGGAGATACTGACTGGAGATTATGCATAAAAGAACTTATAAGAGCGGGATATAAAAATGACTTAAACATTGAGGGATGGCATGACGCTGTATATCATGACAGAGTAGCAAAAGGTAAAGAGGATGAAGGTTTGATTATCGCATTCAGACATTTAAGTCAATTTGTTGTTCAGGATTAATTTAAGGAATATAATGTTTTTTAGAAGGACTTGACATGAAGAAATTTTTGAGGTAATATGTTTGTTGAACAATTGAACAAAGTATAAATAATGGAAAAAGAAAAGATTTTTAAGACAAAATTAGAAGTATTAAAAGAAAAACTTCTCTATGAAATTTTTAAAAAAAATCCAGGGGAAAAACTGCCGACCGAACATGAACTTGCGAAAATTTATGGAGTTAACAGAAGTACAGTAAATAAAGTTTTAAGTTTACTTGAAAACGAAGGACTTATTGAGAGAAAAACAGGTATTGGTAGCATAATTAAAGAAAAGAATGAAAGAAGATTAAATTACAGAATTGGTGTTATTGTAGAAAGAAGTTCAGGACATGTTTATGAATATTTAACAAGACTTATGATAAAAAAAATTCAGGACAGTAGATTCTTTTCATTACTTGTTGACCTTGGAGAACCAACAGATAAAATTCTTTCCCATCTTGATGAAATACTTGAAAATAATCCTGAATTTGTAATAGTGGATGGAATTGGTTATTTCCCTTTTTGGTTTTTAAAAGAGAATATTTCTAAAATAAGAAATTTGATTTTTATAAACAGATTTGAAACTGATTTAAAACTTAATGCTACATACATTTTAAGTGATTATGAAAAAGGTGGTTATATAGGAACAAAATATCTCTTTGAAAAAACAGGAGAAAAGATACTTATAGTGACGCAGAGCAATCCCTCTTATAGACCAAATATAGATGAGGAGAGGTTGAAAGGTGTTAAAAGGGCTTTTGAGGAATATGGAATTGAATTTAAAGATGAAAATTTAATTGTTAATAAAAATGAGAAATATTTGAAAGAAGCAATTAGAAAAATTTTTGAAAAAGAAAAAGAGATAAGAGGTATTTTTACATTTGCTGATAATGTTGGAAGACAGGTTCAGGAAATACTTGAAGAATTAGGAATGTGGCTTGGAGTTGATTATATTATGGTCGGTTACTTCAATACAAGCCACTCAATTGATTTTTCTCCACAATTACCATCAATATCAATAAATGAAAAAGGACTTATTGAAAAACTCGGGGAAGTTTTGAATACCGGGTTTCCAAAAGAAATTTTTAAAGTTGAACCTATTCTTATTGAAAGAAAAATAAGAGAAAGGGAGGTGATATCATGAAAGAAAAAGGGTTCACGTTGATAGAACTTCTTGTTGTAATAGCAATCATAGCAATTCTTGCAGCAATGCTTCTACCTGCTCTTGACCAGGCAAGGAAAAGGGCTCAAATAGCAACCTGTATGAGTAATTTAAAACAGATTTATGTTGCTCTGAGTATGTACAGAAATGATTATGATAAATATTTTCCAACTGCCTATGAACCAAGAGCAAACTCATGTTCTGCATCTTTAACGCTCTTAACAGGTCAATATGTTTACTATAATTCTCCTACAAAAGAAGGTCCTGATTATCTGAAAAATTATAGTTTATTTATATGTCCAGCAAGCAGTAGAACACAATCGCCAACAGGAGTTGCTGACTGGATGAATTGTTCTTATGCATATGCAAGGAATTTTGCTGAAAAAAATGAAAGAGAACCAAAAAAATATGCCATTATGGCTGACTTAAAAGGTGACTGGCAGTATTATGATACAGGAAAACAGGCAAATATACTATGTGGTTATTTAATAAGGAATCAGAGTTACATGCCAAATCATTCATTTGATGGAGTTAATATCCTTTTCCTTGACGGTCATACAGAATTCAGAGGAAATACAGGAACTAAAAAAGACCAGTGGGGAAACAGAATGAGTGTTTTGAATCTGGCAGATATAAGTAATATTGCAACAGGAAATACAGACCCATATGCTTTATTTTATCCATTAGGATTTTAAATTAAAGGAGGTGGTATTATGAAAAGAAATGGCTTCACATTAATTGAATTGCTTGTTGTAGTTGCGATTATTTCAATTCTTGCTGCCTTATTACTTCCTGCTTTAAATTCAGCAAGACATAAAGCACGACTTGCAACATGTATGAATAATTTGAAGCAAATTGGTATGTGTATGAGGATGTATATTGAGGACTGGGAAGGATTTATTCCACCGAAAAATGACGGTGTTCCAATTAACTGGTTACTCGAATCAAATATTGGAACAGATAAAGGAGGACCAAGTGGAAATAGTAATACACCTCATCGTCTTGCACTTTTAAGATGGAAATATGATTATAATTTGAAGAAATGGGTTTCTTCTTATGCTACAACAAATAAGCTTTTTTTCTGTCCTGGGATTGACTATAAAAGGTCTAAACTTTATAATTATGGAAATAGTTATTGGATGGCAAGAAACTGTGGATATTCTTATAGTTGGAGAGGTGCATCTTTCTGGGATGGTCCTGTTTTAATTTCATATCCAATATCAATTAAATTTGACCAGATTTTCAATTATAAAAGATATCATCCAAATGGATGGCTTGCTTGGGTTGCATGTCCAAGGAGTGATTTAATTAAAGACCCTGGAGCACCACATCAGGATACAGGTGTTAATGTTCTATACTATGATGGTTCAGTTAAATTTTTACCTCATAGGAAAGAAATAGTTTCCAATATAAGTGTGGATTACAATACTGATGGAGATGCATGGCTTGGACAAACATATCAATTCTGGTATTATGCAATTGATAGTTATCAGAAAAAATTTTAAGAATTAAAAAGGAGGCAGAGATGAAAAAAATTTTAAAAGGAATATTTT